>Ga0065711_1031700_pt1 | contig 28968 bp, 23 predicted proteins | sample Hoacrofraction12_FD_59098 | JGI IMG/M metagenome (GOLD analysis project Ga0065711, IMG submission 59098) | Hoatzin crop microbial communities from Cojedes, Venezuela - Epithelial fraction 12 v2 (version 2) | ecosystem: Host-associated > Birds > Digestive system > Esophagus > Crop | place... | reverse complement strand
CCCGCCTGGACAAGATCCTGTGCAGCCTACTGTAGGTGACCCTGCTTCGGCAGGGGGGTTGGACTAGATGACCCACAGAGGTCCCTTCCAACCCCTACTATTCTGTGATTCTGTGATCCCCTTCCCAGAGCCATGAGATTTCCAGTATTCATCCCCCAACCAGGTTTTTTCGTCTCCAGGGAGAGAGCTGAAAACAAGAAACTTTCCAAAGGGATACCAAAGGCTGAAATCCCTGCTTTGTATCACCCAGGCAAGATGTCCAAAGTGCTTCCTTCAGTTGTCAGCAGCTAGATACCCAAAAATGGAGACCCTGGAAACTTCTGGCTTTATATAGAAGTTTGTGGGAAACATCAAAGGGGCTTTGCAGAGATGAGAGGCTGGGAAGAAATAACTCCCTCCGCTAATCATTTCTCTTGCAGCTCTCAAATCCTGCAGTATGTTTCCTTAGAGAAGAGGAATGCAAGAAACAAAACCAAAACCCACAGGAAGAAACACCCCACGGTGCTAATTTCAATGGACACAATTAAAGCAAAAGCATTTAAGGAAGGCTGTACATATCTCATAGGGTCTGATCCAGAGCCCAGTGAAGCCAACGGCAAGTCTCCCAGGAATTTCAAAGGATTTGGGATAAAAGCATTTGTAGCTTTGACTCTAAAAGTTGGGAAAGTCAGAAAGTGTCAGCATCAAACCCAGCCCTGCATAGCTCCCTCCTCGCTGCTATCTCAGCTGTCTTTGGTGTAGCACTCCACCTAATTTAATCATTCAAGCTCCCCAGTAGTTAAAGGAGAGGGGAGAGGGCATTTCAAGTCATCTGTTCATCCCGGGAGGACTAACGTACAGCCAGAGAGCTAAAGTGAAGTGAGGTGACTTTAGTACTTCAGAGGAACGCTTGGCATCTCAATGGTTTGGCATCCATTTCAGGCTGCAGTAGGTGTCCCAAACCAGTGCTTTACACTGCAGACTTGCAAGGTACTGGTGTGAATCAAACAGACCAGTCAAAATTAATTTCCATGGACATTAGGCAAAGGAAATTCCCTAAAGCTCCTTTGAAAACACCAACCTCTCCATTTAGCATATCCATCTATACGTGATTGTACAGGCTGATGCTGCTGTAGTACCTTCTACAGATGAACTTGTATTTTAAATGAAAAATATGCAAGTGCAGATGAACCCGTATGTACCAACATTTTAAATCTTGCTATTCAAATAGCATTAAAAAGAAAGAGAGGTTTCCCATTGACTTGCATGGGTTCTGGCATGCACATTTTAGCTAGACACACACACTTCAGCTTATTTAGCTAAATATGGTTCTTGTGGGGTGCTACAAGCAAAAGTTCTTTGTGTTCTTTCCTGGAATAATGAAGGCAAGGTCATAAAATGATCTTTCAGGAAAATTCCTCCCTTTGATTTGAGCCATGGGATAGCAATCATGTTTAGACATAGATCAGCGAAAACATCTGGAATGCAGTTTTATATGTCAACATACATCATGAGTTGAACAGTATGTACGGAACTCCAGACTGGCACTCGGATCCCAAAAGTGTTGTTCATATTAAGCGTGCTGGTAGTTAATTGCAGCAACTCCAGCCTGGCCCTTCTCAGAGGCCTCTGAAACATGACATATTGTGTCTTTCATAAAGCCTCTCTATCAGTAAGTTTAACTTAGTCACAAAAATATAGAGTGAGAAACTCTTTATCACCTACTTGCTCCATAAATCCAGATATTCATAGTTCTACTGCACCCAAGCTAATACTGGTCCAGAAAAAACATCAATGGGGACTTGAGAGTGACAGAGGGACCTAAGTGGAATATTGACACCTATGTTTTCGTTTCCCATGGCCTCACGGAACGCTGAAAACTTTCTCAGCTTATGGACTGAAGAGAAATACATGTTAGCAAGGTAAGGATTTCACTTCAGAAGAGCTAAGGGCTGTTTTGCTTTGAAGTTTAACAAAGGAATTTCACCCTTTTCCCAAGGATAGTGCACAGTTTCAATGAGGTATGTAATTTTACTGTTTTAGTAAGCTGATAACTTCAACTCTGTGAAATAGGATCCGTTTAACATCTCTGTTAGCTTCCCCAGTGAAATTTCATTCTGATGACAGTTTCAATTGACATATAATGTACACTTATGTGATAGAAAAGTTTTCAGAACTGAACGTGCTGCAGTATTTACCACGGGGGTGCTCAGATGTTTATATATAAAATACATATATATATATAAGGTTTATATGAACTTCTTTATACTCTGCTTGTGTTTTTCTAAACCCCATGCCATGCCAGTTACTGACACAAAAACCTCACAAAAGATAACCTACTGGGCAAACAAGTTTCTGTACATTAGCCGCAGGACTATTTGTCTTTCACATTGTTTCTCCATAACCAGCCCAGAGAGATGCACTGCAAAAATAAAAAATCTAAATTAAAAAAATAAATATGTTTTTAAAGCGTGCAAAAGCTCATTCATTCAATGATTCATCAAAATGCAACAGTCTAGAAAGGCATACATACCTTCAGTCACAATGGTTGGGGCCTCTAACAAAATGAGTCTTTGGGCCACTCCAACAATGTTGGGCAGTAATAATTCTCGAAGAGCATCAAGGTTACGGATATCCAGGGCAGTAAATGCGAAGCTTCCATCAGTAGCAATCTGCTGCAGCTCTGCACTGTCAGCATTCAGGACCCCAATACTAAACGAAAATATACTAGCTTGCTTCACCGCTAACAAGCCCTCTCGGATATCATCACTAGACTCTCCACCACTTATCAGCACTAAAATCTGAGGCACCGCTTCCTCTATCCTGCTGCCTCCTGCCTGGGTGAAGAGGTTCTCAACCACAAACTCCAGTGCCGCACCGGTGTTCGCTTCCTCGCCACCGCGGAAGCTAAGTGCCTTCACGGCATCGAGAACATCCGCTTTTGTGGAGTAGCTGTTCAAAGCGAACTCGGTTCTGGGTTGATCACTATACTGCACCACCCCAATGTGTATTTGCTGAGCTCCAACTCTGAGGCTTTCAATCAAATTTACAAGGAAATCACGTATGGCTTGAAAATTGACACTTCCGATGTTGTCTGATCCATCAATAAGGAAAATAAGGTCAGCAGACTCTTGAGCTTTAAAAAAAGAAATGCAAAAGGTGAAAGCATTAAAATGAGTGATTACATGCGGTTTTACAGTGTTCTGACATGTTTCTTGGAAAACCAGTAAGAAACACGAAAATGAGAAAACAAAACACATGTTCACTGAGGAGGTGATGTTTGCCTCTTAGTTCTGCATTCTGATTGAATATGAGCTCCCAGCCCCATCCCAGTAGCATCTGCTGCCCATCAAGAGATGCCTTGAGCGGATGCAACCTGGGCTGGTGGCTGCAGTTACATACAGGTCAGCATTACTGGCACACGAGGAGAAAACTTGGCAAACCGTAATTTTTGGAAATCTAGATCCATTCCATCAGTGACCAGCACTGTCCAAGTATTTAGATAGAGACAAAAGCAAAAGGTGGGTTTGGTGGCAATTCACTCTGCAGACAGCAGTTGAGGACAGTAATATCTGTAGGAAGTTTTCCTCACTGCAGTCTCTTTTTTTTCGGGGAAAAAAGGAAGAAGCCACCATTTACTGGGTACATGGAAAGTTTCGGCTTCTCTCTGGCAATTCTGCTTTTTTGACGGTTAAGACCAGCAGATGAATGTATTGCCTTCTCCCAACATGAATGATCATTTTCTGAAATGCCTTTGCTAGAAACAATCATAAAGGTTTTGGTTGTGATTCTTGCTCTGTAATTCTTTTACCAGCTGTCCAGCATACATATTATGGTATTTGTCCAGCAAGCTGACCCACACAATTGTCAAACCATGCCATGCACAAATTGTCTTGCATTAATTACTTTGCACGAAGATGCATTGATTATCAGTAGAGGGTTCTGGTCTGTATTTTTCATATGGACTCTGGATATTCAACCAAGGAATGCAGAATCAGGTTAAAACAGGGTGATGAAATCAGTCATGACACAATTATCCAACTCGTTGTGACCATACCCAGATGATCACAAGCACCTGCTGACAATATACACACACCAAACAAAATTTTTATTGTTGTTGAAGGGAAGCATTTTTGCTGTGAGACTTACTGAAGCAGGCCCAAAATGCCCTGGTGTCTGCTCTTACTCCTTTTACTCAAGTGATCAAGTGACATCAATGTCACCAAGAACTCTAGGCATGCAATACGGGGGTGGGGGGGTGGGGGGGTGGGAGAAGACCCCAAAGCATGCTCAAGTGTTTCTATTTTATTACTCTCCAATATTGTCAACAAATCAAATTTCAGACTATTCACAAATGACTGACAAGCCACTTTTGGAAGTCCCATCTGACTTTCAGCTATTGAAAGCCAAAGGTGAAGCTAGTAGTAAAACTGACACATAATCTCACGAGGTCAGGAATAAACCTGTGGTCTTTGCTAAGAACCAGCAATCTCAATCAATTTTTTGCCTGTTTAGTTGTTTTTCTAGTAGATGTTTTCATACATCACAATGCCGCCAAGAGATTAAAAAATGCTCCAATTCCAGCGACAAAGGAGAAGGCTCTCCAGGGCATCACCACTTCCCTGGGCCAGCTCAACAGCCAGTGTTGGCTTGGAGAATATCAGCGCTGTTCATAAATGCAGGGGGCTCCAGGATTTATTTAAGCATCACTAAGTCAAAGTTTAGGGGTGCTTAATGTTAGCTTTACAGTGCTATTTTCAGTTAGGATGTACACTTCTACTTCATCATGTAAATGAAATGGAAATCTCAAAACGGTTGTACCCAGCGCTGTTTTAGATACCGTAGACATCTTTATGAGAAACAAAATTTCAGAAACCAATGAGTGTATTCACAGCAGCATGGGTCGGTTCCACAGGAGAGAAAATAGATATGAAATCATGGATGCGTTGGATAATTTGTCATCACTGTAAAAAACTCTTGTACTTCAGTGCGCATTTATGGAACAAGCCGGTGCTGGAGAACGAGTAAAAGCATGCTTGTTACACAACTAAGCAAGGAGGGTCAGATGAGACAGACAGCTAAGATTTAACAAATACATCAGGGCAAACTTGGGGCTGACTTTCATACTTACACTAGTCAGCTCTGGGGACGGCCACAGACCATTCTGTTTCGTATTACGGTTTATTTCTAGCATAACATCCACAGCATTTTGATACATTTCAACGCTACATTGAGTTATCAGCTGGATAAATGCCTTAAACTCTTATGCAAACAATTAGTTGTACCATGTTTTGCACACTGTTGTCATCCAATGTTTAGGATTGGTAAGATCTTTTTCCATGTTTACTAGTATTCTATAGATTGCCCGTGCAAGTAACACAGGGACAAAACTACAACAGTAGAAGTAGCTAAAGTGGAAGGGGGAGGGGGGGAGGAAATGTTTACAGAAGTTATCTTTGTATAGAAATGAACGTGGAAATGCATGATATGCACGAAGTAGGAATTTGCCATTAAAGCTTTTATAGAAACCTCTGTGACTCTAGATGTTTATATGCTACAGAGTCACCTGCTGCCATGCCCTAGAGGACAGCCAGCCACCAAAGACCAATTCCCCTACTGATTTCAACAGCAAAGCACTGGGGTCCTTCATGGCGAAGATGCTGAACAGCTACTGCATTGCTGTCAGAAGGCTGGGTATAGCATGTTTTTTCAACATATATTGACATGATTTTCTTAGAATTGGCGAACCTCATGTCATCTTTCTGGGGCAGCCGCTTTCCTTCCCTGTGGCTTTCATGTGATCAGGATATTTGCCCTGTCAAGCACTTTGCACAATAAAAAAACACACATGAGCACAGTCTTTTGGTGTTGCTTGGTGTCATGCAGTGATGGAGAGCACCCAATGGGGCTGGCGTGAGGGTTAATCAGGCAAGACAACACAGGGGGATTAATGTTACACTGCCTCATTACACTGCCATTGCCTTACATCACCCCACAAGCTATTGACCTTCAGATGGAGTCTCAGGAATAAAAAGAAAGGTTTGATCTCCGGGACTTCTGTTTTGAAACACAACAAAGCTCTCAGAAGGCCCTTTCCATGCTGAAATTTCATAAACAGAGAAGGGACTGAGGAAGATTCTCTTCTTTTTTTTCCAGGCAAATTGGGCCCCTGGCTTGCGGTCAGCACAGATCTGTTGAAGCCAACACGGTTTGCAGAGAGGTTTCAGTTACAGGAAAGGTCCAGCACTCTGGCAGGTGGAAGGCACCAGCTTGTAAAGAAGGGATTTGAGTGGCATCGCAAAAAGGGACTCCAACCACAAACCTTCTCCAAGCGGATGAGGACAGAGGCTCAGTGCCAGCTCAGGGATAGGATTTCAGCAGAGAAGTTCTCCACTGAACTGCGTTTGCGGTCTTCAGCCAAGAACATGACTTTTTGGAGTAGCACATTGCCTACCTCCCCCACTAGCTGCAAGAGGACATCCCACATAGTGTTCCTGCAGCCAGCAGCGACCTTCTTGGTCTCCAGAGTGTTTTCTGTCAGGGTCTCACAGAGTCACCAACACGGTTGGTGTGTTCATCCCCTATTTCCCTGCCTCTGGGATGGATAGGATGGGGCAATTTAATAACTCTACAGAGCTCCCTATGTTTGCATTTCCATGACATGAGTGCAAAAGGATGGCCATATAAGGGGCCACTGGCTGTCCAAGGGCTCCTGTGCTACCTCCTGGCAGCTCTGGCAGGCATGCCAGCTCAGTCTGCAAACAGTGGCATGCTCAATTGCTAAAAAGATGAGGCCACACGCTTCAAACCTTTATTTTTAAACCTCTGAACGTCCATCTCAGTCTTGCCCCTACAAAGGCTTCAAACAGCACAACGCCAGCAGATACCATGCTGATGGGAGCCATCAGCAGTCGGCCATTACCTGTGATGTCTTTAACCAGTCCTTTGGCCCCAGCCTTTTCTGAAGTCATAGATGAACGGACACTCGCCACTAAATCTCCAACTATGCCATGGAGAGCAGTAAAATTCTCTAGGTTGAAAAGGTGCATATCGAAGGGTTCGTTCGCTATTTCCTTTAACTCCCCTTCCACTGCATCCTGCACGCCGATCGCAAACATGTTTACATGGGCCGATTTAAGGACAGATGATGGCAGAGCCACATCATCCCGGGATCGTCCGTCCGTTAACACTATAATAACCTGGGGAACGCCTTCACTGGCTCTGCTTCCAGCAGCTTTAGTGAGATGGTTCTCGATTAGGTACTCTAATCCTTTTCCAGTCTTGGTGCCTCCCCCCATGTAAGGCATGTTGGCAATATGGGACAGGACGTCTTGGGTAGAGGGGTAGGTATTTAACTGGAACTCTGTGTGGGGGTTTCCGCTGAACTGGACCAGTGCAAAGCGAAAATCATTTTCTCCCACATCTAAAGCTTTTACAACATCATACAGAAACTCTTGAACAAGTTGGAAATGTTCCTTCCCAATGCTCCAAGAGGAATCCACTAGAAATATTATATCAGCCACGGCAACGGTTTTGACAGCTTTAAAAAAACAGATGGGGTTTTATGATTTTCTATTGGTCAGCACAAGCATGCCTCCTCCTCCTCCTCGCCCAAATAACCGACGGCCTCTATCGCATGGTGAATATGAAGCTTATCTTCCCCTTATCACCCGCAGACAAACAAGCAGAGCTGGGGAATAACTGGGCAGCCATCAGCGCCCTGACACTGCAGGCATTGGGGGGCAGGAGGGAAGCAGCATGTGACCTACCCTTCCCAGGGAGGGGGCTGCGAGATGCTTCTCTCCTCCCAGACCCTCGCTGCATGGGTTTGGGCACCAGCCCTGAGCCAGACAAAGATGCCTGTGGCTTCACATGTGAATTTAAGCTCACTCAGCTTCAAGTCTCCCATGGTCTCCTGTGCTTTTTTTCTCTGGCTCAGGGCTTTGCTGGCTCCACGGCAGTGCTCGAGGAAGAAAGAGCTGCTCAATTTTAGCAGCCTAGGTGCTAGCGTGGGTTTTCCATATTTTTCCTGATGCTAATACCGCCTTGTGAAACGAGCTCTGGTCCCAACGGCACCAGTGCCGCTTCTTAAAAAAAACATATATCTTTTCTGCAGGTCCGTGGCAGTGCTCTCCTTGCTGCAAAACACCCTCCTATACACGCAAGGAGGGCAAGAAAGCTCTGTCCAGGAGAAAACCCTCTTGGGGCCACCCGGGGTGCGTGTCCTGCACCCCTGTCCCCAGTAGAACATCCTCAAAGGCACGCCACCTACCAGCGACATGCTCGGGAAGGCACTGCACGTGTTGGCCAAGGTTTGGGTCCAGAAGGACCCTCAGATGAGTGGGAGCTGAGGAGCAGAAAGTAAATCACAACGTACCATCGACATGCATGTTAAAAACCAAATGTTGCGAGCATCTCGGTGCAAACTAGCGGTATGTTTGTACAGGGTCGAAGTTGGATAAAGCAGTCTGCTCTTACCTGCTTGCTGCTGGGCACAAACCGAGCAGAAGCCTGACAGTAGGAGACAAAATATTACCACAAAGGGCAAATGTCGATGTTTCCTCATTTTGGTCTTTTATCTGAGTTTTCCTTTCAGTCTCTTTGTTTCAAAGCACCGAGTGTGAGACCTAATGGAGAAAGAGAAGGAGAGTGAGAAACAGCAGCAGTGCTGGCCAAGGATGAGATAGAAAAGCCAAACCATGTAGCTTTGTGATGCTTTTGTGGCACTTTAGTAGGAAAATAAAAAATTGTAATGCTGGACAGTCTGCTTTATAGCAAGCATTTCTTTGGAGGAGGAATCGTCACTCGCACAATTGGCATTTAATCACTCTGTGGACTTAGATGGCTTTCTTCTTGTCTATACTGTTCCAGGTAATACCCACAGGAATATGGTCAGCCTAGGTTTCTACCACCAGGCCTCAAAATATATGATGGCCTCTCTCCTGTGCTCCTCATCCATGGATGGCCACCTGAAACATCTTGACCAATGTGTTCCCTCTTGCTGCTGCCCTTTCTTATTTTATTTTTTACAAACACCATAATAATTGCCCTGAACATCCGTCTTTGCCTCAGCTCACCTTTCCAGCTGTCCCAAATATACAAATGGAAATTTAATTACTCCATACCCAAGTGAGTCACATAATCTGGCTGTACAGCAAAAAGCCCTCAGACTCCCCCAAGCTTGCAGCCTTGGAGGTGGAATAGTCTGGGCCAGCTGATCACATTTTGGAAATGCATCAAGAATAATATTGTACATGTCAGAGCCAAAAATATAATTTATGGAAGTTTCTTATCTGTGATCCACCTGGCAAGTCTTTTGAAACAATGTCTCTTTCTCTTTACTTATTCTTCATTTCCAAGCCTACAAAGCAGAAACCAGCAAGGCTTGCTTAACCAAGAAAATATCCTCCCAAAAGGGAAAGCAGTAATTTAATACTTTTCATTCCCCAAAAGGAGCTCAATTACTCATATGAGCCAAAAGTGATTCAAATATACCAAGCTATTAACTGGGTCATGATTAAAAAAAAAATAATAATTTTCTCATAACCATGCTTACCAACTCCATCAGCCCAGAGAGATATGACTAGTACAAGAGCCTAAGGGGGTTGGTGGGAAGACTAAACCCTCCTTAAGGAAAACAATGGTAATTACACAGATGGCTACTGTTGGCACCTGCAAACAGAACCAGGTGCTGGGAATTAGGGAAAATTCAGAAATAAACATCTGAACAGCAGATCCCTCTTCCACCGAAGAGATACTCCTCAGGGCTATCAAACAGGGGTTCAGTGGAAAGGAGGGGACAATGTCCATCTTGTTTCCAGAAACCCAGCATGATCCTGACACTTCCACTAGCTCCCTGCATGTCAAAGCTGGGTTGGGGTCTGGACTTCCACAGGAGAAGGGGTTTGCAGCATTCACTCTTCCAGGTGCTCCAAATGGTATTTATGAATGCCATATAACATGAGTCAGGCAAAAGCTAGCCCCTGCCTTTCCCCCCACAATTGTGTATAATAATAATCACACCAGGTGGAGAGACGTTTAATAGGCACCCAGAGCCAGCAGCTAGCACGCAGCATTAATTAAGATGTGACAACTCTTCCCTGTTATTGGCAACTACTTGATATATAGAGGCAGCTGCTGCAGCCCAGAAGTATCACCATCATTCGTAGAAAGACCAAGAAATCATCCTTGTTAGCTAGCACCAATCCATCCATCCATCCCCCTGGCTATTTTTTTCCAAGGCAGTCCTTCCAGTGCCTCCAGTGGGAGTGAACCTGCTCTGCTGGACCATGTCACTGATTTACAGCTTGCTCACCCAAAGGATGCATGGGGAGGAGAAAGCTGGGCTCTGCTCCCCCATGGGTGCAGGAGCTTCCATGGGCATCTCAGCAGAGTTCATCCCCTGAGCACACAAATACAGAAAGGTCTGTATGTCCCAGAGCTGAGGCTTGCAAAAAGCACTGAGCTTGTGATGACCACCCATGCAACCATCCATCCAACCCCATCAGAGCATATTCCCTCTTGGTAGAAGAGGTTTATGGAACGGCTGCAATTTTTTTGTGATGGACTTGCCTTGCAGCATCCATTGGGAGTAAAATGCTGCTACAAATGAATGAAAAATGTGAAATAAAATGCACACTGTGGAAAAACAGCCCATTAAAATAATGTATGCTGTAAAAGTGCTAGTATTTCTTTTCCGAAACACAGGAAGTTATGTTATCATCCTGTTTATTAGCTGCTGGCTTCCTAGCTCTCTGCAGTCACAACAGCTGGGGGTGAACAGAGCGTCAAGATAAACCAGTGAAAATTAATGTTTTGCCAGCTAGTAAATGACAGGAGCAAAGCAAACATTTGGGGTTTCTTTGGTCTGAGCACTGAGCAGCTGCAAAGAGCCTTACGGGGCTGTTTACAGCCATGAAACACAGCAGAAGGGAAAAGCACATCTCCCCGGTGCTACAAAACCTCCCCTGCCTGCAACACCTCCCATGACCCTCCCATACTAGTAGGCAACTGGACTTTACATTGAGTGAGATTTCCAAAGTCCATGGTGGATCTATACCTACATCTATAAGGCTCCTTTGATTTGAAACCCCTTGAAGAACTGCCTTGCCCATGTTCATATAAGGAGCCTGGGGGAGAGCTGGGGCTGAGCTCACCTCTATTAGGTCCCTTTGGGTTGTGGTTTGGTCCCAGAGCCTTGTGGCAGAGAAACCAGATGTGTTTTAGGTATCTCCACCCTAGAAAACCCAAACAGCTGAATCGTGGGTCAGCCCTCAGTGCACCATGAGATAAACTTGGATATCACACTATACTAAAACAACACTCAGTCACAGGCCCTGGCCAGCTGGGAAATACAACACGTGTTTCAAGCAATAATAAAATGGCTGTTCTTTTTAGTCACCTTCTTTTCTATTTTAGCCTTTAGGAGGCCTCCGGCTCTATTTGCAGCTTACTCCATGGAAGCTTCCTCTGTATTTATGGCTGTATGCAAGCAGGAAGTCTTGTTCATCAATAAGAGATAAGTTTTAGCATCACACTTCCCCAAAACCATCTTAAAAGCACAGAGGCTGAGATTAGTTACTAGAAGGAGAGAGGCAGCAAAGTCTTGCAGAAAGAGGTGGTTGATGTCTCTTAGAGACTGACTGATAGCTTATTAGAAGAGGCCCATTCAAGCACAGGTACTCCCAAGCAGGCTTTTCCTTTCTATCCCCAACGCCCTCCACAGCACCCTGGTTAGCAAAGGAGAAGGAATTGTGTGCTCACAGGGAGGGGTGGGTGAGGAGATGGCTGTTCCTGCAGGGATAGCTCTGGAGAAGAAGCAGCACAGACAGAAGGGTTTTTTGTAGAGGTAATGTGCTTTGGGGAGGGGGTTGAACCAAAACTCTGCTTGTATCTGGTTTGACTGTGTCAACAACAAGTCACTGACTCAGTGGGAGGAGTGGGCTTAAGGCAGTAAATGATGTGATTTTTATTGTTTCGGTGTTTAGAGGTAGTAGGTCTTTCTTGGCTTGCCTTGGTGAGGCACAGCAAGTAACTTGCTTTGCTCAATATGCTCTTGCTTTGTGTCCCAGACTACCACTGGTCACAAGATGGAGATTGTACCAGCTTGCAGGCAGCGGAGGATAAAAACAGCGATGTGAACTTCTGTTAATTGACTTTAATTCTTGATTATGGCAGGTATCTGTTTTACAACTTCATTCTCCTGGATTATTGTTATTTTTAATAACTGTATTTTCAACAAAACAATTTCATCCTGAATTATTTTTTAATGAAAGTTCCTTGCAGTCCTTGGGGGTGAAAGCTCTGGTGGAGCTTTTGATATGATCACTGGAAGCTAGAAAAAAAAAATGCTGAAAAACCTGACAACTAAGAATTAGCACCAAAGTGTGGGTAGCTGGTCTCTTAATAACTCATGTGCAAAAATATTAACTCATGTAGTCTTCAATAATCTGAAGTTTTTATGTCTGTCTAGAATTTATGTAGTGTGGTGACCTCTTAGTATCACAGTATGTCCTCCATTTCATCAGAAGATATACATCTGTTACTAATAATGCTTTCAAAAGGCAATCATTTCTGCTACTAACTCAATGAAGTGATTTCCTTAAATATTTTTCCCAGCAGCTATTTTTTGCTTATTGCATACTTCTCTGTGCATAAATTTTTACATTTTACATAATTTTTTGAGTGCATGTTTCAAATTAACTTTCTAAGCAACCATTTGCTTGTGTGTGTTTTTCACTACAGTGTATTTAAAATAAAATCTGTAGAAACGCAAAGCAGATGAGTAGACTTAAAAAAAGTAAAACATAAAAGGCAGGAAAATCACTACATTACTACAGCTGTTACATATCACTGATTTATTATATATATCTCAGCTGTGCTGGCTGGCTTTAAGAGGAAGGGAAAGTATCTATGGCTTTGGAGTGAAAAGAAATGTGATGTGTGACATCTGTAGAAATGGATGGGTGCTATGGCAGGTAGAGGGAATAATGTTGTTGCAAAATACCCCTTAAATCTGAAGTCCTGGCTGGGCAGTGCTTCAGGCACTGATGCTATCTGTCTAGCTGGACTGTAAGAGAAAGTAATCAGCACAGCTGGATCTGTCGGAGCGTTTTTCTGTGCTAGCATTTTGTAGTTGCTTGATGCTTTTCTTCAAGGCTAAAGGACTGATCCGGGCAGAACTGACTCTTGGGGTATGATAACCAGCAAATCCAAAGTTAGTGATTCTTTTTGTCAAATCTGTTCCCATCGGATCTCCCTCCCCATGAAACGCTGCTCACCTCACCGCAGCAGCAGTCTCTGGGAAATGACAGAGGACCCAAAGCAGCTGTGGTAGGCAGAGCCATGACTTGTGTGTTCTTCTGAGGACAAATGGCCTAAGTTTGGGCAGCCTGTGCAGATTTTCTAGCTGGCACAGCCAGGGACCTTTGGGGATGCCTCACTGTCCCAGATCACAGTACACGTGGTCCAGTGTTCCTGCCTAGCCCTGGGGCATCTGCAAGAAATATCTTGACTAGAAGCCTGAAAAGCAATTGTAGCCCTTAAATTCGCTCTTGCACATGGGAGAAAGAGGGGAATTTGTACCTGGGTCCCAGCAGCTTTTCTGACAGATCTGGCAGGGCATGAGGTGCAGGAGATGAGATGCTGTGAGTGTCCTCCAGACCCTTCTAGAAGTCTACCCCATGGACATGTCAGGGTCAAAACCAAGGGGCCTCTGCCTTCATCTGCGTTTGCTTTGTGGGGATCTCCCCATGCCTCAATATCACCCTGTTTCCCAGCCAAAATGCTTGGCCTGAAATCCCTTTGACTTGGCTGTTCTCTGCTATGTGCATGTCCCTGGGAAGCAGAAATGAAGCCATGAGGCTGCTGTAAGCCTTGCCAGTGACTCAAAAGTGGGCCCTGGCCACCCAGAACAATTATTTGCAGGCCCAGCATTGGGCTACACATCCAGTTTTGGCTGTGGAGCAAGTCAGGAGGAGAAACAGCTCCCGAAATCCTGATGTGGAGCCATGGTGGCACAGACTGAATTCTAGAGGTGATGCATACTTCTCTCTCAGCTGGATGAATGAATCCTCCCTTGAATTTATCTGCACTGTGAAGAGGTCTGAGCTGGGTTGAAATGTTAGCCAAAAGCCACTCCTGGGAGTGATTTGGACACCTAGGAGGCTAAATGCCATGATTTTTCCATGTGAAATAGCTCAGTCACCTTTGAAAAGGGACAGGAGTGTCCCAAGCCTCTAATCTGGCCACCACTTGCTCATATAGCACAAAATCTCACCTGGCCCCATATCGTCCAGGAGAAGTAAAGATACTTCTGGAGACTCAGAATGAGCTATATAGGCCAGATCCTGAATTTGTTCACAGCTCCAAGTGGAATCATTTCAGTTTGCACCGGGTCTTTTGAAGGGTTTCCATTAACATTGCTGCCATCTGGCAATGATGGCACTGGGAAGGTGAGGGTGGTTGGGCTGAGGGCTGCTCCTGAAAACATTTCTTCCTACAAAGGTAGACCTGAGTATTAAAAGCAAACAACCTTAAAAGGTTGGAAAATCTTCCTGCTTTTGCAGATGTCTTTAGCTCTGACTTTGAAAACCAGCATTCAGTAAAGCAGCAGAATTATACTGCTTTTATATCATACCCAGGCAAGTTCGCTCGGTGCTAGTGCTAAATATGAATCAGAAATTCACTTCTGTTCTTATAAGCATGTTGTTGGCTTGAAATCTGGTTGTTTTCCTCATCTGAGGACTGAGACTAAAATAGAGTAGTTAATAAGAGGAAAGGGAGTATTTGCTAAAAAGGAGAGGAAACTCCCTCAAAGATCAATGACTCTTTATGTATAGTAACCTAAGCCTCCCAGTGCCTCTCCACCCAAACAAATCGGCTCCTTAATGTGGAACACAGATCACTTAAAAGGTGGAAAAAGTGATGGGCATGCAGAGGAGCAGGGCTGGCCGTGATTCACAGTGGAGAGCAGGCATGCAATGCCACCCGTAGCCAGCCCCGCTGCTGCGCACACCCAGTGTGGGGGCAGGTTCGTCCCCTTGCTGCAAATCAAATGCGTTCAGGCTGGGGGAATACAGTCCAAGGCTGGCAAGACTGCAGTTACCCGAGTTTGCACTGATGGAAGGAATAAGATGTTCCCTTCCCTCCTGTTCCCGGACAGGCACGTAGCAAAAGTTAGGAGAGGAACAACATCTTTTTTTTCTCCTTGACTTATGGGAATACAGTGGGAGCTGGTTTAGCTCGCTCTGAAATCAGGGAAAGTCAATGCTTTTGAATGGAAAACTGTAAAGACTTCTGAAAAAACAGAAAGGGAACTGGGGAGGCAGCTGAAAAAGGGAAAGGGAATGAATGAATGATGATGCGGCAGCAGCAAGTGCGCAGCCCTGTGCTCGTGTCTTAGAAATGCCATCGCATTCCTGGTCATGGTCAGCCTCTCTGTAAAGACTAGGGTGGCATGAGGGTATAAAGTTGGGGATATAAAGCCTCTTTACCTGAGCTCTGGTACTGGTGAGTTAAGGGATGGTGCTGGGGAGGTGCAGAGCTGGGTCTCTGCTCTGCCACTATATTCCTATGTGGCCTTGGAGGAGTGCCCCAGGTCTTCACAACAGCCTTTGGCTGGAGTCATCTCTCTGACCTCCACAAAGCTCCCAAACTGGGTGGCTGTGCCCCTAAAACAGCACTATATAAGCACAGTAATTATCCAACTAACAATACTGCTTTTTTTTTTTTTTTAAGCTATTAAGTAACGGGGTAAAGCCAGAAGTTTGAAAAATGCAACATTCCTCCCCTGAGAGTGTACGTGAATCATTGCAGCAACCAGAAATGAGCTGAGAGTTTCCCATTGCACCCGCTGGAACCAAAGTGGCTTTGGCCACCTCCGCTCCAGCCCGTTTTGGCCACTGTGCCTGTTCAGGAAACCAATTTGGCTGCAACCCTTTCTTGTTCCGGGCGCTGGTTGGGAAAGGAGGACTTTGCTGAGCCAAGAGGGACAGTGGTGGGGTGTCTCCATGATTAGTCATAGCCGCCCCCTTGGCAAGAGCATTGATGTGTGCAAAGCCCTGGGGAATTGAGGGCAACTGGGGCTATGGGGTGAATGAGTTGGGAAAGGCAGGAGGGATCAGGAATGGGGCTGTGGAGAGGAGAGGTGGCTCCATTCAAGGCTGGAGAGCCCCTGGGGAAAAATATCTAACATTTGGCCAATTTCCCTCTCCGTGGATGACAGTGAGAGGATAAGGATCATCCCTGGAGCCACAACAGTGCTGGCCCACCCTGGAGCAGCGAGGACATTCCCAGCAGTGGGAGCTGCGTGGGGTGGATGAGCTGACAAGCATCTCTGGCTCGTTCATCCTACCTTGCCGTGAGGCGGGAGGGGTGAGGGCTGCTACCAAACAACCCCAGCCCTGAGGGCATGCCTGGGGAGCAGGAAACGCCTGTGAGACACCCTCTTAGCCAGAGTCCTTGCAGGGTCCCGTGCATGCACCCACCTCCTCATGCCCAAGCAGCTCCCTGAACCACTACATGTCCTCCTTGGGGCACCCACCCCACCACTTCCCGAGCATCTCTCTCCCATGCCACCAAACTGCTGCTGCAGTGACTTCAAGGCATCAAAGGCAAACACCGTCCTGCAGCAGCAGGCGAAAAACCCTGCTCAGTGCCTTGAAATGAATGCAATTCCCCCGCACTGGTGGGGCCATGAGTGTCCCCGTGCACCTGCGGTGGCTTGGCGAGGAGGCTCCTGGTGTGAGCGAGCCGGCTGCATCGCTGTGGTTTCCCAAGCAGAATGCAGACCCTGAGGTAGCTTTGCTCTGAGGACACTGCTTTGCTCAAAATGCCTTGAAAACTCCCCAAAGACTAACACCCTGTTGATGAAGGGAAACGCAGCACAGCAGCTGCTCAGCCTGGGCTAAGGGTCCCCGCGAGGAAAGCAACACTTACCCCTGGGCGAACCTCAGAAAAAGTTATTTATTCCAGGATTTTCCACTCCGAAGCGCCTCTCACCCTTGCTTCATGGCATGCCAGTGCTGCTCAGCCTCCCCGGTCCCCGCTCGCCGTGCTCGGTGGGGTGCAAGCACTGGTGGGGCGAGGGAAATGGGGGTGCGCTGGTCCCCGCGAGCCGGCTGCCACGGGTCTGAGCGAGGCCGGAGGAGGCGGCTGGCGCGGGAGTGTCGGGGGGCCGGGCGATCCGGCGTCGCAAATGGGATCCAGATGGTTGGTGCTGGCGTTCCCGGGGCTGAGGTCAGAGCTGCTCATGACACGCGGTCCCCCCCCGCCCCGGGGGACGCCTCCGCACTGTGTGGCTTCCCCTTCCCGCGCTGGCCCTGACATCTCCAGAATGCTTCTCCTTGTTATCGGTGAGAAGAAATACATAAAAGAAAAAAGTCCCGCAGGGTCGCAGGAACTGATTTAACTATGCCTTTTGGTCGGGAAGGGCTGGACTTGGATGTTTGCAGGAGCCAGGATGTGCCAAGGACCAAGCCAAGTTACGCGGGGCTCTGGCAAAGCGTCGTTTGGAGGTGCTCGAGGCTGCCGAAAGCTCAGTCTCTCCCCCTGCACAGTTACGAGCATCAGCGCAGGGGAGACAGTCTCTTCTTAATGCAGTTTCGTATTTCCATGTAACAGGGATTTTTTACTTGCCCTGATGGTGAGGAAGAAGTAAGGGGATTATGTTATAGAGTAACTTGTAAAGAAAAGTTAGCCCCTTAGCATAAGGATAAATATTTTAAAGTATAGATAGGCTAGTGTGAAGTTTCAGATAAAAGTTTGAAAGTTCCTAAAGGTTTTTTTTTTTTAAAAAACTTTGCACTGTGAAAAAATACCTTTAACCTTTTATTAGGCAGACCGTATCAGGCAGGTTTGGGGACTAATTTTATTCCTCTGCTTCAAGTGACAGCATGTCACTGGTCAAAATTAAACATTTTGGTCTGTACTGGGTTGTGTTTTGCAGGAAATTCTGCTATGGAAACATTAATTCTTATCTTTTGCCCTTGTTTGGGTCCATATAAGGCTGGAACTGAGATGGTGTCGCTGGAATCAAATACTCAAATTCTCTTCATTTCAAATGGGGATTTATGATGTTTGCTCTAGGTTTTGTGCTGTTTGAAAGACTAGCCACATAAAGAAATAGCTGGAATGCTTCAGGAAAGTGCTGAGCCCTTGAACTGATGCAACAGCTCATTTTAGAAATGGTGCTTGGCTTGGCGCTTGCTGAGACTGAGCGCCTGCCTTGTGGAGGGATCCAGTGCAAACATCCCCAGCCGCACCCCTGAAAGCAAGCAGGGTGTCGTGTCCCCCCCCCAGATCTGGCAAGCTGGAGCTCAAAGGCAGGGTGTTCCCAAATCATAAATGTGCCCAGCAAAGGGAGCTGCAGCTCCTCACTGGGTGTCAGAGGGCAGCTGAACAGCGGATGGAGGAAACGGGGTCTGCTGGAAAGCAAAGACAAACACATAACAGCAGCCAAGAGGGGTGAGGGACAGCTGCTAGAGGATAAAACATACATGATAAAGGTGCGCTTTGCTGGCCGAAGTGTCCAAACTGAATTCTTTTCCTTCTAAATTTGGTTTCAAGTGGGAGAGCCCAGCTGGGATGCTGCAGTGGCACCAGCACAACCCTATAAATCAGCAGCTTGTGGCCATGGGCACTCATACCCTGTTACCAGCCTCTTGCAGAACAGGCAGGCCCAGGCGATGTGCTGCCCTGTGTTTTCTCCTTTCAGCCTATCCTTGCACAGTAGTCAAAGAAGGGAGATGGGGTCTCAGCTGAAGGGACTATGGGTGTGGGAAGCTGTGCCAAAACCCACCTGGAAATTAGATGCCAGCTCTGGAGCAGCAGGCTTGGAGTCAAAATTGACCTCTCTGATGCAGATCGAGTGCAGGAAAAGCTTTTCTTTTCTGTCGCAGAGGGGAAAAAAACCGATTTCAGAGGGGAAGCAATAAATGCGCTTGAAATCACAAGTCCCGTACCCTTGCTGTCACCTCTCCTGCACATGTCTGTCTCTCTGTCATCTGTACGATGCATCCAGCAAGAATTACATCCACCGAGTGGGGCCCAGAAGTTCCAGGTTGTCACCACCAGCAGAAACCAGGATAGTTTGGTCACACAAGCTAAAAGGCAGCTGGGATCTGTATTGCAATTAGTTCAGATAACCTTCAGAAACCACAGTTTTCTGCATGGATGGCAATGAAGGAATGCAGAAAAACAGTTTTAAGTGACTGGGAAAACCAAAATAATAAAACACAGAAAAGCTCCAGCCACCCCAGAACAGTAGTGAAAAACAGCCGAGGTAGAGGATTGGAAATAAATAGTGTAACAATATTGACAAAATGCATACAACCTGCATACGCCTATCATAGCTTGATTGAGAACATCTTTAACTTGGAAGTTAGTATTTATTCTATTCGCATCCTGCATATGTCTTAATATGGTTTCAATATTGAAATGACTTTTACCAAGTGCTCCAATAATTAAATGAGACTATAAGAGGTCTTAAATTCCCATCTGATTGCCTTTGTGACTGTAATAACTCAGCTGAAAGGTTTTCCTTTCCAAAAAGGGGCTTTGTAGCTGGCGTGCAGAGGGAGAGCAGCCAGCCAGGATGCTGAGGGTGTTTCAGGGTGGATTTATTTTTTTTTCCACTTACGATACTTTTCAATCCTTCCTTTAGCAGTTCTCTCTATATTTGCGTTGGTGATCCCCAGCAAACCATTTCCCATCCGCCACGGCATCAAGGGCGGACGCAGGCAGGTCCCCACCAAGGCTGCTGCGATGTCCCAGGGGGAGAGCAAAACCTCTGGGGACACGGTGACATCTGCAGAGGCAGACTTATTTCCATCCCCAGACACCAAACAAACCCTCTCTGATAATTGGTAAAAGACTGAATCACATCATGTCGGTAATTTCTAGAAGCAGCTGGGGCTAAATTTAGCAAGATTTCCTCCCTGGTGTATTAATAACTAGACGTGATTAATGCTATGAGTCAGGAAGAGGGTTTTGAGGAATTCTCTTTCTACCCATGACAAAATGCCCTGTATGCTACATCCTTGCCCGAATGCAAAGGGAACCTTGACCCCAGAATAAGGGTCTCAGCTTGGGACCCTTAAAAAAAGGTCAGTGAAACAGGCAGGGAGTGGTGAAATTTTGTAGTTCTTTTCTGTGTGCCGATGCACTTTGGCTGGGCCATTTCCACCCCCAATTTGAGAAACGCTCTGCAGATTCCCCCCGTGTGATTCACACAAGAAGAGTGGCCGGCTCTGTGTCACATATGTGTGGGGACACCCAGGAGCTTCCTGCCTTGGCTCCATGCTTGAGCACCATCTACTGGCTTTTCCTCCAGGGACTCCTCAGGCATCCACCAACCCCAAGGTCACCTTCTTCCCTGAGAATAAAACCTGCTCCTGCAAGACAGGGCTGCTGCATACTCTGAAATTAGTGGGTACTGCCAAAACCAAGGGTTGTTCTGTTATTTTTCCATCACCAGCCTTCGCATCTGCACAGCGGACTGAAGGCACAGGGTCCAGCCATGGCCCTCACGCTGCCATTTCAAAGAACAAGATCTTTCTTCTGCTTGCAAAGCAAGGCAGAAAGCTGCTGTGCTCAAACAAGGGCAGAGCTGCAGATTGCATTTTCATTTTGCTCACACTAGATGGTTTTCATTAGTTCCAAAGGATTTGCTGCTGCTTCCATCCAAATACTTCCCCCGCCACCAGCACCCCGGTTAGGAAGTGGTCCAGGAAATATTTTCTAAAGCTTTTTTTGGTTCTGCTTTTCTCCTGCGCTTTCTGTTTGTCTGTCTGCCTCTGCATAAATGTGTCCTGATGTATTTGTGCCACATTTGATACTAGCCTCAATGCTGAAACAACCAGGCGGAAATAGCAGGAGCATCTCTAGAGCGTGCAGAGAGGGTGGGGAGAAAGTGAGCTGGGCAGGTTAGGGTGGGAATTAAGGCAAGAGAAGAGCCACTTGGCTCTGCCATTCCCATCCTGCAGTGCTGGCAAAGAAATTAAAACACCTCCGCAAAATGTCCCTCCTATCCTCAAGGACAAAGTTCTGATAGTGGGTTCAAGGCAGACTGTGCTGGGAGGGATCTTGGGAAAGGCTTGGTAATGCTAGGAGCATCTTAACAACCTGGGTGCAAACCAGGCTTAATTGCAATCAAAGGCACATGCCCTAATTGGCACCAGGGGAGGGAGGTTCGTGCCCCAGCACAGGTCAGTGGGGTGAATATTACTGCGTTCCCAGGGCTCCCTGGGGTAGTGTTGGGGGAACTGTAATCTGGGGATCTCCTGGCTGTACGATCACAGGTAACTTGTCTGCTCTAGGTTCCTTGTCTGTGGTACAGTGGGTTTTGTCTCCCTAGCTTATGTGAAGGGTGAAAAATGGGGACTGGCGTGACTGCTGTAGGAGAAAGAGCTGTTGTATGGAGTTGGGCAGAGGCTGCAGTCTCATGGTCTTAGCTCTCACAATTTTGAAAAGCAACAGCAGGAAAAGCCTTAAGAATGAAGCTGAAAATTTCAGCATCTCCCATGTGACTGGAGGGAAAACCTTCCTAACAGAATAAATGGTTTAGGGCTAATTGAAAAGTGGTTTTCTTCCTTTTTTACCTCTTCTTTAGTGTTATCATTTAAAACCAAAGCTGCAATACAAGCTTCACCTAGTAGGGTTTATTAGGAGTTATTTTTATGAATTTTACTATTTATTAATATATATTATTAGTGGGGGTACTGAAATGCATTGTACTGTGTGTCTTCTTTTTTCCCCAAACCAAAGCTTTTATAAATCTCTGTGTATGCTAGAAAACACTTTTGATAAATCAGTGATTTCTTAAAAGGATGCCTGTTTTGTTGTAACATGTCTGAGGCTAATACTGCTAATAAATCACAGCAACGGGCTAACTCCAGAAGAAGGAATAAAAGCAAGCCTACACCAGGGCTGCATGTATTATCTGAGTGTATATATATATTCTTAATCTGTGGCCTATAGGAGAGATTGTAACTCAAAGAAACTTTGAGCCCTGACCAACTGCATCCTGCAGAAAGCCCTCCCGCTGGAAGGGCTTTTCAGTGTCCGTGATGACAAGGAACAAACTACTCTCAAATATGTAAATAATGTGAATATTTTCCCCTCTAACACAATGCGTAGCTTGTGGGTCAGTAGACTGTAATGTGAACCATGATGCTCAGCTTCTAGGAAAGATGCTAGCTGAGCTCTTTTTCAGAATAAAAGATGTGTTTTGGCCAATATAGACCTTGTCAGCTGATGCTTTGGGTTGCTCCTGTTTTCTTGCATTAGATACTTCCAGGTGATGCCTTGCTAAAGGGGATCAAAAAATCTTTCAAAGTCGTGGCCTCCGTGTCCTGTGGCAACTTTGAAGTCCTGTGCTGCATAAAAAGCTGTTTGAAATGGGCTGAATTTCAAAGGTTCCAATGAAACTTCCCTTTTTGTGATGGAAATGACTGTTACTAATTACTGGTGAGAGAAGTGAGGTGGCTTGAACAGAGCTGGAGTCAGGGAGAAGCCAGAAATACTCGCTGCCCACACGGGCGGGATGATGTAACGGCAGACGAGCTGAGGAGGAATTATAGGGAATTATTCATAGCTATGAATGAGTTATATTAGTCGGGAAGATACGGGGGGGAGGAAGACCTGAGGTTTTGCTGTAGCCAGTTCCTTGGAAACTTGTGGTCACTGCGCACCAGCGGTAAAGAGAAAAGAGGGAGATGGCGGCACTGGAAATGTAAAGCTCTGTGTTGATGTACCATATGTCTCACTCTCCAGGGTGTATGTTCTTGATAGGGGTCCCTATTGAAGGAATAAGAATATATATTTTTATCTTGCCTATGTGACCTTTTCCATGATAAATGGAATTTTTCACGAGCAGCTCTTGCTTGTGGGTAGGGTGAGAAGAAAGCCAAGGGAGCAGCAATGCTGGGGTCTGAAACACCCCATGGGGATTGTGACCTACACCCCAACCTCACCAGGGCTGCTGCTTCCCCCCAGGGGCACCAGGTCCTTAATCAGCCCTTGCCATGCTTTCCTGCCAGGTGATCTGTCAGAAACACTGCTTCTTTGTAATCTTTGGAGCTGATGCTAAGATGAAGAGGCTTAATTCAGGTGTGAAAATTGGGCCACTCCCCTGAAATCAAAAGAACTATGAATTAAGGGGAGAAAACTCCCACATTTTGCTCAAGGTAATCACATGGATTTGAGCAGGGCTGAATCCCCACTCCCCTTTCCATCTCTCACATCATGTAGCTTCTTGGTTTCCTCCCTGGGCTTAATTTCTCCAGCTTCATCCCACAGCTTATAGTCACTCTCTGGTCTCTTGGGCATTAATGTAGGACTGGTATTTTCTTTCCTGAGGGTGTGATTGACTGCAGGAGCCAGAGGGTGCGGGCATCAAAGTTTTGCCTCCTGCAGAAGCATGCTGCCCTCCCTGGGGAGAGTCATGGTGGGCAGAGGTGGCTGCTGCTCCCCAGGGCATCACGGATCTGCTGCAACACAGAGGGTGACACCTTATTTCTCAGTGATAACAAAACAGAGTGTTTGTTACTGAGCATCCCCACGTTGCATTGTATCCTGGCATTGCTGTTGCTAAAGGTACTGCAGGGTGGGATGCACTTGCTTCTCCTCCACAGGGAAGGTCCTTGCTGTCCCCAGCTGGTTGGCACAGGGCTTCTCATGCCAGGGAGTCCTGCTGGGTGAACACGGGGGTCCAGGCTGTGTAATCTTTCTCTCTCTCTTATGAACATTGCATCACTTGTTGGAGAGTCAGTATTAACAGTGTCTCCACATTGTAGCTGTTTTGTTTGGAGTATGTATATGGGCAGTATGTATTTATTCCTAAGGGGCTTGTCTGTGATTTGCACCGAGCATGTGGAACAACTTGTGCATAAGATCTTTGTGTCTGAGGCCTCTGGAGACACCGAGTTTCTAACAAAGAGGTAAAACTCTGTTGTTTCCACTGTGCCTTTTGCTGCTTTGAGTAGAGCTGGTGAGGCATCATTTGGGAGATGCTGAATTTTCCCCTGTAAATGGCTAAAGCTCCTTTGGAAACTAAAAAGCCAAGGTTTTTGCCCAAATCCATCTAGAAACTCACTCAAAGTATGGGTACGTTTCTGGCTGGTCTAGGCGGTTTCCAGAGTAATGTGTTTTTCTGCATGAGCTGCATCAGAGACGCAGACACAACCTCAGTCTTTAGTTGGATAGTTTTTCTTTAAGCAAGCACCAGTTCCTCAGCACTGCCAGGTTATTCACACACAATAAAATGCACACAGGTAAATACATGGAATTAACTTCAATAGCAAGCCTTGTTGTCCTGTAGCTCAGTTTTGGGGAGCAAACATTGAGTGCAAAGGCTCAGGGGGTTATGGAAACATCTCCTAATTACTGGGCAACCTCTGTGGCAATGAACCTTTCCCCATCTGCAAATGTAGGCATCCCTTTAGGCAATGGCCTCCTCCTCTTCCCGCAGGCACCTGCAGCTCTGGCGGTGCTGGGGCCACCAGGCTGCAGCCCCTGGGTTGGGTATGTCCCTGGATGTGAAAGATCAACCTGTCCCAGGGCAGGAAGAGGTGGAGACAGCTTTGCATGGTTACAGTTGCTGTTTACCACCCTTTCCAACCGCTCATGGCAGAAACGAGTGGAAAAAAAGCCTTCAGCGTTCCTTATAAAACCCAGAGCCAGCAGGCTTGCCAGCCTTAGTAATGTGTCCTCCATCAAATGCCTCATTCATTCATTCTGCAGTGGCAACACGTGAAAATCGCATCATTTCCTCAAGGCAGAACAACAGCATGCTTGTCCCCAAAAAAGCCCCGCACCACCTAGTAGCAGGTCACCTGTCTACTACAAGCAAGCTAGAACGGGGCTGGTCTTTATGGGACCAAGCATCTAGGCAAGTGAAACTCAGGAGGAGTGAGCCTGAGTGCCAGCAAAGCCTGATGGAGTTGTTCTGGCTCCCTGTGGTCCACAAACAATGTTGCCAGGCACGCTGGCCCGTTCCTTCTGGGATAGCACGTCACCGCTCCTAGGGAGGAGGCACACAGAGAGGGTGAGTCCATGGCAGATGATGCTCTGTCCAAATTTCTTGCTCCCAAACCAGCTATGAATGGGTGCTCTGTGCCATCACCCCAAGGGTTTGCCCGACAAGGCGAGCTTTCCCCTGGTCACAGCAGAGTCCAGCCTAGTGCTGGTCCTTTCATCTGAACCTGCTCTCCAAACCTCAGATGCTGGAGTATTTGAGCGTATCAAGCCTGATCAGCTTTCGCAGGGGATGTTTTATCCTCTTGCAAGCAAATAGTCTAATTCAACACCCTCCAAATACATGTAACTTCCGTCATCCTGTCCCAGTCTCAGACTATCTGCAGGGTCAGATGGTTTTATTGTGAATTTTCAAAGTGGGGATGACTTGGAGCTGGATTGAAGGTGACTATGCTGGGGGCTGTCTGCCTTTCACCAGGTAATGAGTCATTTCAGTAAAAATATGGAGCAGTCAAAACTCTGCTTTTTCAGTCTGATAAATGAGGTGGATTTAGCAAACATTCTCCATCTTAAACACCTGTTTTCCATCAAACTTTCTGGTAAATGCTGGATCAGCAGAGGCTTGCTGGCCACAAAAAGCCACTATATGAGACCATTGCTGGGCTTTGTAAAGATGTGACAAAACTGCAGCCCAGCAGCTTTGACAGAGCGCTGTTGGCAAGCAAGGTAGCCATGTGCCAGGGCAAGGCCTCATATCTGAGATAACGGATGCTCCAGGTCAAAACCCAGCCTTACTTCCATGGGATGCACCAGACTGCATCAGCTCTTGTAAGACAGAAGGCTGCATACTAACAAGCTCCTCTTCCTCTGTGGGGACGGGTCCCAAAGCTTGGATCTTCTTGGTTTATTCTGTGTGTGATTTTTCCTACTTTATCTAACACTCAGGGGTCTCTGGTCCTCCAAACAGAGGAGGTGAACAAGTGGTGGATGAGAACCATCCACAAACATTAGCATTTCTTTCATTGGTTTCCTCTCCCAAATCACAGTTAATCTGCTTTAGGCTTCCTCCCCGCCTCCCCGCCTTTGGAGCAATCTTATACTTTGGAAGATTTATTTGTTTGTTGTCCTTTGGCACTGGCAGCTTTGATTCCTCCATCCATTGAACTTATTGTTCTTGAACTAGAAAGATTCACATCCAGCCTGGCCACCGCTGACATGTGTTTTTGCTTTGCGGGGTCTCTTGCATGGAGGAGCAACTTTGGCAGGGAGGCAGTGGCAGGCACTGCAGGGAGATGGATCTTCCCAGCTTTTGCTTTGTTTGCAAGTGAAAGGTAGAGGGACCGGTGACCAGGAAAGGTGTCTGGTGAGTTACTGTTTTCGTCAGTCCTCCCAGGAAAGTGAAATGCCGGTAGGTTGCTGGCTGTCCCAAAATCATTCCTAATGTGAGTCAGACATCAAGGTAAAAGCTAAATGCGTGCATTGTCCTCAAAGCAAGGGTCCAGAGATGCATTACCCTACCTGGGATGGAAACCCAGAAATTAAAGATGAAATCAATGTCTACCAATTTTCCCCTAGCTCCAAGAAGTAATCTCCATCTCTTGCTCTACTGAAACCTGCTAGCATATCTGCGGCACCATCAGCTGCAACCTGGTCCTCTGGCTAACCTCATCCTCCAGCCTCTCCGCCCAGAAATGGCTTTGGAGATGAAGCGGAGCTCATCCTTATGCCTGGCTTTGAGGAAGCCTCATGGCAGGACTACCTCTCTTGCTGTACTGATTCAAGATGAAGTTATCATCAACCAGAAAATAATCATGCTAAGTACTGGGTGTTTGCATTCCTTTTTTACCTGTAAGGTAAACATTATCCACTGTGAACAAAACGCTGCTGTCAGGCTGGGGCTTAAGCTTTAATGTATGGCCCTTTCTAACCCATATGTCCAAAATCACATTGAGCACAAATATGGAGAAGACGAAAGCAACTTGTAGCTATCTCCAGGAGGAGGCAAGAAGAGCACCCTGCCGATGGGCTATTGAGGCAGGGGTTTAAATTCCCGCATACCCACCCACTGCTCCAGCTCCGCATGCTGTTCTTGGCACAACCTCCACTGGGCTGCCCCTAACCTTCTGAGGGCACCTCCTCTGGTGACGACAGCATTTTGGATGCTAACATTGTAAGGACTGACCTAGTGATGGCTGGCCATGCCAGCACTCTCCTGGGGGTCAATGTATTATTAGGATGCAGCTCAGAACCTGTCTTTAGCTGGAGATCCCTCCAGCACAGGGCACGCGGCAATGGATAATGTCCTGCAGACACACAGCCCAGGCTGCAGAATCGGCGTCTGAGGCTGTCCGTCAGCTTTTCCAAATTGCCATTCCCCACCCCGAGTTTGGGCGCACACACCAGAAGCTGACCTATGGCAGGATATTTACTTGATGCCCAGACCAAGGAGGGGACCCTACTGCATGGCAGCTCACAGTCCAATCCCTGGGCCACGGTGCTGTGACAGCCTTGCAGAGCATCCCACTTCCTCTTCACCTCCAAAACCTGGCACCGAATGGGTATTAAAATACCAGCCGTTGCCCCTAGTTCAAGGGAGAATGCTGGGGCAGAGAACAACCCATTGCAGAGCTAACACCGAAGGTTTTTTGTGGATCTGAAACATAGGCTCGGTAATTCGACCTCCTCCTCTGCTCTGCAGCAGGGAGACTTTGGCAGAGTAGGAACGTGCAGTGATGTACAGAGTACAGCATGTACGTCGCTCGTGCTGACAGCAGCATGTTCTCACGAATTTCTCCACTGATCTATATCCTTGAGCAAAGCTGCCACTAACGTCTGTCTCGCTGTGCCACAGAAGAGTGCAAGCCTCCTCAGAAAACATCTGGTCATCTAGTTTCGCCAGCTCTCCGCTCTGTGAGTCCCTGGATCAAATTAGACGCTCTCGGGCTGAATGAAAATCCATTGTACGTGAAATAATCCCCTTGCGTCTCGGAGCAGGCAGTGAGGATGTCTGCAGGGCGCTGACGTTTCATCTTCCTGGAAGGGGTGATCTGGCCGATGCCTTAACAGCGGGAGCACTGTTTCGGGTGAGATGATGCAGTAACTGGATACCTAGAAGTGGGATGATCTCCCTGCACCTACGGCATCAACCCTGGCAGCTATATAAATCCCCCACGACAGGAAACAAGCCCAGAGAGTGTTCATGGACCTCTTCTGTGTTCAGCCTCTCCCAGGGCTTGCTGACTTCTGTGATGTTTTGGGGGCTTGGGGTGTCACAGGTAAATTGCTGTTGCACCAAGTGGCTTTAAGCTGACCTATATGGCTATAGAGATACAAGGTCCTGTATTGATGAATGCCTTAGAGGCAGTGGTTTCCTCCAGCTGTGCTTTGGTGGAGACCAGGACCACTGTTTTGGGTCAAATCTGTGCAAGGTGCTGTATGAACATAGGGTGGGAAATGACCTCTGTCCCTAGGGGCTCTCTGTCCAAAGGACAAGACCAATGAGGTCAATGGCACGAAAAGAAGTGGAAAACACTCATTTCCCCCCCAAACTGAGTACTTCCATATCTCAAACTGGTGGTCCACAGGCATCATAACATAGCTGGCCATAAAGTTTTTAACTGAGGGGGGGATGGGGAAGAGGGTATGGTGTATTTAAAGGAGGACGCTGCAGGGGGGACTAGATGTACAGAAAACAAGGGTCAAATCTTCTTTGATATTTAACAGCAGGAGTGATTTTTACATAAATGACCTGAAACACTTCACAGAAATGCCAGTTTGGCCTGTATTCAACTAAGATGAGAAATACCAGAGAGAGGGGAGGAGATTTGAGATTTTTTTTCCCCCGTAAGAGGCCAACCCTGGCCGGAATTCACTGGTCATGGGATAGCAGTTGGGATTTTCCTTCTCTACCAAGAGAAGGAACAGGGAGGAGAAAAAGGCAATTGTAAGCCCTCCCCGGAGGCTGAGACAGCTTTCCAAAGGTAAAAAAAAAAAAAAAAAAAAAAAAAAAAAAAA
>Ga0065711_1031699_pt1 | contig 28969 bp, 38 predicted proteins | sample Hoacrofraction12_FD_59098 | JGI IMG/M metagenome (GOLD analysis project Ga0065711, IMG submission 59098) | Hoatzin crop microbial communities from Cojedes, Venezuela - Epithelial fraction 12 v2 (version 2) | ecosystem: Host-associated > Birds > Digestive system > Esophagus > Crop | place... | reverse complement strand
TTATTATAACCACTAATTAAGATTTCTGCTCTATCCATTTTGTCCTCCATAATCTTATTGAACTGTTCATCAGTAAGATTGTATTTGACATTACTATAGAAGTGAAACATTACATTACCAAAAATATTGTGGTATTTCTCATTCTCTCTCAAACGACCAGCAATCTGTTCCATAGTTGTACATATATCTACTAAAGTACTTTCTTTGTTGCCATCACTAATAACCATTACTAGTCCATTATTACTAAATAGGTTACATCCTTGAAATCCTTTCTTAGTAAAGAAGTTCAATCTTTTATTAGGATTGGTTATTGGTTCTATTTGATAACGGTTAAGAACTTGTACATTCCTTTTATTGTAAGCACAGCAGATTTTTACATCCTCTGGTTCTACTTCCAAAGTCTCCAGCAGTCTTTTAATAAAGGTTACCGAGTTACAAAATACAAATAATTCTTCAACCTTAATACCACCAATACTTAGTGTTCCATCTATGAATGAATTAAGAACGGCTAAGACGCTTCTAGTAAGTTGAGAACAATTAATTCTCTGTACCGAAATATTCCTTACATTATTCCAAGTTACTGTATAATGTGGCAATTTCTTAAACTCATCTATTTCCAGATCCACATTAATTGGAGTTGCTGACAAATAAGAGTAATGTTTGAAACTGTGTACACTCTCTATTAGATTTACTATGGCATCCTCTCTATAATCCATATCCTCCAAAATTAAGTGGTACTCATCAATTAGAACTTTCCAGTTATTGGTATTGTCATACTTACTAATCCACTTTATTACTTTACTACTAAAACTATCATAAGTAACAGCAATTTTATGTACCGTAGTACTTTGCATATACTTAGTAAAGTCAGATTCTTTTACTCCTTGATAAACCTTCAGCACTGGATATTTATTATTTGTATCAGCACATATACTATCAACTAGATCCCTAAAGGGACATACAATAATGTAATTACTATCACAATTGGCTGCTGTGTAAGTACCGCCAACATCTGGTTTAGTCTTATTTATTACACCAACTGGTAGACCATCTTGAAATTCTTTTAATTCACTTAAATAACGGTGATTTCCACCTTCAATAATAAATTCTTTCATATTGTTTATTTTTTATGGGTTAGTTAAAAATTTGAACTTTATTTATATCTAATCTTCAAAACTGGTGTTGTAACTGAAATCCCTTACCTATAAGGGGAAGGTACGTAAAATGGTTACACCCACTTCTTTTAAAAAGAAAGCCCCATAAAGGAACTTTCTTTGAAATCAGTTGTACTGAAAAATATAATAGTAGGAAAATGTGAGTTTATTCTTCTAAAAATTCTCTCTGACCATCAATTTTAAATTTTATATCCATTTTTAGTGGTGGTACCATTTTACTCTTTCTTATAGGAGGAAGGTTCGTAAAATGGTTACACTAGGTGTTTTAAAGAAGGGAGCTGTCTAAACTCCCTTTTTAATAACTAACTTGTATAAAATTTTAAAATTATGAATAGAATTTAGTTTTTGGAATTAAAATATCTGAACACCATTTCCTTAACTTTCTAAAACAAATATAATCATTTCCTGCCAGAATCCAAGTGCAAATTTTACCCAATTTTTGCACACTCTTCCAAATCTATCAAAAATTACTTCTGACGGTTATTTTTGTCCTTCTGATTCTGAAATAATTTTTTCTTTTTCTCTATTTAAGGCATATATTAGATTTCCTACCTCTCCTTCTGTTCGGCCATACTATTTATGAATTTTTGAATGGCACTAGTGACATAAACTAATTAGATTTCCATAGTCATAGCATCTATCATAGTTTATACTACCATCTATGTTTAGGAAGGAATAATTGTGGTGAACATCAGTAGCTGGAGTTACTTTACCCTGTGCCAGACATAATTCACATAAAGGATTGAACATTAGTTTACTTTTACGCAAATTAGACCATTTAGCGGTGGTGTAGATCTTATTCCTAGTTTTGCGTTTTATGTCGCTTCTTATTTTTGGCTTCTCTGCTTTCTTTAAGTAAGGCATCCTTTAGTTTATTATTAGTTTTAGCTACTACTGTATCTTCTTGTTCAAAACTAAATGGCAATAGTACTTCATTACCATTCTACTTTACATATACATCATTATATCCAGAATAAACTGACATATCTTCTTGATTTATCTTTAGTAATGCATTATCATCTCTGATACAACCACCTTTCATTATCTTGAAAAGATGTATAAACTGCTACACAAAATCCTCTTCTGGATTGTACTAATGTGTTATCTTTAGGAAAGCATCCTAAAAATAGGTCAAATCCCATTCATTCTTTACTAAAGATTGGTATAATGGTATATAATTTTTCTGTATTAGATTATTTACTTCTGGGTTGTAAACGGCTTTTTCTATATTACACTATTTACGTCTATAACTATCCCAGTTTTTAATTTTCTTCATAAACTACACTTAGGTTATTAAGTTGATCTTGGTAATCTATATAAATTGGATTATCTTGCAGGCCATAATCAACGGCAAATTTCTTTACTAATTTTGCCATATTTATTGTTGCCTCACACATTTCTATAAAAGTTTCTGTTCTGTTCATAGTATTTCTTTTGGTTGCCCCACTCAGAATCGAACTGAGACCTAATATTTTAGAGATATTGGTGCTAACCTTTACACTATAGGGCTATAATATGATTCTATTAGGTTATCAATACTACATCTGATTACCTAACTCTTACTTAAATTGAGTTCTCTAGCAATATTTGATAGTTCAAACTCCTAATGAGGTGTTAATCTTACACCAACAAATCCAGATTTTTTTGTTTTCATAGTATTTTGATTTATTATTATTATAAGTAAATATACCTAGTAATTTTACATTTTCCAAATGAAAATTAAAAAAACTACTAAGATGTACTTCTAGCCTTAAATATTTAATGTTTAACACTGAGATGTATGACTTATGAATAAATTATTAATTATCTTACAAAAATGACGGGTGAATTTATAATGCCTAAAAGTATTGAAGCAGAGGCTAAGGCTTATATGAAAGTAGTCATTGATATGCTAGAATCAAAGGGAATATTAGCTGACGTTGATACGGGAGCATTACAGATACTGGCTAGAAACTACTCTACTTTTATAAAGGCCAATAAGCTTATAGAAAAAGAAGGCATAACAGTTAGAAGTGATAGGGGTAATATTAGTGAGCATCCTGCAGTTAAAATTGGCAAGGATGCACAAACTGCTTGCATTAAAGTAATGGAGAAGTTTGGACTAACACCAAAGGATAGATAGAAAATAGATGCATTAGATAATGATGAGGAAGATTCACCATTAGACAGTTTTTTAAAAGACAATAAATGAAAGGATATTATCAGTATGTTGATGATGTCCTTAATAAAAGAATCTTGGTTGGTGAACTGATATATTTGGCTTGCTAGAGGTTCCAGAATGATTTACAAAGAACAGATCTTACCTTTAGAGAGGATAAAGTAGATAAAGCAATTAACTTCTTTAAAATGCTGAAACACTTTAAGGGTAGTTCTTCTGGCTAGTCATTCATCTTAGAGAACTGGCAACAATTTATTATAGCTAATATTGTAGGCTTCTATACAACTGACGGTACTAGACGGTTTACCAGCAGTTATATAGAAGTCTCCAGAAAGAATGGCAAGACAGCACTAGCTGCTGGCTTATGTCTTTACTTTTTAATAGCTGACGGTGAGGATGGTGCTGAGGTTGATTTGGCTGCTAATAGTAAGGAGCAAGCTAAGATTGCTTATGAGTTTTGTCAGACTTTTACTAAGCAACTAGATCCAAAATCTAAGTATCTTAGAGCATATAGGGATAGGATCTTTTTAGATGCTAATCACTCTTCTTTAAAAGTATTTGCATCTGATGATTCTAAACTGGATGGATTTAATGCTTCCTTTGGTTTGGTCGATGAATATCACTCAGCTAAAACATCTAAGGTTAGGGATGTAATAAAATCATCTATGGGTATGCGACAAAATCCTCACTTGTGTACTATTACAACTGCTGGATTTGATAAGACTTTGCCCTGCTATAAATTAAGAGAAACTTGTGTGGAAATTCTACATAACTTAAAGCAGGATGATTCTTTATTTGTTGCTATTTACTCTTTAGATGTTGATGATGATTGGACTAAAGAAGAGAATTGGGTAAAATGTACTCCTAATTTAGATGTTACTGTTACTAAAAAATATCTTAGAGAATAGGTACAACAAGCAACAAACAATCCATCAGAGGAAGTATCAGTTAAGACTAAGAATTTAAACTTGTGGTGTGACGTAGCAGATGTATGGCTACCAGATCACTATATTGTTAAGGCTTCATCTGATTTTGATTGGCATACATTTAGAGATTGTGATGTATATTGTGGTGTGGATTTGGCTGCCACATCAGATTTGACTGCTGTTGCTTATATGGCTATTAAAGATGATACTTACTATTTCTGGACAGATTACTATCTACCAGAATCTGCTTTAATAGAGAAACCAGACCGAGAATTATATAAGAGTTGGAAGAATTAGGGTATATTACATATTACGGCTGGTAATGTTACTGATTATGACTATATTACTAATGATATGATGAAATATGCTGATGTAGTGAACTTACAATCGGTTGGTTATGATAAGTACAATGCCACATAGTGGGCTATTAAATCTACAGAGATGGGATTACCTTTAGTTGAGTATCCACAGACTCTAGGTAACTTTAATAAACCAACCAGAGAATTGGAACGTTTACTACTATCTGGCAAAGCTGTTATCTTTAATAATGAGATTACCAGATGGTGTTTTAAGAATGTACAACTAAAATCAGATCATAACGGTAACATTAAACCTAACAAAGCAGTTAAGGGTAAAAAGATAGATGGTGTAATAGCCATAATAGAAGCATTAGGATAGTATTTAGATTCTCCACACTATACAAATGAAATATTAGTTATATAATGGGATTATTTAGTAAAAAGTAGAAAGTAGTTCCAGTTCAAATGGAACAAAGAAGTTCTGGTTTTGACTACTTACTGTTTGGTAGTAATATTCTTACGGCTACACCTAATAAGGCCTTATTACTATCAGCAGTATATAGGTGTGTAGAAGTAATTTCTGATTCTATAGCCCAGCTTCCACTAGAACCTTACAAAGTGGATGCTTAGGGATATAGAAGTAAATTCGTTCAACACCCTACTTATAGGATTCTAAATTCAGAACCAAACAAGAGAATGACTAGATTTACATTCTTGAAAACACTGGTAACTAGTGTACTCTTAAAAGGAAATGGATATGCTTACATACAAAGGAATTTAGCTGGTGATGCTATTGCTTTACACTTTATTCCTTCTGAATATGTGACTATTATTGAACCTCGCACCTATGAGGAAAATATTACTTACTCAGTAAAAGGTATTAAAGGTATTGTAGAGGCTTGCAATATGATACATATTCTTAACTTTAGTAATGATGGCATTACTGGTATATCCACTTTAAAATATGCAAGGAATACTTTGGAGTTGGCTAATAATGCTGAAGCACATTCAGCAGGATTCTTTAAAGGTGGAGCTAACTTAGCTGGTATTCTTAAAGTTGAATCTAGTCTTACAACCAAACAATAGCAAGATTTAAAAAACAGTTGGAATTAGGCATTCAGCCCAGAAACTGGCAATCCTAATGGTATTGCCGTTCTGCAGGGTAATATGACCTATGAACCAATTACTGTTAATCCAGAGGATTCTCAGTTATTAGAAACTAGAGAGTTCAATGTGGTAGATATATGTAGATTTTTCGGAGTTTCTCCAGTAAAAGCCTTTGATTTATCTCATAGCTCCTATAGTACTGTTGAAGCTACAAACTTATCATTCTTAACGGATACACTTTCTCCTATGCTTGAAAAGATAGAGTTAGAGTTTGAAAGGAAATTGTATAAGCCATCGGAGAGAGATTCTATTTAGGTAAGATTTGATACATCCAGATTACTTAGAACAGATAAAGAGTCACTTGCTAACTATTACAATACTTTATTCAATATTGGTGTTGTATCAGTTAATGAGATAAGAAAAGAATTTGATTTGCCAGCCGTTGATGGTGGTGATAATCATTTCTGCCAAGTAAATCTTATGACTTTAAAAAATGCAAGTAATAATGTAGCTACAGATAACAGAATAGAGAATGAGGAGATTGTTAAACAAGAGGATGTAACGAATACAGAGGTATGATAGAAAAAAGAAATATTGGTGATGTTGGATTGGATACAGTAGATAGCCGTATGATTAGTGGTTATGCTGCTGTATTTAATACTCCATCTAATGATTTAGGTGGATTTATTGAGATTATAGATCCAGCAGCTCTAGAAGGTGTTATAGATCAATCGGATGTACTGGCCTTATTAGACCATAATGAAGAAAGGGGTGTTCTTGCAAGATCTAAACAAGGTGTTGGTAGTCTATCTTTAAGTATAGACGATATAGGACTTATGTATAAGTTTGAAGCACCACATACTGCATTAGGTGATGAATTACTAGAAGGTGTTAAAAGGGGTGATATATCTACATCTAGTTTTGCATTTACTGTTGCAGAGGACAAATGGGAGAAACAAGATGATGGTTCTTACTTACGAATCATAACACATATTAATGAATTGTTTGATGTTTCACCAGTTTATAGAGCTGCTTATGACGCTACTAGTGTTGTTGTAGATACTAGAGGCCTAGATTTAATAAAAGAAGCTGAGAATAAAGAATTACGCAAGATAAAACTTGCTGAATATTACTCTAATTTACGAAAGAATTTATTAGTTAAATAAAATAAAGTATGAAGAAGAAAGTTTCATTTCGCAGTATGAATACTGTAGAACTTATTGATAAGAAAGAGCAACTTATCAAAGACGCAAACGAATTACTTAGCACTGCTCAGTCAGAGGAGAGAGAATTAAACGAGGAAGAGCAAGCTGAGTTGGAAGAAATAAAAGAACAAATTGCTGAGATTGACAAAGAATTAGATAAGAAAGACGATAACGAACCAGAGCCTACTGAAGAAAAGGCTGAAAAAGAAGAAGAAGAGGAAAGAAGTATGAATAAATTTTCATTAGTAAAAGCTATTCGCAGTATAGCTGATAAAAGACAATTAGACGAGTCTGCACAAGCAGTAATTAACGTTGGTAAAGCAGAAATGCGTAAATCTGGCCTTTCATTCAATGGCCAAATACAGTTGCCAGTTGAGGAAAGAGCTGATGTACAAGCTACAGTTGCTACGGCTGGACAAGAAGTAGTTGCAGAGGAAAAATTGAATATCCTCGATCCACTAAGAGATAACTTAGTACTTGCTAAAGCTGGTGCTACTATACTTACTGGACTTGTTGGTGATGTTTCTATACCTACTTATGCTGGAACATCTGCTACTTGGAAGGGTGAAATTGAAGCTGCTGACGATGGTGCAGGAGAATTTGGTGAAGTATTACTTACCCCAAAACGTCTTACAACTAAGATTAACGTATCAAAGCAATTCTTGATCCAAGATTCTGCTGCTGCTGATGAGATGTTGCGTAGAGATATTATAAATGCTATCACAGACAAGCTCCAAGCTACTATCTTAGGTGATGCTGCTGGTACAGCTAACCAACCTGCAGGTATCTTTAACGGTGCTGGTTCAATTAGTGCTGACTATAAGGATATTTGTGAATTAGAGGCTGAACTTGAGAACAACAAAGTATTTGGTGACTATACTTATATTGTTAGTCCATCTGTAAAGGCTACTCTTCGTAGCACTATTAAGGGTACTAACAACACTGGTATGATCTTTGAGAATGGTGAGATTGATGGTACTCCTGCTTATGTAGCTGCTGGTGCTAAGGGTATTGTAGTTGGTAATTTTGCTGACTATGTAATTGCACAGTGGGGTGCTATAGACCTTACAGTTGATCCTTATACACTCGCTGATCAAGGCGAAGTTCGCTTGGTTGTTAATGCTTACTTTGATGCTAAACCTCGTAGAGCAGAAGCTATCGTAGCTAAGACTATTGCAGAAAATTGATTTTTGATTAATTAATAACCTTTAAAGTGCAGGTAGGTACTTAGAGTTACCTGCTTGCACTTTTTTTATTTTTATAGTGATATGTATATAACAGTTGATGAAGTTAAAAAACATCTTAATATAAATGATACATTTACAGAAGATGATAATTACATATCAGCCCTAATTCTGGCTTGTGAAGGTGCTATTGCTAAGCATCTTAATGTATATTTAACTGATTTGGAGGATGATAAAGGTGACATTCCTGCTCCTCTGAAACAAGCCTTACTTTTATTGGTGGGTAACTATTATGCCAACAGAGAATCAGTAGCCTATACGACAGCAGTAGAGATTCCAAACAGTTATAATTTCCTTATAGATCTTTACAGAAATTATGGAACTGGCGATACTACTGATATTGGCGAAATTGATTTAGAAGAATTAAAGAAGGCAATTGATACAGAAATAGCTAGAGCATTAGCTGCTGAAGATAGTTTAGATTAGAGAGTTACAGCATTGGAGAATAGTGGAGGTATAGTTGATGATGAGATGTCAGAAACCTCTGAAAATCCAGTTCAAAATAAAGTTATAACGGCTGTACTTAATAATAAAGCAGCCTTAGAACATACACATACAACTACAGATATTACAGATTTTCCTACTAAAGTATCTGCCTTTACTAATGATGCTGGCTATCTTACAGAGCATTAGTCATTAGATGGCTATGCAACTAAAGAGGATCTAGATACAAAATAGGATAAAGGTGATTATGTAACAGATACTACCTTTACTGAATATAAGACAGAAGTAAATACAGCACTAGCCAATAAATAGGATGCTGGTGATTATATAGATAGTACAGCCCTTTCAGAATATACTTATGATAAGGCTACTATTGATGAGAAAGTTGCAGGAGGTGGAACATTCGATCCTACACAATACTATAATAAAACAGCTACAGATGAGTTGTTGGCTGCTAAGCAAAACACACTTACAGCAGGTGATAACATTACTATTACTGATAATGTAATATCAGCTACTGGAGGTGGAACAGAATATACCGCAGGAACTTCTTTAGAAATAACAGATGATAATGTTATTAACTCAACTCTTAATTTGGTTAATGATGGTGACTGTTCAATAAAGATGAAAGGTACTTACACCCATTGGAGTGGTACTGAAGTAGATTGTGACAATACAGTTGAAGGTAAGGCATCAGCAGCTTTTGGCAGTAATATTACCATTTCGGCCAATACTTACCAAAATTTTGTGGCAGGTTACGATAATAGCATAACAAAGGGTAGTTATTCGGCTGTATTTGGCACAAGCAATAAAGTATCTGAATCAGAAGCTCTTGTTGGCGGTGAGTCAAATACCGTTAGTGGTGAGTATGGATTTGCAGCAGGTCGTAACAATACCATCAGTGCAATGTATGGTGCAACCATAGGTTGCTCAAACACAGTAAGTGGTCAATATGGTTTTGCAGCAGGTTACAACAATAAAGCAGGTGCTTATAGTTATATGATTGGTGAATACAATAATAATAGACAGGCCTACGATTACACCTATGCTTTGGGAAGTTATAATACTGTTAGTGGTCAATATAGTGCTGCTATAGGTAGTAGTAATAAGGCATATGGTTATGCCTCAACGGCTATTGGATATTCTAATGCTGCAAATAGTTATGCCTCAACGGCCATTGGTATGAGTAATTCTGCATCCGCAAATGGTCAGCCGTCAGTTGCAATAGGACAAAGTAACCAAGCAACAGGTAAATATTCAGTTGCAATAGGTGAGGATAATTATGCTGTAAATGAAGCGGAAGTTGCATTGGGACAGTACAATAAATTTGTAACAAGTGGCTCAGATACTACCCACAACGGTACTAAATTTACAATAGGTGATGGTTCTATTAACGCAAGAAGCAATGTTCTTCAAATAATGGCAGACGGTTACACTTATATAAAAGGTATTGGTGATTATGACGGCACCAATTGGGATTCTGCTAAATCACTTCAAGAGGTTATCTCTGAAGGTGGAGGAGGTTCTGTTACTGTAGATTCCGAACTATCTGATACTTCAGAGAATCCAGTACAGAATAAGGTTATTACAGCCAAAATAACTGAGATTGAAAGTACTATTGGTAATATATCTACTCTGTTGGATACAATTAATGGTGAGGAGGTTTAATTATGGGAACTATATCGGAAAAGTTATCATATTTAAATGATACTAAAACAGCGATAAAAGAGGCATTAGTTAATAAAGGTGTTACTGTTTCTGACAGTGACACTTTTAGAAGCTATGCAGATAAGGTTACTTCTATAGAAGGTATTGCACCACCTAGTATTGTATTACCTAATTAGTGGAATTTTAGGTGGACTAATAACGCATTTGATACCACTAAAACCTATGATATGAGTTGGTTAAAGTATTGTGATTCCAGCAATCTAACAACTATGGATAGAATATTTAATGACAATACTGGTAATATTCCTTTAGTTAATTTTGACTTTACTGGATGGGATACTTCTAATGTAACCAATATGTATAGGGTGTTTAATAATTGTGTTAAAGTAACTTCCTTAGATTTATCTATGTGGGATGTTTCTAAGGTTACTAATATGAGTCAGATGTTTTAGTCTTGTAAATCTCTAAAATCTATAGATTTAACTGGATGGAATCCAACAGCAGTTACTATTATGGATGCTATGTTTAATGTTTGCTCCTCATTAGTGAACTTAGATTTATCTGGATTTACTGGCACTTCCTCTAATACTACACTAAACTATTTGTGTAATGAGTGTTCTGCACTAGAAACAGTTACACTTAATGGTATGGATACTTCAGCAGTAACCAATATGAAGAGAGCTTTTTATAGGTGCAACAGTCTAAAGGAATTAAATATAGGTGAAATTGATACTTCTAAGGTTACTACCTTTGAACAGTTCCTAGATTTAAATAACAATACTGGAATTACATCTTTAGATCTTAGTAAATGGGATGTATCACAAAGCACTAACTTTAGTAGCTTCCTATCTGGATTTACGAAAATTACTAGTTATTCAGCACCTACCACATAGAATACAGTTGCAACTATTGTTGGTGGTATGCATTATAATTGGCAGTCTATAGAGGATATAGATGTTAGTTGGCTAGCCTCATCAGTACTTACTAATACTAATAGTATGTTCCGTTACTGTTATGCAGTAAAAACTATACATCTGGATAATTTTGATAGCACAGCAGTTACTAACTATACATATATGTTTGACCATTGTACCTTATTGACAACTGTATATGTTACCAACTGTTCTGACACAACCAAAGAATGGCTGATTGCCAGATTATCTAATGCTGGATATACATTTACCGAATCTACTGATAGTGAGGGTAAAGCAATACTGGTAAAGAGTTAAAACGTTTAACGTCAAAGTGTATGATATGAGAGCAGGATTATTGACTGATATTATAAATATATACCGAACAACTACAGTTTAGAATGACTATGGTGAGTAGGTACAAGAGTACGCTTTGAATGTCACAACTAGAGCAAGAATTATTCACAATTCTGGAAACAGATTGACAGAGAATAATGCTCTAGTTTATATATACAATAAGACATTTGAGGTATACTATTATGTAGATGTTATTGAAACAGATTATATAGAATGGGATTCTAAGAAATACAGAATACTGGCAATTGAGCCAGTAAAGGACTAGAACAAGAAAGTAATAACTACAGAACTGATTACTGAATGAAATTAGACAGTAGAAAATTAGAGCAATTTCTAAAGGCTATTGAAGTTGAAAAACTAAAACCAGCTATCAGATCTGGAATGACACAATCTCTAAATATTATTAAACGAAAGGCTGTTCAGAACCTTATGGGAGTAACTACCGCATATAATAAGCCAGATAAATGGGGTCTAACACTATAGGGTGGTGTAATAGTAAAAGTAAGTAAAAGTGGTTTATCTGGAAGAACTGAGATTATCAGTAATTCCAATAAAGGCAATTTTAAATTAAAGTTCTTTGAAAACGGAACAGTCGGTCGTTATAATAAATCTGGTCAGTATAGAGGTAAGATGGAGGCAACACACTTCTTTAGTAAAGCAGTTGCTGATACCTCACAACTAGTGGAGCAGTCATTACAATCTAATTTGGAAAATGCTATAGAGAAAATATATAAAAAATATAATCAATGAAAGTTACTGGTCTTAGTTTTAATAAATACTTATATGCCTTACTAAAAGAAGATAGTGAACTATCCGAATTAGTAGGTAATAATATTTTCCCTATTGTGGCAGAAGAGTCAGTAAGCTATCCTTTTATCATATTTACTAGAAATTCTCTTAGTACAGAATATACTAAAACTAATGTAGTAAAGGATAGTATTACTTTCTCTATAGCTATAGCTTCTAAGAACTATAGTGAAACGGCTACAATAGCTGAACGAATAAGGAAGATATTAGAATTACATAGAGATGATTACTTTGGTAGGATTTATCTTACTGGAGTGGTGGAAAATTTTATAGAAGATGCATATATTCAAACTCTAACATTTGAAACAAATATAATTTTTTGATTTATTATGGCTAATTTAATGGGTGAAGACATCCAAGTATTCTTGGGTGGTAAAACTTTAGGTTGCGCTACTTCTTGTAGTGTAGAAATCAACTCTGATGATATTGACATCAGTTGTAAAGATACGGGACAGTGGGGAGCTACCAAGAGAGGTAAAATGAGCTGGTCAGCTACTAGTGATAACCTTATGGTTGTAGCAGATTACACTGAATTAGTAGATGCTATGTTAGCTGGTAAGTCTTTGGACTTCGTATTTGCTACTGTAGCTAATAAAGATAAAACGACAGATCCAGATGATGATGGACACATCGTACCAGAAGGTGGTTGGACTTCCAGCAATGATATGTATTCTGGTAAAGCAGTTATCTCTAGTATATCTATGACAGCAGGTAACGGTGAACTGGCTACTTACAGTGTATCCTTCAACGGTGTAGGTGCATTAGTTAAAACCACTGCTAGTACAAACGGTTGATAGATAATTAATAGTTATGGAGGGGTCTTTGTAGATTCCTCCTTTTTTTTAATTTATAAGCAGTATGAAAATAACAATTAACGGTAACGAATTAGAACTTAAAAATAAGTTCAGATCATATATTATATATGAAACTATAACAAGTAAGATGTTTAATCCACAGACAGTATCAGATATGATTACTTATATGTTTGCGGTGATTTTAGCTAATTATCCAGACATTGAACTGAAGTTTGATGATTTCTTAGACTGGTTGGACAGTAATCCAGATCAGTTTGCTAAGTTTAATCAATGGGTAGTTGATAGTAGCAAGAGCTTACAGCAGGGAGAACAAGCAGAAAAAAAAGGGATGGCGAAGTAATTACGTTTACGGACTTAATGTGTTTACTTTGCCTACAATATAAATGTGTTTCGGTAGAGTATTTTATGGACAAGATGTAGCGATATGAACTAGAACCTATTATAAAAAAGATGGGATATTCAGTCAGAGAGGACTGGGAACAAACTAGGTCTATCTGCTACATACTTGCACAAGCCAATTCTAAAAAGAAACTAAAGCCCAAAGATATTATACAATTTAGTTGGGACAAAGAAGTTCCGCACCTCCCTAAAGTAACAATGACCAAAGAGAAGAGAGAATAGATGCTTGCAAAAGCTAAGAAAAGAGAAGAATTACTTAAATCTAAGGGTATAATATAATGGGACAATTAAAGGAAGAACTGGTACTAGATACCAGTAAATTTTCTGGTGGTATAAAAGATGCCATCAATAACATAAAAGACCTTAATAATGCATCTGAAAGAGCTGGTCTTAAAAAATTAAAGGGCAATCTGGATGATGTAACCGATGCAGTCGGTGATAATGAGAAAGAAATACGAAAGTATTTATAGGCATTAGGAGGTTCTGGCAAGACTTTACAAGGTAAAATAAAGAATATCAAAGAAGAACTTGCCAACTTAGCTGATAAAGGTAAGGAAACTAGTAGTGCTTATAAAACTTTAGTTGGTGAATTACAAAGATATACTAATATATAGAGTAAGATTGCTAGTGAAACTAAGGAAGCTATGGATAGTGCAAAATCATCTGTAGACGATCTTAGTAATTCCATATCTAATATGATCAGCTCTTTAAAGAGTGGAGATATAACCTCATTTAGTAAGAACCTACAATCATCTATGGCTAGTGTGAAGGACTTTAAAATGCCAGAACTTAGTGGTACGATGATTAAAGGTGCTGGTATTACTGCAGTTGCAGCAGGTGTTATAGCAGGTGCAAAGGCTTTTGTAGACTTCAATGCTGAGAGTTCAAAAGCAAATCAGGCCATTCAACAGTTCACAGGACTTGGAGGTCAAGCCCTTATAGATTTTAGAGCAACTTGCGAAACAACAGCAGAGCAGTTTGGTATGAGTATGGATGACGTTGTTAAGACGGCTAACACTGTTGCGAGACAGATGGGTGTAAGTTTTCAAGAAGCAGCAGATTCAATATAGGATGGTTTAAACCTTGCCGTTGATAAGGATGAGTACAAATCTCAAATGGAGGAGTACTCTACCTACGCAAAAGAAGCAGGGATGAGTATTGACGAACTATCTACAACAATAATCCGAAGTCAGCAGCAAGGTATTGTTAGTGATAAGGCAGTAGATTCCATTAAGGAAGCAAATATCCGAATTAGAGAAATGTCACCTGCAGTACAAAAGGCACTTGACGCAATCGGCATTGATTCAAAGAAGGTTATGAAGGGCTTAGCTGATGGTTCTATTACCACTTTTGATGTAATGAAACAAGTTAGTCAAAAAATGTCAGAAATGTCACCACAGGCACAAGAGGTTGGACAGGCTATATCAGACATTTTCGGAGGTCCGGGTGAAGACGCAGGTTATCAGTTCTTAACTACCATTAAGGATATTAAGGGTAATATGCAGGAACTTTACGATAACGCACCCGAAGGAGTAAGACTTGCCAAAGAACAGATGGATGCTACCGAAGATTTAAAGAGAGCAATCATAAGCCTTTTTGATGTGTCTGGTAAAGGTTGGGATGAGTTTGTATCAGATATAAAGGTTGGAGCTATTAAAGCTGTTACAAAGCTTGTAAATGGGTTAAAGACAGTTGTTGATTGGCTTGATAGTATTAACAGAGCAGCCAATGCAGCATTTGCCCCTGTTCGAAAGTTATTAGGAACGGAAGACCAATTGGCGAAAAAGGCCGCACAGGAAATGGCAGACAATCTTAAAAGGCAAGCAGACAACAATAAACGCCTGACGCAAAACAACAATACCACTGATAAGACTAAGGATCCATCAACAAAAAAGCTTCAGTAGTATAGTAATGAACTAAACAAGCTTTATAAACAACTTAATAAAACTACAGATAAAGCAGTTGCTGCTAATATACAAAAGAGAATTGATGCAATAAAGAAGGCTGCCAAAAGTTTAACAAATAAACTTGATGTAGTTTCTGACAACAATAATAAACCTTCTAGTAGAAAATCCAAAGGCATTACTAAGAAATCTGATGTTGCAGCACAAGGTTCACTAGATTGGTATTCACAAGAAATATCTAAATTATCTAAGCAACTTAATGCATCTGCAGATAAGTCAGTTTCTGTTACCTTACAAAGTAAGATTAATGAATTAAAGAAGGCTAAAGAAGATTTAGAAAAGTCTATTAAGGCTGAATCTCTAGTGCCAGTTGTAACACCTAAGATTAAAATGCCAACTAAGGAGGAGATGTAGAAGATGTTTAATCAACTTTCTCCAACTGTTACTGTAAAGACTCCACAACAAACTAGGGAAAATAAGAGAGAAATTTATAGTAATGCATAGACAGCAGTATCTAATTTACAAACTGATGTATAGATTGGTAGCATTAATAAGAAATAGGCAGAGGCTGAACTAGCTAAAATTAATGAAATACTCCAGAAGGAAGGTCTAGAACCATTAAAACTGGAGATTGATACAGAAGGGCTAAGTTTAGATAATCTTAATGATTCTATTAGTGCCATTGATAATATTGGTAGTTCAGTTTCCAATATGGTATCTGCAATAGAAGAAGGTGCTAGTGCTTGGGAGATCTTTACTAGTGTTGTAGGTGTGGTTACTACTACTTTACAATCTGTATAGACTATAATGAATACAGTAAAGATGGCTACTGATATGCTGACAGCTTCTGAAACAGCTAACCAATAGGTTAAGAATCAAAATGCACAACAAGAGGTTGCTAATGCTGGTACAATAGTTGCAGCTAATACAGCTAAGGGTATTTCTGGTGCTACTGCTAGTGGTTCTAGTATGCCTTTCCCAATGAACATAGTAGCTATAGCAATGGGTGTTGCTGCAGTTATAGCAGCTATTGCTTCTATATCTGGTGCATTTGCTAATGGTGGTATTGTTAATGGCAATGGATTTGTAGGTGACCAAAATCTAATTAGAGTAAACGGTGGTGAAGCTGTACTTACTAAAGGCCAGCAAGCTAACCTCTGGAACATACTGGACAACGGTGGTGGTACTGGAGGAGTTGTAGGTGGTGAAGTTAGGATTAAAGGTTCTGACTTATATATGGCACTACGAAATTATAGTAAAGTAAAAGGAACAGTAGGTAAAAATACTGGAATAAAATAATGAAAATAACTGGTAGTTTTAAAGACATTAACGATGATTTAGTAACTGTAGTTATTGAATCCACAGCTGTAGGCACTAACATTACCTTTGAGGAAACAACTGATTCCGATGGTAATGTTATGTGCTACTTCAGCGATGATCCGTTACAGATAGAAACAGAATGTGAGGATAACTTCACACACATAATAAAGAAATCCGCAGAGATTGAATTTTATAGTACTAAATGGTTAGGTGACTATTTGTTTGCTGGTAAGCCATCAGATACTACAGTAACGGTCTCTAAAGGAGATACAGTAGTCTTTTATGGCCATATAGAACCTAATGTCTATACACAGCCATATAGTGAAACATACAATTCAATAAAGATTAACTGTACCGATTTTCTGGCAACTCTGGAATACAACTATCTAGCATCAAATGAAAGTGCTTATAATGCCAGAAAAATTGATAGTGAAGTTAGGTCATTCTATGATTATTTAGATATTATATTTGGTGATACTGACGGTTGTATTTATTATGATGGTTCTAAAACTAATAATGGTGAGAATGTCTTTACAACTGTTGGTGTTTCTGAAAACCTCTTTTTAGGAGAGGATTTTGATGATATGTATACAAATGAGGAATTACTGGAAGAGATCCTTAAATTCCTTAATTTACATATTATACAAGAAGGTAAGGACTTCTATATATTTGATTGGAACAGTGTAAAGAATAACAACATTAGTTGGATTACTCTTAGAGGAGATACTGCTTCTACACTTACTTCAGAAGCCTTAACCGTTACTGTTAATGATTATATGTCAGATGATACAGATATTTCTGTTGCTGATGTTTATAATCAGATAGCAGTTACAGATAAATTAGAGTCTATAGAAGATGTTATTTCATCTCCAATGGATGATGATTCAGTTACATCTTTATGGCCTCGCAGGAAGAGATATATGACTGAAATATGGGCATTTGGTGAAGGTAAATCATCTAATAGTGGTTTCCATAACTGGATGATGAATGACTATGATGATGGCTATGATGCACAAGAAGCAACAGACTTCTTTACAAAATTAGCCTATAATGCTAGTTGGGACTTCAATTACTTTGATGGTTCAAACTTCAAATCAGTTTATAACGGAACACTTAGTACTGACAGCCTTGCCTTTTATGATTAGGTACAGAATTATAAGTATTGTCCTTTCTTAGCTAAGTGGGGACATACAGAACACAAGGCTGGTACTGCTTCATCTACTACTTATAAAGCTCCAGATAGTATGGAGAATTATATAACTATTACAGTTAATGGTAGTGGTGATGATAGTGAAACTAAGTTTGCTGAAATTGGTAATTACCTCCAGACTATTTATAATAAAGCAGTTGAAGAGGATACTGGTATTATAGTTTACAAATCTACCACAGCAGCAGCTTGGGGACAGATTGGTGGTGATGATGCAACTAACTATTTTGTCTTTAGTGGTGAGATGATGTTGCAACCACTTTTAAATCATAGTTGGTATACTGATGGTTGGTGGTCAGTTGTAGACAATAACAGAGAAGGTTCTGGTAATGGTCGTTATGGAGTTTACTTCTATGACAGTACTGGTACTAATAAACTTACTTCTGGACATCCAACTAATTATCCATATTATTTAGATAGGTTTTATTTCTCTGATCCAGATGAAGATTGGAAAAATGATACTTGGAAATATGCTTATAACAGCGATGGTTCAGTATCAGATAATATTGGTAAGATAGGTATTTTACAATGCCAATTAAAGGTTGGTGATAAGTACTGTGTAGAACTTTGTAACTATACATTAGACAGTGATGGTAATAAGGTTTGGGGATATGACAGTACTTATAAATGGATGACTAAGGAAGAATGGGAAACAGCTAAAACTAGTGGTACAGCAGATGCATCAGTTGTTGAGGAAGCAATACCATCATTCTCTTTAGGATATGATCCAAATATTGGTGACTACATAGTTGGTAACAAATTTGACATCTCTAACAACATTACAGACAGTATGAATTTAGGAGATAATGAAGGTACTGCAATTGCTATTCCTTCTGATTTATATGGACAATTAGAATTCCGTATAATTGCTCCAGTAAATAGTGAGTTCGTTACTGTGTGGAGGAGACATCCAACTATGTTTAGGAGCACTAAGTTTTATGCCAACAGTAAGAATGTACTAGACAACATCAGTGCTATTGTTATAAAGGACTTTGAATGTAAGATTGTTAGCGATAATGGTAATATAGAAAATGATGGGGATGCTGATATTGTTTACTGTTCAGATGAAACGGACAAATATATAAAGAAGAAAGATGATGTTGAATTTAATATCAATACTCTTTTAAGTGCATCTGAGGCTTATGAATTAGGTGTTGCAGCCCCGACGATTAATATATCAACGGCAATTAATGTTAGTGACAATTCAGCCTTTAAGAACCTTACCGATAATAATGAAGGCATAACAGCCTATGCTGAGAAACTATACGTTGATCACTATTATAAAGAGTTCAATACTCCTAAGATAATAGTTGAAACAACACTAGATAATAATACTATTAATGTTAGTCCATTCAATACCTATACTATCGGATATTTAGGTAAAACATTTTATCCTTTGTCTATTAATACAGATATGAGAATGGCATCTTCAACCATAACTTTAAAAGAAGTATGAGTGATTTAATTAATATAAGGGTGAGTGCCAGAAGTAGCAGTAGTAGTAATTCTGGCACTTCTTCCACATCTAAATTTAATGCCAATACATCTAGCAGTAGCAGTTATTCAACTAAATTTAGTAGTGAGAAGATTACAACTAATACATTAACGGCTTACTCAATAGATACAGATAAACTTACAGCAGCAATAGCTAATTTAGGTGAGACTAATATTACTGGTACACTTACTGGTATTGATGCAAACTTTACTGGAATACTTACAGCAGAGAATGCAAATATAGTAAGTGCTACTATTAGTAATCTTACACTTACAGAACCATTAGATATTGATTCTGCAAATATCACAGCTCTTACATCTGAAACGATTGATGTTTCTCAATTAAAGGTGGATGAGCTTACTTTGGAAAATGGTTTCCAATTTGACTGTTGGGGTATCAATGAGGATGAAAATCACTGCTTAAATATATCTGGCAGCACAGACCAAACGTTCCATATTGTACCAAACAAAACTGATGTGTTTGCAGTAAATGATGATACAACATCTATATGGAATGATTTGGATATGGTTAATAAAACCTCTGGTACTAAGATATATGTTGGTACAGAATCCGAATATCCAACTGAAATAAAGTCTGTAGTTGAAAATGGATTCTATATTGTTGATAAAGCAAATAATGTAGCATTAGGAATAAGTAGTAATTACATAAGCACTGGTCTAGATATAGGTAGTCCATCATTTACTAGTGGTAGTGGTAATGGCTGGCGCATACAAAATGATGGTACTGCAGAGTTCAGTAATGTTAAAGTAAATGGCAACCTAGATGTTTATGTGATTACATATAATGAGATGAGAGCAACTAATGGTATCTTGTTAGTAACAGATACTGGATAGATAGAGAAGGTTACAAAAGATGGTGATGAGTGGATATTTACTATTAATGAATATCCTCCATTTGTAGCTAATGATTATGTACAATTACAGTATAAGGCTTCTGAGACTTAGATATGGTCATTTAAAGGATTGGTGGTCTCAGTTAATAAAGATGGTGACAATACAGTTAGAGTAACTCCAAATACTGGCTTTACTGGTGGATCTTCTACTAATGATAGAGGTGAAACCACTTGGACTACAGTTGATCCAGATAGTGCTGTGAATAAGTATTTAATAAGGATTGGTAATAAATCTGATGAGAACAGATAGACCATTATTAAATTGAATCCTTATGATGGTGCTTACATAGACTTTATGAAACAACTTAACAGTGAGAGTGTACTTGCTGATGTAGATTCTACTGGTGGAACAGTTCCAACTAATGTGAGAATCGGTAATTTGGAGGGTATTGTATGGAATGGTACAACTCTGGAAGGACAAGGATTATATGCTGAGAATGCATACTTAACTGGTGCAATGCGTAACCTTAATAGTATGTGGGAATTTAATAAAGATGGTTCTGGCCAATTAGCTGGTGGTAAAATCAAATGGACAGCTAATGGTGAATTGTCTATAGACATAGGTGGAATTGATACTACTGAATTAGAGAATAGAATATCTGCTTGTGAAAATGATATAGACAATCTGGAAGGTAATGTTAGCAGTAATACAGAAGAAATTACTAACATCTCCAATAAACAGACATCTTTGGAAGCAACAGTTGATGGTTTGTCCTCAACAGTAAGCAGTCAATCTACTTCCATATCTAACTTAGATGGAAGAGTTACTAGCAATGAAACTAACATATCTAAATTACAATAGACTGATACTAGTATTTAGGCAACACTTGCTAGCCATACTTCTTCCATTAGCAGTTTAAATAGTGATGTTGATAATCTGGAGGATGATGTTGCAACTAATACATCTAATATTGCAACTAATAAAACTAATATTGAAACCAATAAAACTAATATTGCTAGTGTACAAGCTACAGCAAATAGTTTGTCCTCTACTGTTAGCAGTCATACAACATCAATTAATACACTTACTAATAAACAGACAACTCTGGAAAATAGTGTATCTACTATAACACAGACAGCTGATAAGATTTCAGCTAAGATTGGTAAGCTCACTGAGTTTAATAATATAATCCCACAATCTCTGATTGGTGGTAGTATTAAATCTATTACCAGACAAGTCTATATAGAGAGTGGTACAACGTATATTTATACTTACTCTGCTGCAGGAACTATTACAACTAAACTGAATGGTACTTCACTTAGTAATGGTAGCACATATACAGCCTCAACAACTGGTTATGTGACCTTATCAATTACGAATAGTAGTGGTTATATGATTCACTGGTTACAGTTGGAGGAAGGTCAGATTGCAACTGACTGGGGATTCGCACAAGGTGATTATTCATTAGAAACTAACAATCTTATTGTACAGCCGTTTGCTACTGGTGATTGGTTCAGTCATTAGGATTCTGGAGTAACTAATACAAAGGCTAAGGATACAGAAACTGGTTGGCACTATCGTAATCTATATTATACAGCAACTAGTGAGACAGCAGCCTATGCATAGGGCACAACTGTTGCACCATATATATATGATGATTATAATGGATCTATTATAACATACTATGTTATTGCTAAGCCTTATAATAGTAGATCTACAACCTTAACTGCTGGTTGCTATAGTTCAGATGATTCTGGTTCTTACAACAGACTTACCAATTCATCAGATAAGATTTCTCTAGGTTATGGTTGGTATCTTTATTTTGTAACGTTTACTTCTGCTTATGATAGCATTTGTACACTAAATTGGGCATACGGTATTACTGGTGTAGTAGGAAGATGGTATGTTGCAGACTTTGGAGTACTTACTGGATTTATGGTTCCGCCAGAGGTTATATTGAATAGGAAACTAACTCTAGAAACTGGTATAGATATAGAGAATCGAAAGATAACACTTACAGCAGATACGGTTGTTGTATAGAATAATAGTGGTACACAGACAGCCTTATTAAACAGCGAAGGTAAATTGAATACCAATATTGTTGAGGCTAACAAACTAACTACTACTGGTTCTGCTACAATCACTCTATAGAATGGATTGATGCAAGTTGCAGGTACTGATGGTTCTGTTAATATACAGATTGGTGTGGATAGTTCTGGTAATGCTATCCTACAGTTTATATAGAATGGTGAAGTCTTATATGATTTAGGGCCAAACGGAATTACCTATTATGTTGAAGCTAAGGATAATAGCTGGTCAGAAATAACAACACTTTATCCAATATCTGATGTTTCACTATCCAGCAATCAGATTAGTAGTGCTGATATTTATGGATCTAAGATAGGTAGCACATCTACCTACTATAAATTCAACGAAGGTTATAAGTAGGTTAGTTCTGTTAAGACATACCGAATCAGTGGTAACTCTAATCCATCAACTTATAATGGTCGAGCATACACAGCCAAATCGTCTAAGACAGCTAATAATATCACATCATCTGATTTGAATTCTCTAACATCGTTGAGTGGTTGGTATAGACATTATGCTGTATTGGAGTATAGTGAATCAATAGGATCATCATCTAAGACAATTTATGCTGTTCAAATGTGGCAATATACTTCTGGAAAGAAGGGTGTTACTTATGAATACTATTTCTATAAAGAGGGTTCTAAATATTATTTGTGTGATATAGATGGCAATAAGCTTAATGTTGATACATATCCATATCTGTATAGTTATTATAAATCTCTACATTATAGTTAATTAATATGAGTGGAATAGCAATAGCATTATCTAGATTAGATTTCAGTGAAATTGGATCTTACTAGGTAACAGACTATGATGGTACAGAAGGTAATGATTCTTCTAATACCATTATACAAAGTAGGGAATAATATTAATATTTCCTCAGATTATCAGCAACAGATACTAAGTATACAGCAGACATACTAAATAATGTCATATCTGCAGAATCTGCTGGGGACAATATAACAATTAAAGATGGTACAATTTCAGCTAAGGACACTACTTATACTGCTGGTAATAGTATTAATATCACTGACGGTGTTATATCCTATACTGGATCGGGTGGTGGTATTGAGTATACTGCTGACAATAATATTGATATTTCTACTAATAATGTTATAAGTGTAGTGTTTTATCTGATAAGTAGGATAAACTGCTGGCAATAACAAAGGTTAGTAGTGTGGTGTTTGATAACTGTTCAGATATATCTATTCTTATAACAGCACTATCCGATGCACAACAGTAAGTGGTCGTAAAGCTTTAGTTAAAATGGAAATAACAAATAATTTTACACTAGAAGAATTTGTAGCTTCTTCTACTGCTTATAGGCTACATATTGATAATGCTCCCAGCCAATCTGTAAAGAATAATATCTCTAGATTGGCTAGGGAGATTTTATAGCCTTTAAGAGATAAATTTAAGAAACCAATAAAGATAACATCTGGCTATAGATGTCCAGAATTAAATAAGGCTGTTAATGGTAGTAAGACTAGTTAGCACCTCTATGGGGAGGCTGCAGATATTAATATAGGATTGGCAGATAATAGACGTTTGTTTGAATTAGCACAATAGATGATTAAAGATGGTTAGATTGTGGTAGGGCAGCTAATCAATGAACGTAATTATAGCTGGATACATATATCCCTACCAAATAGTAAACATAAAAATCAAATACTACATTTATGACACAGAATACAAAAGAATGGTTATAGTATGGATCAGCTATATTTATGATACTTACTGGTGTTGTACTTACCTTCTTATGTTTCTTCCTTAACAGTTTCAATATTACTACTGGAGTATTGCTTTATGTCGCTTAGGCTTTAGTCTACAGTGGTGGTATTTATGGCATTAGTATTTACTTTAGAACTAACTTAGGTGAGTTTGAATCTAAGACTAAAGAATACATAGATAAGAAAATTAATAGTAAAGATTCTTAAATGCTTTGGCAGTTCAGATTATTCTGACTACCTTTGCAGCAATTTCAGTAAAATTTATCTAGAGGGTGGGTCTGTGAAGATCTGCCTTTTTTTGTTAATATACCTTAATTAGTATTGCCAGTTCAAATATTATTATTATCTTTGTGCCGAATTCAATTGTGGTGAATCATTTATGGTTTACATAAAGTTATGCCTGTGATGGTTTTACCCGTTGATTCAACACTTTTGTAATTTAGAGGTCAGCTTCGGCTGGCCTCACTTTGTTAATATACCTTAATAAATATATCATATATCAGATATTTTATATACCTTTGTATTGCAGTCTCACTGTGGATCTATCCAGAAGTACTGATGTTATAAATCTTAAATTAATGGCAACTAATACAGTATCGAGGAGTTAGTAGAGGTAGGTACTGTGGTTTAATAATGGCAGCTCCATAATCCTCTTAGCCAATTTATAATTAGATGTATAATGGAAGATCTTACTTTGATCAATGTGGTGCTCGGCAACAACAGAGCTGAATGTGTTAAATTGTTTGGTACTTGGTTCTCTACTGATGAGGCCAAACTAGGCAAGGTATTAAAGAGGATAGATACTCTTCTAGAGGTATATCCTACCTATGTAGCTAATCTCCAACAACTACGTTCTGAAGTAGAGATGAAGATGGCATTGCAACATAGCGATGAAATAGCTGCATATTTAAAGACACTTCCCTCTGAGAAGATACAAGAGTTACTAGGGCAGAAGACAGCTTAGACTGCACCACTGGTGGGCTACTATAATGGTGGCTCACCTTTATTATTGTAGGTAGGGGAAGGGGTATGGGTGCGGTCGAAGGGGAAGGGGGGTAATTTTTTTAAAGTGAAATTTTGGAAACCACCCGCCTCCGCCTTAAACACAACTGGGCAAAACCGAATTCTAAAAACCTCTACATATATATTATCCCATTCAAAACCACCTTCCAACTCTTTAGAAGCATCTTAGAGTTATATTTCCCAATCCTCAATAACGAATAGTTTTTTTATGTCCTTTAAAGGGATCTGACGTACTTCTGGCAGTTTGTACCTACCTTCATTCAATCCAGCCTTTCTGGGACTAGATTTTGTTGAGATGGTACAAGTATCTGCATCCCACTCAAAACCGCTTGGTAGGCTGTATATGATAGGTCTATGGCTATCTAAATAGAACAAGGTACTAATTGTACCATTCTTATAATGTATCTTAACGACAGAAGATCTTTTAGTTGATCTGAATATATTGACTTTATCTAGCAACTTCTGGTATAAAGATTTTTTACCTTCTGGAGTTTCTACTATCTTAGTAACAAGAGCTTTTCTTTCTGTTTCTATTTTATGTATATTGTCCATTTGCTGGTCTCTCATCTCTTCCAATCTTTTATTCAATTTAGATATTTCAGCATCTATATTATTGGCTTGCTGATCTATTACTTTTAGTAAATTCACATTGGTAAAATCAGTCATACTATTTAGTAAAGAATCTCTTTCTTTATCCTTATTTAGTATTTGCATCTCAATTTCTTTGGCCGATACTTCTATCTGTGAGTTTTCATCCTCCAATCTCTTTATACTGGCATTTGTATCATCTAGAAATAATTGAGTATCTATTCTATACTTTACATCTCTCCAGACCATATCTAGTATTGTAGCAGCCTTATATCTAACACTAGTATGATTGGCACATCCATAATAAGGTTCACCATCATAGTAAACAACACCTAAATTATGTCCACAAGTACATTTAAGAATGCCTTTTAATGGATTGAGAAACTTTACATCATTTCTCTTATCCTCTCTATTATGTTGTAGTACTTTACCAATCTTATTAAAGGTAATATCATCTATTACTTTTATTCCAGTATCGTAATATGTACCTTTATAAAGTCTCCTTCCATTATAAAAAGGATTTTTAAGTACAAATCTTACTGCAGGTACTGACATATTCAAATTATACATCATATTAATCTTCTTAGTAGCTTGTCTTAAAGAAGATCCTTCTACTACTAATTGATATATCTTCTTTACTATTTGTATCTTCTCCTCATCTACTTCTAATACACTCTTAGGTATAGACTTAGTACTGACCACCTTAAATCCTAACGGAACTTGTGCACCTACATACGCTAAAGGGTATCTGGTTACGATGGATACTTTACCAGTAAGCATACGTTCTGTAATCTTCTTTCTTTCATCTGCTGCACCATAAGCTTTTATAGCCAGCATAAGAAAGTCAGTCAATCCCATATTCTTCTTATATACTTTACTAGGATCATCCAACATAACCAGATTAAACTTGCTCAGTATTTCATAAAGGAGATTAAATGTTTCCATCACATCCTCATTCCTACTGATTCTGGATAGTTCGCTCACTACCACTACATTCACCTTACTGTAATTTGTAAGGACATTATTCAATCCAACTCGGCTTAGCTTAGCACCACTAACGGCAAAATCCTCTTCGATACCAATGAGTTCTTTGTCAATACAATATCTCCTAATGAGATCTCTCTGTCTCTCCAAATCTTGTTTGTCTGTGGAGACTCTGATATAACCTAATACTTTCATACTGGGTGCAAAGGTAATAAATTTTTATCACACCAGCAAGTTTGTAAAGTTAATATCCACTAAATAATCAAACATAGTGGTACAAAAAAAGGCCATCCATCTCTGGACAGCCCTTTATTTATCGTAGGTTTCGGTACTTTCTATCTATTTTCGCGATGTACATATCTCTTTTAAAATCTTTATGTATCTTAGTAATCATCTTTACTAATACCACAGCAAGGAAGGTTAGTAGTATAATTATTAATAGTATCATAGTATTAAAATTTAATAGGCTTCATTATTTCATAAGATTTTTGTAAATGCTTCTTTATATTATGGCAATTTATTTCTTTCCATATACCAAATTGATTTTCATACATTATTTTAAATTTCTTAGTAAAAAGTATTTGAAGTTTATTTTCTTCTATCTGGTATAAATATGTTCCTTTATAAATTGTCCAATTATATGAGTCATAGCCATTCTGAAAACTACCACTATATCTTAACTTACCTATTCGGCCATAATAATGATCATAATGTGGCATTGTAAAAGTCTTACCTCCTAAATCAACATCACCATAAGTTCTATATGCTTCAATAGTATCACCATCTTCAGTAATCAATTTAATTATTGGTGAGTAAGCTAAAGGATCTTTAAATGTAGATTTAATCATACTGGCTTTATGTACGAAAAAATAAAGACTGTAAATTTCTTGTCCGTTTTCAAAAGCATCTTTAGCTAATGTGTATTTAGTACCGCCAAATATTTTTTCTGTATTGGTACAACAACATCTTGTAGTATCATCTATTAATTTATTTAGAACTAACTCTTGTGCATTTACATTAAGAGTAACAATTGTAATAAGGAATAATATAATTCTTTTCATAGTTTTGTAATTTTTGCTTTATTAGTTGGTATAAATAGTACTTGTTTAAGAACTTTGCCAGTATCTATGGCTGTTGTTTTAGCTCCATACATTAATTCTGGCTAAACATCAATATCATTTAGATTGTACCAGTAAAAGGTGTTTCCGAATATGCAAACATAATATCTTTTATCTGCTGGCATTTTCATCATATCTCTATATTTGTGAAGCTCCATCATATGTGTTGGATAATTCTCATACTTCTCATCTCTGTTCTTGATCTCAATTAGTATCTTTTTACCTTTATTCCAGATAATACAGTCTATTGGATCATACTAGTTAGTTGTAAATTTATAGTTCTTTATGCCATTCTTCTTTAGACCTTGCTAAAACTTTTCCCTACCGAGCTATTCGGCTTTCTTAAATTCATTCATATATTTTAAAATTTAATATTCTACTTCCAATTTCAAATCCCTTAGTTACTTTGCCATCTATTCTTTTAGATGTTTCCTCTACATTAAAGATTCCATTATTTTTAATAAGAGCTGCCTTTGCAGTTAAATCAATTTGTAATCTATCAAATTCTCCTTCCAAATACTTTTTAACATCTGCACTGCTTACAAATCCTTCTCCAAAATGATTGTAAAGATTGAGAAATACTATATTCAACATCTTTTTGTCTGCAATAGCTTTGGCTATCTTACCCTTACTCCATTTTAGAGTATTGAGTTCACTTTCCTTCATATAGTATCTTATATCTCTAAACTCTGTAAACTCCATTTCATATTCGTTTCTCAGTAATCTATCTGCAGTATTCAGATAATCTTGTAACATACTTTTATATGAGAATGTTGTTATCTTTTTAATTTGGCCAGTAAATAGTTCTATACTATCCTTACTCAACTCATCAGTAGGAGTAAATCTACCAGAACCATCTCTATAAGCAGCCAGCATTAAATTATCATTTGTATATTGTTTACGAATTAACTGTTTATTTTTAAAGGCTTGTATTTTCAGATTGTTTACCAACATTCCTTCCTTAGTAATGGATACCAATTCATTGTCCAGATGGAGAGTAGTACTATAAACATTACGTTCTCTTTCATCCATTTTATTATAACCACTAATTAAGATTTCTGCTCTATCCATTTTGTCCTCCATAATCTTATTGAACTGTTCATCAGTAAGATTGTATTTGACATTACTATAGAAGTGAAACAT
>Ga0065711_1031698_pt1 | contig 28969 bp, 17 predicted proteins | sample Hoacrofraction12_FD_59098 | JGI IMG/M metagenome (GOLD analysis project Ga0065711, IMG submission 59098) | Hoatzin crop microbial communities from Cojedes, Venezuela - Epithelial fraction 12 v2 (version 2) | ecosystem: Host-associated > Birds > Digestive system > Esophagus > Crop | place... | reverse complement strand
CATTCAATGCTTTCAATATGGCTTGCATAAGGCACGCTGCAGTCACTTTCATTTTGTTAAAGAACTCTTATTTGGAAATGAAGATGCACCAAATTATAGTCCAAAGCGCTTGGAAAGAACGAGAAGTGAACAACAGCAAACCTCCTGCATGCTAAAGACCCACCGACTGCAAGACGTACAAGAACCACTGTGCCAAAATGTTCTTGCTGCTGCTCCACTGACATCTCTGAATTTGAACAAATGCGGCTCATTAAGCTGAGGCAGAATAAAGACAAAACTGAAATGGAGATTTTTTCCAAAGTGCTCCACTTGCAGGTACCTTATTTATGAATTTTATTTTATTTCCAATATAGGCAGAATGGCAAGAACCAATGTATTGCATATGCTGTAATAAGTCTAAAGAGGTTTCAGCTGATCAGTCTTCAATCCCTGGTTTCTTCAAATGGTGTAAAAGAGTTAAATGAATGGCCTAAACAGAATAATTCTACAGATGGGTAAAGCTGGCATTTTAGAGGAAAAAATAAGTGTCATCATGGAACATTTGTACAGATGTAGTTGCGACCAGTTAATTCTGGAACTTTTCCAACACTGAGAGGATGACGACTCTTTGTAACTGAATGGTGATTTGAGCGCAGCAATAGTGTTACCACCCCATGTGAATGTTCAACTCCCTGTACCTCATCCATACTGTAATTTAAAATAGATATATATTCACAATACAATTCATAAAGAACAATATTATACATGCATTTTTCAGCAGGTCATACACATTTTTGAGAGGGACTTCACACTCATCATTTTTCTCACTTTTACAAACAAAGCGTCAAACTGGAATTGCTCAATGCGCACGCAGGCTGTGATTGCTAAGAATGCTATCAAGCACCGGAGAGAGAGAGACAAGTGACGTTCACCATGTTTCAGAAAATCACGGCCTCCAAACAGCATACTGGTCCCTCACAGATGCCACATGGAGGGCTGATGTTCCCTCCTGCTCTGCACACTGACCAGAACAAATTTCCAGATGTTAAAGAGCCAGCTAACAAAAAGCGAGCTGCATGTATGCTAAGCCCTTTCATGCTTTTGTAGTTTAATGAATGTTTCACTAACCTCGTCAAAATTATCATTACTAATTTGCATGTACATTTAACAAAAATAATGCATGTTGCTATATGACATTTTCAAGATTTCTTTATTGCTTTAAATTAGCTGTTCTATTATTGTTTTCATTTCAACTCATTTCTGTTTAGTCACTTAATAAGAGCAGTGATTTACTCTGTCATATATCAATATTATATTATTATTATATATAATATTTAGAGAAGATTTGCATAGCTACACCAATGAGATGTTTTTCTATAGTCATGAATTTATAATATTTAATGCAAGTATACAAAATAAAATCCAGTAGGCTACACTGGAAGGGCTGAAAGACTCATTATGTCACTGAATTCACACACAAGAAACAAAACTAAGTTTATTATCCACTGTAATTTAAATCAGGCATGCCTATTTCTCCAGGAGTACTTCCAATCAGAGGTAAACATCATTTTCAGCAAAGAAATTATCTTTTCCTAGAACACTTTACCCTATTTGAGGCTGCCCAGAACACAGTAAGATGGGATCCCCTACGGTCCAATGCAGGAGAATATTCAACCACTTTGATTACCTTCAGTCAACAGGGGAGCTTTCTGCACATACCGCGCAGTCCAGTACTCTGATGGAGACGGTCTGCAGCAATTTTACATCAGAAGATTAGTTCAATATCTACCAACTCATTCTTAATTAAATGAACTGACATCTCTCCATCAGTAATCAGCATTCACAAGATAAGTTATGAGCAGAAAGCAGCCAATTTCCAGTTAGGATTGGCTCAGGGGAAACAGGCATATTTGCTTTAATCTGCTCTAAGTGAAAGCACAAACTGCAGTCATGTGTTCCAAAATATGATGGTCGTATGTCCATGTTCTGCTAGATGAAGCTAATCCTGATTGCATACATCCAAATGCTGTTAGCTTGCTACAACAGTAGCTTCTTGCAGCATTTCAGGATCTCAAAGATATCTTTAAGTGCTAAAATGAGCATATCAACGATCAGGTATTACATTTGGCTGATCAAATTTCCAATCACCTAGGCAAGACAAAGCACTCATATTTTAGCATGTATCACGCTGACCGGGTTACAGCTCACAGAGAAGCCTAGAATTTAACTCCATTTGCTCTGTGCCTATTCAAGTAGTGTTGTTTTGCCTGTAAAAATTTTTTTAAAAAATGTTATCGATAGTGCCCTACTTCTAATCCCAGCTTTAATGATGCTAAAAAGAAGACTAGGCTCAATTGTTCTTAGCTAATTACCTGAATAAGTATAGGCTCTTAACATAAATCCTACTTATAAATGTAAATTAGTAGAGTATGCAGTTATTCACAGTTGCTTAAAAAATACTAGTAGGCATCTTTAGGATCAAACAAATTTCTCATGGCTTTGCCACAAGCTGTTTAAGTTTAGCACTTTTATTTTATGGAACTGGCCTATGTGTTTAGAAAAAAGGTGCTACTTTAACGCAAATAATATTTACACTGACTTGTTTAAAGAAAACAATTAGCTATATTCCTAGAAATCAATGCACAATCTGACAGATGATGGGGTACTTGCAAATGTGTTGAATTTACAAAAACATCACAAGGTCACTTTCTTCATTTCAGTCTCCTTACTGAGAATTGAGCAGAAAAGTCTCCTTACTGAGAATTGAGCAGAAAACTATAAATTCAATTTACTAAACTCATCTGCAATATCTGAGATAGAGCGTGCTTCCAACCATTTCTTCTTTGAAAGCACATTGTGCACAAGACCTGTCCCCCTTCATTGCTCAAATCTTTGTGGCTGTGCTCCAAGTCATCCCTATTAAACAGCCTGTGATTTAAGCCTCAAAAAAAACAGATTTTAAATAGAAAGATATTTTACTTCATCTTAAGAAATCTTAACTTAGTCAGCCACCATGTGACCTAGTCAGTTCACGGCTCAGATGGTGTTAGGTACAAGTTTCTCTGGTAGAAAGTCCACTGTATCTCACTGAAGAGGTAGTTACAAGAATCAGTTGATGTATTATTTCATTTATAATGTTGTAATATTCTATGAAATATGCTACAGAGTAGGTTTTTTATGAACTCCCCATTTCAGAAAAATAAATTTTCAACTGTTGCCAGTATGCAACTCTTTTAGTGCAGTTATGATTAATGTAGCTGCCATAAGGATATATGCAAAAAGAAGTCTAACTTATTAAAAAAATATTCAGGACAATACTGAGATGACTGGAGGCTACAGCAACACCTCCAACTAAATACATCTGCATCAAGCCACCTGCTTTACAATTATGTTTTCTCTTTCTTTCCACAAAGTGCTGCTCTGTAGACCTGACAGGTTTGCATTCTTTTCAACTGGAGCCGAAAGTCACAACTGAAGAAACCAATCTTTTCAGAGTGCTCAGGTTTTCAACTTCAACAAGAAATTACCTACCAACACGCAAAAAGAATCTAGGGATTAACCCCTTCAGCTTTTTTTCTCGTCTGATAATACATATAATGGGGAAGTAGAGAGATTAAAACACCTGCTCTACTTCAAGTAACTGAGATTACAAAGCACAGAAAATCTGAGGCAACTGGTTGTAATTTTTATTTAAACTCTAATACCACCCAAACAGTGCGTACCACATCCAGAGCAAAAACATTTACAAGCAACACCATGCCAGAAGTGCCAATACATTGACATACACTTGCAAGGTATTTCAACGTAGACAATACGACAATATTTTATATATTGACATGTTTATATTTCCTTTTCGTTTGCCATCTTCAGTGTCATCTGGTTCACTAAACCTCTTCCCACAACAACTGCTCTTAGGTAAGTTCAGACAGTAGAATTTCCCCTAAGGCACTAACAACTCCTGGAAATAAAAAGTAGAGAAAAATACTACAACACAACCTCTAGACACGTTTACCACTTCTTATTTAGAAACAACAATTCAATTGCCTGAAAACAAAATCTAAGACAGCATCAAAAATTCAAGTAAGAGAGGAATGGAAGGGGCAGGCAACTACTCCGTAACGACCCTGCTGCCACACACTATAACACTTCCCAAAACTTCACAAGAGAAACCTCAGATCCAGTAAGAGCACCAAACCCCACAACGATAGAACGCCTCAGGAAGATTTCTCCGAGTTCCTGCCACAGCTAGGAATTTGTAGAGGGACGTTTTCAGATTATGCTGTACCTCTAATTACAGAGAAGACAAAAAGAAACCCTCAAATCTGATGATCCAGAGGGAAAAAACAAATACATAAAAAACTTGGTGACTGGTTAAATCACAGAATTTAACCAGAATGGTAGGGGTTGGAAGGGGCCTCTGTGGGTCATCTAGTCCAACCCCCCCGCCGAAGCAGGGTTACCTACAGTACGCTGTAGAGGACCTTGTCCAGGTGGGTCTTGAATATCTCCAGAGAAGGAGACTCCACAACCTCCCTGAGCCCAAGAGCAAAATGCACCCATGAGGTATCCAACAGACTTTAAAACATCCTCAGCAATATATTCTTTGGATTTCAGAGAAAGCAGAAAGAAGTCACAAACAAAATTAACATTAAGATGTAGTATTATTAAGATGTATTATTTTTTATATTAAAATATATTAATGTAAAAGATAGACAAACAACTTTTAATTTTAGCGCTAACTTAATGACCTGATCATAGAAGCCAAACCAATGTATCTCATCCTCCTTCTTTTAAATGCAGTTTACCGTTACAGTTTTTCATAGCCTCTCTAACCACTTAACCATGGAAACACATGTCACTGGTATGAATTATTTTAATCACTTTTTAAGACCATTTTCACCTAATAAATCAACATTTTTGTTCAGTGACAGGTGTATTATTAGTATTAAGCTACTCCAAAATATTTTTTGTACAAGAAGAATGTATAATGCCACAAGACTTCTGATTTTAAAAAAACCCAGCCTGCTACTGTCCAAACTAATACTTAATATTGATTTCTGTAAAATTAAAGCTTATCATGAGATATACAAAATTGGAAAACCATATTCAGGTTTTCTTCTTAAAAATGCATTTGAAGAGCTTCCATAAACTAGGAACCTTAGCTCCAATAGCAGGTTATGACAGAATTTTTCATTTTAAGTAACTTTCAAAGCTACAAGAAGGCAGGTAACTAACAGTTAAATAAACTTACAAAATTGATATGCAGTGGCCGAAAAGAAAAAAAAATTCCACTTGTTCCTCAAAATACTCGATATTGCCTGCTCATTATGAAGAACATTCCTACGTAATCTGTCCCATTGCCTTTTAAAAAGCATTCCTAGGAAAGACAACTCATGAAGATGCATCACAAACAAGAAGGTACCACAATTTCAAATGGTATGACTTCTCTGAAGAACTTCAAACAAACATCTTCCAAAGCAAGAGCCCAGAACGCTTTCAGGCCAAAGTCAAGAAGTTAGAGCCCACCGTCCTCTATCCTCTCCTTCACAGGTACTATGGAAGCTGCCCCTCCATATCCAGAGCCTCCAGACTACTTGCTTCAAGCCTTGCAGCAGCCTTTTCTACATCTCTGTAATTTTACTCTCCAAATGAGACTATTACGGAGGTTGAGTACCTCAGTTTTTTCTCCTTAGCTGGACTGACACTATGATGTGCAAACTTTACTGCCATAACTCAGGGAACAGAGCTATGAAAATGTTGGCTATCAATTAATGAAAAGTTAAGGAGGGTATACAATATTAGAACTGGAAAGAATTTAATATATTTACAAAAACATTTATTGTTTTCAAGACGCCACCATAATCCACATCTGCATTTTTAATTGTAATCTACACTTTTGAAAGTCAGTATGGTTTGTTGTCAAATGATTGACAAAGCTGTTGAAATTCTGATACCCACCTACATAAAAACACAGCCTGGAAGATGCCTTTGGAAATGCCTCTTGAAAGGAAGATGATGTTATCAGCAACCGACCCAGAGAGTAGTGGCAACTTGGCCGAGCCTACAGTTACTAATCCGCTGGAAGAAATGCTTGTACCATCATCACATCATGCATGCATTGTAATTTTTTTTAATTCCATCTTTACACTTCCCTCTCTTTTTAAAAGCCTTTCAGACAAGAGAGAGGAAGGACTGCCAAGCAAGCAATCAGCTAGCCTGAAATCTGGGAAAACCAGCTCAATTCTCTGCTCCAGCCTGAAGTCGGAACAAAGCCTAAGGAATTCACTCCTGCTCTTTGCTTGCACACAGGAACAGAAGTAAATCCTGATCACGGACTGCTGCGAGGAAAAACACATTAAAAGATCATGAGGCACTCAGTACTCCAGTTACAAGGTCTGCAAAATTTAGATAGGCTAAAATACTGGATAACAATTTATTAACCCACTTAGGTAGCATGCATAGGAATAGTGTTTCAGAATTCAGAGCTAAATGACAGTTCAAAAATTCAGTCTGTGAAGACTTACATACTACTATTTTAAATGAGGCTTACATTCACCAGTGTTCTGGAAATACTTTCAATTAGACTAAAGGCAGACTCACTTCGTTAGCAACTCCTTAAGAGTGGGAAAGCTGTTCTAAGGCTGGTTTATTAAATGTGACTGGAACTACAGAGGACATCTCCTGCTCCTTCATTAAGTCAGATGGTTGTTGGTTTTGCAATACAGACAGTAGTTTATCACCAGCCTATGTCACAATTTTCCAACAGGCAACTCAATACCTTTGCTTACAAATACCATACTTAAAATGCATGTTTTGTAACAACAGAAAAACGGTAGCTGTAATGGTTGATGGGCGAAGAGACTTCTCTGCTGACATCTTCAGCATTACCCAGCTGCCTACAAGCAGTGACATGCAAAAACTGCCTGCAAAGTTTCCACTGAACGGTGAGGGTTACGGATGAATAACTCGAGCAGCTATAGATGTATCTGATGTTTCAAGCTGCCGATAATTAAGAGTCAGGAAGAGAATAAAATGTTCTGAAAAGATGCTGTATGCTTTTGTTTGATTATGAAATGCAAATCAGGGCAAGTAGCTCATTTTTGTTAATGCTGTTTATAACACTATTTCACTCTGGTATAGAGCTTGTGATTCAAATACCTGAAAAGCGCTTGAGCTAAAGGTGCCTTTCTTGGGATGGTACCATATAAAGACAACTTCAAAGATGCTAGGCATCTTACTACCAAAGGTAATTTTAGAGATCAGTATGCAGAGGGACAAGGTACAAGCCCTACTCAAAATCACCACAAAGACAGCAGATCAAACAAAAAAAACTAAAAGCCAAAACTTGAAAATATCAATTTCTTGCTGCGTGTTTGAAATTATTCTCTTGTGCATACTCTGGATACAATATCAAACACCGTCCATGTTGGAAAGATCTGCAGTTTGTTTTGAGGTCTAGCTGATAAACATTAAAAACGTGATAAAACTGCAGGACAATTCTATTTACAACACAAAACTTTCACCATGGCCAAATCATCTTTATTCAGCAACACACATAATTCCAAAATACTGTCCTTCTTTGGAATACGTCCAGACTTCAGCAACCAGGAAAAAAATCTTGCTGCCACCCCCATTCAGGGAACAGCATCCTCTTCCTCCCTGGACCCTGCTGCTCAGGCTGCAGCCAGAAGCCACACAGAATCGGTGAAACCCAAAAGACTACAGCAGCATTACTCACACACAGTGAAAATATAATATTTATGAGAATTGGGCATTTATTATGACTAAAATTTGTAACTTCAGGCTTAGAATGGGATAGCAAACAACAGCATCATCTGCAGGAGTCACTGTACCGGATTAGGGAAGGAGCTAAAACCCATTATACAACAACCCACGCTGGCTAGCAAGCTTACACCGTACTCTGGCTTTCTCTGGAAGTTTCTAAGCAGAAGCTAATAACAGAGAACAGCAATGAAGACTGAGCAACTCACTGTCCTGGTTTCTACCTGTTAATTAGAAGTGCTCCAACAGGCCCACAAACAACCCCGTTCAGACCAACGCCGCTTCTATTCTGCCCCGGCCAGGAGCTCTCCCTGCCCCCTCGCAAGGTCACTTTGCTCCACCTCCTCTCTGCAGAGGGGCTTACAGACCTGCTCCAAACCTGGCATACCGTTCAGTCGGGGAAAGACTTCACTGGGCATTACCTGCAAGCGAACAACGGGTTGTTGAGGCAGCCGCCACATTTGCTCTGACCATCAGAAAACAGATCTGAATGAAATTTTTCTGATTCCTCTTGCTAACATCAAATGTTAAAAATAGGAGACAGAAACCACATCCTTTAGCACAGAAATCCATCCTTATATTCACAGATTTTAACACACAGAAAGCCTCTAGAAGAATATAGTTCTTAGACGGTCACAAACTGATCCTTGCATTAAGTGGACATCTGCTCATTAAGACAGATCAAAGCCTTGGGTTGCACAGTAATTTATACATACTAATATTCTTTTAACCATCTTTTAACAGGTTCAGTGATATTTTTCTATGTACCTTCTAGGCAGTCATACAAACAGATATCCTTCCAGAAGTCTGAAATATTTTGATGCCACTGTGAACACTCCCAGTGACAGAGGAAAAAAAAAAACCAAAACAACAAATCACTTTTACATATGCAGGCTGTATTAATCTTTTTAATACTCCTTTGTGTTCCTACCAAGGAGCCTTTTAGGAGTTTAATTCACTCAGTGTCTGACAGTCAAATGCAATTAGTGATCTGTAAAAATATGAACAATTTCAACCAAAGACTGTTTTTGAAATGCAATGCCTAATGAATTATACAGGGAATTGTCTTTCAAATGCCTATCAGAAAAAGCAATACAGCACATTGTCTTTAGCACCTGGAAAACTATTTTCATGGATTTGTAATAATCAGTTATAAGTATGTCAACTCCTTTTGAAGCAGAGCTAATTAACAGAATTGGTCTTTTAGTTGGTGGATCAGAAGTCACTAGTATTATCTGCACAAATCTCTCAAGTCTTTGACTACATGTAGGTGTTTTCTGAAGGTTTTCAGTATCACTGGCATTACCAATTAGGAGAATAGAGGCATTAAAAAACAGTACAGGGTAAACTAGAGCATGAACTCTCAACGACTCCTTGCTGACTACCCATAAAGTGCTTTAATCCCATGGCAATCAAAGTACACGCCCTCAGAAGAGCAATGGCTATCTAGCCTTTTCATAAACAAACTCACACAGAGAAGCCAGCACACTGCAAAGCACGACCCCGAGCTTACTCCTGACCTGTGTCCATATGGCAACTTCTTCAAAGAGAAGTTAAATACAGGAACCTGTCTTTTCTGCTACAGCACAGATGAACTCTGCATTCATCAGCAACAGAGGGAACTGGACGGAATCCCCCCACAAATACACTTACTAGGAAATTCCTTTCTGTGATGCAACACTATGACACCAAAAGTCCTTTCACTAACTATCCATGCATCACACAGCTGCACATTTCTGATAAGCTTGTAAGTAAAGTATCTTTAAAGTTCATAAGCTATCTTTCTTCCTCTCTTGAGGCTTGAACAGTGGACCTCCCTTCTGCCAAAGGCCAAATCCAGACATCCTGGCCATATCAACCAATTTCAAAGTCATGCTGCTGATAGGCTTTAATCTAATTTTAAATGTATGTTTTTCAGCAGGACACCTTTTTCTTTTCTATGAACTCTGAGCTACACTCTGATCTAATAAACAGAGCAGACCTAACTGGCAGAATTCAGCATAAATTTGTTGCTGATAAGATCATTCAGACAGCTTCCCAACCTCTATTTTTACCGCTTCTAATTTTAGCTTTTTCTTTGCTTTATATCTGTCAACTGGGACCTTTATGTAACTTTTGTATAATTTCACTGGGAAAAATGCAACTATTTAAGGAAAGAAAATATCATATGTAGCAGTGTAGTGCTAAGACATGAGCTCTGGAGGAACAAGCAGGCGGCACAGTCATTTTTTTCAGTGCCAGATTTAGCTACTGCCTGCTATCTACTCACCTCCTACTGACTGAAAACTCCAAGGCCTAACTCTAGAAGTAGAACGATTGGAGGAAGGAACCAAAACTGAGTATGCTGTTTAGACAAGAGATGGAAAGGTAGGTGGAAAGACGTATTTGGAAATCCCTAGGCCAATTTCCCACACAAAGTGGGGAATTGTGCTAGATCAGGTCAGCTGAGGCTTTGTCCATCTAAGTCCCAAAAACCTCTAAGCAGGGAGGTTCAACCCCTCTGGGTAATCTATTTCACATCAGCACTACCCTCCCCGTAAACAAGTTTTTCCCCAGCATCCACTCTGAAACTTTCCAGTCACAATTTTTGGCAAAATTACATCATCTGCCACTAGCAACAAAAGCTTGGCTCCACCATCGCTGTAAAAGCCCTTCAAACACGCTGTTAGACTGTCCCTCAGCTTCCTCTTCACTACACTGAACAAGCCCAGCTCCTTTACCCTTTCCTTACAGATCATGTGCTCTAGACTCCAGACCATCGTGGCAGACTTCACCGGACTGTAATCACTTTCTCCACATCCACCCTGAACTGCAGAACCCAGAACTGGACACCGTATTCTGGATACAGCCCCAGAGGCAGAGAAGCGAGATACTAACTTTCCTCATTCTGCTAACCATGTGTCTGCCAGCGTAACCCACCGCGCCTCACTCACACTTGGCTCATATTAGCTTCACATTCCCCATAGCCCCCAGCGCCTTTTCAGCAGGACTGCCAGTCAGTCCTCAGATGGCATGAGCACTTCTTCTGTCAGACTTCATGTGCTTCAACAAATAGACTGCTCTTTCACTTCATACCTTCATGGTTTTCAAAAGAGAAATCTGCAGGAGGCAGGGCCAAAAGCCTTACTAAAGTCAAGGTAAATTGCATGCACTACTCTCCACATGGACCACTTTGCAGTCACTTCATTACAGAAGGCCAACAGGTTGTCAAGCATGGTATGTCCATTGCAAATTCATACTGATTGATTGTTCTTGACTATCTTTTTGTCCTTTACGTGTTTGGAAATGGGCAAGTTTCATGACCTTCCAAGGGACTGGATGAATACAGTCAGCCAACAGATTCCCAAGTCCTCTTCTTGCCTTTCTTAGGGAGGAGTACAACATGAGTCTCTCTCCAGTGATCTATGGCCTCACATGAATATGTTACACTTCTCCGACTACTTTCCAACCTGTTAATCCTCTCATCACTGGCTCTCTTATTCTTCCTCCCAAACCATACTTGTACACCCAGAGGTCTGGGAGAATACTTTGCTCCAACACAAAAACAGGAGTTGACTACTTCAGCTTTTCTCTAATGTACATCACTAGGCCAGTCTCCCTATAAGTCATATTTGCCTTGAACTTCACTTCCTTTTGCTACTAGCATACCTGCAGCCTTTTAACTTTTATGCCCCCCTCTAGTCTCAGCTCCAGAAGGGCTCTAGTCCTCCTTTGGCCCTACACCTCCAGGAACTGAAGCAATTCCTGTGTCCCTTTCCACTTCCCATACACTCCCTTGTTAGTTTTAGACATGAAGATGCTCCTTGCTTGTTATGATGTTTGTGTTTGGCATGATGTTTGCGAGCACTGTGCCATCAAGAAGCTCCTAAGCATAGAGTGCTACTCATCCTCTTCCTCCTGCCTACCCTCCATGGACATCCTGTGACCACACTCAAATAACGCGCACCATCCACCCAGGGCTCCGTGACTTTAGATTTCTCATTATCCAGTCACAATATGATCTAAAACGTTACTATACTCTTTTTAAAAGTATTTAAATTTTTTACTTTCAATTTTTAATCTCCCTCGCCGTTTCAAACCCACTGTCAGTTCCTCTGACAGGCTGCAGTAGTGCACGTGTTCCTGTGTGTTTAACTGTCTTTATTCCAAGATAAATACAGAATCTTTTATGAAAATTATTCAATCCATTTGTGTATCAGCTTCTGCATCTGTCCCACTCTACATTCAGAGAGGAGCTGCCCAGAAATGCAGACAGTGCTGAAGATACCTCTTCTAGTCTGTATTTCTTTTCTAATCATTTGTTTGCTGACCACAACTGAACAGTAAGCTGACATTGTTTAAGAAAATGCCGTAACTGTTTATCTTCCAGAATCACTACTCTGGGGTGCAGTATAAATTCAGATCATAACCTGCTTAAGGAGAGTAGCTCCCTTTGCTTCACAATGAAGACATGGAAGCAACATTTCAAAGAACATAAAACATTTTCTTACTTTAAAACTGAGAAGTCAGAAGAGGTAAAAAGCATCACTTTCAGCCACTTTCTGTCAAACTATCAGAGAATCATTCATATGTGAATAAACAATCAATGACAGAAAACAAAAAGAGGACTCCATGAAACACAGTGACTCCATGCAGGGACCAAGAAGGGAGAAGCAGAAACGAAACAACAGTATGTTCCTTTTAGAGCTAAAAGAAAAGGTCAAACACAGAAAGAAGAAACAAAGCGTACATCAAATGGCACAGTCTACTGATGTATGTCCAGAGGAATGCCACGAAGATGATCAGAGGGCTGGAGCACCTCTCCTACAAGGACAGGTGAAGAGAGTTGGGGCTGTTCAGCCTGGAGAAGAGAAGGCTGCAGGCTGACCTTACAGCAGCCTTCCAGTACCTGAAGGAGGCTACAGGAAGGATGGAGAGGGGCCTTTCACAAGGGCGTGTAGTGATAGGAAAAGGGGGAACAGTTCTAAACTAAGAGGGCAGATTTAGATTAGATATTAGGAAGAAATTCTTCACCACAAGGGTGGTGAAACACTGGACCAGGTTGCCCGGAGAAGCTGTGGATGCCCTCTCCCTGGCAATGTTCAAGGCCAGGTTGGATGGAGCTCTGAGCAACCTGGTCTAGTGTAAGATGCCCCTGCTCATGGCAGGGGGGTTGGAACCATATGATCTTTAAGGTCCCTTCCAACCCTTACCATTCTATGATTCTATGTTGCTACGGTACCATGAGTCCAAAAGTTCTTGAGCACACAGTTTCATCGCTCCAAATCAAGCCTCAAAATGTATGTCCTTTTACAGTAAATTCCCTCCCTGCAGCAGTCTTCCTATCTCAGAAATCTGCACAAGGACATTTAAAAATTAGCATTGAAGAGGGAGGACAGGCATCCCATTTGTTCCTGCTCCAGCTACTGGGGGCGAAAAAAAAAAAGGGGGGGGGGAGAATCAATCAGTCTCCACTTGCTCCTTCTCTTGTTCAGAAGGAAAGGTTTCTTTCTTCTGCTCCTGTGTATTACTCTCAAAAGGCAGAAATGAATAGTGATGCTCCACAGAAGTCACAAAAAAATGTACCGGGTCAACTATAACATACATCTCAACTTGATCTACTCACAGTCAAGAGAACTAGTATCACACTGTAAAGTCTTAGTTCCTCCACCCTGTGAAGCCTATGAATTTTAGTTAAACTTGCTCATACTTTCACTGTCATGCTTTCCTAATTCCTTTGTGGACAGTTTGGCTGAAATAGGCACAACATTTAGAGTCTCTCCAAGGTCTATGAGACTGGTAATGGCTTACAGAGAGACAGAAGAACAAAATTACTTTTTTTACATTGGTGCCTTGCAATACATCTGTAACATATTATTTTACTTGTATGCGCAACTTTAATTTTGTTAACTTTTATGACGCTTGTTATCATGGCAGCAAGGTATTCCTAGATGGTCCTTCACATCAAATCCAAAAGATTTTTGTAATGAGGTTGTAATGGAAGTCAAGGGAGGACACACGAGTGCCAAAATGTTCAACAATGCTTTTTTCTTTTTTCCTAATTCAGTGAAGCCAGTTTCCAATGCTTGTTTCACCTCTTTTGTGCCACAGCACCCTGCTTTATGCTGCTTTTTACTTTTGGGTATAACGATAACAACACAGTAATTTTACCACCGCACAAAGCTGTGCTGTTCAGGAAGGAAGGCTGCAAACATGAAATTTCTGCATAATGGTGACTAGCAAGCTCCTAATAATCTTTGTGGCCCCTAGATATGGCTAGAACCATTACACAGAGTTTATATTTGGCAACTGTTCAGTTATATTGTCAGAAGTGATCAAAAAAGTATTTAATGTTACTGAAAACCTAATATGTAAATAAAAGTGTTCCTTAATGCAAAACTATAGAAAATAACTTTTTAAGATAGCACTCTGGGAAACATTTTCTGATATTGCAAATGGATAGTTAACATGCTCATATTTTACCACAAATAAAGAGGAAGAGCAGACTTGAGCTGGGAACCTAGTACTGCGTATTTGTCCAAAATTGGTAAGATGAACACACAATTGACAGCCTAACTGAAACTTCAAAACAAAGTGATTTAATAAAATATTCATACTTCAAATGGGACAGACTTAATTTGGAAAAAACCCAAAAATTCTGTGTTTACAGCTAAAATGACATCATCTTTAGTGAAAAAATAATTGACACTAAAGCTGTATCAATCACTTAGGTAGCACTAAGCACCTACACCAGGTACCTCTTCTTTGAAAGCAGCGAGCAAACATTAATTATTAGAATATCTTCGCTTTTTATACACACTATCTTCATTTTAGCTGTAACAGAGCACAAAAATAGCTATTCCAAGCCATGAACACAATTTTCTAGTGCTGCACAGAAGCAGGCCGTAGCTCTCCGAATAAGATAAGACTAAGACTAACCAGCATCTACAGATCTGTGTTATTTGTGTCATCATTCAATCCATCGATTCAGTTTTCTTTGCTGTTGCACAGGAAACGAAAAACTAAGCTCTAGGAGTATAAAGTATCTTCAGACCAAAGCCTGACAGATTACGCACTAGGAAAGACGCATTCACCTACAGCCTCTGTCCTCAGAAAAACCCACTTCCCAGCACGGACTCTCGCAGTGTGCTCAGACCATGATCCCTGCCTAACACATCACTGGGCAAACCAGCTCAGGGATAACTACTCCATTTGCACTTCCCATCAAGGTAAAGTAGACTTCATCCAGTTAAATCTACTTTCTAGAGGTAACAGCATCACAGGAATGGTGGCAAGTCTCATGCACGTATCAGAAGAATAGCACCAGTGAACATGAGGGTTCTTCTAAACTAAATATGGAAACAACAGCCCACAAATTATTTTAAAAAATAAATCAGAATAATATATTCTTAACCAAAGAAGTGGGTTACCTTTTGTATTTTTCATAGAATTTTCCAGCACAAGTGCCTGGGAAGGATGAATTTCATAAAATCTATGCATCTCCTGAGTTAGTACATACCTTGAACAGCGATAATAACCCTAAGCACTACTTTTGTAGATAAGTCATCTGCCAGAATATTAGGTGACGGGAAATAAAAAATGCTAATAACTTTTGACATTTTTAACAGCACATGAATTATCAAAGAAAATGGACTGTTTAAGATTGCCATTTAAAATGAAGCTTAACGATCTTCATGAGCTTTCAGCTCAAATAGCCACTCACGTAAATCATGTAAACGTAAGTTCACTGTGACTGTAATTAATCAATCACCTTCATATGTCCACCCACAATTTCTCTTGCTGAAAATTTCAAAGCTTTGGCAGATTGTCCAACAGAAATGAACAGAGGAGAGCGATACACTTGTATAAACCCAGTCTAATCCTATTACACGCTGATGATTGATTTTTTTAAATCAACTCATTCTTATGAACATCTATTTGAAAAATTGATTTTTGATATTATATACTGAAACACTGTACCACGTAAACAGTAACCTAAAGATCATACATTAATGGAGTACTTTGTAAAACTGGTATGCTGCTACCCATATATGCACACACAGAAAAATCAGGTAGTAATTAGGATTAGAAATGCTCTTTCAGCTTTTCATGGAGATTTTTCTCCTTACTGACATATGTTTCACCTACCTTCCTATCAGTAGTAACTGTTTGCTTTGCATAACTGCTTATATGGCAATTCTACTTATTTATAAGTATTTTCCACAAAGCAAGAGGAAGATCAGTGTCAATGTACTGTGAAAGTGCAGTAACCCATTTTTGAAAATACGGGACCAGTTTTTCTCCCGCATCACAAACAGAAGGGCACTCGGTGACCTCTCAACAGTCTAAAGGGTCAGCTGACTATGTCTGATTATCCACCATCACACAGGCAACGGTTGGAAAGCTCTGCACAAGAGAAGCCCAGAACAAGTACAAAACCCTGTAACTACAAGGTCCCTTTCCCAGCTGTTGCTCTAAATGTAAAACAATGCAAGAACACAGTTCAAGTCTGTAGTAGTAATTTAGAAAATCTCCCGTGGGAAGACATGAATTTCTTCTTTCCTCATTACAAGGGAAATTCAAAGACAAGAGAAAAATCAAGTACTAAACAAAAAAGAAAGAAACTGTACAAACACAGAAGAGGAAATGAGAACAGAGGCAAATACGGTGCAAACAGCAAGGCAGGCTGTGATTGTCTACATAACAGAAATCACCACTAACATCTGGACACCTAAGGAGTTACCACACAGCAAACCTATTTCCAGATCCCAGGGAATTTCAGGCACCATGAAAAAGAAGCAGGAATACGACAGCACACTTCTGCCAGGCCTGCACGCAGAGCTCGGCATGTGCACAGTCACCCCAACTGCACCTTAACTCACACACCAGTCGCAGTTCTCAGCTGTTACAACACAGCGAACTGTAGTTACCAATGACAATGAGGATAGAAACAATACTGAGGAAATTAAAGAACCAAGTTAAGAAGCCTAATCTCAAATGTTTGGCAAACACCGCCTTTGCAAACCAACCCTTCATGGCCTTCGATTAGCAGCTCTCACATCTAAGCATAAGCTTTGAGAACAGCACCCTGCTGCTCCATGTTCTCCGTGTCCAGCTTCATGCACACATTCTGCCAGTTTTAATGGCATCTGCACAGGGTAGAGACGAGAGGAAACTGAGCTCGGTCCTTTCATTGGGCCAGTCCACGCTGTGTCATGCAGCACAGCATAAGCTTGATTTCAGAAGGAATTGTTCTTGGGGGACTTTTCCCTATGAAGAATAAAGAGCTGTACTTTCTTACTTCAATCAGTTAGGAAATGTCTTGGTATCTCCTCTCACTTGTCTTCTTTCTCCATTAACATCAAGGATTTTTTTTTTTTCCTCACGTTTTCTGGACCTCTTTGTACTATATCCTTCCTAAGCTGAGGAGGACAAGAACAGCACCTAGTTCCACAACTACACTGAGGCTCCCTGAATTTACACTTCCCAGAGAAAACAAAAAAACCACCCTCAACAAACAAACCACGTGTCATGTGAGTCCACACAACTTCTAACACAGTTTAAAAGGGAATTTACATATCACAATTTCCAGTTCAGAAAAGAACTTGGGTTTCCGGTATCCAACTCCTCCTTGCAAAATAAATGATAGCAAAGAATGAAACCTGAGTATTCTTGGAAATACAGTCAAAAGACACAAAAGTTGGGAAAAACATAATTTTAAAAAATCAGTAAATGCTAGAAATAAGGATGTTACCAACAGTCCACATCACAGTTTACGTGTACTACTTGTTTGACAAAGGATTTTTAATCCATTTATGTAACAGATGGCACTCACACCATAAGCAAATGAAAACACTGAACAGGTGAAAAATGTACAGTCTCCTCCACTCTTTACTACACACTAGGCAAACTCCGACTTGAGGATCTGGCTCAGCTGGAAGTGCAGGCGAGCAGACAGGGAGAAACAGAGTCATCTCTCCTGATCTGCATCCTTGTATTTATACAGCAAGGAACAAGCACTGGCAACTTGAATTTTGGCTTTTCTTAGCTTACAAGTAATTAGCTTTGAACCCTTACTGACACTCTTTTACTAAAAGGTTTCTTGTGAGAAGATAAATGTGTGCAAGGAGTAATAGAGACTGAACCTCTCCCAGCTCTTCCTACAATGAAGTAATGGTGGGACTGGAAAAATCACGCATTTTTCCAGCACTACTGGTACTGTCTGGCCCAGCAAAATGTATTTATCTGAAGGAATGTCAGGAAAATATAAAACAATACAGAAAGAAGAAAATAAAACAAAAACAAACACACACAACACTTTTCCCTAAAAATATGAAGCACATTTCCTAAGGCTTTGCTCCCAGGTGATGCTATTACCTTTCTTCCAGCTGTTCCCCATTGCTTCTGCTCTTGGTTTCCACAAAGCAGAAAGTAACCAAATAGAAGCTTGAATTTAGTTCCTCCAGAAGAAACAGAAAAGGGGATGAGGAAACAGCAAGAGATAAGAAACCTAGAAATCCTCAAAAAAATTCATAGTAGACCAGAGGAAAAAAAAAAAAAAAAACAAGAGGGAAAGGAAATATTACACTGAGGAAAAACACAGAATAAAAATTATGCATTGCCTTCAGGAAAAGAAACCTTGAGGGAGATCTGGAGCCAACACAGGAAGACACAGGTCCTAAGGGACTCCTCCAAATAGAAGGTCGTGCTCCATTCGGGGGAAGTATGGGGCTTACCAGACTCCGCATGCAGTCTGTTAAATAACCATACCTGTTAGTTACTAGTTTGGCATTTCCTAATAACAAACTGTTTGGTTTAGCAATGCAGCTGATAGTGTTAAAGAACAGAAAACCTATTACAAACACTGCACACTGTGGTAAAACTGCACTACTCCCAATGCAGTATATACCTGACAAAGGAGGACTCTGACAAAACACTAAACCTTTAAAAAAAACTCTCTGGAAAAATAATATTGAGAGAGTCATTAAGAGTCTTCTTCTTTTCTTTTAATGCCCACGTAAGATTCAGCATAAAGCAGCTGAAACCCTGGTGACTACATGACCCCAGAGTATTCAGAAAAAATAGCTATCAGAAGAAATTTAAAATGTTGGCAGCTGCAGCACTATCAGTCAGAATGCAGATAATGGTTTTCTGATTGCACAAATCAATTTTCATCACTGATAGCAATTATGTCTGCTGAGAGTAGCTATAGCAGAATACGTACAATACCGCAAGCAACACATTCCAAGAATATAAACAGGGGTGATGCTGAGAAAACAGAGCCGCTCAGTTTAAAACTAACCACGACTCCTTACAGCATAAGGATGTCAGCATCATCATAACACATCTGAAAGATCACCCCTGCTCAACAGCTAATTAACTCATTCTTAAGAAGCTCACACCTGAGATATACAGCAGAGTCCCTTCATCTGAATTCTATAATCTAAGAAAGTTTCAAACACATAGGAAATGCTGGGAAGTGGCTCAGAGTAATACCAGAACAAACCAAGATACAAAATAAACAAGTTTGAACAGTCTGATCCACCTTACTTGGTGAAATGCAGACATCTGCACAATATTTACACAGACAGAATTGAGGCACACGAATTCACACACTTTTCACAACAAAACAGAAAAAGACCTACCAATCCAGAAAGAATTTCCACTTCCTAATTAAAACCACTGTGTGAAAGCTGCTGCAAGCCTCAGATCATTACTTCTGGATTGTTTGGGATTTCCCACATCTTCAGGATGGAGGCAGAAAAGAGGGTTAAGATCTCCAAAAGTTCAGTTCCAAGCTATTCTACCGTACTGTGTTGGTTAAGGCATCAAAGGACTGTGGTGAGGCAAAGAGAACAAGAACTCCACACTAACAAACAACAACTTGATTTGCTGCTCAAAATATACATGGAACACAGCAATGAGCTTGGTATGACAGCTTTAAAATTTGTGTGTTAGAGAGAGGGAAATTTCAAATATCAGTTACTAGATGCTGATAATTAGTAGCACACAGAAGATTAACACATGAAGTATCATCATAATTAACTTCATATAGTGGTTGTTTACTAAGATGAAAATGCCTAAAGGATGATTTGTAACACGTGAGAATAGGTTTGGAGGTTTTTCCCTTGTTTTTTTTTTCTTTTTCTTCTTTTCATACTGGTGGATGTGCTGCTCCAGCACTGTCCATTGCCTCTTGCTCCTTGGCCAGAGTCAGACAGGGACAAAGTGACCGTTGGTGTTCTGCTCAGACTAGAACTGTTGATGAGGGCATCAAATCAGTGAAGAAACTGAACAGGAAATTTTGGAAGCCAAGAAGAAAAGATGCTGCCTAATTATACATAATTTCAAAACTACACTGAAGTGGCTAGTTATGTTTAAACTGTACACTTGCCACCTTCACAAGAGAGTACATTCAAAAATCAATTGCTTACATATTGATGGACAGTGATCACAAAGAAAAGCCCCTTCCCCTTTTCCTCTGTTTAAGTTTACAGAACACGGGTCTACATAGTTAGCATGAAAACACTCAATCAAAGCTGAAATGGAAATCTGAAACTCAAGTGGAAAGGTCTTTGCCCTTGAACATACGTGTTTGCACTTTGCAATGCACAAGGAGTTCTTGTCTCTTGTCACAAGGTTTCTTGTAGACCTACTGTTTTTCTAGATACACGTATTGAACTATTGCTTGAAGAAGCGTGTATTCAAACATGACAATGTAGATAACCTTAGCTACAGGGGTTTAATGATTAGCCTCAGAAAGGCATCTGTGCAAGGCTAAAAGAGCTCCCATACTTCTTACCCTGTTCTCCAGCACGGTGCCAAATGCAGGGAGGAACCTGATGGTGGAATCCCACTCCTAATATCTACAGACATGAAAAATGAAGCAGAATAATATACACCTCCCTTGTTCAAAGAAGAGGCAGGGCTCAAGTGGTGACTCAAATAGCCACTCAGTCATTTGCTGATCCCCATTCAAGAGCGTGGTTGAAATGGTACCAAAGCCCTCCTTACTTCTATACTACCAAGAGGCATTCATAACTATACAATCCAAATAAACTATAACAAAACCCAGATAATTCAAGAGAAAGAGAGAAACGCATATATGCTGGCACATACTTATTTCAATTCACAATCTTGCTATTTTGATAGCCTAAGCCTTTAACAAATAAAAACCTTATTTTTTCCACTCCAATGCCAAAATATTGTTCATTCTGAAATAAACAAAAATGTTGTCTTTAACATGCTGAAAGCTCTGAAGCTCAGCAGTAGAAGTCTAAGATGGCTCCAAAGATCCTGTTCCAATGCTACCAAACTTATATGGCCACTGTAGAAAGAAAAAGTTCCCTAAAGAACAATGAATTAAACAGTGTGATCCTCCTGGAGATTAACTTAGCTACTGGAGAAATTTCTTCAGTATTGCACTAAAAATTTAAGAAAATCATTTGCAATCACGACAATAATATCTGTGCTCCCTAACATACCAGAAATCCTGTTCCTCTGCTCTTACAAATACATATTATGTTTCATCAAAAGCTCCTCTAGAATTGCAGCTCCCAAAAATAAGAAAAACAAAAAGTTTTAAAGAAAAAAAGAAGTTTCCTCTCTCTGCCATAAATTTGAAAGCAAACACAAAACAAAGCATAGAGTATAGGTATGTCAGACACTGCAACGAGGATGCATTTGTGTTGATGCACGGTGCATCCGCCTCATCCCAGCAGACCTCCAGGTGATACAAGGGTGTGCGCGAGGTCCACGGCCCCCCCAATCTATGCTTCTGCCATGACTGCAAAGAAATCACCTCAGCCACTGGTAAGTCATCAGCTTACTACGTGTAAAGCAGACTGACACCATATACCACGTATGATTAAAAATAACAGTTGTGAATATTATACTCACAAAATTCAATTGCTATGGCTGTGGCCAATTATTTTAAATGGTCAATCTGATAAATACATTTAAAATCCTCAGTGTCTTGGTGGCTGCAATGAAAAGGTTCACAGAAGCATGTATAATTGGCAAATCAATCCATCAGAATCCCTCCTTGTTACTTGTTCAGGGTTACGACACAGAAATATTGGTTTAATCATATACACTCTTAATTGCAGAAAAGGCAGGACTTATTACAGCTTTAGTTAAAGTAGTTTAAGTATTACATTAACTGGAATTGCCAACATGTTATTTTCAAAAAGCAAAATACAAACAACATTTCCTTAGAGCACGTAACAGCCATTTTCAAATATTAATTCAAATATTGTAGAATAGATTGATTTTAAAAATATTTCAGAATACAAGTAGTTCAGAAGCAACGATTTCTTTATTTTCCACTTAACAACTTGAAATCACGATTCTGCCAGAAGAAACCTGTTTGAAATGACTAAATTAGTAGCTTAAGATGTTGATATTCCAAATTACTCTGTTTATTCACAGAGCTTCTCAAGGACATTCAAAACAATGCAAACACGAACTTGTAATGAATAAAGCTACTTACAGTTTTTGCATATGTGTACAGAACACAAGAGCTAACGGACCAGAGCTACTTCTAAAGGAAGGTTAATTAAATTGTTTTAAGTATGAAGTTTGACTCCATAAAAGGGATCTAATTCAAATGGTAATTTCATTTGTAAGCTCCCTACACAAGAGATACTGAAAGATTTTGTAGCTGAACAGAAGTTATCATTGCTTCATTTTTTGCTGTTCTTTGTGGTTTGCAGAATCAAGAATAATTACTGATGAAGAAAACTTTATGTTCTTTGCAACTATCAAATAGCCGTGACAAAACGTAGCCTGTCCTGAGGCTGTAGCAGGACAACATAATCCTCTCTTGAGGTATTCTATGAACAAAATAAACTCCACATTCTCTACATCCTCCAGACCACCAGAAGGATCAAGCCCTGAAACCCTGCTCCAGCTCCAGAAATCACATGAAGCTAAAGCAATGGCTTCTCAACACCATGCATGACAGGGTCATGGGGACCAAAGCACCTTCACCACTAACCATCAGCATGCAGGCCATCCCATGAGACTTTCCCAAGAACACATCGTGACAAATTGATGAAAGGGATTTGGGAACCTGTATTACAGGAGGCACAGGCTTAATTCCTCCTTCACTCCTGTAAACCCCTATCCACACTGAAACGACTGTTCACATCCATACTAGACCTAGAGTCTCCAGCTTAAACACCAGGTTGTGGGCTAGACTCTCAAGGAAAGGGAAATTCAAGGCAGGAGCAGAGCTGTCAGGTAATGGAAGTCAGTTCCAGTAACCACGGGAACGATACATAGTGGATGCAGAATTTTCACCCTGTTTTGAAGATTATATTTCTCCCAATGGATTATTAGCAATAGCTACCCAAGCGCTCTGACCCTGTCCCTTTCTTGTTTGAATTTTATCACGCGTTGCAAAGATTTCTTGAGCTACATTCAGCCGGTGTATCTCAAATCTCACAGAAGGTACCGGAGATCAAAAGAAATGGGTGGTTTTAAGTATTTTTCTGGTTAAAATCTCAAAAGAGCATGGTGCAAGATGAAGAAAACAGAATGCTATATTGACGATTATACCTTGCAGTGATGCGATACGGGCAGATATCAATGCCTGAATCTGTCATATCTTTAAGTATATGCCTCCTGCTCACACAGATGTATTTTCTAGATGTGCTCACAGAAATCCCTTCATAACAGAGTAGAAAGATTCCTAATTTCCTTGTGACTCCACGAAAATCTTAAGTTATCTATATATAAAGTATATATTTTGTAAAATATGTAAAATCTCATATAGAAGTATTAATTCCTCTGGGAATAGCAAAATACAATGGGGAGAGAGCAGGGGAGAGAAAGAGAGGACATGAGAAAAGTTAAAGCATACAGATTATCCTGCTGCTGTTCTAAAATTATTCAGCAAGAATTCATTCCTATGCAGAGGTCAGTTTTCCAGCCTGATGACAATCCCCATCCTCAACTTTATTCCAATGATTTGTCCTCTTCATTCTTTTCTAAAACAGAAAAACCCTCTCACTAACGAAGAGTATGTGTTCAAGCTGGATTGCCCTAGGTTTTCAACAGGCTACGTTTTTCTTACGGACCTTGGGTAAACAGTCTCATGTCTGCCAGTCAGGCCCTTTTTCAGGCTTCTCTGTTTTGCTTTGGGCTCCAGCACAGTGTAACTGCAACAGGATTGATATCCCAGACTGTCATTACTGTCATGACTGAGCAAGTTTTACCTCCTGGTACTGCTTACAGCTGCTGTCCAAACTACTTCCAGCAGATACTGATGCCTTCTTTTAAGGGCTAGTTACCATGTCTTGCATGATGCTGGGAGTGAGGATCACAAAGTGCACCAGTGCCAGGGCAGGAAATGGCACCTTCTCCAGACTCCTGCTCTGCTCCCCCACCCTGACCCACAGACCTGTTCAACTGCTCCCAGAAAAAGTCTTTCCTACAAAGATAATTTTCTTTAAAAGAAGTCAAAGCCTTCCTCACTTTGTAATTCTTAACACATCAATACTGCTCTCTAAGGCATCGGGACAGCAAAACAGTAAACTCACTAAAGCAGAAATACAGTCCTGTTTAGCTTCACTGCAGCTAATGGTTGCCTGCAGAGCAAGGACCTTTAAATGCTGGTTGAAACCTGAAAGAAAAGTCCTTTATGTATACTAAGAAATCAGTGATAGATTACTAGAAGGAAAAGAGCAAAGTCAAGAGCAGAGTACTGCAGGGCGCAGGGATGGCCTGCCTGAAGCCAGGGGCTGGCTTCCCCGAGCAGCACCCAGCTGCTGCCTTGCAGCAGCCGCCCGTGTTGCTGCTGCTTCTGCACAATGCTTCACGTCTCGGGCAAAAGACAACATGGTTGCCTAATTTTCTGTCGACCATCTTCAAGCAAACAGCATCAAAATTTGTTTGAGGGCTTGAGGACTGCAATTTTGTCAGTACTGAGCGAGGACAAAATATTTGCTTTTTTCATTTTAAAACACTGCACTTGTAAATAGCTCATCAAATTCTCCTAAACTGGGGACAATTAAATATCTGCTGATAAAAAAAATCACCCCAAAACTAAGTTTCTCTTTTTTCTTCAATAGGAATATACGACAAAACTTCTTATCTGTTTTCACAGCCTTTTGCACTCAAATTTAATAAATGTTCATAAATTCCAAGAAACACTTTCTCCAAAGCATCCTGTAAGAGCCCTCACTTCTCACCCAGTTTATTTATTGCATGGGGATTTATCCCAGGTGGAGCCAGTAACACCCATCTAACCCCTGCTCAAGCACATTTGGCAGAGCGCGCCAGGGTCTGGCCGTTCAATCCCAGTTGCAGCGAGCCTGCTCCGTCCCAGCACGGCCAAGGCTGAGCAAAACCTTCCCTCCAATGGCTCCCACAGCACCAGAAGAGAAAGCAGGAGGCCCAGCTCTCCCGTCACCTTTTCTTTTTGCTGGCATACAGACAAAAAACTGCACTTGTGTAAGGCATTAAAACTTTGAAATGAAAGGGGGGAAAAAAACCCCAAATTTTAAAATGGAGATACTCCCCCTCCTCCCCAAAGCAATATGGGGGTATAAAACTGAAGGAAAGCTGTTATTAAAAAGGGTAGGCTATGACTTAAAAAATTATAGGCAAATTAAAAATGTCAAGTCGGCAGGACACCTGGCACAAGAAATGGATGAAGATGTACAGGACAGAAAAATTCTAAAAACTAAGAGCATCCTAATCCAAGCATCTAAAATTAAATTAAGACTAAGATGAAATTCCACAAGTGTATGTTTTCAAGGGTGAAAATAAATAAACTGTAAACCATAAAGTTTTACTTCCAATACATTCCTTTTTCATTCTGGAAAAAACCCAGCATATATTAAGAATAACATGCCAGGCTCTGTCCAGTCAGCCTGGGCACAACCAACAACAGGACAACAAGAATTATACTAAAGCAGAGATGCAAAAGTCATACTAGATGAATAATTATTTAATGTTTAGAATGGAAAAGTAAACTGCTATTTTGGTCATGTCAGACCTGGTGGGCTGCATATACTAGTGAAAGATAGTAAGTAATAATCTGTAACCCAAGGAGTTTGCAATGTGAGAGAGAAGCAGTTCATAAAACAAACAAGGGGAATAAAAGTGGGCAGATGTGGAACAACAAATTATGACCACAGCTGCTCTGAAGTGCTCATAATTGTCGATCGAGCCCTTTTCTCCAGCTGCTAAACTGCATTAATATAGCTAAAAATACCTTTTCTGCTTTTTTTTGGTTCTCTTTATTGCTTTCTCTTTTAAGCAAGCACTATTATTTGCCAAAGGAGTTGTGTATGGCAGAGTAAGTGGGTCACAAGCTATATTCCGAAAGCACTAGTGAAAATGCGAACGTTTTTGAACTCCTGATTTAGGCAGCGTATATCTTCTAAGCTAGCTTCTGTTTCAATAATTTTGGTGTTTTACTGTTTCCTTCTTTTTTTAATTTTCCTGGGTGTCTCCTAGGAGCTGCTTGAGTCATATCCCACACGGGGTATGGAGAGCTTCAGCTACTGCGGCTCCATCTCCAAGAATCTGTGAAGCAGACAGTGTTTTTAATTAATTCCTCAGACACCCAAGCAGATGGAAACTGCCACCTTTATCTGCCATCTACCGCTCCCTTCCACTTCCAGGCGTGAACGGCCCAGCTCCAAGCCGGCAGCCTTTCCCAGTGGAAGCTTTTTCCCTTCAAATGAGGCCCACTGAAAATGACAGGACTCAGCTGCACACTGTTCTGGCAAAAATAGCCTCTACACAAGAGAAAAAGCCCCACAGTCTTCATCAGGAGACGCGTCAGCTCCTGAGGCTTGCACCTTCTTGCAGAGAGCGAGTGAAGCGCTTCAGGAATCAAATTAAGTCAAGGTAATCGCAGGTTTGCACAGTCGGTACTCTCACAGTAAGCATATGCCAATCTCACACTAGACCAGGACTAGCAAATCCGCTTTCCAAGTGCAAGTGGTGAAGTGAAGGGAGGTAGAGGTGCATCAAATTGTGGTTTTGTCTTGTGCAGTTTTGGGGGTGAGGCTCCGTATTTAACCCACACTGTACCCACGGACACACACCGCACACACGGACAGCTCATTCCTCAGTAAAGATCAACTTCATTCGTTTTCCAACAGTAGAGAGAGATTCATTTGCTTGGCAAATAACAGGATAGGAGAAGTACATCAGCAAGCAGATTCTTTTGAAGGGAATGGGTTTATTTCTCCAGTTGCTGAATAACATGACATTGGGGGTTTTTTATTCGTTAAAAAGAGGACAAATTAACAAGTAGCACTTACAAATGCCATACAGCCTGATTTGTTCTATGTTTTCTCCCTTTATTAAGAGGCTTGTTAATCATTTATTCCATAATTTCCCTAAAATGCTTGCTCAATACATTAAAAAGTACACATCTCTATGCATTCGATTACATGCAGAAAACTTCTATTGCTTGATTGGGGAGTCACAATGCCAACAGCTCTCATAGCCTGCCATCGCTGAAGACAGAATCATACTTCATACTTAGTATAACTAGGCTTTTCATCTTAAACTGTAATTACTTTCCACTTCAGAACTACAGAATGAAGCATCTTCCTATACTTAAGCCTCCCAGTGCACGGCCAGCTTGCAAAAACTGGACATTGAGCATTATCGATTTTCTCAAGGGAGTGAGATATTTGCTAACTGCCAAGAGCAAACTGTAACTACTCAAGTGTAGCATGAGGAGATGCAGTGTGAGAAATGACACACATCACTCTGTCCATATTGTGGAAGATCATCGCAGCTGAATGAAATGTCAGTTTATCACAAACCAAGCAACATCAAAAACTAGAACAGCCTCTAGGAAATTAGTAACGTACATACAAAGAAAAGGATAACACAGGTTTTATTTGTGGGTCTAACAAGGGGAAGGAATAAACTTAAATGTAAATACGTGCTGTTTAAAGAAAAGGTTCAGCAGAAACAGGTTTAAATGAGATTTGACCAAAAAAAAAGATCTTAGTGTCTGCAAGTTATAAACACGACCAAGTATTCAGGAAAAAAAAAATGGCATCAGCACTGCAGCTGAAATTACAACTCACTTGATATACAGAATAAAGAGGCTGCAATTCCAAGAGCCTTCCATACATTTTCTATATTTATAAACACATACACATATCCATACACACACACACACACACTCATGCTTTCTCAGTATCCTTCCACAGCAAGTCATTATAACCACATCAGAGCAAGGGAGTAAGAAAAGGCAAGCGAACAGAAAATGCCTTTAAAGAGTCATTAATCACAACATTGCTTACTAAAGAAAGGAATGAAGGAATGCAATATTTAAAAAACAGTTTCAAACCCACAATCAGTAGCTTGATCAAAACAACAAAAATCCTTACCTGGGCTTTTTTATTCCTGGCTTCTCTCCTTGCTGCTTTGTCTTTTAGCCTTTTCTCCTGAAACAAACAAGATGCACAGTTTTAAAGCAAACTCCTGATCATTTTTTTCTTTTAATATTTTACAATTAAAGTTCAGCCACCTAGATATTTTTAATGCACACATGCTATACTGGTGGTATTCACCCTGATAAAAAACAATAAATACAAAGATCTGACTGAGATATTATTTGTTCTTTTGCTCTTAAAGGAAATAAAGCTACAAGAATGATTCAAAGTCACATTTTATCTTCATTGAGACTTGTTATTCTTAAAGGAATCATGCAACTAAGCATTTTCACAAAGTTACCATTTGTCTCTAAAACAGGGTAGTTGAAATGGCACCAAGAGATCCAACTTTTCTTAAAGCTAAAACGTATTCTCCCTAGCTTTCGTATCTCCATTATCCACAAACACTCTACAAAAAAAATAGCATTTGCTTAGTAATTGCATTGATTCAGAAACCGTAACATTAAGTTCCCTCCACCAAAGGGATTCTGTTATGGGAAAATGAGCAAAACGCTATGATAAAATTCATTCAAAGCTGCCTGCCAGATTTCTGAGCATCCAAAAGGGGCCAAGATATTTAATTCAATAGACATTTATTGTTGCTTTTATTATTGTTGTCCTTATTGGGAAGATTACTGAAAGATCACCTCTAATTTAGACTCTGTCAGGTCCTTGCAACTGAAAATCCTTCAAATTATCTATTTCACAGAATCACAGAATGGTAGGGGTTGGAAGGGACCTCTGTGGGTCATCCAGTCCAACCCCCCTGCCGAAGCAGGGTCACCTACAGCAGGCTGCGCAGGACCTTGTCC
>Ga0065711_1031697_pt1 | contig 28970 bp, 18 predicted proteins | sample Hoacrofraction12_FD_59098 | JGI IMG/M metagenome (GOLD analysis project Ga0065711, IMG submission 59098) | Hoatzin crop microbial communities from Cojedes, Venezuela - Epithelial fraction 12 v2 (version 2) | ecosystem: Host-associated > Birds > Digestive system > Esophagus > Crop | place... | reverse complement strand
CCTTCCTTCCTTCCTTCCTTCCTTCCTTCCTTCCTTCCTTCCTTCCTTCCTTCCTTCCTTCCTTCCTGTCCTTTTTTCTACTGGATGACAAGAGACAAGGCCACTGCCTCACTCAGCTTCAGCCCAGGACCCACCTGCCCAGCTGCTGGAGCCCAGCCCTGGTATCCTTGGGTCTCTGCCGAGGCTGAGGGATGTGGCTGCTGCTCTCCTGTTTGCAGATTCAACCAGCAGAGAAGCTACTGAACAAGTAGTGTGATGCAGATGTTTGTTTCTGGCTGTTGTCTTTGTTAACACAAATTGGTCAGGTTCTATGGCTCTGTGTGTTTTCCTCCCTCTTTTTCCTTATTCTGCCATCTGAGAAAATAAATATTTTCTCATGCTCCAGGCATACATACCAATTGGTACAAATGACAAGGTTTGTTTTTCTCAGGACCTCCCTTATCATGTGTTAATCAGGTTTGTCTCTGTGTGCTTGTTTATGGCTGCTTTGATCAGAGACCCTTAAAGGAGCAGACACGCTTTGTCCACATACCCCTACACTGTCCACTTCAGAAAGAAGCTCCTGGAAGTCACCAACAGGAAGTTCTAGTCTCCAAAAATTGGTGGAAACATCACTGAAAGCAAATTCCAAATCATTGGCCAAAGGAAAAAAGAACAAGAAAAAAGTCCCTTAAACTAAAGACCAACCCCTCAAAAATATTCCTGGTATAAATAAGAGAAGGAAAAAATTAAAGAGAAAAGTTAATTTCCTGCACACTGGTATGTTGCTGTAAAGGAATTATATTAGAAAGAAACTACAGATATTTCATTTCTTTTCTGGTGACAATAATTAAATTCACATGAAAAAAAATTTACCGTCTTTTTTTTTTTTTCTCAGCAATTCCCCTAAAATTACCTGAAATAAACAAATCTGCCCAAGTTGGTAAGAAAACAGAAACATAAACATACTGCTTTGCCTAGGGTTTTCAGATAACTGATAGATAGCATGGCACAGAACTGTCTTCTATGCTGGATTCTAAGCTCTGTCCACTATATCAGCTCTTATTTGGTGTTGTCACCATTTTTCTGGAACAAGCAAACACTGTGTTTTTTACTGTTAGAAGCTTACTCTCTTTCCATATGTGATGGCTGAAATATAGCTCACTGATTCAGCTACGATAAAATGCAAATACACCTGTAAGACCTGATACTCCTTGTATGAGAGGTTTTTTAGTTAAGACAAGACTGTGAGAAGGAAAAAAAAAACCAGAATTTAAATAATGTGGTTTCTTTCTTAGTCTTTTACTCATTTAGTACCTAAGCTAAATTTTAAAGTGAGAGGGAGAGGCAATGCAAAGTGAGGCAAGGCTAGCCAAAAAAGTTAAAAAAAAAAAAAGGAAAAAGAGAAAGGAAAACAGAGAGGAGAGAGGAGAGAGAAGCAAGAAAATCAAATGGAAGGAAAGCTCCTGTATTCCAAACCAGCTCTTGCTGTGATCGGCTGGATTTTTAGAACTGCATCCCATTGGGTTCCAGCGACATCCCATCGAGGACAAAGAGTAGAAGTGATGAACTCAGGGTAAGAAGTGCTAAGGTTACTTACTGAAAAACTAGAATCCACTGAAACGATTCTGATTCAACAAGCAGAAAAGATACATCAGTATATGGCAAACAAGAAATCAAGATGGTAAATTGTGATTAAAAAGAGTTTTCAGGAATACGTGAAACGTAACAGGGGTACAGGAAACAGAACAGAAACTTGTATGTGTATTCTTTAATAGAATTCACAATCAAAATAAAAAAGCATCTAAAACTCATATGTTTAAAACCCCCACCTATTGGCATTATTTACTTTTGGAATCTGTTACAACTTTTTGGAAATTGTTCAAGAGTCTTAAATATGTTTTTTGGTGTCTCTTACTCCTCTAAAAATTATAACATAGATCAAACTCCTTTACCTTTCAGCTAAAACCTAAAACAGAACTAAAAATCTTGCAGCAGAACAATGAACAATATTTAGGCGTTGAAGACACATATGTATAATTTCAGTCACAGCTGAAATGCACATGACCAGGGTACACAAAATTTTTCCCCAACAAATCATAATTTAGTCAGAAATGGAGACAAAAGCACATTGTGTGTATGCAAAATGGATTATGATGTGCAAATACTTAGAAAGTTTTTTCAGGTCTGAAAGTCAGCAAATGATTTTCTTAGATATTTCAGTAATACTTAGATTATTATTAAGCAGATAGCAAAACCATAAGAATTGGATCTGGTCTCTGATGTCAGGAATGTAAGTTCAACAATTCTAGTTCACTGTTAGTACACAGCTCATTTCAGCTATTTGTAAAACCTCTATGGACCTGATAATCTTTGCCTGATGAGTAGTTATTTGAAGTTGAGCAACAATGATCAAGAACTCCTAAGCTCTTGATAAAGAATTTTAAAATTCTTTTAATGTATATTCAATATGTATAATTTCCTAAGGATTGTTCTCTCTTTCTACATTCATTCCTTCTTGATCAAAAGAAAAAAAATTAAACTGCCATACTTAAGTAATCCACTAACATTTGAATTCCTAGTAAGTTCTTTGTTCTCATATGCAACCCCACAATTACTCAGAACATCAGAAAAATGGATATATGCTATACAGTGTTCACAGAAATTAAATTCAAGAAGTGAAAGTAGCATGAAGTTTGGTAACACACTCTGAAAGATAGTTTTTCACCACTGAAGAGGCTACAGTTGTGAACATTTGCAGCAATAAGAAATGACAAAGAAGAATTCAAGTTTTCACCCCAAGGCTAAGAGATTTAAAAGTGTAAAAGATTTCTGTATTTTTCCTTTACTTTTAATTGCAGAACACCTAATTTTCCTTTTCCTTTTCCTTTTCCTTTTCCTTTTCCTTTTCCTTTTCCTTTTCCTTTTCCTTTTCCTCTTCCTCTTCCTCTTCCTCTTCCTCTTCCTCTTCCTCTTCCTTTTCCTTTTCCTTTTCCTTTTCCTTTTCCTTTTCCTTTTCCTTTTCCTTTTCCTTTTCCTTGTTAGATCCAGAGCTACCTGTAAGGAATCTTTCTGGAAAAGACAAATTTTGAATATAAAGTTCAGTAAGCAGGATTTCAGGGCAAGTGAAACAATGAAGAACTTAAAAACCTCAAATAACAAGGTCGTATTAGGAAATATCAAGACACACTAATAACTGTTGGCACTATTACTTGGTCTTTACTATAGTAAAATCTTTTAAGTAGTGACTGTTCCTAAGTATGTATTTACAGTGTTTGCACAATAGATCCCTTTTGCTGTTGGAGTCTGAATAAATATCTGTAATACAATAAACAAACAAATAATAACAAACGAGGAGGGTTCAGGAGGAAAACCAAACATAAAGTCCTGTGATGTTATTTTTAATCCTATGATATTTGAGATTGCTTTTTAAGCAATGCTGTAACATTCAGGAAATGTACAAAAATCATTTAAAGGCTGATGAAATTCTCAAGGGTGAATTGTATGCATGTATTCTGTTTCCTGTGTGAGAATCTATCAAAGACTATGCAAGCATATTTAAACTTGTAAGGCGAAAAATAACAACATTCTGTGCAAATGAACTTACAATGCATAAATTCAGCTTGAACGGTAAGATGTAATTGAACTCTATTTTCTATATTTTAGTTGCACTGCTGATGATCCTCAGTGACCAGTTCTGGCATAGATTAGGTTTCCTGTCAAAAAGGAGCATCTGAAATTAAGTCAGCAATATCAAACGCTGTAATTTAGTTTTATCCTGTGATTAAAGATATAATAAGGATTATATTACATGCTATTATTGCTTTATGTCAGGTTATAGAACATTATGTTCCATCAGTGCACAAATAATCTCTATCAGGAAAGGACATAGTAATGGTAATGTACAGCTGGGCAAGCAACCAGCTTTGGGAATTTCTTGAAGGCCAAAACTGCATGAAGAAATTTTTGGCAGCTGGAAAAATACAACAGAGATGTTCAAGTATATATAATGGCAAACAATCTTCCTTGTTTTCTTTTTTTTTTTTTTGAAATGCAAACAAAAAAGGCAGCTTTCACACATTCAAACCTTGGATTTATTTTTGTCCCACAAAACATTTTATGAAGGCACAAAATGCAGAAATGAGCTAATGAAATGTTTTAACTGACTCCTTAGTTGGGTCCTTCTCTTACACTTTTTGAAACACCCTGCTGAGCCAGGATACTATTAAATGGCTGAAAGAAACCACACATACTGGGAAAAGAGAAATGGAAGGGAAAAGGAAAGTGAAATTTAAGGTAAAATGAATTAAAACAAAGATGGGTTTGACAGGTGCACATTACCAAAATGACTGGTTTTTGAACTGAGTCCTGCAATGCAAATGCAGTCAAAGGATGAACTCTGACAAGGAAATATTTGACAGCTTCCTACATGTAATATATGGTTTCATAAATAGTGTTCATATTTAGGGATAGAATATTAGAAATTACTTTGATGAGAGTTATCCATGTTAGATATCAAACAATACATCTTTAAGCTGAAAAATATGAATACCTTCATTATCACAAACCTTGTGAATAACTACACAGCTAGACATACACGATATAGGTTCATAGTGATTAAGCTTTAATTTGATAAGAGACAAGTTAACTGTTTACAGAGATTTTTCTCACTGGAGATATTCAAACTTAATATAAGAAAACAGACTACATATACTAATAAGCTACCAGTCTTCAGATCTCTCAGAAGCATGACTAAGAACTAGGAATAACAATTACTGTGGGCACCAGCCCCAGGGACAAAGAGTCAGCATTTAATATAACTGAGCTTAAACAGGATCTAATATTTTAACCTCTCTCATGTTTATGCTTACAACAAAAGTTTAAAGAATTATTGGACAAGATTTGACACAGAACAGGCAGGGGCTGAAGTAATGCCCAGGCATATGTCAAATGGCATTGATTGGATACATGTATTTTGTGCCCTTATGTAGTATACAGGGCTTGATTTACTCACTAAAATTAGGTACTCAGTGTCATTTTGGACTTTCTACAATACCCAAGTCTTTTTCACACATTCGACAGCTATGTCTCAGGTTGTCCAGGAGGCACACTTAAGGAGTGGCAGTCAAAGGCAAGATTGGGTACCCCAGATTTAGATAGCTGAGCCATTTATGGCCATAGTTCATATGTTGCAAGTAGAAACCTACAACTGGCTACAACCTTGAACGGAATTTCACCCCTGCTACTCTTCCTGTCTCTTAAAGCTAATAGGAGATTACTGAAGATAAACCCTAAGAAACACGATAGCACTTAAAGGGTTGTCAAGAACTATACTGCTCTAAAATTGTTCGTAACCTGGGATTTTTCTACTAACTGAAACATAGCTTCTCCTGAAAGTAAAATTATTTAAGAACATAATTAAATTATAAAAATTACAAGATCAAAGATGTGGAAGAGAAGGATCAGGAAGTCACTCTGAGCAAAGAGTTTCAAAAGATAACAAAAGATGGTGCTTGCTCACAGGGGTCTCTAAGAGGTCATAATGTCAACAAAATTGAGCTCCTTAGTGAAAAATTAAAATTCATATAGATAGTTGCTATAGAAAGTGGAGCAAGGAACAAAAAGATAAACCAAACTGCATAATTGGAGCTACTCAGCAACTGTCCCACCAGGCAGACCTGCCCCTGGTCAAATCAGTTTGAAGTAGCAAAATAAACCTATTGTATTAACCATACTAAATCGTCCCTGACTTGCCCTGGTATTGACAAGGGGACATCTTGAAGGAGGCTGTGGACAGATCAAATGTTCTACAAAAAAATCCTCTTCTTTTTTTTATTTAATTATTTTTTTTTTAATCCTTAGAGAAAAGCACTAAAGGGATGAAATTACTGGATTTTTAGATTGGTTGAAATACAACAACTAACAGGTTGCTAAAAGAAAGAAAAGTAGAATGCAACCAGTACAGCGAAAAATAATTGGTCAGCACAGATGAAATATTTTTAAAAAAGGATTAATCTTTCTGTACAGGGAAAGGGAGGGAAGACACCTGCTGCTTGAGAGCTTTCATTCAGAGAGATGAAGAAGTTCACGGGTGCAAATATCTCTGTCACTATGACAACAGTCAGAAGCTCATTTGGGGAAGTAGGAAGCCAGGAGCTTGGTTGCCCATCACTGCCTCCAGCAAAATTAGTCTCAAAGCCAAGTGAAGAACTGATTTTTTAAAAAATTTATTGGTTGCACATCCAAGTATATTTCAAGACAATTCAGAGCAAAAATTAGTCAAAATTTCAGTGAAAAGACTGGAGAAAAATGTTTTACAACAATATTCTTTTTTTCTCTTTTTTTTTTCTTGTACTTCAAAGGAAAAAATTTCTTTTGATATCAACTATTTGAATATTATTGAAAATAAAAAAAGAAAATTAATGCACATACATACACAAAAAATCTAAACATTGGGTGGGGTTTCTTTGCAGGAAGGGGGGCCTTTTGTTTTTGCTAGTGTAAATAAGCCTTTCTGAATTCAGAAAGAGTTAGCTTTCATTTTGTAAAAGCTACACTTTTCAGGAGAATAAAAGTTTTGTTCAGAACTTTTCATGTACTTCCAGCCCAAAATGTAGTTCAAAAAACTACAGAAAGAAATTATCTCTGCCACTCACCCTAAAACCCCCAACTGATGTTTAATCTTTATTTGTCCACTTTCAGCTGATGTAGCCTAAACTAGATTCAGTGACAGTCATATAAAAGGAATCAAATATAATTCAACTTGCTTCTGCCTTCATAGGTCTGTAACTGGAAAGTAACAACAAACTATTTGATATACTAAAATAGCCTGATTCATCATCATTTTTAAAGAGAGGAGTTGAAAAGACAGACAGAGTAAACTGTAAGCTTCATTATAAATATGATTTTATGTTTCATAAGTTGTGCCTTGGATATTGCTATATGTTAACAATTATGCTTTGTATGTCTGTGATGAATGTGCGTCTGTTATCAAATTTTAGAAAGCCAGTATTCAATCTCATTACAACTGAAAGCTTTAAAAAAGGGCTGTTTTCCTAATACCACAGATAACCTGTTTGATGATAATTTGTTAATTTAAGGGTTTCTTTTAACCTTATATTTTAAAGCACAAGAAAAAAATGTTTGTTTAATGAAAATTACACCAGGCATTTAATGAAAATCCTTTTTGGTCTACATAAAGAACATTGTATGAGTCCCTGCTCATGACAGGGAGGTTGGAACTAGATGCTCTTCAAGGTCCCTTCCAACCCTTACCATTCTATGATATGAATATATGTGTGTATACATAACATAAAAGCTATAATAATTACCCAAACTTTGCATCAAGAAGTGTATTTTGCTATTTTAACAATGAAAATAAAAGACCCACAAAAATAGTGTTTTTCAAAAGTTTTCTTCCTATTTAGAAACCTTTCATGAACAAAGGCAAATAAATGTGTAACTTGCTCAGGGCAAATAATTGGCATTACTGTGTGTGCTCAATAAGCAAGAAAATAAAAAATATGCCTCAAAGTCACAAAAGCTATTTTACCGTTAGGGTTAGGGTTATGATCATGAGCTCCTCTCACTTGAACTAAAGGCCTAGGCTCATTAATTTGCAGGATTAGAAGTCTATGATTAAATTTGCAGCCCCATCATTTGGTGGGGATGGGACTCATTCACTAGAGATGAGGGTCTCAAAACAAAATTTAGTCTCTGTGAAGAATTTAAATATCACCATGATTAATGTACAGATATGCATGTACCTATGTATTTCTTAATAACTTTTTGTATGGAAGAACAGGCAACTTTTTCAGTAACTGCAAAGTTGATTTCAAAGCACATCTGTATTAGATTAACAATGAAACATATGCCTAGTCCCTTGCTGTAATGTACAGTCTAACGCTTCATTCCCCCTTTTTCCCTCCTTCTTCTATCCCTATCTATGAGACAGGATTTAAAAGATAGATAATCGATCTTGTTGAAACCAAACATTTTTAGTAGTACTATATGTTCCTTCAGTAACAGTCACATGCAAACAGTTGCTTCAACAGACAAAGTTTTCAACTCTTGACTCATAATGTTTCACTCTTTTTTCATGGGTTTTTCTTTTCCTCTGAATGTAGAATTCTCTTTCAAGGCAAAATGCCACTCATTTGCCTGTTTTTAGCACTCAGCTAATCTGAACAGACATATAATATAGGGGTATTCACACATTTCAATTCATATTTTCTGTTCATTCCACTTAAATTTCACATTTTTCAGTTCAAATCTAATATGATTCATACCTTAATATATGCTCCTTTCACTCGTTGTACTGGTAATGATCTTCTTTCACAGTTTGCACATGTAGGGTTGTTTCATGGATCTGGTTCTCAAGGTGCATTTCTCAGTGTTTGTGTCCTGGGTTCGGCCAGGATAGGGTTAATTTTCACCAGAAGCTGGGAGCAGGGACAGCCAGGCTGGTTGACCCAAACTGGCCAGACAAATGGGATATTTGATACCATGTGCCGTCATGCTGGGTTCAGGTGGGGGAGCTGGCCAGGGGGAAGTAAATTGTGGTTCAGGAGTGCACTGGGCATTGGGCAGCAAGAGTTGCTCTGTGCAGTTCTGTGATTTTTTTGGTATATTCTCCTTCTCAGTATTATTGTTGTTACTGTTCACTTCATCTGCTGTTCTGTTAAACTACTCTTATCCCAACCCACGAGTATTTTGCCTTTTTCTTTCCATTCTCCTCCCCACCCCTTTGGGGGGAGGACTCTTAGAGTGACCGCATGGTCCTTTGTTGCCGGCTGCGGTTAAATCACGACAGTCTGCTACCTCGAGGCATATTCTCAGAAGTAGTATACTGTGAAATGAAAGATTTTATTTTAATTTCACGAAACTGGTATTATAATTGTAGATATAGCAGATATAATACATAAAACGTGTATGAAGTGTGTATAATTTTTAAAGACAGTACTGGGGTTGTTCCTCCACACATGCAAGATTTTGCACATCTCCCTGTTGAACTGCATGAGATTCCTGTCAACCCATTTCTCCAGCCTGTCAAGGTCCCTCTGGATGAGAGCACAACCCTCTGGCATACTAGCCACTCCTCCCAGTTTTGCGTCATAAGCAAACTTCCTGAGGTGCAGTCTGCCTCTTCATCCAGATCATATAACAAAGGGTTTGACAAAGTTTTCAACCAGGTGAAGAATGTTTTTTCTTTAGATTTCCTAACAAACACAAATTTTTTAGATATTTGGTTTAAGACATACAAAAGATGTTAAAAAAAAAAAAAAAGAAATTGAAGGCAGAGAGAGTTGTATTTGTTTATTTCATAATATTACAAACTTCTTGTTATGCCAAAAGAAACTGAAATTGTCTTTGCCGTGCAGATATCAAAGTGAAGTAAAAGTTGTGCAGTTCTATGATGACATGATCTATTCATTGTTCAGTTTCAGGACAGTGGATAACCCACCTTCCAAAACAAAGGTGCAAGAGTCCTATTCTTCATAACGTAGCCTTTCTCTACAAATACCTTGAGACCAAATTGTTGAAAGCATCCATAACAAAAAAAAAAAAAAAAAGGAAATAGGATCTGATGTTTTAACATGTCTTTTTGCTGTATTTTAAGGTTTTTATCATAATTACAGGAAATTAAAAGCTGGAAAAACAGAGAAGACAGTTAGAAGGAAGGAAATAGTGTGAAGTGAGACCTATCTAAAAAGAATTTAAGGGAGGATAATGGGTACTGCTTTTAGAGAAAAACAGATTTGGAAAAGGGATGAAAGAGGTGAGCAGAAACAGAAAGTCTTATAAAAAGAGATGACATGTTAGCAGCAAGAAAGATAAACAGGTGTGTGATAGTTTCTGATCCCAAGAGATGGAAAAGGAAAGTCTAAAGACCTTTGCTCCTTGTAAGGGCAACAAATGGAATTCTGGAAACTTGTTCTCCAGGATCAAACTTAGATCTTAATTTTATTTGATTTGACATGACTCAGAGACCAAATTCACTGTTACTTTTCAGCTTTGCTTCTTGATGGGTAAAACTAGATATATGAATACTTTAGGTTATCATTGTAAGGCAGGCTAGTCGAAAGATACTTCATAGAATCACAGAATCACAGAATGTTCGGGGTTGGAAGGGACCTCTCTGCGTCATCTAGTCCAACCCCCCTGCCAAAGCAGGGTCTCCTACAGCAGGCTGCATAGGACCTTGTCCAGGCGGGTCCTGAATATCTCCAGAGAAAAACACTCCACAACCTCCCTGGGCAGCCTGTTCCAGGGCTCCAGCTTCATTATGATCATTCACTTTGTACAAAGGTGTTCTGAAAATATTTTTTTAAAATTTTCAATCGTCTTACATTTTCAAATTGTTTATTAAACAATAGGACAAATTTAACACTCATCTACTCTTCATATATAGCTCTATTAATCTTGCCAACTTCAATGGGATAGGCAGAATGCAAATCAGATATAATTTTGACTTAATGGAGAAAATCCTATAATTCTTCAGACAAAGTTCCAGTCCTTCATGTGGGAATGTTCTTTGCAAGCTGGTGCCACTTTAAATGTTTATAGCAATAATGAAATGAAGAGCACAAGCCTTATAACCTGTAACAGTTAAATTATTACATTTAAGTAGTTTTTGTTGCATGTGGTCTACTTTTTGTTAGACAATCTCTTAGACTCTCCTGTCAAGAGAACAATCTCTCTTTCTTTCTAGATATTACAGCAATGCAGAAGAACAATCACTCCTTTAGAAAGTCTGCAGTCGCAATAGACCTGAACACAGCCAATCAACAAAGGAATATCTTAAAAGCAAGGCATTTTATGTCTGATTTTTTTTTATTCTTTCTTTAAATATTTCTGCAAACTATTTCTGGACATTGCTTTCAATATGAGTACTTCACATATGTAAAGAAAGCATCAACTCTTAGATAATCTTAAAAGAAATCTTTCAAGGCACTGAAAATTCTACGATATTATTGACAGGTCTTTTTGCTTTGAAAAGCTATTTGAACTCCCTTCTTATTTTTGTGTCATTCACATAATCCATGGATTATTTTTGATTGCGTATTGTCATTTTACTCCATTCTTTTGAGGTACACAGAGATTTTAGAAATCTTTAACAGCATTTAATTAAAGTGACAAAGGTTAATATAATTAGCATAAAGCTTAAAGTTCGTGTATCAACGGAGTATTAAAAATACCACATTCTAGTCTGAGCATTTACATTTAAATAAGAGGGACAAATCCATATGCCCTGTATTTCTTTCAGGTTGAAATATAGGCAGAGCTGAGATCCCAAGACCTCAGGCAGAGATGTAGACTTCCTTTCAAACAGTGAAGGCATTGAAAAATCAAGAGGCTCTTCCTTCAGTAAGTGAAAATGTTCTTCAAAACCACTAAAGATAGGTATTATTACATCCTTTTTTTTTTCTTCTCCTGAGGAGCCTGTCTCATTCTCACACTCGATTACAATCTATATTTAGTCAGACACTTTCTTAGACATTGATTGCATCTCCACTACAGCCTGAATCACTAGTCTTACTCTAAGCATGATGAACGCAAATATGATTGCACTGAAACTCATTAAAAGTGGAGATAGCCACTTTTTTGCATAATAAGCTCATGATTAAAGCATTTGCCCCTCCATCAGAAAAATGAATGCCTGTGGAACACAATATCCACCATACCACAGGACACTTTGGAAAAAAATATTTTCCTGCTGAAGTTATGTCTCTGTTCAGCCAGGATTCCAGTATCCATTAAGCCAGAAGGAGAAAAGGTAATAGGTTAGTGCCATGAGACGAAAAAGACAGGAAATCTCTTCCGTTCTGATTCTTATTCCAGAATGATACTGATTCCTAACCAGTGCTGGTCGGTTTTGGGGTGTACAAAATGTTGTTTTGTAGAACAGAATGGTAATAAATAATCTCCCGTGGTTTTGAAAAATTAACATACACAAAAAAACATAAAACATACACAAAACATACACATAAACATACACAAAACCACATGTACTAAGGACTAGAGAGGAGTCTCTGTGTGTATATCAACCTACTTAAATACCTATATAAGTGTTGCGGTAGGTAATTTGGCCAGCTACTGAAGCACCCAGTCCCATAGTGGGACTCTTCTGGCACAGCCGTGTAGATACAAGGTTTCTTTGGATCCATGTGTTCCGATGCCGTTGGTAGTGAGGCTGAGCACATTTTCCCATGACTATTTCTGGTGACTTTAACTTCAGGGACAATGAACTGATCATTTTTCTTGATTTTTTTTGAAGTAACAGAGTCAGTGTACTCTGTTCTTCACAGTTTAGGTTTCTTGGTTCCTCTGGCAAGCATTGCTCATTTGATCCTCATGAAGTCTTTTTAGTTAATTAGATAAGCTTTTAGTCAGATAGCTCATATATCTATATAACACATATATACACAATACGCACATACACATATATGCAAACCCTCAAAAACTCTATGGAATGTTTTGGATGATTAGGTCTGATTTTTCACCTCAAAAAGGATTCATCAGAAGTATAAAAAGTTTAAAAATGAACATATATATACATTAGTTTCTGCAGAAGGAATGATTAAGTAAACAAAGAGTTTTCAGCCTGGAGAAACAGAAGACTATGAGGGTATATCTATAAAGTTATGAATGTCAAGGAGGAGATGAAAAGAGAGAAATTGCTCACTTCCTTTAAAACAAATAGTAGATATCAAATAAATATGACAGGTGGCAGGTTCAAAAGATGCAGAAATCAGAATTTATTTAATTATTTTAATATTTTGCATCATTTTAGATTAATAAATCCACCAAATATCTTTCTTAATATTAAATTTAAAGATGACTTACAATAGAATTTTATTTTAAGATTCAAATTGGGTTATACAGTAATGACATTAACAAAAAATAGTTGACAGGTGTATGAAATATGATATGAAAGCTCAACAAATTGAAGAATGAGATGGAGTTGAAGTACTATGTTCCAGTCACACTAGTTTTTCCATTTTTCCTGTCTTTCTGTTTCTCTCAGGAACATAAACATATAAAGCTGTTTACTCAGTTGTTGAACAAAGTCTTTAAGATATAACCCGCCCAACTCTAGAACAGAAGTTCCAGAAAAACCCCTAGAACAGCTAGAAGAAAAATCCCATAATACGTTAGTAGCGAACAGTGAAATAAAAGGTAGTATTTGCCCCCCACTGTCATCTTACTTTCATTCTGTAAGTGGTGACTTCCCTCTGTTAAACTGATGGAATCTCTGATCACATATGATGCTGAGGCATGACGAAACATGTTTAGTTGCAGAAATTTAATATTAGAGTATGTCCAATGACTTACTGTGATTATATGTAAACATACAGATCACACCCAAAGCATTACTAAAAATATCTAAAGGCATAAATAATCTTGCAGGTTTTGAAGGTCATCATCTATGATCCATGATCTCTACAGATAATTTAATTTAGATAATTTTTACTGCAAAACTTCATTCTTTTTTTTCTGGCTTTTTTGTTTTTCTTCTTTTTTTTCTTAAACATGCTTGACTCCATGGAAAACCAAACAGTTAATGATGAAGACAGAGCCTGTACACTACTAACACTGGTTTAAAGATCAAGCTTCCTAATTTCAGTGAAGGGAACACCTAGTTTTACATCTGCAAATCTGAATCAATTAGGTAAACATTTAGGTTATTTAGCTGTCTTCAAGTGATGCATCTTCTTTTTTACTGTTGTCTGAACTAAACTGTACCGTTGTGTAAAGATTGAAAAGCATGTCCATGTTTTATGTGCAGCTTCTAAAAGATTTAAATCCTTCTTAATGGGGATAAAACCTTTGTAGGGACCAACATACACAGCTTATTAGGTTAAAGTCAGAGGTATTTCATGAGAATCTAATAACTTCTTATGAAAGGTTAGGAATTTCTAAGACTTAGGAATTTCTAAGCCTTATCAAAAATTCACACACTGGGATGTAATTCCAGCAGGAAATTATTTTTTTATTAAATGCAGCAGTATTCTTGTGTTCCATGGTACACATATACAAGCTAAGGGTATATTATGGGCTTGGACACAAATGATACTAATTAGGTGGGAAGGCTGAAAGATCATAAATCTTTTTCCTGACTTCTTATTTCAAATACCAGGTAGTAGAGGTTGCTGCTGTAGCTCATTCTAATTGTATCTTTTCTGAGAAACATCAAACTCTAGGAAAACTAATTATAAGGTACTATCCTATTCTACTGATTATTGCAACTGAATATATATCTGTAGGTTATATTAATCAAGGAATTAGTCCTCACTGTAAGAAGAATCTTCAGAAGACTGACAAGTCAGGCCAGATTTAAAATTTAAAACAGAACTTTACAAAATTAATTCATTAACAGCATCCTTTGTGCCAATAATTAATTCTTATATGTCATTAATAAATATTACTACACAGATGTAATTATTAGTCTTTAACATCTCATATTACCTGTGAGTACAAAATTTCACAGAGGTGATTTTGCATAGTTGGTGCTGATGACTGCAGTCCTTGGTGATCCTTGGTCACCAAGGTCCAGGAGATGAGACTTCAGAACTCATTGACGAGAGAAGCAAGAACTGAAGTGGCCTTGTCTTCTTTCTTCTCTGCTTTTCCTTCCTTGTGCCTGTTGTTTTTATGCTACTCCCACTCCCAACCATGCCAAAAAGATAAAGAAAGGGCTCATCTGCTTCTGAAGCTGCTTATGCTGTGATTTTGTCAGTCAGTATCCTGATGTATTTGGAAGGATGTTCTGTTCATTCTGTCCCTTGTATTCATCTTGTGCTTTTTCTGGCAATGTTTTAACACTTGGGAGGCAACATTTTAACACTTGACAACCTCTTTCATTTGACCACACACATCTTTCTTTGCCCCTTCAGTCAAATCGCTTTCATGTGTCTGCCAAATGCTTATAAGTTGTATCTGACTCTGCTATCACAGGTATTACAAAATACATGTGCAGTTGTTAGTTACACTATACTAGTACACTTACAAATAGGTTCAGGATAAACTAATATTAATTATATCCTTATTAACGCATTTAAGATGTACAAGTGCCACAGCCTCTGATCTGGTTACATGATATTTTTGGATCTGCCCAACTTCCTTCTCAAGGTTTATCCAGGGTGCAGCAACATCAATGTTTTAATTTACATCAGGTATATGTCACCAAAATAATTATTCCAACTATTTCTGTTTTTTTCTGTTTTGGTTTGCAAAATGGAGCTGTCTAACATGCATGAACAGATTTGCTTTCAGACAAGCAAACATGAAAGTGCGTTCTGGTGGCACATCAAATGCACTGTGGTTAGAAAAGATCATTCAGTCCCTCAGACCTGGCTAGCATCATAGTGTGATACAGGTTGGAGGGGACCTCTGGATGTCACCTGGTCCAGAGCCCCACTCAAAGCATGAGCAACTTAGATCAGGTTGCTCAGTGTCTTGTCCAGTGAATATATCCAAGGATGGAGAGCCCAGTCTGTTTCAGTGTAGAACTACTTCTGTTGTGGGAGGAAAAAAAAAGAAAAAATAATTGTAAGTAACTAATCTTGTTGCATCTGGTGCCTGCTGCCTCTTGCCCTATCATTATTAACCTCTGCGAAGGATTTGGCTCTGTCTTTTCTGTACTCTCTCATTAAATAGTTGAAAACAACAATGAGATTTCCCCTAGTCTGCTTTTCTTAAGATTGAACAAATTGAGTTTTCTCAGCTTTTGCTTGCATTCATTGAAGCTAATCAAACTGGTACACTGGAATTTTATTTCGTTTACACCGAAAGTGTTGCTCTGCATATCCTAACCTTTTTGTTCTATACTGCCTGTTTCAAGAACCAATCTGGACTTAGACCTTTGGATTTTTGAAGGATGTAGCTACACCTCTTGCACTAAACAGTTTTAAATGTTAACTTCCAAAATACCAAATAGAGTAGATAACGATCATTAACAGTATTCTACCACTACACCTTGACTAATATTGAAAGGACCATTTTCCAGTCATACCAAATTCCGAAGGAGTCAGAGTGATTTCAGAGTTCTTTAAGCACATATGACTGCTCAGAATTATGTAGTTCATTAGTATTTGAGTTGTTTTTCACCCTTTTGCAACTATTTTTTTGTCTTCAAATGTGTAAAATGATATTATTTGAATAAAAATATTTATATATTGATTATTACTGCAGGATACAAACCCAGCTGGTTAAATGTATTCTGTTCAGTTTCTGATTCTACTGAAAATAGATCAGAGCTACAGGAATGACCACAGAAAAAGAGACATCTTCAACAGCCTCTTCTTATGTTCAGCCCTCCTTCCTGTACCTCTAATTTTTAAAAGAGGACTAAATTAATAAGTGCAATATGATTAATATTATTTACTACAATTCATGAATAATAAATGCCTCAAAGGATTTGTCTTTCATTTGGATATGTTAAGAAATCTGGTGCACAAAGTAAGCGCACCTGATACTAATGCTGCCTTCTAACGCTAAAGCACTAATGCTGTCTTCAAGAGCATGAGCATTAAAGCCAAAGGCCGGCTTTTTGTAACTGCTCCAAGAAGAACAGGTAATGAATTAGTGTATAAGCATAATCTTTCCAATGTCCTGACTTGTGTAGCTATGTGCGGTACTGCCATAGTTAAACTCAGTACATCAGCACAATAAAATATTTTTACTTTTAAAGTCAGTTGACCACTGGCTCACCTTTCAAAAGAATGCAATAATTTTTCCATGCCTTAAAACCTCTGAATCACAAGTAGATACATTTCCGTAAGACTGCCTAAAGAGTAGATTGTTACTAGTTAACAGTTCACGAGACGTGGTCATAGAATCATAAAATCATAGAATCATAGAATCATAGAACCATTCAGGTTAAAGAAGACTTCTAAGATCTTCAACCCAACACTACCATGCCTGCTAAACCACCACATCTGCTAAACCGTGTCCTGAAGTGCCACATCTACACATTTTTCGAACACCTCCAGGGATGGAGACTCAACCTCCTCTCTGGGCAGCCTATTCCTATGTCTGACCACTCTTTCAGTAAATAAATTTTTCCTAATATCCAATCTAAAACTCCCCTGATGCAACCTGAGGCCATTGCCTCTCATCCTATTGCTAGTTGCTTGGGAGAACAGACCAACACCTGCCTCACTACAACCTCCTTTCAGGTAGTTGTAGAGAACAATAAAGTTTCCCCTCAGCCTCCTCTTCTCCAGACTAAACAACCCCAGTTCCCTCAGCCACTCCTCATAAGACTTGTTCTCTAGAGCCCTCACCAGCCTTGTTCTTCTCTGGATGCACTCCAGCACCTCAATGTCCTTCTTGTAGTGAGGGGCCCAAAACTGAAAACATCACTCGAGGTGCACCTCACCAGTGCCAAGTACAGGGGCACCATCACCTCCCTACTCCTGCTGGCCACACTGTTCCTGATAGAAGCCAGGATGCCATTGGCCTTCTTGGCCACCTGGGCACATTGCTGGCTGATGTTCAGCCGGCTGTCGACCAACACTCCAGGGTCATTTTCCACCAGGCAGTTTTCCAGTCACTCCTCCCCAAGCCTGTGGCGTTGCATGGGGTTGTTGTGACCCAAGTGCAGGACCCAGCATTTGACCTTGTTGAAACTCATACAATTGGTCTTGGCCGATCAATCCAGCCTGTCCAGATCCCTCTGCGGAGCCTTCCTACCCTCAAGCAGATCAACACTCCCACCCAGCTTGGTGTCATCTGCAAACATCCTGAGGGAGCACTCAATCCCCTCATCCAGGTCATTGATAAAAATATTAAACAAAACTAGACCCAAAACTGAGCCCTGAGGAACACCATTCGTGACCAGCCTCCAGCTGTTTTTTACTCCATTTACCAGCACTCTCTGCACTCGGCCATTCAGCCGTTTTTTATTCCAGCGAAGAGTACACCCATCCAAACCATAGGCAACTAGTTTCTCCAGGAGGATGCTGTGGGGAGCAGTGTCAAAGGCCTTACTAAAGTCCAGGTAGACATCATCCACAGCCTTGCCCTCATCTACTAGGCAGGTCACCTGGTCATAGAAGGAGACCAAGTTGGTCAAGCAGGACTTGCCTTTCATGAACCCATGCTGGTTGGGCCTGATCCCCTGGTTGTCCTGAACATGCCTGATGAGTGCACTCAGGATTAATTGCTCCATAATCTTCCCCACCACCGAGGTCAGGCTGACAGGCCTGTAGTTCCCAGAATCGTCCTTCTGGCCCTTCTTGTAGACGTGCGTCACACTGGCGATCCTCCAGCCATCTGGGACCTCCCCTGTTAGGTAGGACTGCTCATAGATGATGGAGAGTGGATTGGCCAGCTCCTCTGCCAGTTCCCTCAGCACTCTTGGTTGGATTCCACCCAGCCCGATAGATTTGTAAGTGTTCAGGTGGCATAGCCATAGCCAGTTAACTACTTCCTCCTGGATTTTAGGAGGTTTTTTCTGCTCTCCTTCCCTGTCTTCCAGCACTGCGGCTGACTACCCTGTGAATAACCAGTCTGACTCTTAAAGACTGAGGCAAAGGCATTAAGTACCTCAGCCTTTTCTTCATCTTTGGCAGCAGTGTTCCCCCTGGCATCCGATAAGAAATGGAGACTCTCCTTGACCCTCTTTTTTTTGTTGTTGATGTATATGTAAAACATACAAACATTTTGTTCTCCCTTACAACAGTGGCCAGCCTGAGTTCTAGCTGGGCTAGTCTAATTAGTCTTTCTAATTTCCTCTCTGCATGACCTAATGAGACTCTTGTACTCCTCTTGAGTCACCTGTCCTTTTTTCCATAAGTGGTAGACCTTCCTTTTTTTCCCTGAGTCCCAACAAAAGCTCCCTGTTCAGCCAGGACAGTCGTCTTCCTTGCTGCTTCATCTTGTGGCACATGGGGACAGCCTGCTCCTGTCCCTTTAAGACTTCCTGCTTGAAGAATGTCCAGTCTTTCTGGACCCCTTTGCCCTTCAGGATATTCTCCCAGGGGACTCTCTCAACCAGCATCCTGAACATGCCAAAGTCTGCCCTCTGAAAGTCCATGGTGGTGGTTTTGCTGACCCCCCTCTTTGCCATGAAAAGAAAACCGTAAGGGTCCAGACAATATCAGGTTAAATGTCTCGAACATTTGTCTAAGGTGCTAATGTGAAGGACAAAGCCTGTGAGAGTTGGATATAGGAGCATTGTACTTATCTTGTACCTATAAGCACTGGGCTTAAGCAAAGCGCTGGCTCATCCTGGCAGCTGGCACTAAATCAACCAAGTGACATCTGGACCGAAGGAGAGATCCTCACAGCCCGATGCTACCCTGGTAAAACTAAGCAGACCAATTTTTATTGCCTTTGTACTCAACTGCCTTTTTACAGCCAACAAGCCAGTAGTCCTGTACTGGGAAAAGGTCAAACAGAGGTAACTGTGGTAGGGAGAGAGTGCGACCACCGACTCAACTCAAAACCAAAAAGACTTGCTCCCCAGCACGTAAGGAGCATGTGTGTTAATTTACATGGGAAGCAAGGCTGACTTAACCTAAAAAAGAAAGGTGGTTATCACCACTAGTTAATTAGCATGAGAATCGAGAAACTCATCTAAGGGAAGGGGGCTAGGTATCTATAAAAACTGAGAAAAATCACTGTAAAGGCAGCACACCCCAGGACCTGTACCCCCCCCCTCCACTGGCCAGATCAATGCTGGACCCAGGACTGCTGATATCTTTTTATTTCTTCTTCTTCTTCTTTTCCTCTCTAACTTTTCTTTTCTGTCCCCTGGTACATTCTTTTACATCTCCTTTGAAACTACAAAAGCAAGGTTTATCATAATTATACCACAGTAGCTTGTCTATCATAGTCGTACTACTGTAGTTTGCTTGTTGTAATCATACTACCACAGTTTGCTTGTTGTAACTGTACCACTGAAGTTTGCTTACCGTAATTTGCTTATCATAATCCTGCCTCAGTAGTTTGCTTGTCATTATTGTGCATAACTGTGCCTCAGTAGTTTGCCTGTAGTAATCATGGTACAAAAAGTTGACATCAAAATCGTGAATAAACCTTGTAAAGTAATATAGAATCTCTGATGTCATTTCACCTTAATCCAGCTGAGGGGACTGGCGAATCTGAGTGACTCTCGTTAATGAAGTGGGGCATTTAATCACTCTCATTATTGGGATGTGACAAGAACTCTATCATTTCATGGTCTCTAAGCCCAAGACACCCTCTGACCACCACACGTCCCACCAGTCCTTCTCTGTCAGTAAACAGCAGGTCAAGCGAGGCACCTCCCCTGGCAAGCTCACTTACCAGCTGTGTCAGAAAGTTATCTTCCACACGCTCCAGGAACCTTCTAGACTGTTTCCCCTTTGCTGTGTTGTATCTCCAGCAGACATCTGGTAAATTAAACTCCCCCATGTGAATAAGGGCTAGAGATTGCGAGACTTCTGCCAGCCTATTGTAGAAAACTTATCTGCCTCTTCATCCTGGTTGGGTGGTCTATAACATACTCCCAGCAGGAAGTCTGCTTTGTTGGCTTTCCCCCTCATCTTTACCCATAAGCACTTGACCTTGTCATCACAATAATTGAGCTTTATACAATCGAAACAGTCCCTAACATAAAGAGCTATCCCACCACCTCTCTGCCTCTCTTTCCTCGCCTATCCCTTCTGAAGAGCTTTCCGTCAGTTTAAAGTTGTGGGATTGGGAGGTTTTATGGTTGGTTGTTTGTTTCCATATCCGCCAAATAGCTGTTACAGTACTCTGAATAAAAGCTTGTTCCGAACATACTGACTTTGTTTTCATTTTGGGACAGGGAATTCATGAGACTTAATTGTGGTTTTAAACTAAAATACAAAAGTTAGTTTTCCTTCAAGAATTTTCAATATGTAATAAATTGACCAAGGGACACAGGCTTCTTCAAGCTAAAGATCAACATCAAGCATGCAGGATGGACACTGAATTGCATGTCTAAATTATTAAATAAATGAAAATGTTACTATACTTACAATATTATATATTAAACAATTATTACATTATAACATTAACAGCATTAGTTTCTAACAGATATCATATGCAGTATCATATGCATACCAGAAGCAGTAAGACTTTTAGTCACTGTACAAAAACCTTGCAAGCACTAGTACCACCACTTTTACTAAAGTGCCTTTTTCTTGTGTCTCAATCTTTCAACTGAGTCCAATCTGTATTCATGAAGAATAAGAATGATTGCACTGGGACTGTTAGTGCATTCAGCATCCTACCTGCAGTAATCTGTTTACAAGGTCAGGACCTCATCAAAGACAGTGATAGATATTGTTGGTCACATTTTTGGGTGATACACGTGTATCATTGAAATCGAGGGGAAGGATTCAGTACCTTTAGAAATTTTACTCTTTAAAATTATATAGGAAAGAGGAATTAGCCAAGAGATATAAATCTTGGTCACTGACAAAACACACTAATTAGCCTGTAAGATAAGCCTTCAATTGTAGCATTTTCACAGTATTTATATTCTGACTTTCAAAAATAAGTTATTTTATAAGGTGGCAAATTTCTTTAATGAATGATTATTTAAACAAGATATCTTAAGATTTTTAATAAGCTTGTAAAACTTTGTACTTTTCTCTGTTTCTGCTATATAATGAAGTGGACTGCAGCACACACAGGTAGAATTTTTAAATGAGATACCTAATTTTGTCAGGTCTAGGTCTAAGTCCCCTGTTTCTCAGGAGTTTTCTTTATTTCAAGTTCTGTTAGCAATGTACGATGCTAACTCATGTCCAGGCACATTCCAGAAATCCCTCCTGAGGTACTTAACCATGTAACTTTGAAGAATACTGAAATGAGCAAGAACAGGGCCTTTCTCTATTTTTTCTTTGAGTCTTTTAAATTCATCTCTTTGACATAACCTTTGAAATAGATACAGCCATACAAAGGGGTTGAAGAAAAAATAGACAAGTTTTAAGAAAAAAGAAAGCAGTGATAATTGTGTTCGAATCCTGCTAAGAATGAAACCCCACTGATTATAATGGGATCAGAATTGGGCCTCACATCTCATCTAGTTAAATCTCAATATTACAATAAAGAATGGTCATTGTTTCGAGACCAGTTTAATACTTGAAGTGGGGTCATGCATTCATAGCATGATGAGCTTCATTCTAAGCTCTGAATTTCTTTTCATTGTCAGGTAATTTACAGTATTTCAACAGCTTCTGCAGTTGAAACGAATCTGTCTTTTTAACATTTAAATGAACAGTAGGAATACAAATAGCTAGGTACTGACAAATGTACGGTAAACTCTTGAGCAAAGGACAGAAATAAGAGAATAAATGGGTTTTGCAAACTGATCCTTTAGTCTAATGAAGGATTTAAAAATATAAAATAAAGAAACATTTCCCATGTATTCACTCTGCTCATAATCTCTGCTGAACTCCACTTCACATTCCCTCCATATTGTTCATTAGAAAAAAATACCATCACTGGAGTTGCATCAGAAATGAGTGGCTGGGTGCTAGGAAGTGAGATGGGAAAATAGAACTTGATAAACAAGCAGAAAAATTCTCTTGGTGTACCAGAGAAGTCACACTAAGTAACAGGGTTGCATATAGATGTGCCTTCTGCTTCATACGAAGACAGGTGTTACTCCAGCACCATTTATTTTGGATTTCACAAACAGCACTTGAAAAAAGAGCTCTACAGATAATTTTGTTTTATTCCTTTGTGTTATCATATTTGAGATTAAACCAATTTGGGCAGATGGATATTGAGCAACAGTCTTCCAGTTCAGCCTCATCTGAATATTTTCCTTCATAAATTTTGTATTCACCAAGGAGAAAAATAAATGTACATACACGTAGACACACAAAATTCTGACTCTGCCAGTCTACACGCTGAATCATAATGATGCTACAGAACTGTTGAGACCTCTGTAAGAAAATGGTAAAGTTATATATGTGGAGAGCCCACATATACGTTCTGCGTAGGGCCACAAAAATCATCAGAGGAATCGAACACGCCTCCTATGAGGAAAGGCTGCGAGAGTTGAGATTTTTTAGCCTAGAGAAGAGAATGCTTCAGTGACATCTTATACCGGACTTCCAGTACCTGAAAGGGGCCTACAAGAATGCTGGAGAGGGACTTTTTACAGGAGCATGTAATGAAAGAACAAAGGGCAATGTCTTCAAACTAAAAGAAGATAGATTTAGATCAGACTTAAGAAATTCTTGTCTCTGAGGGTGGTGACTTCCTGGTACTGGTTGCCCGGAGAAGTTGCGGATGCCCCTTCCCTGAAAGTGTTCAAGTCCAGGTTGGATGGGGCTTTGAGCAACCTGGTGTAGTGGAAGGTGCTCCTGCCCGTGGCAGAGGGGTTTGGAACCAGAAGATCTATAAGATCCCTTCCAAACCAAATCATTCTATGATTCTATGATTCTATGATGCTGTGATTCTATGATTCTATGAGATGAGCTGCAAACATGAAAATAAGAGTGATGATGTGGATCAGTGTTTTTCACTTCAACTATTTCTTGTTCTATTACTACATAGAAACACTACTGTTTAGAACGGCATTGTCTAAAACAACTGACAGAGGAGAAAGAAAGAAAAAAAAAAGGAGAAAAGGTGCTTCTGGAGATTTTCAAAGGCAAATGGAGTGCTTCGTCATTGAAGGTAAAGCCACTTCATTATTTGGTTTTGGTGCTGCCATCAAGGAGGTGTTCTGTTTTGAAATATGCTTAGTTAGGATGTCATAGTTTACACCTTACTTTTGTCTTCAGGTTGTATGTGTTTTTTATCTTGCATGAGCAGTAACAACAATATAAGCCATTTTTAGAATGGTATTTACATCTTTTATTTTAGTGCTGTAAAGAAAAACATTATAATGAAAATCAGCTTAAAGGAATTCATAATATAAGATGGAAAGGGATAGTCATCATCACTGTGGCTGACTTTGGTCATGTTTATTCCCCGTGAAATTAACAGGATAAAGTTACTAGCATGCATAACTATTTGTGAGACACAAGTTATAGTTAACAACCTTGATGTAAAAGGAAGTGTTACTATCGTGCAAATATTGATATGAATTGGAATTAAGCTTTATAGCATTAAAAATTATCTTACAAAGACATTTTCTAATATTATCCTCCTTCAGAAACCCTACAATGTTAGTGTGACTGGAAATACTAACTGGGTAAAGTAACTCACATACACAGTCAATAACAAAACGGAACTTCTAGGAGAGCTTCAACTCCTAATGGACATCTCAGGTCTTATCAAGATCAAGATAAATAGAAGAGGTTAGAATGTAATGCTGATGATTGTATCTGGGGAGAAAAGCAACATAATTTAGTGCTATGATGTGTGCTGCCTAGGTAGAGCCCCAGAGAAGTCATCAAGGTTCACGGTGGGCAAATGAACATTTTCACATACAGCCTTGGCCTCTGGAAGATTATTTGCTAAGTATATTATATAAAATTCTGGCAAGTATCGGTTCTTTAGCATATCAGCATCAGAGTTCCATAAAAGTTCATAATTTATCTCTTGAGGGGGAGTAATTTTAGACTATAGTAATGTATTTCATCATCATTATCATAAATGAATATTTAATTCTCCCCCAAATTATTGTATAATTTATGAGAGTAAAATACCACCAAGTGCACATCTACATATACTAACTCATACTTCAGTGTCCCATTTATCACATTGACTTCTAAGACTGTCAAGATAAATAAAAATAATATATTTTGGCCTCACAGATACTGCTCTATCTATACCCCAAGTAAAGACAAAAAATATAAAATAACATTTATTTTTATCATTTTATTTTTTGCACATAATAACTAATGAAATAATTTCATATCCTGTAAATGACATAAGACTTACCACATCATCCAAAGACTTCAAGACAAGCTGCTTTTTCCAGCTACAGATGACCATGGCTGCTCCTATTTGTAAGTATTCAACACACAAGTAGTCTTTGTGTTCTGCTCACACTTACATAAGTGCTGTCCAGTTATTCATACTGAGGTGACATACGAAAAGTTAAGTCGGCTTTCAGCTGGCAGCTTGGGTCACTTCTGCTGCTACAGACAGCACTTTCAATATGATTGAAATGGTATCTTACCTTGATCAAGGATGACAATGTTCAAAAGGTATGGACAAATATATGTTTCTATCTTTCAACTTTGAAAACAAAATATTAAAAAAAAAATGAAGTCGAGGTTTGATCCCATGGGAAACTGATACAGGTTGTTAATAGAAAGGAGAAGAAATATTGTTGCAGTTTCTCAGTGCTCTGCAGATACTAAAAACCTAAGGATAGAAAATACAGCTGGCTTGTGGGCTGATGAGAACGTTGTGCCCAGTTTATATTATAGAGCATTTGTTAACTTTTAAATGATAGCAATATAGCACTGACAGTTAGCTAAATAACACAAACAAGTTCTTACATACATGACAACAATATGCAATGAGGTAGTTGGAAAAACACTCAATTTTTTTTTGCTTTGTGTTTCTTACAGCTTTTAGAAACAGGATGTTAACTTTCATCTATTCCACATATTAATGCAATGGAGTGATAACTTGGTTCTTTATCAAACTTTTCTTACAGCAGCACAGGATTCATGTTTGGAGGAATTTTTTCAATCCTTTTCCATACCACTATTGAGGACAATATTTATTATGCATAAGGTTTGGAAACAATTGACGCTGAACCTACCAGATCCTTAAATCTATTGTGCTTCTCTTTCTTTTTTCTCTTGTTTTTAACAATAAAATATCTCTATTATTCAGCCACTGGTATTTTTTACCATTTGTTTGGCACTCATGGAATTCTAAGCACATCAGTCTCTTTAATATCACAAATAATGCACTTAGTAGTAATAGCCAGTTTTTCTACACATTTTTTTTCAAAATCATTAGATGATTTACCAAACATATTAGTCATTCCCTTGGAATTTGGTTAGAGACAGAATGTCTTTCATTTGGATAATATTTATTATCTAATGTCCTCTATTTTTACTCAGTTTATTTTGCATCCTTTGAGAACACTAAAAGTATCTAACATCTTTATTATTTCTTAACAATGGGGGTGGAAATGCCAATAATAGTAATGTCATAGTTCAACATTTCCATAATTTCTCATCTTTCTTACTACTCACAGTTTTCAAATTTCTAAGCCATTCCTTTATTTTCATGCCAAAAGACTGAACACCAAAATATGTAGAGGCATAGACAAGGGACACCCATGTTCTTTATCTCATATGAAGGTATTAGTGTATGTAACTTCTCTGAAATTGCTTGTGTGTGGTTAATTCCATCCAGCCCATTAAAAAAGACAAATCTGAACACAAATAATCACAAAACTATCCAGGCCTCCATGAGATGATTGCCCAGCATTTAAATATTTAACATTCCTATTAATACTGTCTAAAAGCACTGTGCATTATAGTCAAAATATAGTTTAAATTTATAGAATAATAGTTCTGAAATTTTCTTAAGCTATTATAACTAAAATCTGGCTTTGATTATTTAAACTACTTCAGAAATATATTTACATTTTTTAAGAAGTTTTGTTACCTTAGCTCTATATGTTTGTGGCTGTGTTTTTCTCTCTGCTTCTTCACAAATTGTTGTACTTCACTACTGCTTCTGTATTTGACTGGTGTTATGGTTTGGCTGTGGCCAGCAAGAAAAGCGCCACGTGGCCGCCCCTCACCCCGCCGGGGTGCAGAGGAGAACGGAAAGAAACAGGCAGAAACTGGTGGATCGGGATAAGGGAAGTTTAACAGAACAGCAAACAAAGGGTACAGGAACAACAACGATACAGATTAGGAGAAAACACAACATAAAACGCACAACCCAGAGAGCCACTCTCCCAAACCGCCACCACTGTGCGCTCCCAAGCTGCAAGTGAGTTCCCGCCGCCCTGCTCCCCCCCACCGGAATCCAGCATGACGGCACATGGTATGGAATACCGGGCTCTGTTTGACCAGGTGGGGTCAGCCCGTCCGTCCGGCTGTGTCCCTTCCCGGATTGTAGTGAAAATTAACCGTGTGCTGGCCAAACCCAGGACAACTGGTAGTATAAATTTACTATTACATAAATAAAGCTTCTTTGCAATTTAGAAACAATTACATACACATGATATTATATGGCACTGGACAGATTTTTTAAGAGATTTGACCACATCCAGCCTGAGGAAAATGTAAAGTAAACAGAATATTTTGGAGGATTTATGGTGAATTATTTCAACATGCTTTTCTATTCTAGGAAAGAATAAGAAATATTTTCCAAGCATTTTTAAAATATGTCCCTTCTTTTTTGCTTATCATTTTTCACATCACTTTATGAGGCCATGAACAGTCAGTTGTTCTTTTTTTTGTTGTTTTCTTCTTTTTTTACCCTAAGTGTTTCTTATTCTAACTTAACACCGTGGTTTATGTTGGCAAATTTGCAAACCTTCATGACTCTCAATGTAAAGCATAACAGTCTGCATTAGGGAGCACTGTACAGAAGGAAGATAGTGTTTTTATTTAACAAGCACTGTATTGCAAAAGACAGTTTTCAAAATGAAAAAGTGAAAATTAACAAGCATATAATCTTATATTTCTCTTAAATTCTATCTAAGACAATTCTATTTAAGACTATTATGATATATAAAAATATAAAAATGATATTTAAGAAGATAATGATAAGTAATATAAAATCTACTCCTAACATTTTGTTGTACATAAAATAATATTTTAAAAAAAGATTTAAGGGTCTTTCTATGATTATTGAGTAACTTTTTGAACTTTATGCACATGAATTTCCCAGTTGGGATTTAAGATAAGTCCATGCATAAGTCTTTTTACAAAAAGAGCATTAAGTGACTCTGTGAAATAAGTAAGCATTGCTGTGCCTGTGTTGCTGCTAGAGAGACTCATACAGAAATTGAATAAATCACCTGTCGGAGGAGGTTCCTGAAACAGAGCCCTCTTTACATTTGAAGTCTTGTGTTCCAGCTACAACACTGTCTTCCCTGTGCAGGAAAGGAAACACTATTTTGAGCAAAATATAGCTCACTTGTGAAATTCACTGCTGTAGAAGACTAACCGAAATAGCTTACTGAAATTCAGAATGAGATTGGACACTAACAAGACAGGGGCCATCAGCATCGATCCTCTCATTCCATCTCCTTTTAACAGGATACCAGGGCGTAGTGCCTTAGGTGCCTAAACCTCCTTCTGAGTTTCCAAGAGCAACTAAAGCTGTTTACTACTTTCTAGCACTGTTTCCCTCTCAAAGTAATTAAAATTATTGAGGGTGGTATTCAGACTGACATTAAGAAGTGACATTCAGCTGCCTACAGTGCCTTTTGCAAAATTCTAGGGTATCTTCAATGTCTTAGTTGGGCTGACAGATATCTCAAAAAATGTATAGAAGACCTGTGGCCTTCAGGAGTGGTTTTAGTGTCTTGTACATTTTAGGTATCTCAAACGACAGCAGACATCAGTGTATTGGGTGTCTAAACGTAGAGTTCTACAATGTGTCAGTGTTTACCACATGTCAAGATCTTCATGTAAATGAAGTGTCTAAATTTTAGTAAATCTAGAGCTCCAAGAGCAGTTGTTCCAGGAAGTTATGAGATCCTCATGAGTCCCCTGTCATGTATTCCTGCCCTGTGTGAATGGTCTAATAACCTAGTTTGCTTCAAATTACATGACGTGCCACAGTATAGGAACTCAGATGGAGTGCTGGAAGTTTTCTCTGACGGTCTGAAAGTCTACTGGGTGTGTAAATGCAGTAATCTATGCATATACAGACACTTGTCTTTTACCAAGGAAGTACTCCTTTGCCACAGAGTTTATGTTTCTTTCTCCTTGTTCCGTTTTCCAGCTACTCTAGCCTACAAAGAGGACGACTTTCCCTTGGTCGAGGAGGACTGTGTGAGGGATCGCTTAAGTGATCTGGATGTCCACAAATCCATGGGCCCCGATGGAATGCACCCACGAGTGCTGAGGGAGCTG
>Ga0065711_1031696_pt1 | contig 28974 bp, 19 predicted proteins | sample Hoacrofraction12_FD_59098 | JGI IMG/M metagenome (GOLD analysis project Ga0065711, IMG submission 59098) | Hoatzin crop microbial communities from Cojedes, Venezuela - Epithelial fraction 12 v2 (version 2) | ecosystem: Host-associated > Birds > Digestive system > Esophagus > Crop | place... | reverse complement strand
ATGGTTTTAAACTAAAACAGGGTAGGTTTAGGCTGGATATAAGGAAGAAATTCTTTACAATGAGGGTGGTGAAACACTGGAACGGGTTGCCCAGAGAGGTGGTGGAGGCCTCATCCCTGGAAACATTCAAGACCAGGTTGGACAGGGCTCTGAGCAACCTGATCTAGTTAGTGGTGTCCCTGCTTGCTGCGGGGGGGTTGGACTAGATGACCTCTAGGGGGTCCCTTCCGACCCAAAACTTTCTGCGATTCTATGATTTCTATGAAATCAGAAGCGAATGCGTGATGGCAGGATGCAGTGGAAGATGTTTTCTGAGCTCATCCTCAGTCATCCCCTGAGTGGCACACCAAGCACTGAAATCAAGAGCCAGCACTGGCTATTCGCGTGAAGTCTTCCAGTCCCGAAGACCTTCTAGCTTGTCATGAGGAATGAGTAACCTTTGTAACTCTGTTTTACAACAGACTTCGTCACCTGCGTAGCAGGGCTGCTGCAAACCTGCGCTGAATTACAAGCTGCTACTGTAGAGTAAAATGTTAAGGCTAATGAGATTTGGAGAGGACCAGCATGGCTTGTGTTTCTTCACATGCTGTATGCAAAAATGTTACGACTTGGTATGCTTTTTAATGGAACAGAAGCCTTTTGAAGGTTTGATGCTGTCAAAATGGCAAATACCTGCGAAAACACATAAGATCAAAAGCTAAGCTTGAAATGAGAAACGTTCATTTTCAGATGTTCTGAAGTCAGAGGTGGTAGACTGTCTGGAATTGGCAAGAAGCTGGAGGCAACTTAGAGTACAACATGCATATATAGAGATTTATATGCACATACCTTTTTGCATATATATTATATATAAAAAAAATACTTGCAGCAGTGTGCATTGAGTAGTATTTTTCAATCAACCTCCAAGGAAGAGAATGTAATTGGGGGATTTGTCTTGATACATGCGATGCAAAGGAGAAGAAGATTTGATGTTTCATGCCGAGAATTCTTAAATGCAGCATTTGTGTTTTGTTCTAATACCTTGCACATCTTCACTTACAGTTTAATTTTATTTTCAGTTGCTGGAGATTGGTAATTAGCTTGTTATGAAGCAGATAGTAAAAGTGCTATGAGTAAAGTGTGCTTCTTTTGAGAAATACGCTTCAGTTTATGTAAGTTTTGGTATTTCGCAGTGTGTTAGAAAATTAAATTTCCAATACTCTTGAGCTACTGACATTTTAGGTGGTGTCACATCTCTCTTGTTGCTACCTTGTGTGTAGATGTCTCAAGCATAAAGTAACGAATTGTACGTTAAAAACATGTTCTAGCTGTCTGCAGCTGCAGCCTGGTTTTCCTTCTGCTCCCTGCCCTTCAAATAGCACTGGAGGGAGTGGGGACTTTCTGTGCATTACCAGTTCATTCGTTGTGTTTTGTGCATGCCAGAGCCTAAATTTGCATTAGGTGTGGAATTATTGGCAGAAGTTTGCTACTGTCTGCAATTTCAAAACTAGTCATTAAAAAAAGTTATTGCCTGAAAGTACTTTCAAAAGCTGAATTCTCAAATGGTTTCCACTTGGGCTTACAGTTGTGGTTTTCATTTTTTTTTAAACTGATGTTTGTGTAAGTTACACTTGAGTAAAGGGACTAATATTAAAATCTGTAGGATGAGATGATGTCAAATTCACTTACAAAAAAAAAAAGAAAAAAGAAAAGAGAAAGTGACCTCTCTGATTCCTTTAGTTATACGAAGCTTTAAGTGTTGTTCTAACAAAATAAACAATTTGCACAGATCAGTGTAGGTGTAAGTTGATTTGCTCCATTTACCCTACCAATTTGGACAGAAGAATGTAATACTTTCTTGGAAATGTCTTTCAAATATTACATTATAGATTAATTTATAGGCTGCAAAATACTGTTAACCATAAAAATTTTTTTTAGTCTTCTTGAAAATTAAGTTCTCAAATTAAATGTCTATATGAGCTGGCCTTTTCTCTTTCAGTAGGTTACCGAAGATGAATTGGGATAAATTATTTGTTTCAAATAAAAGCATTCATTTACAGTGGAAAAAATATCTCAGGTTTACTGAAAAACATCGTGACATTTTTCTTATTTCCCTTGCAATGGTGAACACAGATATACTAAATCTTTATGAAATTACTGTCTTGGCTAAGTTTCACATTGGGCTTGAGTTCTGAGGCCTGTCTTGGAGAAGTTGATTGCAAACAAATACAGAAGTATCTCCAAAAATCTGACAGTATTTGACAGAAATTTTGCAATGGAAGCTCACAACTTAAATCATGTTGATAGAGAAAAGATTAATAGAGGATAACTTGTAGTGATTATAACACTTTAGGGTGGCTTCGTATTTTGGCTGTAGCTTTCAACATGTATTAACATAATTTCTTATTGTGTGTTTTTATTCTATAAAAATGTGGTTTGCTCATGATTTGACTTTGGAGTAGTGATGCCCGTAGAGGTATCAAAAAACAGGTGGTAAATTCCAGTGCCCAGTCATCTATAGGCAGGCAGATAGTTTTCTGCGTTGCTGGGTAAGATGAAGTGGGTTGCTGGGGAAGGTGTGACCCTTCCTTGCCTGACTCAGTGCCGTTCACTCTGCGGCTCGCGGTGCTGGGTTCTGTGTCCCGTCAGAGCTGTTGACCCTTTGTACTATCCAATTAATGGCTGCCTTTCCTTGGACTGATGGTGTCGTGAGCTAGGCATTGATCTGAGTGTCTGCTGGTGGACGTTTCTTGCTCTTCAGTGGGAAGAAAGGATGAAATGCTGATCTACAACGGCACTTTGATGTTGCTGAAAGTTGCTTTTTTTTTAACAGTAGATTAAATTGTCATTTGCAGCTTGTAGCTGTGTTTGATGAGCAAGATCCGCACCATGGAGGTGATGGCACCAGCGCCAGCTCAACAGGCACGCAAAGCCCAGAGATTTTTGGCAGTGAGCTTGGCTCCAACGCGGCATCAGCCTTTCAGCCTTACCAAGCAACAAGTGAAATTGAGGTCACCCCTTCAGTCCTTCGTGCAAGTAAGTAAATGTTCTTGGTATCTCACTGTGTTTCATCTTAATTTATGAGGATGCCAAGTGCTGTTATCCATTCCTGCTGCTGGGAGTATGATTCATTATCTGTACTTATCGAAAGCTGATGAAAATTGAGAAACTTCATAAATGCTTGTTGTGTGCAAGTAAACAAACTTTTCTGGTTTAATAAATTATTTATCAACTGCTTTTAGGAGCAATAAGCTCTTCTGTGTGCTGCCAGTTTAAAATTGTCCTCACACTGAAAATCACAGCAAAGTTTCCAAATGCAATTGCTGCATGGTGCAATTTTCAGTTTGCCAGTTTTATTCAATTTAATGAAGGAAAGGGTAAAAAGAAACTAAAGAAAGGTTATGCTTGTTACCTTTGCGTAAAAACACCTGCCGATACGTGGATTTACTGTGTTGCAAAAATACACTTCTTTAAAAAACAGAAACCAAAGCCAGACACATCCCTTTATTTTGTTTATTTCAAAATGGGGAAGATTTGTTGCAAAACCATGAAGCAGGAATTATATGTCATAGTTCTTGCTTAGGCAGGATCTTGGAATATTTCAGCTTATTAACAAGAAAAGTTGCCAAAGGAAATTTACTGTGTAATTTTCCTTGTTGTTAAAAGTCCCATGCAAACAAGACAATGATGGATAAAGGATTGTGCTCCTCTTACCTGTAGTATCTATCATTTTGTTCACTGAACTTTTGAAGTAATGACTTCATTCCAGAAAATTCTTGGCAGAAGTCAGTATCAGTCAGTCCATTGATGTTCTGCAGATACAGTGTTTTAAACAAACATTCATAATTCCCAAGAGATTACTTTTCTGTAGGTTTTCTTTTAATGCATAAAATCTGCATTTAAGTAATTGGGTAAAATGCAAGTGGAAAAGTTACAACTCTTTTTTTAAGTTTGAGGGGTTTTCTACCAGAGTGTTTTCTGTAAAATTAAGGGAACGACATTTAACAATTAGCTTACATAGACTTGAACGTGTATCTTTTCAAGCTATAACTATGCTTCATTATAACCCAGAATTAAATTAGGGCAAAGGACTAATAGCAGTATAAAGAGGTATCCTAGAGTTTCAGGACCCTGCTGTTTTGCTGTCACTAGGGTATGCCACTGCTAAATGCATATCTCATTGCCATGCAGAAGCCGAAAAGCTGTCCTCTTGGGGTGGGGGTGGGGGGCTAGAACAGACAAATACATACGCATTTTCTCTTTAGTGTGATTATGTGGTGTATTACACAGTACATTGATGTTAGTGCATCAAAATCATATAGCGCAGATAAAATTCAGTGATGATATATTGGACAGCTCACTTATCTTCTGTGTCATTCTGGAAAATACATGGAATACTTAGCTAGTTCACTGATTGCTCAAATGACCAAAAAGTGCTTTGAGACCCTACAATACAAAGGTCCGTAGAAATGCAGAAGTCTCTTAAAACTCTTCGTAAGAATTGTAGCTCTTTTGACACTTTTTATAAAAGCGTGCAAAAATAAAATGGGTGAACCTATTTGTCATAAATGTGTTATCACAAATCAGAGATGTTCTCCTATCTAGCTAATTCTTTTTTTTATGTTGACAATTAGATGTATTTTATTTCTAAATGTTCCAAACCACAGGCTTAGAATCCCAGTTTAGTAATATTATCCCATATTAAACATACCTATTTCAAGAATTTCATTTAAATATACATTGAAAATGGAAATAATATCCCTATTGTATTTCCTTTATAACTTGTGAAGTGAAGCATCGCATACAAATGGTATTCTCAGTATTTCAAATAATTATCTTCTTACTGTGTAAGTTCTATTCAGCAAATAAAACCCATCCAGTTTTGTGGTAGATGCAGATCCTGATTATTACATGTTGACAAGGTCATATATCTATTAATTGGATTGGAGATGGGATACAAAATTGCTGTAATTATTGTAATTTTCTAGCTAATTGCAGGCTTGGCGGTGAATATTTTACTTCTAACAAATGAAAAACAGTATTCCATCTGAAATTGGTTTATAGCATTTTAGACATTTTGTTTTACATCTCTGGTGCTTTTTGCTCGCAGGCTGGGCTGTTGCTCAGCAGTTCGCCCGCGGAAGCGTAGCTTTGTGCCATTCTGCTACCGCTCACCTGCACCCGAGGGGTGCGGAGCGGCCTCCGTTCGCAGGCAGCATCTCGGCGCAGGAGGCTGGGGCTGAAGGGCCTGCTGAGATTTTCTTCTCTTTGTTCTGGTTGCCATGCTACCCCTTTTGTTTGTTTATAGATCACGCCATCGCTCCTCTCCCAGCAAGGGAAAGGTTAGCTAGATCAGGTCCAGCTGGAAAAGTAATATTCATCTGGATTCCCTCTTTTTCCCCTGCACAAACACAGCCTGTACTTTGCACATGAGGGGGTTGTGTCAAATTGAATCTTTCCATCTAAATGTGGAAACAAAAATGAAGCTGGCCCATACCCCCTATGTTGTTTTGCAGTGTGAAAACACGATTCATCGATACAAGCAGTTGATTTATTTATGTTTTTTATCTAACTCTTTCTCTTTTACTGCTTTTCTGTTGCCCAAGTTAAACTCCCCCTTGTTGTATTGCATCAGTTGAGCTGCGTTTTTTTCCTAAGCATACAGCACACAAGGCGTTTTTTGTGTGTGCCTGCGTGCTTTCTGGGAAGATGTTGGAAGCTCACTGCAGAAGATTGTTAAAGCAGACTGATGTTTATTCCCTGCTGAAATATAAACTGGAGGCGCAGGTGAAAATTGCCAAACCTAATGAGCAATTTGGCAGATAAGACAGGATGTCAGGCAGTGACAGTTCAGCAGCGGGTGCGCTGCCTGTGAACCGAGTTGTTTGTTTCACAGTACTGCATTTAAATATTGTAAATAAAATCCATTTCCAGCTACATGAGATATGGTGAAAAGGGTCATCTCTTTTGTCTAGTTTTCCTTTTAAATTATTTAGCTCTGTTAATTAGCCAAGGGTGGTCTTAGTTCTTGGTCTTGGTGTGGTTATGTGTTACAAGTCTCTCTGAATGTTTCAGCAGTTACAGCTAAAAAGCGTTTTTAATATAGATCATGATTTGGAAAATATATTGAGAGGTTTAGTGGACTGGTCTTTCCCCTCCTTTCCCCTCTTTTCCTCTCCTTTCCTTTCCCAGAGTAGAGAAGAGTAAGGGGCCTGGGAGACCTTCTTTCTTCAGCTGTGTTAATGGGAGGGTATTGAGAAGACAAAGCCAGACTCTTCTCACTCAGGCACATTATTGCTGGAGGCAACGAACACAGGCTGCAACAAGGAAAATGCCAGTTAGATACTGGGAGAACAGTTTTCACCTCGAAAGCGAAACAGGCTGCTCAGAGAGGTTGTGGCATCTCCATCTTTGGAGATGGACAGAACTTGACTGAATATGGCCCCGGGCAGCCTGATTGAGCGGGTCCTGATTTGTGTGCAGGGCTTGGACCGAATGACCTCCAGAGATCTTGTCCACTCTCCGAAGTTCCCATGTAATTCTGTGACTCTAAATGTAATTAATAAAATCAAAGTGTTTGCTTCCTGAAGCTATTATTTGTAAAAGCAAATGATATTCATAGTGAAATATTTAGCAAACACTTATGCAAGCGTGTTGTGCTTGTACAGCTTCCCAGCATGGTTTAGTATTGTACTGGTTTGTGCTGGTGTGACACAGATCAGCTGACCGTGCCTTCTACAAGACTGCTGCTTTTGTTTTCAAGATGTCTTTGGTAGGTGCATCAGTTCCTTAAAAATGAGATGTGTGGTAATTCTGAGGTTCTTCTAAACGCTGGAGGGTAAACATCTCCCTGAAACACAGCTAGCTGGAAATGGTGCACTTCAGTGATGTATTTGCTCAAGTGATCTGTATTGTACACTTTAGTAATACTCCTGGCATCAGTTTCATATTCTGGTTACAGAAGCAGACTATGGAAAAAGAAAAAAGGTCTAGATAAGAATAGTATGAAGCAAGTGCACAGCTGGCTGTGAAGATGTGCTAAAAGTGCAGAGGAGCAAAGAGCTTGCTGCAGCTTCACGTCTGTCTTTGCCCAGCAGCACGGCTGTTGCTGTAGGGCTCCCTGTGTGCGTGCATGTTCTTACCCTGCGAGAAGCACAGGTTTGTTCCTCAGAGGCAGGAGCATGCATGCAGACTTTCACTGGGAATTCATTGATACAGTAAAATTCATGACCTTGCTTACCTTTTGAATTTGTGGATCTCTCTGTGCTTTCTGAGTAGTTTTTAGTAGTTCAATGGCAAATTAGTAGGACATATCAAGTATAGTCCTTGAGGGCTCTCTTAGGTTAAGGACCGTTCAGTATTTTAATAAATCTGAACTGGAATATAGAGTATTGCATAAAAAATTAAGATGGAGTTTCAAGCACTTAGGATGTCAAGGTTTCAGTTCAGCATTTGCTTGATACACTTACAAACTGTTTTGAAATCAGTGAGATGTGCGGAGTCACTGCATCTAGAAAGAAAAAAGTAATTTGCAGTGAACAGCTAGCTACCCAGTACTGCAAGAAGGATCTGGGGGTTATGGTGCATTATTATAGTGGTTCTGGGCACGTCAGTCTTCTGTCCAAGGGTCAAAGGCAAGTGCTGTTGTGGGCTCACTGAAGTAGTTGTGGGCAGGAAGACTTCGGCTGGAGTGACCAGTTGTGGTGCCAGACTTGGAGAAATTGTAGACAAGTTGGAGAGAGCTGGAAGAGAGCTAAAAGAGTGACATACGTTGGAGACCGTGACCAAGCATTGGAAGGATTGGTTTATTTAGTTAAGATAAAAACCGATATGGTCCAAGTCTTCAAATGTATTAATTTTCTCTCATTCTCCACGTCTGCTAAGAGAAAGGCAGTTGGCATTTCCTGAGGAAAAGCCATTTTTAGTAACAAGTAGGCCTAAAAACCATTTTTACACCTGCTGTAAGCAGCAAGTCTTTGGGGGAACAGTTCAGAGGTGTGTTCTGTGCGCCGGTGGGTGCTGTGCTGCCCTGTGCTGCGAGGCGGCAGGAGAGCAGCCGGCTGGTGGTGGCAGATCTGTCCTGTTCCAGCTAAGCCATTAGGTTGCTTTGTAACCACGGGTGAGCTGCTTCTTGTGTCCATTGTAAATACATCTGTGTCTTTTCTTAGCATCTCACTATTTGAGCATTCACAGAATCTAACGCTAAGCAAACCAGTTAAAGGTGTGAGCACGTAAATAAGTGTGTGAATTTCAAGTGCTTTCAAATTGTGGTTTTAAATATGGCACTTCACTGATTTGATACAAGTATTTATCTAGAGTCCCAAATGCATATTCTGAGAACTAATTTGTTAATATTTCTAAGTGCCTTTGTTAAAAGGATTGGGTCGCTGCATATTAGTATGTTGGCAAAGAACTGCAGAGGTGAGTTCATATTTGTTCTGGTTTCAAAAATGATGATAGTTTCAGCACTCTTTCTCACATATGGACATCAGAAACTTTTTCATTTTTGTTTGTATCTCTGACTCCTTATTCAGCTGTTAACCAGCTTTATATATGGAAATAAAGTCATTTTCAAGTGTTGAAGGTAGCAAGAGATTAGAAGAGGGTGGAAGAGAAAGATGGGTTCATCAAAAAACAGATGTTTGGAGCTTTATTAGATGGAGTTATCTCTAGAGTTAAAGAGCTGCTTACAAAATGTAGAGAAAGTCATCCACATTTATAATGAAAGATTATGGCTTTACAGTCAATGCTTGCTGAAGTCACTAGCTCCACTGAGCTTTGGGTCAGGTCAGCTTTCCACTCTGAATCTGCTCGGCCAGGAACCTGCATCAGTGAACAGCCGGTGTTCTGGTGCCCGTCCTTCCAGTGCAGTTTCAGGAATGAATTCAAAAATCGTTCCCACTTTTACTCTCTTGTCAGGTTCTCAGATATTTGCTTTACTGTGTCAGATAATAGAAAATAAACCTTGAACTGAGGCTTGCACCGAGCTGCTGGCAGCTGAAGAAGGAAGGTTTCTCATGCACTGGAGTCTGAGGAGATTTAGCAAAGCCTGTTTCCTCACCTTCTGGTGCTCTCGCTGTTCAGGAATTCTTATTGCTTTTATCCCTGTAGCTCTATCAAGGATGTGATTGTTTTAAAGCCAGAGTTATTGAATCAAAAAATCAGTACCAGGTGCTGCGTTCTTCCATGAGGCTAAATTTGTTCTTTCTACAGCACGATTGTGACTTGAGTGATCTCCAGTTGGTGTTTTCTCCAAACGTAGTGCTCTGCTGTTAATTTGAGATTGTTGAGCAGTTTAAAAACCATGTGTTTTTGATGAGGCCGTGACACATTTGTAAAAACAAATGGATTTTAAACTGCTTAAGTTTCTAAATTAACCTTTAATATCTTCAATCTTCTCAGTATACCATCAAGCAAAATACTGTAGCTTCTAGTAGGATTAAAAAATCCCTGAAACCAATGAAGTAAAGAATTTTAGAACTTACTGGATTCTCTAGAGGAAACCTATGTGATCATGGGGCATTTCAAGATGATGTTCCTTATGGGGAGGGCTTCTATCTTTGAGTACTGATAGTAGGGAGCAATAAAAATATGGTATTGTATCTGATATGTGGTGGTATTTTGTACCATGGTTACAGAGTGTAGTACAAGAGAGATAATAGGGAAGGGTTATGAAGATGTGAAGTATTGAATTTGAATAGTTTGAAAAGTCAGCTTTGGATAAATTTGACATCTTAAATAGATTTAATCATCACTCGAACAAGAAGTTATTGTGGAAATCACAGCTGTATTCTGAGAATATTTTGATATGCATGTGTGGTGGTGGTGGTCCTTCATTAAAGGAGAGGTAACTTTTTCGTTAAGGAAACTGTATTTTTATGTATACAAAACTGTTATGCCGTTTCATCCAATCAAACATTACAGAGTAGCTGCACAAGTCCATTGTATTGTGGCATCATGGGTTTACTCCCACTGTGATAAAGCTATTTGCTTATTTATAGAGGTTTTCATCACACATGTATCAATAAGTGTAATATCTCTTTCTATAGGTAATTTCTTGGTTACTCCTCTACTTCTTGTTATTTCATTGTAAGCAAGTAAGGAGAAGCACAGTGAAGGCAAAGGAACGTGAATCTGAAATGAGTAGGGAGTGCTTTTTCATAGTACAGCAACCACCCCATGACATTTTTTACTTTGTGGAGGCATGTGTACATAATACACTTTTTTTTAATCCAACAGTTTCTAAAAACCCCGTGCAGTATTTATAGGTACTTATTCTGAAATGTGATAAACTGTATGCTTTAAGGCATGCTTAATATCCAGAACTACCAGTCCACGAGAGTAACTGGTATCCCAGTCGTGTTTTGCTTTGCTTTGAGCCAACGGTGTTGGTCTCGGAGGGCGCTGACGACTGACATGAATTACTTGCAGACAATTTGCCAACAGGAGAGGATGCAGATTTTGTGAAATGTACTTAATTAGTCACTCGCTCCTAAGTGGGCTGATCTCACGGGAAGGGCGTTGTAGGGCGGGTGAGGCGTGCTGTGGTGCCGGGGCTGCGTGCCGCGCTGTCTGCAGGGTTACGCTGTGTGCGGTGCAACAGCCAGCGCACGCTGCCCCCCGCACGCGGCTGCTTTTCGCCACAAGCCCAGGGCTGGAAGACGTTACACCTGAAGTATATCCCTAGTTAGGCTGAACCTGTGCTTCAGTGAGAGCATTGTTGCTTGCTTTTCTGTGTAATTCACGAGGAATCTTCTTGCTCCCTTCTTTGTTGCACTCGCAGCACGAGAACTCACATACTCTTTTTCAGACAGGGATGTGTTTTGGAGACAGACCATCTCTTTTGGTGATTACTGGAAAAAAGTTGCTTTAAATTCAGTGTCTTTTGACATGTTCTTTTGAGGGGGATGAAGCAGGGACAGATGGCTGCTAGTTGAATAGGCTTGTTTTTTAGTTTGTTTTTTATTTACTCCCTCATGTGCTGAAAAGGACTGAAAGATGGTGCAGAAATAAAGGAATGGATGAGAAATATCTTTCCATTTATTTATTGCCTTATTTCATACTTCTAAAAAGATAAAATTTGTTCTTTCTCCCACCCATCTCTCGCCGTAAATCCTAAATGAATTGTGTAAGTCAGATGAGCTCCATCTTCAGAAATGCTGTGGGTTCATGGTAAGGGCAGATGAAGCATTTAGGGTGAGAATCAGGCATACTTATTTAGCAGAACTTTTCTCTAGAGATTTTGGCCCCCAATAGCGGTGGATGCCGTGGAGGCAACAAGCCCGGCTTGAGGCCACGCTCCTGGTCTGAGCTGAGAAGAGGCATGAGCCTGCTGCCTGTTCTCCTGCCGGCACGGCTCGGCTCGGCATCCCTGAGTGCTCCGCAGGCAGGGCCCCCTCGTTCCCCCTCTGAGACTCTGCGAGGACGATGGGGTCCCCCTTTGTGACACAGCGGCTGCCTCGCTGGGGGGGCTTTTGCCACCTGGGCTGATGCCAGAGCTCAGCTATTTGGGATTGGAGCTGGATGTGAACTCACCTGTGCCCCAGGTCTGTGTTTCTTGCCTCTGTTAGGGATTTAGGTAATTATTTCTGTCAATGTTTTGGATTTATAGAAACTGGAAGTGTTTGCATATGTGGGAACGGAGTTGAGGACCGTGTGGATTTACAAACAAAAGCCAAAAGTGGTGGTTAGATTAAGATGAAGTATTTGTACTATGACTTGCATGCACACAGTAGAGGGCTGGACAAAGACAGCAATGCCAAGCTATTGTGTTAGCTTCTGGAAATTGTGCATAGGAGTCGGGGGCTAGGCTTCTCAGAGCAAACTTTGATCAACCATGAAAACCTTATCCCGAGGGGTTGGGTTTGATGCAGCTCTCTGTACAGCACTGTTCGCAGCTGGAAGGAAAACTGGGACTCTCTTGGCCATTGCTGGGCAACAGCTGATTCAAAGCAGACACAACGGATGAGGTTGATAGCAGCAGACTTCAGGTTCTGCATCTGGACTAAACACTCAGGGCAGCCCAGTTGCTGATTATTGGAGAGGAATGGACACCTTTAGGGCGAGTTCATCTGACCTGTTTTACAGCTGATTTCAGGATGAGATGGCGTATGGCCTAGACTAGCTGCACTGGCTAATCACTGGTGGGAGAGAAACAGAGGTGGCCAGTTGAAACAGATGCCAGTGGTTCCCATTCTGTGTGTGATTTACCTCACGCTGTACAAGCAAACTTTTTATCTGAAAGATTTTTTTGAATTAAGTAAGATGTTGCCTTTGTGACCTTAAAAATGTTCAGTTGTGTATTTAGAAGAGAAAGCCTAAGTGGCATTTTACAAAGCCAGCGGCTTCTCAGTTTGACCCACAGAGCAGTTTTACATGGCTCCAGGACGTTCCTACACAGCCATAATTATGCTTGTGAAGTATATTTGTGTCATAGACAGTATGTCATGAATGTAGATGGTCCCATGTTAGGCTTCTTCAGAGTAAAACTGGGTTTGAGAAACATCCATGAAGTTTCGTGGTTAAACCAACAGTGTCATCTGCCTTGGGTCTGACACTGGTATCTGGTCTCATTATGCGGTGCTACTCCCAAATGGGTAAACCTCTGCAAAAAGGCAGCTGTACTTCTTGCCACAGGTTCTCAGACCTTGAAGCGTAACAGGTCATGCCATGTGGCTCTGGAAAGTCAGCTGAAATCTGGGGGAACAAGCATGCTGTGGAGTTAATGAGCACTGAAGGACCTGAGTTGTCTTTATGGCTCTTTGCAGTCGCGTGCCTCTGTACCCGGTTCCCTCGCGCACCGTGCAGTGTCTGGGCATTGTGGCCACCCTGCCCTTACCGCTCTTCAGGGTAGCCCGGCTCCTGGAGGGCTTGGAAGAGGAAAGCTCTCGGTATAGATGCCCAGCCTCTGAATGGGGGGCTGAGGAGAGGAGCCATCCCTCGAATACAAGCTGTTGAAGTAAATGCCTTTGCAGGTTTGTGGAGAGAATAACAGTTAGCAACAGCTACTGAGACTGTTTCGAGTGAAATAATGAAGCACTTGAAGCAATGCTAGCAGTTCATTTTTAGTGGATTGTAAAAGAAGAAAATTGCGTTCACCAGTTTCTGATAAGTTAGAGAACGAAGAGACACACCTGCCTGCTGAACCAGCCCTATTTGATATGCAGATTAATATTTCCATGATTTTTGGTAAGTTTTCTTTTGATCTCTCTGCTTTTGGGCTTTTTGGAACCAAAGCCTCAGAAATGTTTCCTGCGTGTGAAAGCTTTCTCCACCAAATGTGAAAATGACGTTAGCTTATTCTGTTCTAACCCATTTTAAGCTCTGATGTTCAAGATCTTCAGTAGATGACAGAGGCATTTTCGGTCAAGCACTGCCTGACTTTCACAATGATTTCCATCTGAAGGGTCTTGCATAGGGAAGTCTCTTCATGTTTTATTTAAAATTTTAGTTGGGCTCTTGACTCATGGAAAAGTAAATAAAAATGAAGGGCTTACTAGGAGTGCCATGGCGAAAAAAGTATGGAACTGCTTTTTCAAATGAACTGCACAACATTTTCCTGTGAGAAATATCCATTAAGTGAGTGAATAAAGTAACTGCTCTAGTTTGACATAGTAGGCAATATTTCTGTGAGTATTGTACATGCAGATGATTTATCTCTACCTCTGTTTTAAGTTCACCGTTGCAGCAATAAAACATAAGTGGACAAAGTCTTCTCGTAATCCTGCTTTCCCATAGCTGTTTGCTGTGTTGCTCAAAAGGTAACAATACAGGGAAATACGTGTTTTCACTTCGTCCACCCATAGGGGTAGGGGGAGATCATTGCTGATACGGAGAGAGTATTTCTAGTCTGCACTTGGGCAGTGACCGGGGTGCGGGACGCCCCGCTGAAGGCTCGGGGAGAGGGTCTTTGCCAGAGCACCAGCTCCGTGGTGAGCAGGGCTGTCTCCAGGAGCCAGAGGAGGAGGAAGAGAAGTCATGTGTAAGCAGAAAAGGAGGAGAAAATGGAACTGTTTAAAAACCAACCCCCCAAAAAGCAAAGGGTGAAAAAGCCTCAGTGAATCTTCAGCTGCCAGTATGTATAGATTTTTGTTTATTACAGCTTGGTCTGCGTATTTCTTGTGTTAGCTGAAGAGTTCATCCTCAACTGTGTGTGTCTGTGGGCAGTTCGTCTGCGCAGCGGTACGCTGTGGTGGCCCATGGAAGAGGAGAGTACCAAAAACGCGCGCGCTTGAGCTGTGTCCTCGGTGGCGCTGGGAGCGAGCAGCCGTGCTCCCGGGCCGCGGGTGGCTGTGCCCCGAGTGTGCCCCACGCTCAGGGCAGGGGAGCGGGGCGCAGGGGAGCAGGGCTCGAGGCTCAGGGGAGTGGGGCTCAGGGGAGCGGGGCTCGGGGCTCAGGGGAGTGGGGCTCAGGGGAGCGGGGCTCGGGACAGGGAGCAGGGCGCAGGGCAGTGGGCACCTTGCTGCGCTCGGACCCTGCAGTCTTCGTGTTGCGGCACGCGGCTGCCCAGCTACATGCCCAGCAGGATGAGCTCGAGGAGGAGCGCAGTGTGTGCACATGTTAAGCTTATTTGCACTTTTATATTGCAATTTCCTTAAAGTCCTCCATGGCTGTGAGCTGGGGGTAGTGTTGTAATATGGATATTTATGCACTATTTACCTGGTGTGACTGCTGGTGTATAAGCAAGCTTCTAAGATTCTTACTTCATTCTGCATTTTAGAAGAACGATTTAGCGGATGTGAATTCTTTGCATGGGATTCCTATTATGGGCGGAATTGAATATTAAATTACTCCTGAAACCCTCAAGGCACTACATCGGCTTCACTCACACTCAGCAGTTTGTGCTGTGCTCTATGTGCCATGTACCAGCTTCAGTTTCTGAATTCTCCCAGCGCTAGGATTTTGCTCCATTCATTTCCATTTTTTTTTTCCCCAAAGTTGGAATGTTTTACTAAGAGTGAAAAATATTTTTAATGAAGTATTTTATTTTGTTCTCATGTTATGGGCTTGTATTCTCCTCTCCCCTCATCCAGGTTTCACCGATGTTTTAAATACATTCTGAATATGTGTGCTTTCAAGGTTTTTCCGCAAATCCAATTGTATTTAACAGGCACTGAGTCCTTGTGAATCAATGTTGTGTTTTTCTCTACTTTATGCCTCACAGATCTGGCAGATGTCTTGAGTTCTAGGACAAGAGGTTTTCAGTGTTATCTCTGTAAAAGCAGATAAGATTGGTACGTAGAATTTCCTTGGAAAGGAGCAGAGTTTCAGACCTCTGTGGGAGGAAGGCCACATGTTTTGTAAAATTTAGTAAGTGTAGTAAGTAAGTAAATCTAATTATGAGTCTTATGCTGTATCAAAAGTGGTGGCTTTTCTAAGGAAAGCTGTACTTGTGGTTTTTCTTTCACATTTTGTTCTTTTTTTTTTTTTAGACTTAAGAGAGTGGCATATGTAACATGTAAAGAAAATATGGTATTTGCTTGATCTTACCTTCGAAAATGTTCTTGATCTTAAAGTCATAGTTTTAGCAGGATGGATGGTAGTTTTCACTGATCGATACATGTGCTTAATTCAGAGTTTAATTTTCACCTTCACCAGCCATATGAAATGTATTTGTTTCATTTTAGCCACAACTGTTTTCTTTTTTTACTTGCTCTGCAGTATAAATTGTTTGTTCTGTTTCCTTACTTGATTTTTTTCCCCGCTATTTTTTCTGTCATTGACTTTAAGACACGTGAAGGATCATTTTTAACAATGAAAAGTGAGGAAATGTCAAAGGTAGGGCTGCTGATTAAGGCTCTTTGTGTGCTCTGTGCTTTCTGTCTGTAGTTATCAAGCAGCAGAACGTGAGATGCTCAGCATGTGTGATGGGGACGAGGCTTTAACCGCAGAGAAGGTTAGCTGGTGACTTGATGCTCCTTTCTTCTGTTTCCATTTGCTGACTTCCAGATTGAGAACCTGGTGCAGCTGGGTTAACTTGATGCCTCATGGAAATGTTAGAAAGGAGACAGCCACTTCATATCAGCCTGTGATCAGAAACAGAGGGAGAAGGAAAAGAGAAGGCATGAAGAATTGAAGAACAAAGGAGCATGGATCAAAAAAGGGGGGAAAAAAAGAAAAGGAACCAGTGGCAGGGAATGCTTACCTCCCTGGGGACAAATAAAAATACATAACTGTTTCCTTTATGTTACTTTGCCATATAAACAATTACCCTAGAAGCCATGTAAATGATGTAGGATTATGTGAGAGCAGTGAGTAGGTTTCTGCTGCTCTCCTTGTTTCCCTTTCTTTCTCTTTGCAAAACTATCTGTAGAATCTGAGACCTGGTCCATGCCAGAAACTGCAAAAAAAGTTAAAGACATGAAAAGGAAGGATAATCCCACATGATTACATTTTTGTTATTTCTCGAGTGTTAATCACAAAATGAAAAATGGTATTGTGTGTAATCTTAGATTTGTATAAGTGCATGATGACATTTTGAATTACCTTTCCTGAAACACAAACTGTGGATGTCTCAGACATAGAAGACATTCACTGAATTGCAGAGCTTTAAAAATGACAGTCCTGGGGCTTTGATGGATTCTCTGTCTCCTGAAGTCTTGAAATTAAAGTCAATATTTTTCTGTATTTCCAACAGAAGTTAAAAGACTAAATGCAGACATTATTGCACAGTGTACCTGGGCTTATATAGGTGTTTGACAGGATGATCACAGGGTGTCTTCAGGATTTGAGTTATGAGGCTTGTTTGGAGTCTCGCCGTAGTGCTGCACTGTGTGTAGCAAATGATTCTGCACATAGTTGGCCTTGTGCTTTTCTCATTTAAAATTCTTCTGTATTTGTTTTCTTAACATTTTCTTGGTGAAGTTTTTCCAGCTGCTCTCTCTCTCCCTGTTTACTGTGTCCATTCCAGATGATTCTACAGTCTTCCTATCCCATCTGCCATAGCCTGTCTTTCTTCTAGCAATACTGCTGGAATACCTTTTTCTCCTGCAAATGCTCCAGCAACCTGCTTTCCGGTTCATCCATACCCTATTTCGTTTGTAGGTGGAGAGTGTGAGGTTCTCTTTTTTTAATTTTTTTAAAATATTTTTTAATTGGAGAAAGGAGAAAATTTGCTTTAAAGGGTTATTGCATATGTTTTTTGATTCAGGTCCTCTTCAGCGCAGACAAAGGAGGATGGATAGCATCTGGTTCCATCACCATGGCTTGGGCTGACTGGTGGCTGAGATCCTAACCAGGACACTGGGGCTGATAAAATTTCTCCATTAACTTTCTACAGTTTCTTGGCCCGTTAACAGAAACTGATCTGTTTTGGCTCAGCTAAAAAATGGACATCTTGAGCCCTTTTCTTCCCAGAGTATTTCTCCTCTTTACCATACTTCATGACCAACTGCTGGCGTAGCTGTACCACAAAAAATTCTTGAGATTATGTTTTGCAACAATGGCTTCAAGTGCGGTCTGGCTTAATTAGTAGGAAAAAAATGCTGTTGTGGTGTGACTGCTTATTGTTGAACCTTCAACGCAGAAGACAGTTTACCTTAGAGATGTGTTTTTTTTTAAAGAAAAATAGGTTAGAGCTGTGAGCCACCACATAAATGCGAAGTATGATTACAAAATGCGCAAATGATGATGATGTAAAATTCTTTGAGGAAAGCTGTGCAAGAATGCCTGTGGGCCTAGTTTTTTATCCCTTTGCTTTTACAGCAAGATACTAAAAATGCTTATGCAATATTGATTCAGGATATACAGCAAATTGGCGTTTGGAAGCATTCAGTTTTCTTTGTAATTGTTCTCCATTCACTTGGCCGTTTATCAGTAATTTCGGGGAATTAGAGATGCTCCTTTTAGAAGTTTCTAGTGAACTCTTTAGAACTGTCAAACAATAACAAACCTGCCACTTAAGCAGCAATTTTCCCTCCTCTGTCCTCACACTGATGTTAGATCGCTGTTTGGAAAGGCTAGACAAGCAACCTGCCACGTTGGAAATCAGGAGATTTTTTTCAGCCTCATGCTGCTGAGTGATTTTTGATCCAAGAATTTTTTGTGTTTGTTTTGTTCATGCAAAGACATTTATCCTCCAGTGTGGGTCCAGGGAGGTTGTTTTTTCTTGGTAGCAAGATCTGCAGAAGAATATTTTGTTAAAGAACTTAATACTATATTTTTATAGATTAAGCTTGTATTTTTTAGTTATCTTTAGGTGAGTCCCGCACAAATGTAATTCAAAGTGTGTGTCTTCCCTTTTCCTCTGCTGTAAAGTGAAAAGGGAAACAAAGTTGTTAAAACCCCTCAGGAATCGGGTTGTGAAGTGCCGTTTACTGAAAAGGTGGCTTTCTGTCCTCTCCGGCTGTGTCCCAGGACTTGCTGCAGCACAAAGTGTGCCCCGGGACGAGAGCTGCAGCCCGTCCGTGGTCAAACAGGGATGTGGAGAGGGCCTGTGTGGCGGGGATGGCTGCGGCAGCGGGATTCAGCGACCTGGTGGGGTATGGTATGTACCTGCCGATAGGTTACAGATGTGGCCCAGCAGCAGCATCTCTCTGTCTCTCCCCGTCTCCTGGCTTTAGCGGGCCAAGGAGACCCAGCGCTGTCCCAGTGCCAGCCAGGAGCGAGGAATGCAGACCACCTGAGTGAGTGCAGGCTTAGGAGGTTTGGGCTCCTGTTCCTCTCCACGTACCTGCCTCCCAGCCCTGCCGAGGTGCTGCTGATGAGGAGGAGCAGCAGAGCTCACGGAGCTGTGTAACTGCTTTTCTCTCCAGCTATGTGGAAACAGCAAAAATGACCAGTGCCTTTAGTCCAGTAGTCGTATTTGAGATAACCCAGTTGCTGCTGAGGAATGTGTGAGCAACTGTGCTTTACGCAAACGGTTTCAGTAATCTCAGAAAAAGCAAATATACCTGTTGAGTTTATTTTAATGTGCCCTACATTAGATTTGCCATAATAATTACATAAAAAGTACAAGAATGCTTAGATTTCTGGGGGACTTGATGCTGAGCGGGGAGCAGCCCAGCCTGCCCTCCTGCCCAGCAGCAACGTGTCTTGTCAGCCCTGCGTCCAAGGGTTGTTCCTCCACGAGTGGCCTTTCCTCTTGCTGGCTTTTGCATGATGAGGAGCGGCCCCTCTCGCAGAAATGCTGTCTTGTGGAGAGGAGGGGACACCCTCCCTTGTTACAATTCAGACTTTATTTCCCGCATCTGCTTAGGCTTGATTCCCTTTTTGAACTTTCTGAGGACGTCTGCATTTTGCATGTGTTGCGTGAGTAAGTTTTCTCTGCTCCTAAATTTGAACTTTCAGTCTAAGAGAGAGGGTGTTACACGTCCTCTGGAAGTATTTTCAGATGCTTTAAAAATACATAAATCCAAACGTCATTTGGGACACAAAAGTGAACTATGTAATGAATTAATAACTTTTAAAATAGTTTTTACAAATTCCAGAGAAGAAACCCAAAGTAATGGATTTGTTCTCAGAATGCTATTTAGTTTCAGAAACATTTAAGCAATATTTTTAGTGTTAATGCGAATGATATGGAAGATAATGTTTCAGTTTCTGTACGCGCAAGATCCCAACTAAAATTAATGTGTGTATATGAATACAAATTTACATTTGTTCTGGGGTGACCTTAAAAAAAATCTGCATGAGGATTCTCTGTTTTTTGACATCTCATATGAAATTTTACATACACTAGCTGTCATATAGTCGTTACAGTACTCTGCCTTCAGAGATTACATAAACATAGGTAGCTAAACAGTAAGCTATTTTTCTGCCCTATTATTTTATGTGAAATTTAAGATAGCTACTCTTATCAAACAGTAAAGCAGTTTTTAGTCAGAAGCACCGTGTTTAATGTAAAAATAGTGTAGTTTGGCAAAATGTATGTGAATAGTTTCTTACCGTTAACTTTCAGATTTTGAACTAAGCACCTGAAAAACCAGAGGTGGTTTCCTGCTAGAAGCACACTGACTGCTTGATGCACACTGCAGAGAAGTTGGTGATCTATGAGATCCTATGGGTGTTCTACTTGTAGTCCTTCATACATCTTCCCCATGTTTGTTCTGTGAATGTCCAGGCGCTGTGTACAAACCTCATAAGGATCCATGGATTGAAAAAATCAATATGCTAGGGAGGTGTTAATACCAGAAAGCTTTCTAAATTGTAATGGAAGATAAAAATGATGATACTAAGACTTGTTCCCTAAAATCCGTTGCTCTCAGGTGGGTTAAAGAAATAACTCCATCAGTACAGGAGATGGCTCTCTTCTCCTGTGGCTCTATTTTAGTGGTTATGCAAGATAACTTCTTTTTGAGGAGTGGAAAATATCTGAATTGCATTTCACAGAGCCTTTGTGGAGAACTGAAGTTAAAAAATTTTATTAGTGTGAATTTTATGTTTGGTTGTAGCAGCAGCATCTTACAGATACGCAGCTACAAGCTGGGTGGGGGAAGCCTGTCTGCCCTCTGGGTAGGTTCTGCCAGCTTGTGACCTTTCTGCAGGGAGGCCTGGCAGAGAGCGAGGTGTGTGTCAGACCACTGTAGCATGAGGAGCTTCACTGGGTCCAGGTGCAGGAGGAGACCTTCAGTTGCCAGGTCAGTTGTAACAGCACTTTTCTTCTGCTCTGTGGAAAACTCAGCCTGTAGGAATGGCTTTGCAGACTACTATTGTCCAACAGACGGCTTGCAGGGCTTTTCCTGGATATCCTGTCCCAGGCTGTTGATTTTCCTTTGAATCTGTTGGAATTTCTCTTGTTCAAGCAACAGCCTCCAATTATTCATACTAATGGAAGAGGATCAAGTAATACACACTGTTTGTCCCTTCCTTTTCTCATTTCAATGTATCAGTTCATTTTGGGCTGTGGATCAATAAATACCTTATTAATCTCCTTTGAAGAATAATACAGAATGAAAACTCCTGAGTAGTATATATAAAATGAATAATAATAATATTTAAAAATATTAATTTTGTAAAATGTGTCCACCTCATGTTCGCTTTCTGCATGCAGATATTTCAAATTGTTGTAGCACATTCTAGGATGAGACAAGGAGGGAGGCTTCTGGTGTGGAGACAGCTTGGAAAAGTTAGCTGCTGGGAACCTGACAAATTCTGGCAGGAAGTATATACCATAGTATTTCAGTAAATATCTTCTGTTAGTTCTGGCTAAAGCTGTTTCTCCCCTAAGAAAGATGATCTTCATCTCCGGGCTAGAACCAATCACAAAGTGATAGGGAAAATTGGCAACTGCAAGCATGAAAAGTCATTGATCCAAAAACTCATGAACTGTCTTTCATGTAGTGAGATTTCTTTTTGAACTTCAGCTGAGGTTCCTGTCTATTTGCTTATTCTTGGTTTTGAACTTTTAGGAATAATTTTTGACTCTCTTCAGCCTTGGCAATGTGAAATAAAAAAAGAAGTGAGAGGTATGTAATTAAACATGCAGTGTAACTGCGTGTTTCCAGGGTTGGAAAAGGAAGGAGAGAAAAAAAAAAGGGGGGGAAGGGGAGAGAGAAAAAGAAAATTTTCTGCATTTCCAGAAGTGGACAATTCAGGCTCCCTGTTGTTGTTTTAAGGGACTTTGTAAAGTACTCGTGGAGACAGACAGGAATGCTCAACTCTACATGTTTCAAGCAGCAGCTAAGTCTCCTACTACTCATTAGGCATGATAGTTTACTATTACAATATGTTTTCTAGTAAAGGAGAATTAAAGCTTTCTGTTGGTCTGTCACCCCTTGGAGAGCAGCAGATGTTCTGTTTTATTGTCCTGCTGTGGGCATTATCTGAACAATTTAAGTAACAACTTCCAATGTAGTCTAAATTGCCTTACTCCCTATTTGGCTACTGGGAACACTGGAGTCTTCTGCAGAAAGTGATCTTTAACCTTGAGAGTTAATGAGAAGATTTCAGCATGTTATGCTGATAGCTGGAGATCCTATACTCTTCTTGGTCATCAGCGGCAGATAAGAGCTCAGCGAAACGTTATCTGGGAGAGACTTGATAACACTTTAAACGAGAGCGTGTTTCATGAATGTACCAACATGTTTCTAATAATCCCAGTAAATGTTTCTGTCATGGAAACAAGAACAAGTGCCATTAAAATTGCAGAAGCTGTTAGTCATCTGTAATAGTTGTTCAGGACTATTTTCACTCTATCTTATTACAGATGTTAGTTGTAATTTTTATTTGCTGTGTCAGAAACTCGGTACTGCGTGGTAGAGGCTATTCCTTCCCACACGTTTTTTCTATTCAATTTCGCACATATAGCTATGAAAATGCATGCAGAGATAATTTCTGATCGAAAAAAACCCTTTAAATGATTGTAGCCAAGTTTCCTTTGTTGTCATAACTATTATGCTTCAGTTAAAAATCTGTCTAAATAATTTCTGTAATGAAGCTATGTGGATTTTGGGTAAGGCAGGTTCAGATCCACCTCCAGGTGCTAATATCCCAGCATCCTTGCCTTCTCCAGCCTGACAGTGGCCTGTGAGCTGGATGTAAGTGATCATTTATATATCTCAGAAAAACTCCAGCTGGGTTTTTGACGATTCCTGTACTTCTCCGCAGTGGAGCGAGGCTGGAGCTGGCCATGCTCGCCCCAGCTTGCAGGGAGGAGAGGCCAGGGGCCCAGTGCCCGCTTCAGGTGAGGAGGTTCAGCTCCACAGAAACGTGGAGGTGGGCCAGATTAACAGCCAAACACTTTCAAAGATGGGGTATTCATCTGGTGACTGGCAAAGAAATACCTCTTCCCTCACTGTTTCAAACATAAATGAGGTAAACAGCCATCATACTTAACTTGTTCACAGTTCACGTAGTTAAGATACCGACAGCATCCCACTGCTACCCGTTGTTTACTGTACCCTGTGTACACACTGGACTATTCGGTGATGGTCCCGTTATGATGTCTTTACTAATCCAGAAGTTTGGTTGGTTTGGAGGGAGATTCCTGTACCAGCTTTGTAAGGACTTGTAATAGCAAGTCACTGGCTAATTATGTGCATACCTGCTGAACTACAATTAAGCCTGTTTAACTCTTTGGTATCTGGATATGATCCACACAGGAATTCCCACCTCACGTATGAGGTGATGTAGTGATGCACAAGGCTGTGTTGGCAACAGATGTTGGTAGAAAGTTGGTTCTGGTGTAAGTCAGAAGCACATTATAGGCTGATAAGTAGTTCTGAACCCCTAATACCTGGTGCTGCAGAGTAGTGGCACTGCTACCCACCGCTCCTCCTCCTCCTGTAAAGGCACAGTGGTTGCCTGGGGACCAGAAGTCGGTCAGGGCATTGGCAACCACAGCAGGTTTTCTCTGGCTGAAACTCGCTGATGAAAGAACCATGTTACTCACATTGCATCATTCCAGGTTCTTCCCAGCTAAGCTCTTCAGGTTACAGCCGAATTCCTGTTGTTGCGGCTGTATTTCTTCCCTTCTGTCCAGGAAGAAGTTGCAAACTTTTTCCTGTAAGTGAGCCTTTCTGAGCCTACCCAAAGCAGGCATTTAGACCACAAATACTACACAGTTTTCACATCACTGCATTATGTTCAATAACCAAAGCAATTTTACAGGATTTTTCAAAGTTGTGGTAAGAAAAATATCTGCCAACTTCCTTCCTGTGTCTCAGAGGGGTGAAGCTTTGTCAGCTCACAGCAGCTGGGAATTTGCTCCTGTCACTGCAAACCCTTGCCTGCAGTGCAAAATGGCTTGTGAATGCAGATACAGAATACAGTGCCTTCATTATAATATAAGGAAATATCAATCAGAGTCTTATCTTTGATGTAAGCAGAAAAGCTTCAGCGGTAGCAAAGTTGATGCTTCTACTGTCAGAGAAGTGTTTGAAGAAGTACTGGGTGGGATGATATTTTGCAAAAATTTTGAAGCATCTAGGGGACTAGAAGTGCATTTTTCCTAGATTTGTAGCAATAGTGTGAAAATAGGTAAAGAAGTAATCAGCATGTTTTAAGGAAATCCGTGAAGAATGTACCCAAAGAACTGAGGCTGCATATCATTAAAACATACTGAAACATAATTTTTTGACAGAGACGAGTGGAACATTTGTAAGATCTGACATTTTTGTCTTTTCTTTTGGCATGCAAAGATATTTGCATTTTAGAAAAAAGCCCAGAGAAAGGAGACGGAGAGGGTGTAGGTAATTAAATTTTAATTTTGGTTTTAAAGATCTTTCTCTAATTAGCTTTAAAAGTCACTGTCTAAGTAAATTGAGTTTCAGGGTGCAGTCATCTTTTTCCTCCTGGATCTCAGTATTCAAAAGTATAAAGAAAGAATATTAGAGAAACAGAAGGAAGATAGTTATTTTAAAGGCCTTTCAAGATAAGGATTTAACATTACGTCATGATTAAAGTACAGCTGTGGTAGATTGATGTTTTCTTATTTTTGAATTTCAAAGTCATTAAGCAGTCGTGGTTGGGAAAATGGAGAACTTAGGTTCTATTAAAAGAAGTTGAAAATTGTACTGAGAAGGTAAGGACTTTTCTTCTTTTATTTGCTTTGTAATAAGCCTTTTTTTGGTGGCTTGGTTACATTCTTTTCACTGCCGTCCATTCTTCCAGAGATGTTCTTACTTTTCTACAAGTTGTTTTTGATCTAATGTATACTAATGCTAATACGGTGCCTTGTATTTCTTAAAGGTACACTGACATGCGGTCGGGTTTTGGCTGTACATTTTGCACAGCCAAGTGTATTTTCTCTTAAATTTATGTGATGGTTAGAGGCATATGCACACCTGTCAGGTTTCGCAGGCGGAGTGTAAGAGTCCCACGACCTGCCTCGTTCAGCTGCCATCTGCTAGGCCATGCGGTGCATTTTTAGCGCCGTGGTGCGGCCTCTGCCCCGCTCCGGCGGCGGGTGCCTGCCAGACCTCCAGCTGCGCGGGGCAGTGGCGCGAGGAGACCACAACCTGTGTGATTTGTCGTGATTTTAATGTGCAAATGCTTGTATAAGTGCCATTTTAAAGCTAAAGAAATAAGAAAACAGAGAACAATATTTGATGACATTGAAAATATGTCTGCGAGGAAGTACATAAGCTGTTGTTTGAAGATGAATAGCTAGAAGAATAATTGAAACCAGTCGTTTTTGTAAATGAGGTAGTTACAAATATCTGGAATTGTGTGAAGTTAATAATGATTTTTTTTTTCCTGTGTAAGAGGAATGGCAGTCTTGTTATTTAACCAAGAGTTCTGAATATAGAGAAATTAATTTTAGAAGTTGACATTTTTAAGCATAATCATATTTTCAAGTAGAGAAATGCTAATTATCTAAATGACGTCATCCAAAGCTTTTTTATAATTCTGAAACGGAGAGCTGTGAACACTGTAGACAGTTGGTGTTTGTAGGTGAATGATGCACAATTGATGTAATATACGCAGATATTAAAGCATTTGATAGAAATTTAAGTGTCTTCGAAATTCCAAGTCAATGTGAGCATAAACACTTCAGTATGATTTGAAAATCAGCGTAGAAATCTGAAAAGTTGGAGGCAGTCTTAGTCTAGAGTCCAGCAGGGTGTCTTGACGATTCCTGTTAGTTTTGGTTTTATTAATATCTTTAAATCGGAGAGAATCAGTAGAGCAAATAGCATACTAATTAAATCTCCAGGTGTTGACAAACTAGGAAAGGAGAACAATATGGATGGAAGAGAGGTAAATAACCCAGTAGAGATGTAGTACACATACTGGAAAAATACAGTTTGTCAGCCTGAATAAATAGAAGCTAACATAGAAGAATATTGATCTGAACTGAATATACACTTTATTTAACAAGGCAAAGATGCTGGAGTGAGGCTGTAGAAAAAGTGTTAGGATTTCTGTGGGTGTTCTGGATGGATACCATGACAGTAAAATACCAAGATGTGATTATTGTTGACTATGTATTAGTGTAAAAGTTCAAAGAAAGACAGAGAGGGTACTCCTGGTAAGACAACACCGAAGGTATTTTGTAAGAGAAATACACTGTTCTGGGTGTCTTCTGAACAAGTTAAGACTAAAATAATATTTACAAAAATGAACAGTAATAGAGAATAGAGAGAGACAGAGGTCAAGTTCTGTGCTGCATAGCACCGTTTATGGGAGAGGTGCTGTAATTGTCTGTGACATGAAAGGAAAAGATAGTTTTGTAAGTGAAGGGGAGATTAACAGGAGGATAAGCTTGAGGAAAATAATACAAATTTAGAAGAAAAATTTAAAAATTCTTTAGATTTTGACAAAATAAAGAGTTTTCACATTGGGAAATGCTGAAAATTCTTTTATCAAGTTATCATTACTTAAAAGTGGAATGGATTCTAGGAAGACAAAAATACTGCTCTGAGCCATGAAGAGAAAGTTGTTGGTGTATATACATCTTCTTCCTTTGCTGTCATGTCCAAAAGTATGTTTTTGAGAAGATCTGCAACTGGTGGTAGCTTTGCAGTGCTACTGTTTTGCATCCCTCCCAGCAGCCGTCTCTGTACAGCATGCCTGAATTTGCCTCTGCGGGCCAGGTGATGCAGTTGTCTGGGAAGCAGTTCTTCACCTCGTGGCAGTGCTTACGTTTTTAATATTTTTTGTTTTCTAATTCAAGATGCCTACATTTGATTTGCACTGTTTTGTTAATCTTGTAGAGAAGCGCTGGTTTGGTGTTAGCTGCTGCTAAGGTTTAATGCAGTTTGTGGGTAAGTCTCAAATCAGCTGGTTTTTGTCTCCGACTGTTTTTCTTCTGTCTGAGGAGAAAAAGCTTTGGAAAACCTGTGTGATAGTCTGGTTTGCAACAGCCTGAGTGATCTTTGGAAGTTACCAACATCTTGTCTCTAGAGGTCTGCAAGAACGAAAGTTGAACCAATTTGGGGATTTGAGCTTTTGAAGGTCGTAAGGGATGTTTGGTTCTCGCTGTGTCCAACGAGGAGCTGAGCTGAACCTATTGAAATTGGAACCAGAGTCCGGGCAGCTGGCTGGAGGGTGAAAGTCAAAGCTAATCTCAATATTTTTAAAAAGCTATTTCAGTTAAATACAGATAAAGTCTTAGCTTGTAGTTTCAAATACTTTAAGCTGAAAGAAGCAGTCCTGCTTCCCTGAGCCACAGGATGACCCTGACTCATCTGGGTGAGGAACTCCGGACGAGGATTCAAGTGGTATGATGAGCTGGGTGGGCGACACAAGCAGAGAACTGTGGAGTCTCTATCTCCCATCCCCAGACTGGTTTCTTGGTGCTGAGGTGGGCTCTCTGTGCGTGCTGCGTATACAACGCACCTCAATGTGTGTACTTTTCTACAGGATCGCTTTCAGAAACTCCGAGCAGCTTCCTCGTTGAAAGCTACTCTTTCCCACAGAGTTTTCTGGTGTTACTGAATCATTGTTTTCCCAGAGAAGGTTCGTGAGTGTAAAGAGTAGGGGGAAGTCCTGGTCAGGTCTACTCATCAGTCATGGGCCTGATGGTCAGTGGGAGATGGCCAGAAACGACGATAATATCCTTTTTTATTTCTGTGCCTTAAATTCACTGCGCACCAAACTGTGCGAGCTCCCAGTGGCACTGAGGAGCTGAAACATTAGTTGAAATCTTCAGAGTAAAATTGTCGTGGCTATGCTATATAAATGTATGTGTGTATTTTTCTAGTCGTGCCCTCTGAGCTGACATCAGAGAGGGAATTGGTATGGGAAGGTATATATCAGCTCTGCGCTGAGACCACCATCCTTTGCGCTGGATGCCTGAATGCAGGACGGCGTATTCAGCTTTATGGATGAAATTTTCCAGATCTGCAAATGCTTTTGCTTGTGAGCATATTTGAAAATCAGAGAAGGTGATGACCCTTTTAAAATAAAAATGGAATTGCTGGCAGGAAGGAAAGGTACAGCTCAGTGTTCTTAACATTTAGAGATGGTTATAAAATGTATATTGGCTGTTTTTGTAATTTATAGTGAAACTGCTGTTGCTTTTAATAAAATGAGACTTCCAGTCAGAATTTCATGATTATGAATGTGAGCATTTTGTTATTCAACTAGGATTTATCCTACAAATAACCGTTTTCCAGCAGAACTGTGGCTATATACATAATTTAATGGGATTCTCTGTCACACATAATTCTTTCTGAAGTCGGACTCGTTGCTGAATACTTCAAGTCTTTGAATGTGGCTCAAGAACTGAGTTAGTGGTAACTTTCATGATTTTTAATTTAATTTTTCCTTAATTCTGAGACTTTTAAAACTTCCTGTAATTCCTTATTAGATTTACCATTTCAAGTGCTTATTTAAAAGGCACCTTAGCTGCAGAAGCAAATCAATATTTACAGTGCATTAGTGCCATAGAGAATTTGAAGCCTTGTGATTAGAGTTCATTGCTGTTTTATCCACTCTTCAAAGAAACCACAGACTTCAAACGGTATCAGCCATCATCCTGGAATCAGTGACATCGCATCAGTCCCATGCGTACTTCATCTTGTGGTTTAATTATTAAGTTCCTTTCCTTTGATTTTCCTTTTAATATTTCAAAGTATATCCTCTTCAAATCTATAAATTCAGGTAAACCAGAAGATTGTAAGCAACAATATATTGGCAGAAAAATCTGTTAAATATATTCTTTTTTGTTGTTGTTTTAATGGAGAGTACCAAAACTGGATTAGAATAGTCCCTCAGAACAGAACCCCTCAGAGACAGGAACGCAGATTATATTTACAAATTGTGGTTAACAGAGTGTGAATAAGATTTAATTCTTGGATTAACACCTGGAGCGGTGTTGACCATTGCCAAGCAGCGTACACTAGAGCTAGCTCCATGTGCTTGTCCCATTCCAGTAATTAAAAAAAAAAAAAAAATTACCATATGTTTAAATTTCTAGTTTAACCGGGAAATACATAGATCCAACACACTTGAATTACTGTCTTCTATAATTCACTTTATAGTGAAGTTTGGTTGGTAATACAAATCACTTTTCTTGATGTATGGAACCATTTTCATAAGGAGAGACTAGAATTGGTCACATTGTATCTTTGTATTGGCAGAATACCTTTTTTTTTTTTTTTTTTTTAAAAA
>Ga0065711_1031695_pt1 | contig 28975 bp, 25 predicted proteins | sample Hoacrofraction12_FD_59098 | JGI IMG/M metagenome (GOLD analysis project Ga0065711, IMG submission 59098) | Hoatzin crop microbial communities from Cojedes, Venezuela - Epithelial fraction 12 v2 (version 2) | ecosystem: Host-associated > Birds > Digestive system > Esophagus > Crop | place... | reverse complement strand
GGGCACCCCCGCCCCCCGGACCCCAGTGTGAGATCCCATGACAGTGAATACCCTGCATGTTGGGGAAGGTTGGGTCTCCTCTGGCTTCTTGTGAGAAGTAACCCTATCCTGGCTGAACGCAGGGCAAAGAGTCCCATTTCAACTTCCCAAGCATGAATTTTGGCATTGCAAAATACTTTTGCATGGTGGAAACTCCATGTTCTGCCCTGGCTTTAAACCAGTGTGAGTACTTTTTGCCCAAGAGCGTTAATAGCAAGAATAAATTCTATAGAATATGTGTAACACTTGTTTTAATTCTTAAAATGTTATCACCTGTAACCATACCTCTCAATTCAAATGGGTGAGGCTGAGGCAAGCCTGGGTGTGCTTTTATGGAAACATTTTCTCCTTTGGTAGTTTTGGGGTTTGGTGGGACTTTTTGTCTGTTGGGTGGGGGGGGTTTGAGTTACTGACTACAAATCATGGCAAGATCCTGTTGTAGAAGTCTGGAAATCCTCTGGCAAAATCCCTCACCTCCGGCAGACCCAGCTGGGGATGCAGAGCGTGACCTCTCCCCAGGGACGGGTGGCAGCGAGCCCCGGGGCTTTTCTGAGCAGCACCATGCCACGTGAGCACTGGGGTCTCGGTCTTCCAGATGTTGCCAAAAGTAGAGCAAAAAGACTGCAGTGTTCATAGTAAGAAAAATTAAGCAAAATACCCGAGGCCCAGAGTCACAAGAGTATTTGTGCATCAAACTCCTACTGTTTTCAAAGCAAGCCAGGAACCAAATCTGTTGTGGATCCAGGCCAGGGATATTACTTCTCACACCTGCTCTGTCCTCTCTGTTCTTTTCCCTGCTTTTCATTTTTCTCCCCTCACTCCTGTCATCACACAGTTTATTTCATTCACCATCGCCTTTGCCTTGTTCCCTCGATACTCTGAAGGTATTTGTTTCATTTCCATTTTTCAGACATTAAAAGCATTTATTTTGAATTCTGGTGCCTTTGGCACATGAAATCAGCCTCATCTGCACTCAAAAACACACCAGCCTGATCTCGTTATATGCTTTTTCTTCACAGGGTATTAAGACAGAGGGGAAAACCTAGCTGCCTTTCAAATAACCCTGTTCATTTACCACGCTCCAAGCTCAAAAGCTGAGTGTGGAGGACACAGCACTGGGTCCAAACCTCGCTGCTCACACCCATCCCTTCTGCTGTCTGGGTTTCAGAGGTGGCCAGGACTGGGGAAGTCTGCACTGATTTTTTTTCTAGCGTTGTATTTTAAGAGAGGCCATGAAGTGACCAACAAGAAGTATGGAGCCAGGGGCTTCCAGAGTGGAGAAGACAGGGTGCACCCACATCTTGACCAGGTCCCACAGAGCCACCACCTTGTCTCTGCAGAAGGGATGTGTTCTTGGGGATCTCACTGGGACAAGGTAGGAAATTCCTGCCCCGGCTGGAGGCAATCATCTCACCTCAGCGATGTGGCTCTTAATGCAGCTCAGCTCAAACTGCTGCGGAGACAGAACTAAGCCAACCTGCTCTGCTCTGCCTGCAGCAAGCTGGGAGCAAGTTTTGGATCTGGGTTTAGGTGACCTTATTTCACCTCCCTCCATTCCCCCTTGAAGATGCGGTCCATTTTCCTGCAATTTTCCCTAACATTACCTCCTAAGGGAGAATGGGAACCTGCAGTTGAGGGCAGTAATTTCTCATGCCAACCCACCCCGATCAGTAAAAGCATGTCTGCAACACTTTGCACAAAGCAACCTGCCGTACGCGTGCAGCCTCAGCAGCTCGCTCTGTCTTGCAGAATAAACATATCCACCACCGTCTCAACAAGCTTATGCCATAGAGCCAGGCTCTGCAGCGAGTAAATCCCGTGGAGCCATGCCCCAGGCAGAGCCAGGGATGGATCTGACCCCACTCCACAGAGGCTCACCACCGCAGGCACTCGCACGCCGAGCATCAGAAGCAGTTTATAATCTCGGCAATGTAAGCACCAACACGCTAAACCCACAGAACGCTCCCTGCTTTGTTCACCAGTGCTGAGTGCGAATTCCCTGGCAATGCAACCCGCAGAGTGAGTAAGACCCGACTTAGCATGGCTCCGGGGAAGCAGGCGGGCACCTATATTCTACGTACAATAAACCCAGCCAGCTTTTGCGGGCTTTGCTGCTCAGATTGCTCAGCACTGGTATTTCCCTTGTGCACGTACTGACACACATGAGCTGCACAGCCCTTTGGTCCTTGCTTATCCCAGCAGCTTTACAGGTCGATTAGGATTTGGGTTATTTTTTAGCCTTCATCCAAAAGTGAAAGAGCACCCAACCAAAAAAACAAACCCCAAAATCATTAGACTAAGAACTAACAGTAGTGATTAACAAAGAGAAAAACAACAAATGAACTCCCAAAACACATGAGTCAGGAACAATATAGCATAGCTCTTTGAAAAGAAAGCTTTTCATCAGCCTCAGCATGGCATCAAGCCATTCCTCTGGTACATCACTGCCCTTGTCTGACACACAAAACGCCCTGCTGTAAGGTCTATTTGCACTAACAACCAACAAACTTTTATCACTAAAAATAAAGCAGGATAATCTACTGCTAACATGGTCTGGCTGGAGAGCAGCAGATGCTGCCAGGGCCTCGGGGCCATGCCCAGCCCGAGCACACGGTTATGGTTTCACCAACAGCTCCCGCAGCGCTTCGCATCGCTGCTCATGGATTGGTGTTAGCTCCTCTCTCCCAACCAGGCAGACAACCTGAAGAGAGATTAATTGCCTTGCCAAAGCCAGTGGAAACCTGGGAGAAGGAGCCCAGGGACACTTGGCTCCTTTCCCTGTTTTTCCCACTGGGTCAGAGTATCTCATTCACTCCCACTTGTGTCCCACCGGGCTCCCTCTCCTCCACGGGAGGGACTTCAGAGAGGAGCTCTGCTCTGCAGAGCGCTTCACCACGTGTTCAGAGTTGAGCTTGTGCTCGAGGCTTAACAAGGACATACTGAAGGAGTTGTTCCAGTGCAACAGCTTTGCAGAATTAGGGGGAGATAAAGGCTACTGCAGTATATAACCACTGGAGAGTCTGTGACGCCTTACACTTTACCCTAAGAGCAGTAAGGGTCTGCTCAGCTCGCGTGTCAAGCTGTCCGGGCATGGGAGAGCTCACCGGCTCCAGCTGGAGCCTTCAAACCAAAGATCAAAATCCCCCAGCCTGGATCCTGCACCCATCTCCAAGCTCCCTCTACTGTTCCCAACTGCGTGTTACAGCCCCTGACTCCTCTGTTACTTCTCCATCCGCAGCAAGACCACAGCAGAAATGAAGTCCCACTGCCACCAAAAGCTACTTCCACCTAGGTGGGTCTGTCAGCAAGATCAGTGGCAGCTGCACCAGCAGCAGGAAACAGAGTGGCAGGCACCTTTGGAGGCTTTATCTGGGATGAAGGTGACGAAATGAAAAAAAACAGAAACACTTGGGGTGAAGTAAGGGGGGAAGAGGAAATCACCCTGCCTGCAAGGAGTCAGATGTTCTGCTGAAAAGCAGGGGAAGCAACCACATTAAATAAGTGTCTGAGATGCAAATCACTGTCCCACTCAGGGTTCCTCTGTCTCTCTGCTTCCCCCAAGGCACTGCCCAATTCTTCTCCTACTTCAGCAGTAATATTGTCCTCCACAGAACACTCCAGCAAATGCCCAGGGCATCTCTCAGGGTTAGCAGGAACTCTAGTGCTTCTCCTGCAGGTTCTTAATCTCAAACCCATCTCAGTGGCTTGCAGTGACCAGCCTGTCCCCCGTTCAGAGACACGGCAGAGGCAGGTGACCAACGCTGCTGTCGGTATCCCGCGTGATGAGCGGTGCCCCCAGCCTGCCTCTGCCCTGGCCACCTCAAAGCACGGCCCCCGCTCGGCTTGCTCCTGGCCATGGGGGAAGGCACCATGCACCGCAGAAGAGCAGCAGAGTCTGGCCTGACTAATAGCAGGAGCAGCAATAACCCTGCTGCCTGAGCAAAGACATAGCAGAAAATGTGTTGCATCAAAATATCCTGAATTCCTGTAGTTTTCCAGACTCTTTAGAGCTGATTTCATGCAAACTCAACCCAAATGACACTCATGGTCCCCAAGCAGTTTACAATCCACCACGCACTTGGACCAGCCTCATAAATTTCAATCTGTTTTTTAGAGGAAATGAAAGAACGCAGCTACTATAGCCTAACTACAAATAGTTGTTTACTTGGATCATTTGTCTTCTGAGTGGGTTGCAGCTGCATCTTCGTATGTGGAGTGACACAAAAGGAAGCCACAGGTTCTTAATATCGAGGAGTCTAAAGACAGCACACCCCTGCTGCACGGCATACCCCGGCTGCACAGGTTTCTACCAGCGCCTGCCTCAACGGGTAAATGATTCATCTCAGTCTCCAGAGGATTTTTCTGGTAACTGCTTCAGATCCACCTTGGGATGACAGAGCAAAACTAGCAGACAACCAGTCTTGTCACTTCTTTTTATTTCCCCACTGAAAAAACATGATTTCGGGATTGGGATATCAGAATTAAGATAAGGACCTGGTTCCTGATACAGAGATTTTTTTTAAACCTATTTTCAGCTGACAACATTAAAGCTGCTGCCCATAGATTTGTTGCTGAAATTTATGAGCCGGTGAGGAAAGCCACAAAAAGAGGAGGAAGCAGAATCAATTGCGAATCTCAGGGCAAGAAACATGTTTCAGTCGGATTCAGAGGTGTTAAAGTCAGTAAGCCAGAGAGAAAGAAGCATGAAATAAATACATATACCCTCTAATCCCTAAGATACTTGGTCTGGAGGACACCAAGTACTATACTGCAATCTAAAAGCAGTAACTCCTACAGGACAACCAGGCCCTGTTACCAGACAGACAAGAAATGAGGATGAAAGCAAGAAAGCAGCATGACAAGTTAAACAAATACAGAAACGTGTCATAGCATTTATAAGGAAAAAAAATACGAATAACTGTTTTCCTTAACTGGAGCTTTATCTACATTTGACCCAAATCATGGTGCCTCCGGTCCCCCCAGGCAATGTCTGTGGTGCCTGCGGGAGCGAAGCCAGGATTCACCACCATCACAGCCACCCCACTGCCGCCTCAGCACACGTTGGAGGTGCCCAGCACATCCCCGGCTGCCTGCACAGCACCAGCCGCTCTGGAAGGAGCCTGCTGGCTTTTCAGCTGGACCTTCTCTCCTGTGCTACTGGGAGAGTTCATAAGGCAACTGGAGAAGGGCTCAGCTGGACATGCACAGCCACAGCTGGCCTGCCCTGTCCCCACCAGTGCTGCTCAGCCCCACCACCACGTCTCAGTGTTCAACAGCACACCCACACCTAAGCAAGGTTTCATGCCCTAACACGGACCACACAAGCTTTTCTGGTTCAGACACGGCACCAAAGGGGCCTTCCTCAAAGTCCACCTCCAAAGCAAGAACGTCGAATGCAGGAGGCATCTTATGTCCACGTGTGAAGGAGAGGACAGTGGCTGCCACCACCTTTGCCTGGACCTGCTTCCCTTTCCACCAGCAGCTGACTGGAGAGAATGTCCTCCTGCAGCTGTGATGAGGAACACGCAACCCGCTGTCCTCCCGTGGCCATCCAACAGCCAAACCTCTGCCTCCGAACCCGCCTTTGCGGGCCACAGACCAATGACAAAGAGGAAAGAGAGGAATAAGACTGCAGAATTTTTTCTAAGTCCGAGAGGCATATTTTCAGTTTCTCAGATTTTATCTGTGTGTGTATATATATGCTTTTATATATATATATATATATCTCATACACACACATTATTTTTTACATCAGCCACTTGTCATTCGGCACCTGGGGAAAACAAGAGGTTTATTCTTTATTCTGAGTCATTTCCCTCTTCAGCACGAGCACAGAGCTCAGCGAGACCCTGTCTGCCGGATATACTGAGCTACAGATAGACAGCGCTTCCTCTGCAAAGGCCTCTTCCCCCTAAAAATCCATTTAGAAATTCCTAAAAAGAATCACTTGCTAAAGAAAAAGGAAATTTGAGGTCACAGTGAGCGAGCCATGATTATCAGAAAGGCAGTGAAGGGCCAGGGCAGATGTGGTGCTCCAGGTGGAGAACGCGAGGACTAAGCGAATGTTACCTGAGCCACTGACTACACGTTATGCAGGAAACCACGCTGGCATCGCTGGGATAATCCGAACTGTTTGCCCTAGTCCATGACAACAGAGCACTGGTGGGAGAAGCTGGCAGGAGGCAGAGTTGGGGCCAAGTGAGAAATAAGAACCAGAACACCTGGCTGCAGAAATGGTCTAAAACATCCCAAAATAATTAGCTCCTCAGCATACTTCGCTTATCGCTTGCAGCAGGAATGAATGAAAAGGAATTGATATTTAACCAGTAACTTGGAGCCTTTAGTGCAGAAATGTTTTCAAGCTGGTAAGAGGGGGACATAGCTCTAAATTTCCGCCAGGTTCTCAGGGGCTGGATTAACAGAGCAGTAAAAAAAAAAAAAAGAAAAGGAAAGAAAAAAGGTTGAACTTGGAACACCAAATCAAGAGAATTTATGGGAGCTTTTTTAAGGTTCAGCTTAGTTTTGGTTCCAGCAATGGGCAAGGCAGAGAGGTTATTGCTTCTGGCCTGACCCTTAGATGAAAAATAACCCACAAAGTCACAGCCTGGCAGGGTGGCTGAGAGCGGGGGCAGACGGCGGCTGAGCGAGACTGGAGACAAGGAACGATAGCCACTGCCGAGACTGCGACAGCGGCCGTACCAGACTCACTCAGCCCGGCTCGATGGGGCTAGATGCACCAAACCTCATGCACAAAGTGATCACGATGGCGAGGGATGGAGGGACATCACAGGCAGAGCACAGCTTTCTGTTGCAGCACCATGCTGGTCCTGTGGGATTTGCACCTGGCAGCGTGTAAAGCTCAAATTTGTTTTGGAAATGCTTCCAGCAGTTCTCCAAACCAGTCCGAGTCCTTCAGCCGCTTGCCCTTCACACAGTCTGCCTTTATCAGAAAGAAATTGCCCACAGCTACCTCTGCAAAAGCATTCTTCAAGTGAACCTTCAAATTTTCCCCTACCCTAGGAAGCCATTTATAGAAGCATCCTCCAATATCCATCACCAAGTCATCCCTCACCACAGCATCCCCGTCCTCACCTGAGAGAGCTGGCTGGAGCAGGAGCACTCAAACTACAGCTCAGGTTAAAAACCCCAACAAGGGGAGAGGAAAGACCAGAAGGCAATTAATAGGAAGGAATTCATTTCTTTAGCACTTCCAGCTCCATCAGGCATGAAAGTTTAGGATGCTCTCGGGGGAGGGAAGATTCTTGTCTCAAGGCAAACTGGCCTACTCACTCTATTTATAGATGAGAGGCAGCTTTTTAGCCCTGCTGTGGCTCAGCAGAGCCCACTTAGATGCTCTGCAAGTTATGCAAGTGCTCCAGTGCCAGGCTGGTCCCCTGGCCCAGCTCCACATGTGGGTGGCTACCAGGAGCACGAGGAGATGTCCAGTGCAGGACAGGAGAGCGCATCTGGTATGAGGGTGGCAGAGCCAATCCCCCACTGCAGGCACCACACTACAACACGGGGGCAAAGGCAAGGAACAGTGAAGCACAAGACATCCCTCTTCTCCACTGGCATAAATTGGGCTCAGAAAAGCAATATAGTGCAGAGGACTGTGAGTCCCAGCTTTCTCTAAACCTCTCAACTGGAAAGCATGGGGAACCGCAAGAAAAAGAAGGCAGAAAATGGCATTATTTGAAACTTCCTATACTGAAGGGAATGGCAACAAATTCTAGTCTCTGGCCTAAGTACCACTGGCTGGCTGTTCACTGCGGGGCTGCTCAGGTACAGGATTGGGCCATCTCCTCCTCCCCAGTCGGCTGACCTCCAGCAAGCAGAGCAGGCGCTACTGCAAGCAGGACTTCAAGTGGTGTCTGTGTTTTTGGGTCCAAAACAGCCTCTTCGGTCATGAGACACGACTTTCCACATGAGGTGGATGTCAAGTAGTCACCGTGACGCAGCCAAGTTAACCTCATCTTCCTTCTCCTTATCTTTCCAGAGCAAATTTAACCTCCTAAGGAATGTTTTGTATGTCTACTATCTCAGATATTAACAATAAGGGTAACTAAGGGAGCCATCAATTGGGAATGTAATCGTGGTCTTTTAGGAGAGTGTCACAGGCTTTTGTAGGGATAAGTCTCAGGAACCCAGCCTGATTCCCATTCACAGTCAACCAGCATGAGGAGGACACACTTAATAACAAACTCATAAATCCTGTGCTAGTGGAAGCCCTCAAGACTGAAAAAACCCTGTGATTTTTTAATCAAACCCTAAAACTAGGTAGAGTATAAATAAACACCGAGCCCTTCCTTACATCTGTCAGCCCTGCCCTCAGGAGCTTGGCATGGGAGCAGGTGGGGATGGGATTGAACTGAAGGGTTGTGAGAGTGAGCTGGTGCTGAGCAGTGGAACGAGAACGGTCTGTCTTTCCACAGCATCTGCCACCTAGCCCAGCACAAGGGACTGAAATAAAGTCGCGAGAAAAAAAACTTAAAATCTCCACAGGATAAATTACCAGCCAGAGCCACCTCCCGCAGAGACAGGGGCACCTAACACACCGAGCAGCTGTTAGAGCTGGGCTCGCTAAACACAACCCAGTATAATGCTTCCTAAGGATAATTCACCAAGACTCAGGCATTTCCCGGACATCTCTCACCACCCCACCCGTGTGCCTCGCTACTTATTTATCATCCTCACTTAATATTAACCTTTGAGAAACTGGTTAATACTGCAAATCCAAATGTCACAGTTCATCCTGCAATAATCATGATATTTGGGCCAGAGGGGGCAATCAAAACACATCACTCAGGAGCTTGTTGTTAACCTCGACCCTCAGTACAAATGGAGCCAAATTCGTAGCTGCATCAAGCAGCTACTGGATGAATCTGCAAGGAGTCAGCCTTCTCCGCTACAGCTCATAACATCTGCAGAGACACCTTAAAATTTACCTTCTAGACATGAGCCCAGCTAAATTTCTCCAACATCACCACAGTGCATCCTGTGGCGTGGGATGCCAAGAGGCAAGACGGCAGCCATGCTTGCTGGGGCTGAACAACACTTCCCCAGCACAATATCCAGCATAACTCCAGAGCCAAAACCACCATCAGCACATGAGCACAGCTCTTCACCTGAACCAGTAACCTTTGCTGGGAGCAGAGGCATCTCAGCCAGGGCAGAATTGGCCCTGCTGGTGACACCCAGTCGCACTGGTGCGGTCATACATGACACACACTGTGCCAGCTTGGGTCCCTCTGGCACAGCATTGCATCCTACAACGTCAAAACTTCTCCTCTCTGGCACCTCAGGCTGTGCTTCCGGACCCTCCAGCTGAACAAACAGCCCCGATGCCTCCTACACGTAGTTAGTCTAATTAAAGGGGGAAATGTGCTGTGCTGCTGCTCACTACAGGCACCCAAAGAGAGAAACATCAGACGGCTCCGTGGGAGAGCCCCTGCCGTCAGCCGGTCTGATGCAGCAGGAGAGACGGAGAGGCCGCAGCAAAGGGAGCGGCCGGATCAAACACAACCAACACGAGGCACGGAGGGACTGATCCAAGCTGAAATGGAACCAGCAATTAACACATGCTCTTCAGTATTCTTCATTAAACTAATCTTCCAATGGTTACTAGAGACAGTGTAACTAGCTTTTAGTCCTTGCTGAAGGCCAATAAACAGTTGAAGTAGACCATTGCCAGTAGGCTGGCATTTTGGGCTGCTCCAGAGGGAAGCAGTGGTCCGGGGTTTGCCAGGCTTTCTCGGACCTATGCTGCGTGTCCTCCCAGCAAACCTGCAGGCAGGCTGGTGGATGCCATGGGTTGTAGGAGACACCTGGGAATTGTCCATGCACAGAATTGTGGGGCCGCTGCAGGAGCCCGGCTGCTTTTGCACTGGCATCGGGGTGGGAGATTCAAAGAAAACAAAAGAACAAGCGTCGGCTCTGGGTGTGGGAAGGGGTACAGATGGCTGAGACTGACACTTCAGGGAGGAACGTGGGATCTTAGCAGGTTCCTGAAATATTACCTTTGTCTGTCTAACAAGAACTGGGTGAGAGCTGGGCGTGCCCTAAAACAAAAGCTCCTAATTAGAGCACTAGCAGAGTCAAGGAAAGCTCTAATGTACCAAGTAAAGACTGAAGAGAAAAGGAGGACCCTAGTCCGCAAACACATATGCACACCGAGATAAGAACCACAGGTCAAAATTTTAACATTTGACAGTTCGTTGCCTCTGTTTGTGTCAGGCTCTATCACAGTAACACAGCAAACATGGCATCAGTCCTCACGTGGGGATGACATCAACTGCCAGCCAGCCATGATTTACCATCCCCCAGAGTGCAAAATCCACTATTGATTTCAGGGCTCAGAGGAGGAAGGAAGGAAAGCTGGTAGCAGTTCAGTCATACAGAGCAAGGGGCTCCATGCACAGGCTCATGGAGGCATTTAGCCAGTATGTGCCTTGATTTCCCTGTGTGTACAAGCAGGGATTAGTAACAGCAGTCTTCAACTTCCAGGGATTCTTGCAAGACTGAGTTAATATCTTCAGATATTCCAGTAAAGGAAGTTAAAAGCATGTAGGACTGTTCGATTAACACTTGAATATATTTTGTCCTGTAGCTACAGCATCCTAAGACGACCTCTTCTGTAGGAAACGAAGCTGTCCTCCTCCATGTCTAGAGAAATATGACCCTCTCTTGGAAGGTGGAGCATAGCAAAGCAGCAGTATCAGTGTCTCTCCTTACTCCTCCTTCCCACACAAGGGCAATAGCTTTTAATGTGAAAAATTAACAGAATAATGCTGAATATCAAGGATAATGGCAAGTACATTGCCTATAAGATACTGGCAACGCAGCTGCCTTCTCAGCAGCGCCCTGAGTTGCTCCAACAAGAAATATCCTGGTTGCCACTGCACCAGAGTTATCCTCCAGTGGGTTGAACACATCTTGGGTAGAAGGCAAGGTAAATGCCACTTCCATCCAGGAAAGCTGAATACAGGTCAGCTGGCACAGCCCAGGAAAGGCTTCCTCCCTTACCCCTTTTCTCCCTAGGCTTGCTCAAGTGTTTCACATCTCAGCTGGCAAGACAACAATGTCCATACACAACATGGGCTGCACTGGCTGATCGAAGCTATGATGAGAGAGGCTGGTTATCTCATGGTTACAGGAGGAACAGACTACCAAGAAAGCAAGCAAAAAAGCAAAATCAACCGTTTCTTTTTTTTTCTCAAAGATCAACCACTTTGGGTAAGGACAGGACAGTTTGTCCACAGCTCTAATTGCGTTTGATTCCCTGTGGATGTGAAAGCAGAGGATCCCTTGGAGATCCACTGGACCCTGTTTTTCCAGGCCAGGCAAGTGGTTTCTGCACACCAGCTCTGTCCTAGCGTGTCCACTGGCAGCACATGCCCAGAGGGGCTGGTTAGAGGAGAGCATTTGCCAGTAAGCCTGTGCCAATAATCAGGCTGTTTCTCATAGTCTCCTCTGGAATCTACCATACAAACCGGCTTCTGGCCAAGACAACTCCATTTGTGATTCTCCCCTCCTTGCTTCAGGGTCTTGAAGCTACCTTAAATCACTTCCAGCCTGCTCTTGGGGACTTTATTCACTATCATTTGCTAGATGGTGCTAATGAGCTCAGCATTGTACACAATATCTTCCTGTATTCCTGCTACCTATAACAACCCCTACAAACCTCAGGGTTCCACCAGCCAGGAGCTCAGAAAATCTTCAGTTCCAAAAGCAAAGCTTTACTTGGTCTCCACGCCCCATCTAATGTTGCCCACTAGAGAAAGAAACATACTTTAGTGCCTTTTCTGCAATAGGTTGCATATGCAGAGAGGGTACCATGCTTATCCAGCATCCAGCAGAGCCAGGAGGACTCTATGTTCCCCAAACACCATCAGCTCCAGGACCAATGTCTAAGGTTACTAAGCAGTGTCGCTTGGGAACACAGGTCAGCCACAGGTCCTGTTCCCTTCCAGAAAACCCAATTATTCACCTAATGGGCAATTTGCTGCCATCTGGATATTCAGAGCTTGACCTGCGATATGCCAGACGCCCCAATGAAGTCAGTATTTGGCACCAACATGGTGCTACCACTGCCTGGCGCTACTGGAGAAGGGGATGCTGACAAGCACGACAGCGCAAACTGAGCATCAGAGCTTTCAGACGGATATTCTCAGTCTGCTTAGCAAGTGCTCATCCTCTTCCCTTTGAGACGAATGTAGTTTGAGTTACAGGTGTCGGGCAGAGCAGAGTGTGGGAGGGCAGCCTCTATATTCTGTTCCTTTCTCTGCAGAGTTAGCATCAGCTCCTAACTTTCACAGGCAACCAATTTACGCTGCTAAATGTCATTTTGCAATCCTGCAGGCTGAACAGAGCCCAAAGCTTTTGGCCCTGAGCAGTTCTCTGGGAGAGTCAGTCCATGGCACTCATGCAGGACTTCCACCAGCAACAGAACATCTCAAGGTTGTTCCAGCAAAGATCAAGTCTACTTCAGCATCAGGTTTTAGTCACTAAGAGTATCAAGGAAAGGAGATGGCTGTGAAAGCACCACTGTCCACAAATCCTGCCCTCCTTTGGCTGCCTGAGTTACACTTGTAAGATCACAATCAGGTTTCACTGCAAAGAATTGGAAATAAAAACTCCCTGCCCAGGCCCAGCAACCAAAGACAGAAGCCCTGCTCTAATAAAGGAGCACAAAACATGCTGTTGATTTGATTTGATTATCTCTCGAAGAAGCACAGAGTCCCTCTAACCTCTTTCCCTTTCAGTAGCTGACCAGTGACAACATGCAACCATATGAAGTTGCGCTAATTTAAAGCCCTTAGAGAGGTACAAAAGTTATGGGGATTTGATTTTCCTGATTTTTGACACCACAGTGGAGCCAAGGACTTGGCAAAGGACGTGAATGAGTGTGTGCATGCAAGCTGGGATGACTGAGCCCAGTGCTGGTAACCATGTGGATGAGCGAGTACGTCTGAGCGAGCAAGTGGGCTAGAGACGTGCATGCTACGACAGCAGCTCTCTGCATACCTAACTGCTCCCTGCTAATCCTTCATCCTAAATTCAACACAGGCTCATTTTCAAGTCATGAATTACAAAGGACCCATACTCACACTCAAGCACGCAGAAAAAAAAAATATATATATATAAAAGAAGAAATCAGACATGGGAAACGAGGACCAGGGAACAGGAAGCCAAACACAGAACTATTTCCAGGAGGAATAAAAGCCATATGGAAAAAGTTACCAAGACGATGAATTCTGCCTTCAATATGTTCAAGAAAGAAACTACATCAGACCCAGTCTGGGGGTGGCCAGATCCTTCAAGAGGAGGGGGGAGAAAAAAGCTGCCACCGCAGCTTGAACTTGAACATTTGGTGTTTCATTTGCATCTTGGAATGAGGCAACTGTTATCATTCAAACTTCGCATTCTCCTCTTGGATCTCTGCCTTCCCGGGTCACATTTGCGGCTCTCACATAACCAGGAATCCCCCCGCTACAATATGCTTCTCCTGGCTCAGCCCTGAAACCAAATTCCAGAGCAGCTGACATGGAAATTTACCATGAAACAACTATTAGAGTTTTACCTCAGGCTGTAAAAACTGGTTTATGTGCTCTGCGTAAAAAATATAAATACGCACTCGATTCACGTGCTCGGTGGCGTGCTGCCACAGAGCTTCACACTGCAGTCTCCTCAGATTTCCGAAACCAGGCTGGGGGATTGTAGGGATGGTAACTAAAGCCCCAACCCTACAATTCTGCAACTCCCTGTGTATGGCTGGAGACTTGCTGGCTGCACTGCAAACTACAAAATCCAGCTCAACAAGCCAAGGCTATTTTCAACCATTAACTCACTTGGCTTAGTGATCTCCATCTCATCCGGGTCTCTCCCTCTACTGCCACATCCAGTTTCATCACGCCACTTGAAAGACTGAGGGAAAGAGAAGCACAGCAGAGCCAGGCAGGGTTTGCACAACAACAAATCAGGGCAGAGTAACCCAGCAGCACACTGGCTGCCCATGTGCACTTATTTCTCTCTCCCCAATGCACAAAGGTGATTCTACTGTGTGGAACTGCCCTATGGAGACATTTCGCTCTGATGCCTAATCTCCTAATGCAGGTACATCATTCCAGTACTTAAAGTTAACTGGGATGAATCCAGGCTTTTCTCTAATTAACGACAGTTTCTTTTTCTACTTTGCATCCCAACTTCATCTTCTTTCTTCCTTTCCATGCAAATCACCACCCACTTGCCTCCAAGGGTGGACAGCCTTTGCCAATACAAGCATCCAGCAGAGAATTCAAGCTAGAAACTATTAACCATCGTTGGGTTTTTTCCATCACCATCAAGCTCCAAACCCTTTTCTATTCAAGCTACAAGTGGGCTGATGTATATCTCCTGCAGATGTCTGTATTCAAGGGAAAAAAAACAACAGCAACAAAATCCTCTTTTGGCTAATAAACAGAAAGTAATTGCAGTTTGTTTCTTTGCTGCAAAGGGAACTGTGCTATTGACGGCATTGACTGAGAGTGCCGAATTTGTATCAGCAACTTGTATCGCTAGCTTTACATTCTCCTGCTAAACCCTACCCACAGCGTGACCACATCGCCCTCAGTCATCTGGTTTGTCCGCTCGACACCTAGACAATGACAGCAGAGATTGTTGTTCTTTTCCATTCCTTAGTATATCATACAACACAATCACATCAAGTTTCTTTTTTCTAATTCCTACTCACTACATAATACGAAATATAAGCATAATTAGACATTCTCCAGTGCAGCAATAGTCACAATTGCGTGCTAGACTATGAGCCCCATGTATGAAATGTAAGGGACGTTATTTTGCCCAAGATGCAGAGGCGATTCTGCAGTAACAAGGAATCCAAAGAGATTTTGCCATAAGCAAGGTTAAACAACTGCTTCTTCCTTTCTCCTGTATAAAGCAACTCGCTGATTAATTCGGAAGCAAGGTAAACAATAAACAGTGATTATGTGCATGAGGTGATGATTCAGCCAAAGAAGCAGATCAGATTTGAGTAACAGGCTACAAACATGTGCTTTATTTTCTCAATGATGAATCTTCAGTGAGCAAGGGAACAAGATGTCTTACACAGCCACCAGGCAACAGCATGGTCCCAGTGTCAAGAGCTAATCGCATGATCATCAACCCAAAGGACCAAAATGAAAGAATAAAAAAAAAAAAAAAATCATCCCCATAGGGAATCACACATTCTAGGACCGATTTTTTACATCCAGGCAGCAGTAAACACAGAGCAGCTGGGACGTTTGAACTAGCAATAGCATGGCAGCGCCTAGGAGAACATGTAGTATCAAAAAGATCATCTGGAAAGGTGAAAATGTATCAAGACACCTGCAAGACAGCTCCCTTTTGCCTGCATAACCAAGCTCTGCAAATTGTAAATGAGCAATGCAAGAAAAACATACTGGGGAAAGTTGTCCTATAAAGCCATAAAACCCTGAGCCACAAAGGGAAAGAGGCACGTCATGAAGGAAAGCGTTTGTGCTTCTGTGTTACGCCTCGTGTTTTTATTTTGCCTCATCACAACCCTAATTTGATCGTGTCTGTTACTTGTACAAAGAGAAGATGGAAATTCTTTCTGTTGCATCAACAAAAACCAGCATGAAAGATAACTGCAAAGGCAGCGAGCCAGCTCCGAGGTAGCTGTAGGTCAAAGTTGTTCTGCAGCGCTAAACATAACTGCCTGGACTTGCAGAGAGTGAGATTTGACCTCCTCAGATCTGTGATCAGGGTGACCTGTACTTAAAACAGTTAGCTTGTGAGCCCCTAATATCCCTTTCAAATGCAGTCACCTGTATGTGGATGGGAAAAGAGGCAACGGCCACATCTGCAGCTGGTCCTTTCAGACTGTTGCTGGGCAGCTGCAAGCTGTAGGAGGAGTCACAAGGGTCAAAGGCACACGAGGGTGAGTCCAGATAATTCATCTCCACATCCATGGCTTGTTCTCCACCTGAGCATACCTGGCACCTTCAGCAGCACAGCCTGGCAGACCCATTTGCCTACTTAAACTCACCTGCCACCAACACAGCAGGTGTCTTCTAATAACACCTGCAAGGTTTATTATATTAGCAGCAACCAAGTGGTTAACTAATCTAAGAAATATATCCACTCTACTTAAGCAAAGCAAAGCAGCAAGAGGGCCCTGTGGTGTTGACAACTCTAACAGCAAATTAAGAAGCTAAAATAAAATGCACCATCAAGCAAGCAGCTGGAGTGAGGCCAGAAATCAGAAATAGATGTAAAGAAAACAGTATCGAGAAATCAGCTCCAAGCAGGCTCATTGAGCTCAATTACTGGAAATTAGAAAGGGAAATGGAAAAATTTATTTTGTAAGGACACAATGCATTATGTGGCATCAATGATGGCTGCGCTGTTTATTGTCTTTCTCCTAATCATGTTTTTATAGCATAGGATTTACAATACCAGATCGGAATGATATTGATACAGGAGGACAGCCTGCCACTTCCAGGCAGAAATTCACAGCTTACATTCAAGTCATCAAACTAGTAGTAAAATTCAGCGGCCAGGGTCTGTGCTGGTAACACCACTGACATTGCCATGTGCTCACATCTCCGTGCTCAGCCCCACTCACAAGGCTGGAGACAGGCGGAGGAAGTCAGAGGCTTTTCCAAAAGAGTTCCAAAAAGGATTCTTCTTCTAGATTTTGAGCGAGTACAGTCCTGCTTTGTAACTCTACTCTACAGCCAAAAGCACCAAGAAAGAAGAGCCATTTATATAAAAGAAAACCAAACAACTCATGGGCAGCCATGCAAGTCGAAACAAAAAAATGAGAAGGGAAAACTGCAGAAAGTTTGAGCAGCCACAGTTACAAGAGCTGGTAATGCTGCTACCAGTAAGCACACAGGTGCTGAGTATCAATGTCCACTCTGAAGAGATCTGGGGTCATATTACCCAGAAGCCTTCAGACCTCCAAGCACAGCTTGCAGCAGCTTCACCTCCCTGCCCATGGTGCCAGCTCAGGACTCTCCTTGCTCAGGACCTCTCCTGAGCCTGCCCATCTCCTTCCTCCTTCTCCAACCCTCAGGATCAAGGAAAATCACTTGCACTCTCAGCAGTGTAGTAGGAGTGACCCATAATGATGATTACCCTTCTTGAGCTCTAGAGGAGGGAAATCGAGTAGGCACAGATTTATTTTTCCATCCCTACCTTCCCCTTGTAACCAGACCAAGTTACAGCACCCGGCCAGCCAAACCTCGAGCCTCCTGCTTGGGCAGGGTCAGGACTGGGAACCAGTCCACATCTCATTCCGAGCTGTCACTTACTGCAGCACAATTTGGCAAATCAAATACGTGCTAGGCTGAAAACCAGCCAGGATCATGTGGCAGCGAGTGCCACGTCAGACACAACCCATGGCTAGCTCAAGCGGTCACTGCCCTGGTGAAAAGCGCTACCCATCCGATGCTGTAACATTTTCCTTTCCTTTGAACTACAGTAAATGACTTTTCAAGTCACAGGAATAGGCACAAACTATAAGTTTAGACTGGGCATAACGTGAAAATATTTTAAGACAGCAAATCCTCTTTGGCTGCAGCCAGTGGGACCCAGAAAGATGCCACTAATCAGACAGAAAACCCGTGTTCTCTTGTAGAAAGCTGCTGGCAGCATTGGTTGAGGAGATGCACAAACATGTGGACAAAGAAAGAAAAAGCCCACGTTGTCCATCTATCACCAGACTCACTCATCTGGCTCAGCAGAGCGCTGGAGCAGCCAAATCTTGCTCAGTTTACTTTCATGACACACAGACCTTTCTGTCCAGATGTCCCAGAGGTAGGGAGGTCAGGAACGTCACTGAAGTCTGAAGGTCTTTGTGTTTCCAGCACAATGCAGTGCTGCCAGCAGCATCCCACCCTTCCCATGCACTGTCCCCTCACCTGCTGGATGCAGTCCAGAGACTTCCCAGGAAGATGTCTCATTTATTTCTAAAGGGGGCTACAAGAGGTGACAAAGAAACTCTATTATATCAGAAACTCAGGAGCCTGCATCTCCTGTCTGGGTAACCAGGAACAAAAAGAGGTTGAAAGCAGCTTCCTTGACCTGGGAAGTGCCAGGAGTCCCCATAAAATCACTTGCTATGGCTGAAGCTCTCCTTAGTGTTTGGGGGAAATTTGTCCCCAATTCCTGAAATCCTTTGCCCAAAACCACATACCTTCCAGGAGGGCCTTGACTTTGTAATTGCTCATTCGCAGTTTCCCTTCAACCCTACTGCTCCAGCTCTACCTCTATACCTTGGAGTCCATTTACCACTCTTCTCACCTGTGGTCAGAGGCTGCAGGTAAAGAAGTTCATCCACACAAGAGAAAGTGCTCCTCCTGAAACAGCAGCAGGACCACACAACATCCCCAGAGGGAGGACAGCTCAGACGTGTCACCAGATCTCAACAATCCCCATACCATAGTGCATGACAGAGCTCAGAAGCAGGTGCCACCTGCACCCTGACTTGGAGAGCAGCCCTAGAGGCCACCTTGGACAGGACACCAACCTTGGTCTCACTTCATCTCACTACACTTCTCGTACCGCTTTCTCCTGGCAGAGATGGAGATGGACTGAGGAGCTGTAGGAAGAGCTCTCTTTCCAATACACTGTTTAAATTGACTTAATTTCTTCAAAATGTTTTCTTTTATTAGATTCCGGGAGGGAGAATCATATGTGCAGTCACACAAGTAAAAGTAAAGAGACTGATCCCTGCACTTGCTTATTTACACGGCTTGTTGATACATGTGTCCAGAAGTTTAATCCTTCAAAGCAGTCTGTTCATTGCGGTCATATTGTTCTAATAAATTTCATCTGTTCCTCTGAACTGTACTTGGAGGCCTACAGTGCACTCAGCAGCTGTCTAAAAAGCCTACAAAATAACTCTGTCCTCCAAGGATGTTTGGTCTCAACATTAGGCATTTGTTTAAGTGAGTTTTATTGTATTGACGTTCCCTATCCCTAAGGAAGGGCAAGGCCAAAAATATCACCTTGATGCTTTCGTGCTGTGCAGGTCTGCATGCAGCAGTCAGCACGCATCTACGTGCACGTCCCCAGAATCCCCAGTAGCTCAGGGGCTACCGCAGCCTGGCAGGCATTTGCCAAGCCCGCAAGATGCTGGTCCGAGTCCAGCCCACAGGAGCAGGGACGCAGAACCACCGTCTGATGGCTGGTTGGTAGCTTGTGTGAAGCAAGTGGGTTTGGTCTATGTCCCAGCGGGCAGGTATCCATGTGTCTCACACCCACTACCTGCGAGGATAAACCTGGGCGGACACCAGGCACGAGCAGGATGGAGGTCTGCTGGTGGAGAGGCATCCGGGCACCTGCCCCGTGGTCAGATGCTGTGCTCCAGGTCTGGCACCCAGTGCTGAAAAAGCCACAGCTTTGCATCCCCTTCGAGTGATATAGTTTCTCCACTGCATCCCTTTTCCGCACTCACCAGACCCATAAGACACCTGAGCTGCACAGGAAAGAGCCCCAAAGCCGCAGCTATCCCAGATCCCTTCCCACACGCAGTTCTGGAAGGTGGTGGAGGGCTCTCAAGCAAAGCAAGCAGCTGGGGCTTACACAGATTATTTTTCTTAAGCAAAAGGAAAATTTTTTCCCAGCAGGAAGGCCATAGCATGGAAGAGAAAGCAAGAAGGTGGCGTAGGCCTGAAGCACCAGGGAATGCATCAGGGTCCATCAGGAACAGGAGAAAAGCTGTCAGGGAGATGGGGGCGATGAACACGCCAGCAAGGAAGACCGCATGCAAGCAGGGGTGGGTGCTGGAGGTGCTGAGGAAGCTGCTGAAGGGGTGGAGTAATGTCAAAAAAAATTAAGAAAGAAGGGATTCTAGGTGTACAGCTTGGGACTTGGTAGAGCAGCCCTGATTTTCAGAAAGGAAATGGGGAGTAAATGCCTTTGAACTATCAGCTCGAGGCACAGAAATGCCAGTCTGCCCAGGCCAGGGTTTACTAAGGGACTGGGATTTATCTGACAACAGCAGAGGAGGAGGAAATCTTCAGAGGGAGAGAGGAGACAGTGTCAAGCACAGAGGATACACAGCCAGGTCTGTCTAACAGAGCCAAAAGCAGCTCTGCACCCAGTCTGTACGAGAACTACAGTCCCAAGAGGCACTTGGGCCATGTGGGACAGTGGGGTTTTGTCCATGCCCAGCAGAAAGCTTGATCAGCTTTACCAGCTCCCCGCAGAGAGTGGGCACCTCTGTGCAGGATTTTGAGCTTTGATGCTTGCAGCAGCACAGGATGACAGCATCGCTCCCGAGTGGGCGGTGCAGCCTCATCCTTCATGAATGAAAATTTAAAAAAAAGGAAAAATACAAGAAAGAATCACACCACCCACTAGCAGGTATGCTATAAATACCCTGGCAGGGGGTGTCTGCAGAGGAACTGGAGGTATTGACTTCATGGCGTACTTACAGAGCCGCATATGCGACTTAATTACCATGTAGAGCACTTTGCTGAAGACTTTAAGACCTGCTGCGTAGGTCTGAGCTAACAAAATCAGTCTGGCTGTTCTGCTATGGCCATGCCCAACAGCAGAGCAGGAAAACTATGAATAAGCCCATTTCCTTGTTCCAAAGAACAGGCAAATAATTGCATTTATACTACAGTGGCACCTATGGGCATGCCAATCCTATGGAGAGACTTTGCTGCACGATAAACTCTGCTTGTAAGATCCTGGACAAAAACACAACACCCCAAATCCTTGCTCAAGCATGGAGATCTAAGTTGAGCTGAAGAAAGTTGGTGCAGCTAAACGGTGACCTTCAGTGTGGAATGTGCTAAGCTTTGCAACAGCTACAGTAGGGCAAAATTAAAATATTTGGCAAGCTTCAGCTGAGATCACCTACCTGATGTGCTCACTAGGCAAAGAGAGAAGAGGAATCCCAGAAGAAACCTTCATAGGAATCAATTTAGGGTAGAAAGTCATTGCTTTACGGCTGAATCAATGCCAGTCAGAGTCCACATCTAGTCTAAGCTGCACTTCAATCACAAGACTTTTCGGGTGACAGAGCCCTGGAATAGGCTGCCCAGAGGGGCTGTGGAGTCTCCTCCTTTGGAGATATTCAAAACCTGGACAAGGTCCTGTGCAACCTGCTGTAGGTGACCATGCTTCGGCAGGGGGTTGGACTGGGTGATCCCCAGAGGTCCCTTCCAACCCTTACCATGCTGGGATCTTGTGATTTCTGTATCAACATACCCTATAGAGCAGTGATCAGACCCAAGTCTTTTAATTCTTCTAAGTCCCTAGCAAAAACCTTCTCTGATGCAGATTAGACAAATGTTCATTTACAAATAAAAAAAAAATAAATCACATAATAGCAAAGAGACCTGTTGGTTAAGAAAAATATTTGGTTTTATCATTGCAGAGAAAGAACATCGTTACCTGGAGAATGAGCATAGAGGAAACACTGAAATAATGGGAGCTACTGGCAGAGGGCGGGGAAGGGCACGCTGGATGGCTCGCAGAAGCAAAGCAGTCTCGGGCACACGCAGAACCTGCTTGCAAGGGGCCCTGGGGTCACTTTTACCAATACACTTCAATAATAAAAGAGCGCACTGTGGACCCCGCCAAGGCAGTGGCAATGTGCAGCAAGTCTCAGCTTTGCCCTGCAGCAGCAAGGCAGAAGGAGCATGGAAACATGGTCCATCTCCCAGGAGGATGTGTGGGTGCTTGATGGCCTCACATTTAGCCTGTGGGTGCCCCAGAAGGACAAAAGAGCTCTGCTTCTCCAGCACAGAAGGTAAAAGAACCTCAAGTTACTGAGCAGAACAGCAAGCGGGCTGACAGCAAGCGACTGTGGCAGAGCCAGAAGCAAAGGCTGACCTGGAAGCAGGGGGCCCCCGGCGACAAGGACCAGCCAAGCCCAAACCAACACCTGGAGCCACCAGAGTTTTTCTCACCATCTAGCTCAATGATAAGGTCTGACCCTGGGAGCCCCATGGATGCTACCTCAGTGCTCTGCAAACACATGACTTACAAAAACCGAAGTTATGGGCTTATACGCTCAGCACAGCCAAAGCTTTAGCAAGTCCCCAGACTGCTTTAAGAGGAAACAATTAAACAGCTCTAAAACTACCTATAGAAACATGTCTCTTCTGCATTATCTGAAAGTTTTAACTTGCAATATTAAGATGCTCATATACTTTCCTTCAGCTTACTGTTGAGCGCTAATGGGATGTGACTGGTGATTTAGTGTCTGAGCACAACACACCTTGCAATCACAGCTGCTCAACCCTCCAACTGCCTACAAAGGAAAGCTCATATTCCCCTTTTCTCAGGGGATGTGTTTAAAAAGAGAAAGCAAGCTCTTTACCACAGCAACAGTGGTGCTGACTGCCAAAATACAGGTTGCTGCTGCTCCCACCCAGCCCGTGGAAGAGTCGAACCAAATACGCTGCTGCTCCAAGTGCATCCTTTCAACAAAGTGGAATATGGCAAAACGTATTAAAAAGAGATGCATACCACATTTCCTAGAGTTAAGCAGGCCAGTCCTTATACTCTGAATGGAGTTGTATTACTGTAAATATTTATTCCTGTCACTCAACCTCTTTTATTAAGAATGCTCCTTCAGCAAGAACCTTTGCATACATCCAAAGTAATAATACCCCAGAACATTTTTTCCACGTCTTTTTGGAAGAACATACATTCCAGGAGGTGGCAGAGGTCAACTATGAAGCTTGGGTGGTTCACACAGGAACGGCCGAGTCCTCAATGTCAGCCCTTAAAGCTGAGCTCCAAGGCCAGCTCTCAGGACCATCAAATGCTTTCTGTATGAAAAATAAACCAAAGCTAGAGCTAACACCTAAGACACAGTTCTAAGAGTTTTGATTTTCTCTCACCTCTGCTCTGTGTCATGGAGACATTGGACTTAAATATTGCACTACTGGCTGTAAAAAACAGGATAACAATAATAATTACCAGACTCTGACCCAGGGTCTGAGCACATTAAATTTGTTATCCCCCAGTGAGACAGCACCCACAACATTTCCCCTCTTAGTGCTTTTTGTCAGGGCTGGACACACCAATGCACAGAAGTGTGGGGCAAGAGCAAAGCCCTCCCAGCAAAGCCACCACCTGTGCACTGGGGCTGACAGCAGGCAGGACCTGCCCTCCCCAAAACGCCTCCTCTTTGCTTTTACCTCCTCTTGCACCCTCTCCCTGCACAGGGACACCTGTCCCATCCCCAGCCCTGCCAGAGCAGACCTCCATGGGTTTTGTCTTCATAAGAGGTGGGGTCTGTGGTTATTGCCCTGGGGCTATGGGGAAAAGCCACCCAAGCAGTTACCCATCCCCTTGGGACACACAGCCCCGCACGTGCAGCCACCGTGAAGCCTGGCTCTGCTCGGGGACCTCTCAGCCCCGTGCCTCTGCCCGTCCCCCCTCACCCCTGTCCTCTGACCAACATTTCAAGCATGTTCATCTCATACAAAGTCTAAGCAATAAAAGCACTTTTAAACACTTTCTTACCATTCAATCATTTAGCATGATGAATGCTGAGGACTGCAACATCAGTAGATCCATGGTTGGGGCAAGCCTCAACTGCTTTTAGTGCTTGTGGAGGTTGTCTTTCTGTACAGTTACACCTCGTATTGATTCCCACACTAGCTCTCGGTGTGCCACATGTCATAGGAAAGGATGCAGCTCCATCATCCCTATGGAAAGCTTATGGCTTAATCCAGCACTGGCTGCATGATACAGGCATGCGTGGCTGAACTACCAGCAACCAATGTACCTGAATCTGAACTAGAGACTTTCAGAGCAAAACGTGAGAGCGCTGTAATTGCTCTTTAATTCACACCTGCCACAGACTGGCACAAAAAGGGACAAACATAACTAACCAGTTATCAAGAGCAATGTTTTGATGATGCCAGATCCAAAGGAGAGCATCTCAGTCTCACTTTACCAACATAGTTTGTTGCCTGAAGAGCAACAAGGTAGAGAATGAGCTTCCTCTTGGAGACCAAAACAAACAAACCTCCCCCTATACTCGCAGTCTGGCTCAGCTCGAACTGCCTTGCTAGATCCTCTTTCTCTAACTGAAAAGGAAAGGAAGGAAAAAAATTGCTTACCAAGATGATTAAATAAAATGTTAGCTATTCCAGCTACCCACTGGCTCTGGGTTTGACGTCAGTGCTGAATGCATTAACTATATTTGTCGCTCAGGACCTAAAAATATCTAAGGCATTAAAAAAAAATAGAGCAGTGCTGGGAGAACTGTAGGTCCTTAAGAGGCACAAAGCCCCTCCAAACCTTCGTGGGGTTCGCTGTGCCCCAGAGTAGCTGCCCACATTGTTGCACAGCCCATAGGGTCGGGATGTTACAGGGAAGCTACTGCTGCTCAACAACCAAAGGGAGGGAAATGGGATGCTGCTGCGTCTCTGCCATGAAGACTGTTGGATTGCCAAGCATGCCCAAGGTGTTTGAAGCATTTTCTGTCTTACCCAGCTTCCCAAAGAGATGAACAAGGTAGCTGATAAGTTGGAACTAATAATGTGTATTTTTAGGGGTAACTAAAGGAAAGAAAAGTCTCTTTAAATAGTGTAACAGAACTGTGTGTTCAGTTTGGGAGTCAGCCTTGTTCTTTTCCAGTTCCTTCCAGGTTTTCCTTCTTTCAACACGCTCAATCTGCTCTCTGAGAATACCATAGACCCTATAGGTGACATTTCAAAAGGAAAGCAGTCAAAGCGGAACAAACACTAGCGTAAAGAAAGCCTAAAGAAGAGATTTACCTTTGTTCTTTGTCAGATAGAGCACCTGGTGAGTCAAATATCCTTGGACCCCATCTTCACAGTTTGCTAAGAGTCAGGCTGCTACTTAAACAAAGAGTTCCTACAGGGGTGGTTGTGGGGTAGTAAATATCTAAGCAGAGAAATGAGCTGTGGAGAGGCTGGGCTGTTGTTTCAGGGTGGCAACAGAGCAAAGAAAAAGGGCCAGAAAACATTGGCTACAAGACAAAAACAAGAGGAAAGAAGTCTGGGTTTTTTTTAAAGTTATGGGAAGCAATCTACATCGACAACTTTCATTTTTACTGTCACTATTTGTGCAGGCCCTGATCCAACGAAGCCTGTAAACAGGCCTTTAACCACAGGGATAAATCCCACGGGCTGAAGTATGTCACTAACGTTTCACTGATCAGGGATGTTGTCAAGCACGTGCTTTGGACTCGTTACGGAGACTTTGCTCGGTGTACAGCTAATTACGATAAAGAGGAGCTCGGGTTACCTGAAGTCCCTTCCTGGTGCTGTTTCTGCAGCACCTGAGCAGGGTTCGCTTCACTGGTGTTTTACAACAGGTTTATTTCTTACTCTGCCAGAATATGCATGGAAAAAATAGTGACAGGAAACAAAAACCAGAGCATTTGACCCCTGCACTTGGAGAGACCACTGTAATAGTTTTGCCGGATACTAGAAGAACCCACACACAGTGATTCTGCAGACTCGCTTAGCCAAAGCCCTGCTAGTACTGCAAGGGACAGCAAGGAGCAGCTGATCCGTGCATGTGGATGCCATGGGGAGATCTCTTCCCTCATGGGGCTGGAAAAGGCACACAGACTTGGGAGATTTTCCCCTCCACGGAGCCGCTCCTGGCTCTGCAGCCTGAGTCACAGTTGTCTGCGCATCTACAGCCAGAGGTTCTAGGTACAGGCTCCGGGGAGAAGTAAATCCGGTATGTTATTAAGCACACATACCTGATGAATGACAAGAAGCAGAGACCAGCAAGTCACAACCAATTTCCTGGCTCTGTAAGCGAGCACGCAATTCATGCAATGAGAAACACACCACCCATCTCCGGCCCTTGCATCAAAACCCTGCGAATTTTGCCCAAGAGAATACGAGCCCCTGCCGCTTTAAATGTGGTGTGGTGCACACACAGGCAAAACCCTCCCGGGTTGTCCTTGGGAGACAAGGGGCCCTCCCACAATATAGTTTCTGCAGCATATCAGACACAAGTCAGTCAAGGAGCAGAAACAACATCACAGGTGTGAAGCGACTTCTTAGTCTGCAGTAACAGAGAACAAATATAATTGGGTTTAAACACCAATAGTGACAAGGCAGAGCGCAAACTCTATTTCCACAAAAACGTAGGTGATTCAAGGTTGAAAACCGCCTAACGTGGAAAGCTTTAGTGGAAGTATGTATGGAGAAAATGTATTTATATTACCATCCGGAATATTTAATATTGTAACAGCAGCTGTGAGCCTGCAAACCGCTGAATGCCCCAACCGGAGCCCCACTAGAGCTGTGGTTACCTCCTCCAGCAGAACGGCAGCTCCTTCACCTCCTCCTGACACTTTTTCTTCTCTATTGTGTGAGATTAACATATGTCCAAACTGTTGAGAGTTATGGAAGGAATTTCTCACTAAGAAAGGTCAATAAACAAAGAAGTCCTGCAGTAACAACACAAACGCTGTGTGAAAACTTAATTGGATCCGTAATATATCAAATATGCCAACACAGGGACAAACCTGCAAAATGATTGTTTAATCTCAGCCCTAGGTCATGGTTTCAGCGAGTGCCTCGCAACAGAGACTGCCTTTAACTGCTCTGAGAAGTAGGTTACAATATGTTGGGAATAAAAGCTGTTGGTAGCTGTCTATTTTTTTAAAGCGAAAAGTTATTTCTTTAGAGATTTAAATAACCCAGACAAACATCAACTGTAATCTTCTTTAAAACACTGCATTTTAGGGAAGAACGGCTCTTTTAAAAAAAAAGAAACAATGCTTATTCATTGTCAGTCTGTTTGCAATCAGATTAGACTGAAGAGTACAGGAATAAATCGAGCAAACCAGGGACAGCAGAGAGACGCTCTTGAGATCACCCACCTAAATCTCCATCGTTATCCCACGAGATGACGGGGGACACTCAATCCACAAAGTCCAACAGATAATGGGGGACACTTAATCCACAAAGTCAAACATTAAAATTTTGCATTTTCAAAACCATTGTGAATTACTTGATTTTTCTCGGAAATGTCGCAGTGAAAAAACATACTCCAGGAAAGCTATCAGCATTGTTCAGTGAAACTGCACTAGTGTTTAACTTAAGAGTAAAATTCCTATCCTAAGCTCTCACTCAACATGAGCCGCCCCATGGTACTCAATTTACAGCATTACCTACAAGAACACAGCTTGGCTTTGAAGCATAATAGATTATCCTCATCAAAGCAACTAATTTCAACAAAGGCAAGCAAGCTGCTAAAAAACGTTTCTGGGTGTCTTGATTGTAATTAGGAAAATTTTAAAAATAAAGAGGAGCTGACACCAACAACCTGATGACGTACCATGGCCACACCTGCTTTAATTAAATAGATACTACACTGTATTTACTGAAAGGGCCAAAGTTATATAGCCACCTCAAGCAAAGGACATTTTAAAAGTGACCACAGCAGAAAAGAAGCACAGAAAATATTGTTCCCCTTCTGAATGTATGGAGAAACACAAATTTTGTAGTGACTAGGAGAGTGCCTTTTTCTTTTTTTTACTATTTCTGTGGTTTACTCGGTGTCTGGGAAGGAAATCCATTTTGATGCGGTATTAGCAAAATGGCAGCTTCCCCGGGAGAAACCATTCACAGTTACAAATGCCAGAGCGGTGGCATTTCTCATCAAATCACTCCTCTGAGAGTTGAGAATTGGAATATTGAGTTGCAGCAGGAAGAAGCTGGTGAAATCTCGTGCATCGAGCATGCTCAGCGGGCCAGATGCTATTCCCAGTTACGCCTGTGCAGAATTGGCATGGCTCCCTGAAGACTAGGGCAAAACTTTAATCACCAGGATAGATACTCAAGGGCCATAAGCACGGTGTAAGCATGAGCTCTGTATGGGTGTACACCCATACACAGCAAGGCTAAAATATTTTCATTGTCCCAAGGCATTATGAAATGCCAGCAGGAACCCCATCCATAGCCCCACACACCAGAAGACCACCCCACAGCCATCAGAGCCTCTGTCTATCCGTGTCTCGGGTCCTGCAGCAACATCAGTTCGGTGCTCTCTCCTACCAGCCTTGCTCCATTCAGAAACACCAGGTTGTTTTCCATGTGCTGGAGGGATGTCAGCAAGACCCCAGTGCATAAGATTCAAGATCCAGGTTTGTTAAGGACTTGCAAAAGGTCAGGAGTTTGGAAGCGTGAAGATGCACCGACTTTGGGGCAGGGTTGAGCATGGTACTACTGAGACTGCAGTGCTACAAGTGTCCGATGCTGCTGTGAGCAGACAGACAGATCCCACCATCCCCGATGCTTTCTGCATACTGCGTCCCAAAGAGTATGATGCCACTGTCCCACAGATTCCCACTGTCGTGTGGCTCTTTGTTATTTAACCCTCTCAGCAGGCTTGTCCAGACTCATTCCTAAGCTCACCCTCATTTGCTCGCTCTGGTTCAGAGCAAACCTCACCTGGACATGGCAAAGTCCTATTGGAAACCCACCCTGCACAGCCCACACCAGGGTTGCTTCCACTGGCCCTTCCCAGTATGTGTGATCCGTCAGGGCTGTGGCACTTCACCCATTAGCCCCACTGCTGCCTCTTCTGCACAAACATCACCCCATGCTCCCCCATCCCATCCTGCCCTGTGAGGGTTGGCCCAGCACACTCCTCTTAGCGGACAGACCTTTAAAGACATTTAGGGCACACATTCCTGAAGTCCAGCTGCCTATTCAGCAACATGGTCCAAACACCACCAACACTGGAAAAAAAAGAAGCGCAAGAGACACAGGTTGGGTGCAGCAGGCACAGAGAGGTGGGAAATGTCCGGTCCTGGCTGTGATTTAAGGCCAAGTCAGGGAGAACCAGAGTCCAGGAGGATTTTCCCCCATGTGGGGTATTGCGTGCCCAAACACTGTTGAGCACAACCAGCCCCTCTCTGCAGCACTCACCCCTTCCCCTATAGCACATTTCCTGCATC
>Ga0065711_1003248_pt1 | contig 28975 bp, 15 predicted proteins | sample Hoacrofraction12_FD_59098 | JGI IMG/M metagenome (GOLD analysis project Ga0065711, IMG submission 59098) | Hoatzin crop microbial communities from Cojedes, Venezuela - Epithelial fraction 12 v2 (version 2) | ecosystem: Host-associated > Birds > Digestive system > Esophagus > Crop | place... | reverse complement strand
CCTCTCTTCCCTCCCCGCTCCCCCCCTCCCTCCGGTTCCCGCACCGGGAGTGAGCAAAGCACAACCTCAGGGAGACCCGGCCCTGCGCGCCGGCACCGGCGTTACCCCGGGGGGAGGAACCCGGCCCCTTCCTTCCCCCCTTCCCCGGGCGGCCCTCGGACCCTCCGCGGGGCCGGCGGGCACTGTCCCGCCCGCAGGCCGCTCTCCCGCCCCAGCCAACCACCCCCTCAAGGACGATTTTGTGGACATAAGCATTTTTTTTTTTAACTTTTTAAACAACTCGTGTGGTTTTTGTGGGTTTTTTTTTGTTTTTGTTTTATTTTTTTTTCTTTTTTCCCCTGGGATTTTTACGAGCTTTCCCTCAGTTGATTCCCCGCTCCCCGCTGGCCCTGTTTTCCCCGGCGGGATCGGGTCGCGATCAAGATTTTCAGCGTTGCCGGAGCCCCTCGAGTCCATCCACCTGCTGAAAGCGAGCAGCGCCGTCCCCTTCTTTCTTCTTTTTCCTCCCCCTCCACGCGTCGCTCGTCGGATGTGATGGAACTCATGTTCGCCGAGTGGGAGGACGGGGAGAGGTTTTCGTTTGAAGACTCCGATCGCTTCGAGGAAGACTCCCTTTGTTCCTTCATCTCCGAGGCCGAGAGCCTTTGCCAGAACTGGAGAGGATGGAGGAAGCAATCGGCCGGACCCAACTCTCCCACTGTCAAAATGAAAGGTGAGGTCGCCCGGTGCCGGTGAGGTGCCCTTGGGGCTCGTGGAAGGCGTGGGGCAGGGATGGGTGGGTGGGTGAAGAGACCTGCAGGAGGAACGTCGAAGCTGCAAAGAGGAGTCACTGCTGGGAGAATTTCTGACCGAGCGTCGAAACTGAGAATTGACTGGGGCTGCCGGGACGGAGCTGCCTTGCGGGTGGGTTTTCGCCCGTGTGCACTCTGTAGCGTTGCGGTGCTGCTCTCCTGGGCAGGTTTTGCGGGCTCGCCGTTGGAAATCGGAAACGGGTTTTCGATCACCAAGCTGCGGAGGTGGCTGCGAGTGGCTGGAGGTGGGTTCCTGCTTGCGCCGACTGAAACACGCCGAGGTCTGGCAGAGGTTTTTGCAGAGCGGCTCCTGGCCAGGCGTGTGAGCCGTGGCTGGCCAGAGCAGTCTGCTGTCCTGGTCGGTTTCCTTACGTTTCTCTTTTTTCTAGTAAATTAGCAAACTTTCTTTTGCAGTCGTAGAGCGAGAGGGCCTTAAGACTGTCACAGAAAAGTCAGCAAACTACAGTGTGTCTGCTTCAAGAGTTGTTATATTTCCTTTCTTTTGGTAGTAATTTCTTTTTAATAGCAGACAGGAAAATAGACAACCTTAGCAATTAAAAATTATTTAAAATTATCATATGGCTGCTCACTCTTTGCTTGATTTTTCTTATTTTAAAGTGAAACATAATTTCTCTTTCATCCTGGTGCATCTTGACCCTAGAATTCAGGTGGTGTCTACACCAAGCAGAGCCAGACATACAGTTAATAGAAATTACACAAGCCCTTTCTGATCTTCCTTTTCTCTCCTTTCTTCTCTTTCAATCCAGTGTCAGTACTTGTCCTGTTATTGCTGACTTTCATGACCATCACCTGCCTCATTAATATCTCCCTACCTGGAACTGCAGAACATCATTCTCTTATGAATGTTGGCCTTACATGAGCAGAGAATGCAATTTATATTGAACTGTGCCGAAATCTGATGGTGTTGTGCTATGGACAGGTGCTCACCTGTCACTGACTGGGACCAGAAAGTACGCGTTGCGTTAACCATAGGCTTCCCAGAGCAGCCTACGTTTTAAATTTTTAATAAATTTGAGAACTGTCTAGTCCCAGATGTGTAACCGCCTGCGTCTCGTGAAAAGCCGGGATTAGAGATGAGGGTAGGATGGAAACTTTAAAAAATACAACAGCCCAAAACAAGTGAGAGAGAGAGAGAAATGCTGAATACGTACCCAGGTTGGATAGCTCTCTTGGATCCTGCTGCTGGGACGTGTTGGTTTTAGTATGGAACGTTCTACTGGTGTGAAGAAGGGGAACAGTGCTGGCATCGCGTTTTGTAAAGCTGTGGGTCCTGAGATGTGGAAATAACCGCTGGGCGCAGGGCAAAGCGGATAAACCTCATCTTTTGCTTGAAGTCTTGTTGTATGTGTTGTCTTGCTGGAAAGGAGCCCAAGTTCTGAAAACATACTGCTGTGGGAAGCGAGACATCTCCAGTTTGGCAGAGGTGTGTGAAACTGGTTTGTACAGATCTGCGGGTCAGGCTGATGTTTGAAAAGGTGATCGTTTTTGTTCGGCTTTGAGATGCCTTCAGCCAACTGTCCTCCACTGGTTCAGTGTATGATGAGGTGTCTTTCTGGGGCTTGGCCTAGTTCCTTTAGCTCTCTTGACCGAATTAAAGGCAAGCAGCGATTGCTCTCTCTACTGTCATCTACTTGTTGCTTTAAAATGAAAAATCACTTCAGTTGATTGTGCGCATTTGTAATCTCTTTCCTGACATTAGAAACACATTAGCTAGTGTTATTGTTGAGATAATTGTAATTACTTCACCATACTGAGGTGTTGCCGTTCCAGGTTCTGCAGACCTGCGTTGGCAAGGGTTGTATTGTTTGTACTTGCTTTGTATTTTTTAGGTTTTATCTGTAGGGAGACTTAATTTCTTTGTACAAAAGTTTTAACAGGAGAGACATTCTGAGAGGATACTGTTGCCTGCTTAAAAGGCATTTGCTGGCAATTCCCAGGCTCTGGTCAGAGTTATTTCGAGAAGTGTGTGAACATGGATTTGCTGCCTGAGTAATTATTTATCCACTCTGTGAGGTCACGTATGATATTACCAACATTGAACACTTGCAGGTACTTTACTGTACACAGAGTGTTGCCAGCAAGTCTGGTCTGATGAGGGGTCTGGCATCATCTGGGGTCTCCTTGGATTTCAGAACTCCGGTACCAATTCAATTATATCTAACACCTCTTTTTGACAGTGTTTTTGTAGTCAGAAAAACCAGTTTTCTTGGAGAAATCGCTGGATCCTGAGGCTGCTCCGTTGTAGTGAGTCCTCTGAAGTGTGCTCGTTCTGAATGGAGCTGTGTGGTTTTGTTTCCACGGTTTACCCTTTTGCAGTGGCCTGAGATGTAGTCACCTATGCAAACGAAAAAAGAGGTCAGATGGGGAGTCCTTCGGTGTTAAACGCTAAGGGCAAACAAGGGGAACGATATTCTGCTAGCCTTTCCATCCAGTTTGGATCTCAGCCTGTGTTTTCCTCTGGGATCAGCCAGACAAGTTAAGTAACAGAAAGGATTTCTAGCTTTTTCAGTTGTTTTGAGTTGTCCTTGTGAGCATCTGAATCTCCATTAATTAGTTCAAAGAGAATCCCCCTGAGACTGGTGGAAGTGCCGTTGGCTGGGGAGCCCTCTTCTGAAACAAACAAGCTGCCAGCGCGCACCCCAGTCGTTGGTTTCTTCCTTTTTGCACCTTTTTATTTTGTTCTTGGGTATTTTTAATATTATGATTGTGCTTACTGCAGTTTGGACAAGAAGGCTTGGGGTCGCTCGTTGCAAATATTCACAGTAGTCACTACAGAGGTCACCGAAAAGTTGAGTTATTCACTCGTTTGTCAGTCACCCTGTCAGCTTGCTAGAAAGATGATGAAAGGTGGAGAAACATGTCTGAGTTTCTCTAATATGATCCTTGGAACAGAATTCTTCACAAAATTGGGTATTGAGTAATTACATCAGAAAAATAAGATTGTAGCTGGTTGGTTTTCCCTCATTTAATTCGCGCTGTGGTAAAGTCCTCTTATAGTCCTCTTGCATTACTTTCTAGAAAGAATTTTTCTCTTAAGATGTACAATTGCCAATCTGAAGGAGGAAGGCATTGCATCCACTTCATGGATGCCCTTAGATTTTGAAACTGCTCTCAATCTCTCCTGATTCGCCTGTGCTGAAATTCTGCAGGAAACTTCAGCAAAGCGTGTCAATTTTGGATATACCAGAAGTCCTTTCATAGTTTTGAACGTTTGTTTTTGAAGTGACCTGTTCTCACACTGGGCTGCCTTGATTGCTTGTTTTTACCCCTTTTTTTTTTTTCATTCTGAATGAGGTAGTGCTTGCAACTGATGTTTGGCCATTGCTTGTATACGCCGTTGGTGAGACGCTTTCAGCTGTCCTGGGGTTGGTGAGACGCTTTCAGCCCTGGAGTTGAGGTGAATCAATGTTTTGAAGAGCAATGTCCTTGCAGTGTGGTCAGAACCATCTGGTTCCCCGAGTTGGTTTGTGGCTCTAACTCACTTCCTTCCATATCAAACTACATCCCGCCAATTTGTTACCTTCTACCAGTGAATGCACCCGCTTGCCCTTTCTGGACAGTCTTTTCTTTCCCAGAAACCGTATCAAAGAATGGAATCACAGAAGGGTTTGGGTTGGAAGGGACTTTAAAGCTCATCTGGTTCCAACCCCCCTGCCACGGGCAGGGACCCCTTCTACCAGCCCAGGGTGCTCAGAGCTCCATCCAACCTGGCCTTGAACCCTGCCAGGGAGGGGGCAGCCACAGCTTCTCCGGGCAGCCTGGGCCAGGGCCTCACTGCCCTCAGAGTGAAGAATTTCTGCCTTATATCCAGTCTAAACCTCCGCTCTTTCAGCTTGAAGCCATCACCCCTTGTCCTGTCGCTCCATGCCCTTGTCACAAGGCCCTCTCCATCCCTCTCACAGGCCCCTCCGGGCACTGGCACCTGCTCTAAGGTCTCCCCGCAGCCTTCTGTTCTCCACGCTGAGCAGCCCCAGCTCTCCCAGCCTTTCCTCCCAACAGAGGGGTTCCAGCCCTCGGATCATTGCTGGGGCCTCCTCTGGCCCCGCTCCCACAGCTCCAGCTCTGTCCTGTGCTGAGGGCTCCAGAGCTGGACACAGGACTCCCGGGGGGTCTCAGCAGAGTGGGGCAGAGGGGCAGAATCCCCTCCCTCGCCCTGTGTCCATGCTGCTGGGGATGCAGCCCAGGGCACGGTTGGCCTTTGGGGCTGCCAGCGCACACTGCCTGGTCAGGTTGAGCTTCTGGTGAACCAGCACCCCCCAGTCCTTCTCCTCAGGGCTCCTCTCAATCCATTCTCCGCCCAGCCTGTGTTTGAGACCGTTGAGAGAGCCATTACAATCCTCTCATCTCCCGTCTCACTTTTTAAAGCAGTTGTATTTTTCACTGGCAATTGAAATAAGTCGAGTGTTTCTGCAGATGTTTTGTTATCAGTTATCTTCGCGTAAGGACTTTCGTGACAGAGGTCTTAGAGTAGATACTCAAGTATGCTCGCTCTCTCTCCAAACCCCCCGTGGCTTTGTTTCTTCTTGAAAGCTTCTGAGCTCTTTCCCACCCTTAGTCCTTTCTATTTCACAGTTTCTGAAGCATAAATATTTACCAAACACTTAAGAAGTTGCCATAAATACAGTAGGATTGCTAAATAGTGTGTTCACAGTGTTTTTGCTCAGTTTGTATTCGTTCATTCACACCGGCTTCTGCTGGAAGTGTGCTGATGAGTTGTGTGGAAACTTTTCAATAAGCAGCTAGTGAGAAAGCTTGATTTTATTTTTTCCTTTCCTTTACTGTAAGCTTGAACCATCGCATACTGTATTGCAAAACCCCCTCACACTTAACGAAGAGTTGATGCAGGCAGCGATCTCTGAGAAAACGTTTCTCATTATCCAGCCCCAGACAGTTTATGTTCTTCAAACTGTTAGGAGTGCCCACAACGTGAAGTTCTGGGCACAGTGCCTCAAAAATACAAGCCGCGGAGAGGGGAACCGTTGGCAGAGAACAGACAGAGCCCGAGGTGAGGATATGGTCCGAGAAGAGAGACAACCTGATCAAAATCTGAGCAGTGTCTACACTGGTAAAATGACAGTGGCTGATTTTCGTTAATTTATGTGGATAAAGATTAAATGGCTTGGAGAGCAACACTACTTGCTCAGGATTGCCAGTAACTATTTAATAAATTAAAGTTAACCCTTGCTCAAGCAGTAATTACAGAAAACAGCAGGAGAAACATACAGTCTCTTTCAAATTCATGCTGTGCTCTTCAGACTCTTGTTCTTTTTGAAGCAGAGTGTTGGTGTCATCCAAAGTGCTGGAAACGAAGACTCTCTGGTTCACTGCTGTTTTGTTACTATCACTGCGTATTATAAAGTTACAGTTGATTTTTCTTTTTCTTTATCTGTGCCTCTGGTATGAAGAGGGGAGATTATGTCATCACCTCACACTTCTGGGAAGTGCAGGTATAACACATCTTGTTTGTTGTGGGTTTTTTAGTTTAGTACAGCGCATGACAAATCTGTTTTAGCCCAAATACATCTGTTATAATATATCCAAGTTCACTAATAATATTAAAACCCCAAACCGGTAGCTGTTGAATAAAAGTATTGTATAGCTCCCCAATGAGTTTCTTTGTAGAAGCAACAGAATTTTAAAAAGAGAAATGTTGGTGAGAAGATGTCACAAATGCTTATGAAATACTCAGAGGTCAGCTGTCCAAAGGGTAAAGGTAGCATAACAGTGACAGCTTAGCTGCCAGCAGAAAACAGAAAACAGGTTTCTTCGTATTTTCTCACGCTGGTAAATGAATTTCACCCCTCTTTGTACTCTGTTCCATAGTAGCTGGTGGTGTTGACTTGCTGTATAGCAGAAGTTCAAGTTGAGGAGGAGAGTTACTGGGTTGTAATGCAAGGTGCAAAGGGGACATTGATTCATTAGAGCTGAAGACACCACAGAGAAGCTCTAGAGAGAGTCATTTGTCAAGACAGATTGGCAGGATTAAATGCACTGNCTTAGAGCTGGGATGCAGATTTTGGAAGCTGTCTAGAAGTTTCTGCTGAACAAAAAGGTGGTTTCACAATGCAGTGGTACCTCTGTCTTTTGGAAGGGTGACAAGCTGAAGGACTCTCACCCATTTGTCTCTTCATTTGCATTTTCCTGTGCCTTTCTGAGATCGTTGAATGTGTGTACCCCTCTCTTCAGAAACATGTACTGGAGAAACCACATAAAGAAGCTATCAGGAAAAGGTGCTTTTTTACTACTGGGATTTTAAATGGCCAATCCAGTTTTTAACTCTGTTGTGGTCTTCTGGCCTCTTCTGTGGAGAAGCTTCTCTTCCCTTCACAAGAACTTGGTACGTTCTTTCCCCGTTTTAATGTCTCATNTTTCTATGGGCAAACATCTGCTGGGAAAAGTCTCATTTTCTCCTGTCTCATCTTTCTTCTGGCTTCCGTGGATTTTTCTTTTTGTGTTTGTCTTCTCCTTCCTTTCACCTTGAGGACATCTTGGAGCTGCTGAATGACCAGAGGTCACAGATGCTCCATTTGCATTTCAGACTGACTGGAGCTACAGGGGTTATTCTTCCCTGTGCCTTGTTTACCTCTGGGGAAGCAAGGAGAAGGATTCAGGCTTCATCCTAGACTCTGGATTGTGCTCACTCTTTGTCTCCCATACCTTTCTTTATCTCTCTTTTTTCTTTTTTTTTTTTCATTGACCTGTTCTTCATTGCTAAAAGGAAGGTTTTATTTTTATCTATTTTTTTACCTGGAGGTAACTCGTTCTGTCCTGAGGTAAAAACAAAGTGAAGACAAAGCAGCTCAGGATTTCTCTCAAGCTACACTTCGGATTTGAAGTGTGTGGTTATCTTGACAAATGTAATTCTACAATGAAATGCAAATGTCTTTTATTCGTGGAGTATTTTACTCAGAATAACACATTAAAACAGCTTGTTCTTTTTATGCTTAGAAGTTTTTTTCATGCTTAGAAGTGCTGCTTATGTCACTTCTTTGAATGCTAGCACCAGACGTTCTTTCCTTTGTTGAAGTAATGTATTTGGATATCTATATGCTCTGGTGTTGCGAGCAGGAAGAGCAGGCAGGAGACTGATTTTGTGTGTCTCACAGCCACCACGGAGAGCCGTGTGTTTCGAGCTGTGCCCCCTCTGCGTACCTGGGGTAACCCATCAGCGAAGCAGTGGGGAATGAAACTGAAAAAAAAAAAACCAACCCTGCAGCTTCTGGAGTGTTGCTGATAAAGGCCAGGGACAACAGAGACCATTTTTTTTTCTTCTGATAGACTATAAAATGTGTAGGAGAAGATGTAATTCCTGCCCTGATGAAAACCCTGGAAGATTTAAAATTAGAGCTTAGTTACTCTCAAGACACATCTTCATTTCTAGGCAGACTGTGCAATTTCAGTACCTGTGTTTTCGTGGTCTGCTTTTTGCTAATGTCCTGCAGTATGGGTGAATCTTTGTAACTTGTTGCTTGACCGTTAGAGAGTTTTTTGCGAGCTGCTGAGTTCAGAAGGCAATGGGAAGTTTCGAGAAGCCGGGCAGGCTTATTCAATAGGTGGAGGTGTCCTCGTAGCTTCATGAGTTGCGTTGGGCTGTTGTCAGTTCCGTCCTCCTCTTGCTCTGGTTTGGTGTTGCTTCTGGTCCCAGCATAGTGCCTTCATCTCTATGTTTGAAGAGCCATCAGTTAAATGGGATTTCATAGGCAAGTTTACAACTTTGGAGTTCTGGTTCGGTCTGAGGAACAGCAACAAACAGAGCATAACCTCTCTACAGAATAATAGCACCTTTTGTGCAGTCTGTATCTCTTCTGGATTAAGTGAGAAAAGAAGAAGTGAGGAAAAAAGTGAACTGATCTGACCTTGGAGTGGCTGTTTTCGAGTATAATATACTCAAAGTAAAAATTATTCTGCGTATGAGTTGTGGAAGCAAAACTCGCGTGTTGACTTGTGGCCAGGCTCTTTTTTCTCTCTCTGAAGTAGTACATACTCCAGTCAGTGTCTGTTTTGCAGAGTTTGTGTAGAACTGTGGTGAAGTTCATTTTTAAGCAAGTGTAAGTTCGGTGATTTTGGTGATTTTGGTTCCTATGAAAAGTTAGTTGAGGATTAGAGACGGCTTAAGTACTCAGATGGATTTTTTTTTTTTTTTATAGGGTAGCTAAGAAAGTTGCCTTTTGTATAGCCTAGTTTGTGAACCTTTGCTTGGTTATGATGTCTAGGTTTTGAAAGTAGTGAAGTTACCCTACTAGCTACTGAGTATAACAAAGGTGAACCTGCACGTTTTCAAACTCACATAGAACTGCAGGGAAATGTGTGCGTGTTAGTGTCAGCCTAGTGATGAGGCGAGAGCTGTCTTGTCCATATCAAGTTCTTGATAGTCCGTGGTTGCCGAGTAATGTAATTTGTACTGGTATGCTGAGGGAAGGATGGCACAGGGAGTTAAATGTTAAGAATAAGGAATATGAAACCAGAAGTAAGAAAGTTTTTAAAGAAGTGAATGGCAAGGATCATAGGGTAGTCTTTTAAACAAGCAAGCAAAACCCCCCTCCTCCTCCCCCAGTATACCTTAGAGGGAACAGAAGTGGACGTCGGTGACTGGAACAACATCCCTTATGCCAGTTACACAACCGGGAGCAGAGACCATCTCCTCTTAATTGTTCGGTGTCCTAGCTATTATACAGCACTTTGTCCAGAGGAAGAAAGGAATGTATGGCTTCAAAAGATGGTTTACATTGCTGAACTTGGGTATTTAGAATATCTGTAATTAATTTTGTTTTGGTTTGTTTTTAGATCTTTGAGTAACATTTCCACACAGTCAAAACCAATTTAATCCTTGGTTCTTAAAGTGCAAGAATGTCTTTAAGGTTTCATAGCTTTTTTTACACCGACAACTTTTTTCTCACACCTGTCTAATTGTAAGACTGTAAAGCAGTTAGAAGAGTAATTCAAAACTGTGTTAGGGCTAGACGTGAATTTTTCAACTTTATTTTAATACACTTTATCTGCATTAATCTCTTTCCCCCCTCCTTCCATTTTGTTACACCCTTCCAAACCCTGCTAAAGTAAAATTCAAAGTACGTATATATATCAACTAACCAAAATATTAGGCATAGAAAAATTTTTTTAAAGACTAGAGAACAGTGATGTATAATATAAAAAATATTTCAAATACAGGTTCTAATTTCAAAATACCATATCACACATTTCTAAGTTACCTCCTCAGAAGCTGTATAGTCTTGAGCAATAAATACAGGGTTACCAACCAGAAGATTCTCATACTTCTCATAATTTGTGTGGTTTTTGATGTTTCTTCGCCTGTAGAACAGCAGTAACATTCTGGCAAGAGTGTGGATATTGTGCCACTTACTAGCTGTGTAGCATTTTTAACAGTAAATACTGAAAGTGATGTCTTAGAGGACGCTTCTTGATGGTGCTTTAAACATTATGGGCAAGGCTTGTGGAAACTCGGCTGTTTTGATTATGCTTAATTTATCTATGTTTGCTTCCATAGAGCTGGAAACAGATCGCCTCTGAAAGAGTGAAACAATGGGACTCTGTCAGGCTGTGTTACACCTATTACTTAAAATCTTCTGGAACTGCGTATCTTGAGAGAAGTGATGCTGTGACAAGTGTCTGGTTTTAATAAAATAGTGTTGCTATTATGGATCATTATTAGCGTTTCTAGATTGCTGCAACAAAGCCGTAAGGAAGGAGAAAATGTCAGTGTTTAGCAATATCGATAAGGAGAAGGTTGAACATGTTTAAGGTGATTACAAGTGGAAAATCTGTGTGCTGATTTTTCTCTATTTACCTAAATCTCTATTGGTGTGTGGTCAGTGCTGAAAAAATTTGGAAGCTAAGACATTCTCTTTCCGTAGAAGAGGGAAACCTGAAAAGTTTGCGGAAGTAGTGTCGTTAAATACACTCTTAACATCCTCATTTGGCTGCTGCAAGCAGGGGGATCTGAGTGTTATTTCTTGGTGTCTCAATGGCTTTGATGCCTTTCTTTTTTCTGCTAGGTCTAGTTTGTGGCTGTGAGATGTGTAGCAGAGCTTTCAAGCTTCTTTTTTGGATGGGAAGAGGTAGGTAGAAGAAAGGGAAAGGATAAATGGGTAAGATGGAGGGAGGCAGAAAAAAATCTGTCCTCAGAAGAAATCCTGTCCCTTCGTGGGAGAAAAGCTGGGTGCTGGAGGGGAAAATAGACTTGAGAGAAAGAAAAAGAGGGAGGTCAGAGACCAAAAACAGTATAGAATAAGAAGGCCACACATTTTTACAGCAATCTAAACAGGTAGTGTGATAAAAGAAATGTTCCCCAGAATTTGTCTGTGAGCAAGGAGAGTCTGTGCAGGAAGGCATCTGGCCGCAGCTTTTTCTCCCAAGTTAAGACACTGATGAGGTGACTCCGGGTGAACACCTGGGCCACCAATTCTGGCTTCCTCCTCTGTCCAGAGAGATGAAAAATTTAAGCAGTTGATGATCATTCTTTGCCATCCAGAAGCACTGGTAAACATGAGTAATTAATTGCTGGAGATCTGAAAAGGAAAACACTGATGCTTTAAAATCCCATTAGTATGGTTCTTTGTTTTTGGTTTTTTTTGTTGTTTTTTTTTCCCCAGATAAACTAGTGGAAACAGTTAATTGTGGCTTTGCTGTTCATTAGGCTTGAGATCACTAAAGATGCTGCTTTGGGCATGTCTCCCCAGCCAGCACTAAAGAATGGAAGAAATGAGGCGGCCTCAAAGTGCAGGTAGCCAAGTTACCGTCTGGACTCTTTTCTAGGTACATTCAGTAAAGCAATGCCTACGTGCAGCCGAGCTGTTCTTACTGGCACCATGTCAACGTATGTGACAGAAGGTGATTCTTCCCTGAAGTACAGAAAAGTTTGCTGAACCTGTGAATATTGTATGACCTTGCGGAGTCCGTCCATGTCTTGTTTCTGGTTGTTGCGGGACTTCAGGTTTACTGTTCTCAATGTACGCTCACAATTGCCTGACTTCCTTTGTCACAAATTGTGATTCTCAAGACTTACCCTTTAATCGTTTTCTTTTCTGTTTTAATATCCCTGTACCGGAGTTCTTACCTGGTAAGATTGCGTCTGTCTCATCCCATGGAGAGCGTACCGACACGAATCCCAGTTAATCCATGGTAGAGGCTAACTGAAGAGCTGAATGGTGGCTTGAATGCCCAAGTTCCATGCTTTTAGGAAACACCGATTGCTGATGTAGAAATTATTGGTAAATATTTGACATTTAAGGTTCATAGTCGTCCTGCCAGTGGGCTAGTATGTGATTAATAGGTGTACCAATGAAATGACAACTTCTGAGAACCTAATACCTTGGTAAAGTCTGTAGGGTGTCATTTAGTAATTCTTTTGAACTGATTACAGTTCCTGCTGCCGATTGGGTGTAATTCCATTTGCTATCTCATATTTATGTCAGTGAATGCGGAGATGGGAGAAAAAGGGAAATGTACCTGTAAATTTGTTTACCGGAGCTAGCTGGAGGGGCCAGGAGGAAATATTTGTAACTTAAACCTGCATGTAAGTGTCACGTGTAACTTGAAGAGAAGGTGATCTGACAGAGAGAAGTGAGTTGGGTTTGACCCGGAATGCCTTTGGAAGTTGTCGCTGACTAACTGCTTGCGTTTAACGCAGCGGGGCATGGGGTCAGCTAAGCTGCTTATCCTGCTCGGGGACAGGGAGGTAGTTTTCCCTGGCTGGTGGTGAGCAGCGTTTCAAGACTTCTGCGGACTTTTTCAGAAGGTGGTTGACTTTGCTTCAGTCCTGTGATGTTGGAGAGATCTCGGGCGATATTATGCATTTGCCTAAGCAAATTCATGCGACGGACTGTAGTTAATCCGTGCCTCACAGTTCTGCAGTGCTGCTTTTGTTATTATTTTTCTGCACTAAAAAGGATAGATGTGCTTGTTATTAGTTCTACCTGTGTAAATGTTCTGGAGCTGCCTGCTTATTTCAGATATTGCTTGGTACCCAGTTTTGTTTCCCCTCTTTTGATGAGGGGGAAATGGAAGAGAATTTATTTCTTGTTAGGGAGGAACTTCCTCCAGCCGTAGGATAGTAAGCAATGATCAGACACTCTGAGCGAGAGGAAATGTGATTGCTGCAGAGTGGAGAGCGTGAGGAAGGCTGGGGACTGCCGGCGCTGGAAGCCTGGGTCCCGCAGCGGGCCGTTCAGGCGCTGCCATGCTGCACCTTTGGACTGCGGTGGGAGAGCCTAGAATTGTGGGGCATCACTGAATGGGGTCTGTAACCTCTTGTGAAGCCGTAGACCTGGCGTTAGGTTTGGGGAGATTTTTACAAAGCCGAAGGAGATAAAATAGGAGTCAGGTAAGATTTTTTTTCCTGAAGCATTTAGGTACCTAGCTTCTTTTGACTCCTGTCTATGAAACAGATTTTTAAACCTCTGATGGTTTCCCGTTGGTGATAGTAAGAGGCAGTATCTTCTTTTAGTTCCTGACAGACGTCTAATTAATTTTTTTTTTACCCTTAAGGTGAGAATGCCTCATCCTTGATCTGTTCTTTTCAGACAATAACTTCCCCATCAGCCCCAACAAAATTGGCCTGATCTCATTCTGGTATGTTCAGTAATGCAGCTCTTCAGTGTTTGCCAGTGCATTTGTTTGGAGGCCGAGTGATACCGCTCTGGGACTTAGGCACAGGAAAAAAGCTGGTTAGAGATTAATTTTGCATGTAATACTTAAGGATGGATACTAATGGTAGAGAGCAGCACATTAAATAGTAGAGGTTGCTTGGTGTTTTGTATGACTTCCTTCCAACGTCTGAAGACATATCGATACTTCTTTATGGAGATTGATGCTCAGCTGCGATGCAGTCTGGCTTTTTGTTCTGCCTTTGTGTTCCATCACCTGCATTCAGAAAAATATCCGGTCCCTGTTGGTCTGTGTAGCTTGTTTTTTGTCGTAGGCCACTGGAGGTAATTTCGAATTCCGAGCTTTTAAAATACATTGTGTGGGGCAGAAGTGGGAATAACAGGCAGCGCTTAGCCTTGCTTTCGGGAGGCGGGAGCCGTTTGATGTCCGTGCTCTGAATGCACAATCCCGGTGACGCGGTGTGCTTGCTGCGTGGGGGGAGCGAGGAGTCACAGTGCAGGGGAAACGACTTGCCTGAAGCTGGTCGGCTTCGTCAGCCGTGGAGTTATTCTGAATGCAAGCTGCCCGGTTTGTCATGAAACCTTGGCCAGCACTGGCATGAATACAGTGTTTTGTAGCACTGTCTGTCTTGCTTTACAAAAATCTGCTGCTCATTTTGGGATTTCTAACAGCTGTCGGTGGCTTGCCCAGGCTGCTCTTTTTTTGAAATGAGTTCTTTTTATAGGGAGAGAAATGGAGGGGTGTTTGGACTAGGGATTTTCTTGTCTGAATTTCCAGAGGAGGTTGTCAAGTTGTGAATGCTGCATCGCCTGCCTCATGCTGGTATTACAGTTTTGGGATCTCAATCCTGTTAGAGTTGGGGAGAGCTGAGAAAAGAGCTTACTGACATTTTGCTCTTGGGATGCAGAGCTTGTGAAGAGACCAATAGATCTCATCTGGCATAAGGCATCAGCATAACATCGAATGCTCCCGTTTCATCAGCACAGCCCCATGCAGAAGATTTTCACAGGTACTGCACAGGAGAAGCAAAAGAGTTAAATGGAAAATACACCTTTCTGATCTGGATTTGTCTTGTGTTCGGAGAGGTTCTGACATTTGCTGAGAGCAGATGTTTTCTGTAAGTACCTTGGACGCGTCTGCAACAAAATCTTACGTGAACCATGAGGCAGAACTTGGGTGACCAGGAGCTTAGGAATTCAAGTTTAGTGATGGAGGAATGTGCCGGCGTTTCTGTCCCGGAGTCATGAAACCAAATCATGGATTTTGGTTTCATCATCATTTCCCTCCCTTCCCCCATCAAACATATTTTTGGTTACCAGGTATAATTTGTAGCTTGCCACCTGTGCCTTGTCCTGAAGTCTTGATTCAAGTGTTTGTTGTTTTTCTCTAGAGATCTGGTTTCTAATACAGCAAGAGTGTTGTAGCTGTGATGCTTTAAGGACATAAGGAAGACAAGTTTCTAAGGGAAGGAGGGAAATCTGTTCTTCAGCCAGCTGACTTTTGGAGTGTAGAAAAAGTTTTCAGAGGTGCAACTCTTCTTCTGCCTACTAATTGCCAGAGGACCTTGGAGGGATGGTTGCACAGCAGGCTATCTGCTTGGCAATTAAAATTTACTTGGGCGTATTAAAACTCTTTAGTCATGTTTACCAGTGGTGAAAGGAGGAATAACACAGCAGGGGTGGTTATTTTTCTTATTAACATCTCATGCTGCTCTGAAGAGAGGATTCCTTCAGATGTTTTGCCTCCGAAAGTGTTCTTGCTGACGCAGGAAACCACAGATCATAGAATCATAGAATCATCGAGTGGTAAGGGTTGGAAGGGACCTTAAAGATCGTCTGGTTCCAGCCCCCCTGCCATGAGCAGGGACATCTTCCACCAGCCCAGGGTGCTCAGAGCTCCATCCAACCTGGCCTTGAGCACTGGCCAGGGAGGGGGCATCCACAGCTTCTCTGGGCAGCCTGGGCCAGGGTCTCACCACCCTCATGGGGAGGAATTTCTTCCTAATATCTAATCTAAATCTGCCCTCTTTTAGTTTAGAGCTGTTCCCCATTGTCCTGTCGCTGCATTCTGGGAGGTGTGGGAGCAAGGAGCTGCTCCCAGAAGGTGCATTGAGAAGTTTGCCTCCGTCTTCATACACATTGTAGCCTCTGGCCATGAGGAGCCATTTCTTGTGTGGTTTCTAAGAAACCCTGTAGCAGAAAACGTTGGCCTTTTTTCTTCTGGCATAGGTCTGCTCAGCAGCACTGAGCGCCCTAGATTCCCCCGGTAATGCCAGTGTAACCTTAGGTGGTTAAATTGTAATTTCTCCCTTTTCATTATGCTGTGGCAAGAGTAACAGTATCCCCGCTGGTGGTTGTTGCAGCAGGGTTGTTGCAGACACTGGCGTTTTGTGGGGTGAAAGAACGTTTCTGAATCATGTTGTGGAAGTTTCCGAAGCAAAGCTATGTTTGGATTGTCTGCCAGGGCGATGCGAGTAGCTGCTCTGTCGGTTGGAGGACGTGGAACTCGCTCCCCACGCGTCTCAGGTTCTCACCCTGTGTGGCACAGGGCTGAGAGGTCCGATGCTCAGGGGAGAAGTCTCGTTTGGAGAGAGGGCAGGCAGAAAAAGGCAGCATTTTCCCACAAATCTCTAGAAATACAGGGAAAGTAATGGCTGTGTGTGTTAGTGTGTGCTTTGCAGGCCACCAGAAGAACCCCTACTATTCGTCTGTGCTTGTTTCAGTGTTGCTCTGGCTTGAAAAGGAGGGACATTGGGACCTAGAGCATCTCAGAGAAAGCCTTTCTGAAGTTAGGTCATAACCACTTTATGCAGCGGTAAGAGGTTTTGCTACTGGTAGAAGGTTTTTCCTAACAGGAAGAAAACGTGAATTACTGTGGAGAAAGTTGGGACATGGCTATGGGATTTTTGGCATGCTCTTGCTGATTGAAATGCTCAGTGGGTGAGGACTCTTGGACCTTGCACACGCATCATGCATGTTCTAAGTTTTAGTTCTCTTATCAGTTGTTGCTTGGCATCATAAAGCATCACCACCTTTCTTTTTGTAGGGCCTTTTTATGCCTCGTGAAATCTGGTGGAAGTGTCACCAGGAATTGGCGTAACACTCGAGCACTTTATGATTTGTAAGATGTAACTTTAAAAATAATATCATGAAGATAAAACACTTTTTAACTCAGTCTAATATTGAAACAGCAGGAGTTGAGCTGAGTATGTGGGACCTCTCTTCTGTTAGGTGCTCAGTTATTCTTTGACAATAATTGTTTTGGGATGTGGTCATCGCGCGTGATGTTAGCACGATGGTGATGCCATTTCTCCTCCGGTGAGCAAAGTTAAGACAGCTGGGTTTTGGTAGGGGTTTTTTTAGCTCTGTATGCATGCAGAGAGTGAGTGTAGAAAAACCGTCGTGAAATGGGTTTATCAGAAATGTTTGTTTTTTTTTTTAATACTTCGGATGACCAGAAGGGGAACTGCAAGCCTTAACAGGTTTAAAGTTACTGATGCTTAATAAACCCTCCTGATTTATCGACTCCAAATCCACCATGTGTTGTGTATTGTAGCCCTGTTCTACAGGACGTGTGTGCAAAGTAAAAAAAATGAGGTTTTTTTTTGATATTTTGATGTATTTTAAGGTCGCTTTATAGAAGAAACTAATTCTTGTTTCCTAAAATGCCTTAATCTTGGAGACGGAAGTCGCGGTGTCAGGATATGTTTATACAGTCAGCCAAACAATATACTTCTCTTGTTTCAAAGGGAAATGTAAATACAGTAACGGAAAGCTGGTTTGAGCCGTTAAATATTTTGACTTACACATATGAGCTGTTTGTGATGTAGCGTTAAGCAATTTTCAGAAATCAAATTGAGCTGAGATTTGACTCCGTGCTATGGCTTTTGCTGTAGATGGCAGAGACTTTGGGGGTGAACTGGACACCCTCTTGGCATAAAACTGACCTTTCTGTATTGGATAAAAAACGGGCAAGCTATTCTTAAAATGTTGTTGTGATGGTTGTAACGGAATTTGTGTAGTAACAGTTGCTGCAGTTTGTCAGTTAAGCAAGAGGTTTCCAGTGCTGGACCGTTATCTGCCCATCGGGGATTTCTGTTTTTAACGGTTCTTGGCTATGAATCTCATCAGTCTTATCCAGTAAACACTAATGAAAAAGTTCTGTTGCTTATTTGTCTTCTCAACTGTTTTGTATATAAAAATGTCATTCTGTGGCTTTGGGCTGATGTAGGCCTACCCCCAGTTCTGATTTTTGCTTTTAATGCAGTCTTATAAATCTCTGCATTTGCTACCCTGTGACATTATTCTCGGCGTAATTTCTCTGCTGCGAAATGGTTGTGGGATCCAGATAGAGCTGTATAACTCTGGGTGGGGAAGGAAGAGGTAAAGGAAAGTCTTAAAAACACAGATCCCATTAAGGTTTTAATACTATTAGTAAGCTTGTGGAAGTAGTAGCAGTGGAAAAGGAGGAAGAAGAAAACAGCAAACAAGAGAAGCAGACCTGTTCCTAAATTTACAAAACATATTTAGTTGATAACTTTCCTTCCTGAGAGTCCTGCACTGTAAGTGCAGTAAGAAGGGTAATGTGCAAATTTAGCAGGTGAATTACAGGGACAGAAAAATATAACCAAGTAACCCCGATAGCTCCTTTTTGTTTGCTTTATGCTGTGGGCAAATCCACCTGCTAGTGGTTCTAACTGAATCGTGATTTGTTCTCTGGAGCATTTTGCTGGTTTGTTGAGCACTTGGTTCTCTCTAGGGCTATGTTTTCGCTTGTAAAAAAAAGTGTGTATGTGTAAATGTTTTTTTTTTTTTTTTTCATTCTTGCATAGTGAGATCATCCTGCCATACAAGCCTAGAGGAGAAAGCCATATTGGCAGACTTTTTCCTGTGACTAACTTTGCGTGAAGTACCTGATGATTGCATTACAGTGCCCTGTCCTTGCTGTTTTTCTAGAGCAGTTCAGCTGCCTCTGATAGCCTGATATGAGTATGTGGGCATTTTAAAAATACAAAAACATTGAGAGAAAACAAAACCAAAGGAGCCCTCAAGTCAGAAAGCTCCCTCTAGTCATCTTTTCTGAGCTTAATTAACAGTCAGTCAGCAGCAGCGTTTGTAGCATCCTTTCTCCATCACTTGATCCCTGTTCTTATCTAGTCTTGGTCTGTCACAGCATGTGGAAACCTCGCACAGATGAATTCCACCAAAGGCTTTTTTCCAGAGTTTACTGTTCTCCATTTGTCTTTGCTGCTGGCTTTGTGAATGCTGAGGTGTTTTGCAGGGAATGTGCTTGGAGTGGGTAGTATCTGAGAAACAAACAGCCGAAACTTTATTCTGACTTGGTCCAGCAGGTGTTCCAGGGTAAAGGGGTGGCATATTTTCTTAAGACTGACCCTGCTTGAATGGTTGAGGAATGAGGAACATGTATCTTCGCATCGGTTTCCTTAATCTGTAACAGGAAAATAAACACCTACTTTGCAGCAGTACTGTGGTTTGCTTAGTTTTTGATGAGGAACGTTGTGGGTTTTCTTCTCTCAGTGTAAGATGGCATGGAGTTATTCATCTGAAGCAGAGGAATGCTAATTAAAGACAGCTGGGAGCCAGTGTTTGAGTATTGCACTGTGTCTTCAGCTTTTTAGATGCTCCATTCTGCACGCAGTCAGGCTAGACCGGAACTGGGTGCGAGGGCAGCTCCTTGTGTCCGTTCTGCTGTCGGGATCTTGCGTTGCAGGCTCTCGGTTCAGTCTTGGGGTCCTCACCCCTCGGCTTGCCAGTTTGGTTTCTTCTCTTGTGTTGTATCTGGGGCAAGAAAGTTCATTGTTGGTGCCTGTCCAGTACTCGGGATGTCTGCTGGGCTGCCATAAGAGCACCCGTTGGCTCCAGTTGTGCTGAAGCAGTCTGTGATGTGCGTGGGCATGTGTGTGTCTGCTGTGAGCACCACCGAGACCGGCTGCGTGATTTGAAAAGGTCATCTGCAGCCCAGAGAGAGAGGGTTTTTTGAAGGGAAAGGAGTTCCTAATTGTAATAATCAGAATACAGGCCTGAAAGGGGGCACCTTGAGTGAGATTTTTCTTTATTATCTAATGCACTTTATTAGATAGTCTACTCTTGGCATATGTCTAGCTAATCTTTCTTTTACTACATGGTGTAGCCTCATAGCTGCTCCAGCAGTTCACCTGTGAGCCTTTACAACCAAAGTTTCTCATGCTGTTCAATTTAGTTTGAACTCTTTCATCCCAAGTCCTCTCTCCCCTAACTTTGACCCATTTTGGCATGGGTTTTTAAAGATGAATACTTCTTCTATTGTTTTCAAGTGCTTGTATGTTATCTCTTCTCTACGTGTAAAATTACCTTAGCCATTTCAGTTGCTTTTTTATGTTAAGTATTCAGTTTCCTTCTGGAGCTTGGTACTTCATATGTTCCATGTAAAGCCTTTGTATGTTCCAAGTCTTACAGGCACAGACTAGAGTGGCTGCAATATCTCTTCTACTCAGGTGGAGAACTTTTCCTTTACCTCTTTGAAAACATAGCTATCCTGTTTGTGACTGCGTTGTGAAGTTTACATTTGATTGTGCTTAGTCTGATTTACTCCCAAGATTGTAATCCCAAGACTATTCAAGGACTCTCTTAATATTCCACCCCTTCTATGTATTCTGTACTAGTGCGTTATAGATGTGCTGTGTTTTTTGATAATGCTGCCTGAACTTTGGGAAATTGCACAGGACAGGTATTAGCTACCCATCGCACAAGTGTGTGCTTGGAAGCCGCAAACCAGCAAGCGAACAGAAACGTACCCTTCCTGCTTACACAGGCTGCAGGTATGTGAGTTCAGCACTTCTGAAGATATTCCCTTGCTGGTGACGTCGTAGGGCTGGGACCTACCTGGGCGAAATGTTAATGTAAGAGAAAACCGACTGGTGGTGGTGTGTCTGTGACCCCTTGAATCAGTTCTGCCCTTAATTGAATGCCTCTTTGCAAAGAGAACTAAAGTTAATGAGCCTTGTGGACGGAGCTTTGGATGAGAAATGCTTTTGAAGGAAGAGAAAATGTCTTATTTTCAGACTTTTGCAACATGCTTCTGTTACGTACCATGTGTCTTATCCTCAGCTTGGAGGTGAATTTTGTTTCTTTTTAAAAACAGATATGTTGCTTTTTAGGATGTTGATTATGTGGTGAAATGGAAGAACAACAAGCAGAGAAGTATAAGTAATGGTCTAAATACCTTGGATCTAATATATTTGAAATGAAGAATAAATTCTTCATTAAAAAGCTCGTGTTTCATTTTGCGATGATGGCCTTGGGAAACTGTTGGGTTTTTTTAAGTACATTCAGAGCATTCATCTTCAAGTATTGCAGAGTTCAAGACAAAGGTGAAGTTTGCTGGTGTTTGTTGCAGAGTTTGGGACCTGAAGGAATAGATTTCTCTGCCGTGTACGTCTGAGAGTAAATTTTTGGAAGGGAAAAAAGAGCAAGAGAATAAAGTAAAGCCAACAGCAGAATTTTAGAAGGAAATGTACAAAAAATAGAACACAGTGAGAAACCAAATATTTTTGAGTTTTGATTTACGTGTGTTATGGTTAAATGTAATGCTTGCTCTGCTTGCCCATATTTGAGAGTTCTCAGCACTTTTTAGTTTTAAGGGGTATCAGAGGGAGAATGTATCACTGACTTTAGTCAAAGGACATTTTACTGATAAGCACTTAACTAAAATAAAACAAGCAGCGATGTTTAAAGTGCATTCTACAGTAACAGATGTATCTTTCTACATGGCAAAGCCTGTAAAAAGCAATGTAATATTTACCTTTATTTAAACGAGATTTGTAAAACAGGTTTTGTAACACCCCCCACATACCTTCATTGTTAAGATTGCGCTTGCCTGATTTCCTGTTAGTCTTACTGTTTTTCTCACTTCAGCTTTTGGCATCAGAAGTGCTTCACTTAATTTTCTTCACCTCCTTGTTCTGTGTGTAGTTGTATTACTTTGTTCCGCTCTGTTAGGTTTTGGACTGAAGCTAGCGGGAAAGGTGAGATGGGGACCAGGGATAGCTATAAAATCAGAGCTATAGGCTCAGCTCTGAGGCGATAATGCAGCCTAACATGCCGTTTTTCCCAGGGTATACGCACCAAAAGCAGCGCGTCCTGTCTTTGCACTGTCTTATCTCTTGCTGTGAGATTTGTTCACTTGCGTTTGTATTTATTCACCTGTACGTGTAGCTTATTTTTAGAGACTTGTGTCAAATGAAAGTAACCCGATGGAAATAACGCAGTTAGATAACGAATACATTCAGTGCTTGGCCTCGTTGATTTTTCTTTCAGTTCCATTTAATAACTCTTTGGTATTCTCATGGCCCCTCTTTTGCTGATTAGTCAAGCAGCTTCTTCTCTGTTTGTCTATCATGGAAACTCAATTATTGTGCTGAAGGAATAATAGCTTACTTTGAACATGATCTGGCTTTATGAATAATTGTTGGCTGCAACTTGTTCGAGCCTACCCTGTATTAGGAAAGGTTAAGCAGTGTAGCTACACATGCATCCCTGTGTCGGTAAGCCCAGCTGGCACTGAAGTTGGTTCTGCTGGTGAAGATGCAGGTTTGTGTGCATGGCTTGTGTTGGCTGTTTTCGGGTTGGGGTTTTTTGTTGTTGCTGTTGTTCTGGCTGGAATAATTATGTCTGTGCTAAATTTTTAGGTGTTAGAAAATGGCTGTAACAATCAAACCTGTAATGCACATAAAACAGTAGCAAAAAGGGTGGAATGGTCCTCATCAAAGCTGCGCGTTCCACATGGAGGTAAATAATGAGACGTGATTTATTCAGAATGGTTTAGATATGCTCAAGCCTGCTGCCTAGGTAGGAGGTGTAGACTAGACAGCCCCTCAAAATCCCTTCCTGACCTGGGTTTTGCTAGTTAGTTAACCCGTAAGTGAGAATTGGTTGAGGTTGCTTTACCTGTGACTTTGTTCTTCCCAGACCTGAAAGGTTTGCTTTGTTCTGCTTGGGCCATCATGTCTGCTTCCCAAGAGGAAGCAGTGATTCTTGCTAGTTTTGCTCCACAATTTGAAGTGATCTTCTCCTTTGATTAGATTTATCTGGCAGATCTGTCAATTTTGCATTGTATGTTTGATTTCACTGCTGTATCATTTTCTTGTATTACATTTGCAGTCTTCCTTGCGGTCCTTATCTTTGCTTTCTGAGCAGAAGCTGTGATGCTTTCTCCTTTTCTTTGTTAGCAGACTTCCTTTTTTTTTCTTGCTCAAAATATATTTATTCTAGAACCTGAGAGTACCTTCTGTCTATTTTATTGATAATACCTTTTGATACAAGTAGGCATGAATCCACCAACCCTGGATTTGTGTATCTAGAGATAAACTTTTTGAATGGATTTCTCTTTGTTTAGGGCTCAAAGGAGAATATTCAGAGTCTCATTAAAGCACCTAATGTGGATTGTCCAGCTGACTTTACAGGAGACCTAACCCGAAAAGACCCTCTGATGCTGTGAGTCACATTCTAGATAGGTGTCTCACCTTGGCTACTTCGGGGACTACCCCCTTGGAACTTAGGGCGGTTTAACTTCCTAATTCTACTGTTTACGCTGTGTGCCAAGTTAGCTACTGTGAATTCACCTGCCCTTAAAGTATCACTGAAAAATTATTTTCTGCTTTTCAGTTATTTTCGATTTCTTTTCCATGTCTCTTTTTCCCTGTAGAAAATTCAGCATTTTAGAAAGATGTATGGTCTTATAGGTAAGACTACTGGTTTTTAGATTCCCCTCCCCAGGTTTTACTGCTTTTACCTTATTCTGAAAATGTCTAAGCTGTGTGCTGTGAGTGTCTGGCTATTGGTTAGGATATGCCAGATAATTGGCCACCTGTCTTCTGCTGATTACTGCTAACACGGTCCAGCTGATGGATCAGTTAACGAGTTCAATCCAAAGTCAGCTTGGTACCTCAGTTTGCTGTGTAAAACTGTTCAGATCAAGCTGGCTGACTTGCACTGGACTTGTGCTGGAGCAGATGAGGAGGGCTTGTGTTGTCTTCCAGCTTGGAAGGAATGTTTTCTCTGGAGAGGTAATTTCAATAACGCTTGTCAAAGTATTTTTCTTGAGCTGGTTTAGTTTGACTGTGTCATGGAGAGTGTGGAGGGTGATTTCAGGACTAGCACCAGTGCTACTCTGCTAGTACCATTGAGACCTGGTCACTGACTGTATGTGTGCTGCCCATTGCAACAGTTAAAGTAAAATATTTTTAAGACTAAGGTGTACTGATAGATTAATAAGCAGAATGCATTTGCGTTTGCTGCTTTTTTTGTCAACCTAGTCTGTCCTTAGCATTTCTAGCCTAACCTTCACACCCAGCACCGAATGCTTGTAAAAAGAAATGCCATCCAGGCTGCAGGCTTGCAGCTCTTTGAAGAATGTGCAGGTGTCTCACCCAGTACTGAAGTCTTTTTTGAGTCTTGTACCTTGTAGAGGCTGTTGAGGTGTTATCTCTTTTCTAGTACTGTGTAATGAAAGGCTTGGATAAAGAGCCTCTATGCAAAAAGTGGAGTTCAAACTACAAGAAAATACCTCTCGTTTCATTGCTCAGAGTAATTTCAAGTATTAAAGTGCCTCAGTTTGGAGCTTCTGTGGTATCTACTACTACTGTAGTAGCAGCAATGATATTTAAGTTGACTATGTTGCACTAATTAAAAACAGTAATTTTTTTTAGTGACTAATTAAAAATAGTAGTTTTTTTTAGTGACTTGATGGAAGCTTTACACCTGTTCTGGTTGTCGAAAGTGGAAATGAGATGACTTTTCTGCCAAAATCTTGTTTATCTGCTAGCTGTGGAGAAAGGGACACGCCGCTTTTCCATCGTTGTTCATTTTACAATCTGCTGCTCTCACGTTTGTGGATGGGATTACAGCACTGTAAAACAGAGGCTCTGTCTGTTGCCGAGAGTGGAGGTCACTGGTGATGGAGAAATAATCCTGACAGTGTAAGGCTGCCTATCTGGGAGAAGTGAGCGCTGCCTAATGAATCTAATTTCACTGCAATCAGAAAATAAAAAATGGGCATGTTTCGAAAACTCTATTTTCTTTCCATATTTATGTAATCCCTCTGTTTGACAGGTCTGCTCAGTGCTGGGGGAGTTGTTGGCTGCTTTGCTGCCTGCACACACGCTCCAAGCCCTCTCCCTTCCTAGCTGGTTCCCAGCTGGTCGGACTGGAGGGTGGCTCTAGGCAGAGGGTGAGAAAGCGCACACTGACATCAGGGCTGAAGTTTTCCTTTGGTGTGTTGCCTGGAGGCCAGTGGGGAGGGAAAGCTGAGGGCCAGATTGCTTTACCTTCTGGCTTCCAGTGGTGGTTTGGAAGATGGTTAGGGAGGTGAAGAGATGTAACATCAAATATCTGAAACTGAATTAATGAGGCTCTTGGCACCAGGGTTTGGAAGATGAGGGAAACAAGGCTGCTGTAGCGATGGGTCAGGAAGCGAGCTCAGTAAAGCGGTGAGGTGCTTGCAGATAAGACATGTCTGGCATTTTGTGTGGAGTGTAATCTAGCTCGGAGCGAAGCAGAGACGTAAAGCTCCTGTAGTCTGATGACAAGAAATCTTCATCTGCACTTGAAAACATAGAAAGTGGAATTAGTTTGGTAGAAAGGCGGTGGTTAAATGCATTTGTATAAAGCTCTTGGTGCCTTCAGTTCAGATCCTCACAGGCTCGGTGTAGTCAGTGCCGTACAAACATATACATTCCCAGTTGCTGCCGTAAATAACTTGAAATATAAAGATAGATGTCATACAAAAGATGGTGGTGAGGGGAATAAAACAACAAGTACTAACTGATATTAAAATCCTATAAATAGGTGAATACTGAATGTTACCAAAAAAGTCAATACTATGGTTCCTGGATAACCTTTCTGTTGCTGTCTTGTGCATATGCACTGTAATAGTTCTCTGTGTTATCACCTGACATTCACAGGATGTTGCAGCCATATTCTAATGGAAATGCATGAAAAATATTTGATTATCTTAAGTCTTGCTAAATGGCTGCAGTTTTGTCAGGAGACAAAGTCTGAGTCCCTGATGTCTGCTCGGCTAAGGTAGGTCTCCTGGTGAAGGACTATTTTTTTAGGAACGGGTACCCATGCCCTAAGGGGCTGAAAACAAACATAAAGTTGGCAGGCAATTCTGCAGAAAAATTCTGTGCTGCCTTTTACTGTCTATCAGAATTGGTCCTTGAACTTGCTGAGGCAAGAAAGGAAGTGGAAGGGGCTCCCTGCTCCGATCTCTTTAGCATCCCGTGAGTTTTGTTCTCTGAATAGCTAATTGTATTTTGCTTCTCGTCTTGCTAGATGGGCTGGTGATCCCATTGGTGGAACTGTCTGCAAAGCAGGTTGCATTTCACATTCCATTCGAGGTGGTGGAGAAAGTTTATCCTCCGGTACCTGAGCAACTGCAGCTTCGGATCGCCTTCTGGAGTTTCCCGGAAAATGAGGAAGATATCAGGTAATGAATGCCCTTTCTGTTTCATTGATGCTTGAGGAAAAGCTCTGCTCACTAGAGGAGAATCGTCCATTTGATGTCCCATATATTTGCTGCTTCTGCTGTTCTCATGTGCATTTTGCAATACGTGGATGGGTTACTGTGGGGTGTGCTGTGATACAGGGTTTGATTTTGGGGTGAGCTGCCCTGCATGTGTCCCTGGAAAAGCATGTACACATGCAGGTTCCATGTGTAAATGATAGCAGGATAAATGCACCCTTTAATTTCCCTGACAGTGACTTTGTTGTAGAGTTTTGTCCTTATGTTAGTCTTACACAGTGTTCTTCCCAGTTTGAATCTGTTGAGTCAGAGCTTTAACTGGGCTCAGAAATTGCCAGGGAGGGCTAGCTCAGTATGCTGTGCAAGCCTTCTGTTGGTGGAAGTAGGAGGATCGGAATTTGCGGCGTACATCGGTGATCAGAGTGGATACAGACAGAGAGGTGACTATGTTTCTTATGTTTCCACACAATTTCTGTGAGTACATAGTCAAAAACTCTGTGCTTTTAGCTCTTCTACCAACGTATTTTTGCTGAAGCTTTTATACTATAGGAGGCCTACCCATGTAACTGTGCGTTCAGAATTTTGTCACAAATTAGTGGTGTTACACTCTTCTAGAAAGAACCATCCTGCAAGTTCTTAGGTGCATTTATCTAATGTTCTGGTGTCAGAGGGGGGAGGTAATGGTAGCAGTGCTGATGTAATTAGTAAGATCACCTGTGGGGGAACAGAGCAAGCCAGCTGGTTGTACACGTTCGTTATTCTGATGAGCACAGATGTAGAAGAACCTCACATGGGCATGCAAGTAACTCATCCAGAAGTACAAGGAGTTTTTACTGTGGTGTGCGAACATTGGACCTTGAATTGGTATTATACTGTATATAAAAGCTTAATTTTAGGCTATGAATGAATCTGTATTTCAGAGCCTTAGGCTGAAATTCCTAGAAGTGCCAGTGGCGACACACAAACCCAGCTAGGAAGAGACTAATGATTTTTGTTGTTGAAGTTTAATGGAGAAATGGCAGAAAAGAGCTGGACTTCATCTTAAAGATGAAGATCGTAAAGATTTTTCAAAAGCCGTGTCAACAAAGTTTGCAAACGGATAATAATGTGAAGATCTTGACAGGCTGTTTGTACCTCTTACAGATTGTACTCGTGTTTGGCAAATGGCAGTGCAGATGAGTTCCAGCGAGGGGAGCAGCTGTTCCGGGTGAGGGCTGTCAAGGACCCTCTCCAGATAGGTAAGAGCATTGCAGCTCCACGTCTCTAGGTGTTTCAGATTCCCAAAACCATACCTGCCGTGGGACAGCAGTCATATGACCATGTCTCCAAATGAGCTTTTCTGGCATCCTACACTAAGATTGCCCTGTGCCCGCAGTGCATTTAAGAAAAATGGTAGCCAGGGGGGTGAGACTCCTGGCAGAGCAATTCCTCTGGCCTGCAGCACATGCTCCTTCGGTCTCCTGGGAGTGGAGCTTTGCCAGGAACAGGGTATCAATCTTAGTTTTTTCTTGTGAGCTACATGCACTTGCAGGATGAATGCTCCTGGGACACGCAGACACATTTTTGTAATGTATTGTAATGCCTGGAATAGATAAGCCATCATCAGGCAGTGGGAGCAGGGGGTGGCTGGGAGGGAAGAACATTCTTGCAGTCTCCATGAGGTGGCCAAGTCACTCAGATGTGCAGTAGATGTGATTCTTGTCTTCACGTTTAAGCAGGAGGGTGAGAGCTGTGGCCTGCAGGAGAAGACAATAGCTGCACTTTGACTGTAAACAAGTAGAGTTTGATGACCATTTCTTTACGCAGTAGTGTTGGGCTAAGCACTCCACAGTGGTCCCCCTTACAGTCACCCTTTCAGTCCCTGCAGGCTCAGACTTCTGTAAGCTGCGCGGTGAACTGAATTGTGGTATTTTCCCTGGTTTACCAGTAACCATTAATTTAACCCAGAATTTTTCCCTGGTGTGGTTTCCTGCACCATCCCACAAACAGCTGTTCAGTACAGCAAGACTGGTGGTGCAGAAGAACTGGGCAGAGCTGCTTGAATCAGCAGTGTCAGTGGCAGATGTTCGTCAAGCTACACTCTGAGTTGAAGCTTGTGATATGGCATGGTGAAGCCTTGATATTTTCCTTGTCTCTTTTTCTAACTGATCTTCCATCTGCATTTAATCAGTTAACTGTCTTCATATACAAGTAAAAATTTCATGGTAGGAGCTTGATAAGAGCACGTAGCTGTGACCCGTGCTTCTCTAACACCTTTCGAATACTTCTTTATCTCAGTGAAACAGAACTGCTGCAATTCCAGTTTGTGAAATGCTTAATTTGCTTTTGCAGAAATTAGGGCGTTTTGGCATTAGCCTGAGATGCTTCTAGTATAACAGAAGGACTAGCTGAACTGTTTGGGTTGTGTTATCCAAGTGTGGAACATAAATTAGAACTGTAGCTAATAGTAAGCAGTGCCGTAATTTTCTGGTGAATGCCTTCTTTTGTTTTGATTCTGTTCCAATTGCTGAAATGGCTGAAGAATTTGGGTGGCATTATGTGTACTAATCAAAATAATCAGCCACATCAGGAAGAGGATTTGAATTCTGGTGAACAGAAGAAATAGAAAGGTTAAGCAAGGTAAAAGCAAGTTTGTGTTGGCATGGAGATTATATTTTGAGGAAGAAATAGTACACGTTGTTTTATATGGGATTTAGTAGGTCACGTGCATTCCTGAACACTATCGTTATTATAATACACCATATTGTAACAAAAACTTAGTAGTGTGGATTTATAATGTACTACCCTGGGCTGATGGTGGAGAAACTATTTCAATCATCTGTCGCAAGCCATATTTTTTCACTTAAGGTAGATTGTTGGACTGAATTTTGGTTATGGCTTTGATACCCGTGGTGCTTTGTGTGCTTCATTAAATCACAGAATCACAGAGTGGTCGGGGTTGGAAGGGACCTCTGTGGGTCATCTAGTCCAACCCCCCTGCCGAAGCAGGGTCACCTACTGTAGGCTGTAGAGGACCT
>Ga0065711_1031694_pt1 | contig 28977 bp, 4 predicted proteins | sample Hoacrofraction12_FD_59098 | JGI IMG/M metagenome (GOLD analysis project Ga0065711, IMG submission 59098) | Hoatzin crop microbial communities from Cojedes, Venezuela - Epithelial fraction 12 v2 (version 2) | ecosystem: Host-associated > Birds > Digestive system > Esophagus > Crop | place... | reverse complement strand
TCCTGGCTTGTATCAGGAATAGTGTGGCCAGCAGGAGTAGGGAGGTGATCGTGCCCCTGTACTCGGCACTGGTGAGGCCGCACCTCGAGTACTGTGTTCAGCTTTGGGCCCCTCGCTGCAAGAAGGACACTGAGTTGCTGGACCATGTCCAGAGAAGGGCAAGGAGGCTGGTGAGGGGTCTGGAGAACAAGTCTTATGAGGAGTGGCTGAGGGAGCTGGGGTTGTTTAGTCTGGAGAAGAGGAGGCTGAGGGGAGACCTTATTGCTCTCTACAACTATCTGAAAGAAGGCTGTAGTGAGGCAGGTGTTGGTCTCTTCTCCCAAGCAGCTAGTGATAGGACGAGTGGAAATGGCCTCAAGTTACATCAGGGGAGGTTCAAACTGGATATTAGGAAAAATTTCTTCACTGAACAAGTTGTCAAGCTTTGGAACAGGCTGCCCAGGGAAGTGATTGAGGCACCATCCCTGGAGGTATTTAAAAGACAAGCACATGTGGTGCTTAGGGACATGGTTTAGTGGTGGACTTCGCAGTGTTAGGTTTACAGTTGGACTTGATCTTAAAGGTCTTTTCCATCCTAAATGATTCTGTGATTCTATGAAGCTCCATCCCTGGAGGGATAGAGTTCTGCAGCTATCAGCATTCCATTGTGCTTCTGGTGATCAGTCTGAAGCTTGGAGGAGGAAAGGGGAAGCAGAAAGACCGTGTGCAATAAAATGCTTCAGCACCAAAGAAATGAACACAGTGAGGGCTTGGCTACTGCCCATCCACTCCCACCTTCCTCCTTGCTGGCTGCTGCCAGCCCACCATTCATAAAGGAGGTTAAAACTAAGTCCTTAGTTGCTCTTTCTCCACTCTGGTGTCTGCCCACTCTGCAAGCTGAGATTGGTTGTTGAAGGTCTTCACGTTCCTATCTCCCCGGCATTGCTGCCTACAGACCTCCCTCCTGCTGCCCTAGCGCTGCCCGGTGCTAATGCTGCAGTCTGCGGAGGGGTGCAGGAGACGCAGCTCCCTGATGCAGTGGGACCATGCGAGGTTGCATCAGTAGCTTTTGTAGGCCAGTGTCCTGCCCTGTGCCAGTCAGAGGCATCTTCCTTTGTGGTATAAAATCGGAGAACAGCATTGTCCTGGGGTGTTTGTTTTTACCTGAGGCAGTTAGCACTTTGCACGTATTCATACGTGAGGGTTTGCTATTTTATTTATCCAATTTACTGTAAATGGGAAGTGTGATCATCTTGAACACTGGCTAGCTGAAGGGCTCCCATTCTTCAAATACTGTGGGGAGGACAGATAGGGAGGAGAGGGAGAGACTACCTGGACCCTCATGGCAGCAGAAGACCGTGTATTCAGGGAATGACTAGCACTGCGTGTTTTGACATGATACGTGTGGTAACCTGTGGGGAGAAGAGGTGCTGCACAGTCCTCAGTGGTGCTTTCCACTGATGAGCAAGCAGTACAGTACCCCTCTCCACAAGGAACCTGAGCAGGTCTGCCTGCTTCCCCACTGCGGTCTGGATGCTGAGCCCCTGAGACTCTTACTGATGAATGCAGATTATCCAATTTTATTCAAATATTTCTCCCCATCTCTAAAAAACCCATAGTGAGACAGCAAATGCAGGGATGGGACTGGAGGTACCAAACTGTTGGCTTGTCAGTGTTTTGGCTGTATCTAGCCCCATGTTTTATTATTATGGGTTCTCCCCTCTCCCTCTCCTCTCCCTCCCCTCTCCCTCTCCTCATTTTGACCTCTTGACAATCCAGAGTGCAGCTGCTCTGCATAACACCCCGAAGATACATGTGCTCTGAGTCTCTGAGATGCTTTCAGTGTTGCGTCGGAGCCCATGCAGGTCTATGTTACTTAGCAAACATTAGCAGTGGCAGTCAGATGAGAAGCCTGATAATAAATCAGTTGGAAGGATCAACAGAGGACAACATCACTTTAATTTCACTTTAACCACTGAGGTATGAGAGTTGTACAAGGATGGAAAAGCAGGAGCAAGCATAAACTCAGCTTTACTTTAGTGTTTAGAAGTAACACTGAAAAGGTGTAGGTTTTGTTTATTACTTTGGCATCTGGACAGATCTGGATGCTGCTTTCCCACCCATCCCTCACAGAAAGATTTTAGAAGCTGTTTCCCTGGACATGGAAAACAGAAGTATTGTCAACTATCTTCTGTGAAAGTTCACTTGTCAAATCTTAGGCAGTCTAGTTTCACTGTATAAAAGCTGCAGCAGGATAAAGTGCTGCACGGTGTTTCCTACCTTGTTCAGCATAGAGAAGTGAGCAAACTCACCTCCACGTATTGGCATAGGTACAGTGCTTTATTTTTGCTTTTCCAAGAGGGCCCAGGCCAGTTATTCCCCACTGCTAACTCTCCTGCTAGGTACAGCAAGGCAGTGACAGTGCTAATGTGCTTTCTTCTCCTGTTGCTCAGTCTCATCCCTGACATTTCTTTCTAGTTTAGCACATATTTGGGTTTTTTTACTGGCTTTCTCGGCAGTATTCCCCGGTAGTCACTCAGGTAATCGTCAGGCCAAGTGGGGCCAGTGAATTGTTTTGCACTCTGCTTAGCAGCCTGGCTGGCGTGTACCACCTGCAGCAACTACTGGGTGAAAATCACGTGTGCCCTGTATGAACAGCCTAGGAGTTCAAAATCGTAGGCAGTTTTCTGAGCATCTCTCGACAGACTTTCAAGTGGCAAGACTGTTAAAAAAACCCCAAATGCTGTCTGTTTTTTGAATTTATAGAGGTCACTTTAAAATTTTCCTGTGGGACAAGGGAGGCTGGAAACCTTCTCTGTTTTGAAGATCTCATATTCTTGTATATATGTTCATGACTTTGGGAGATGGGGCATTTAGAGCACCACCAGGTTAGGGCACACTGTTCTGTCGCAGCAAATAATATTTTGTGGAAGGATGCATATTATTTCTTTAAAATTGTAGCCTGGGAGAGATGAGGGAGAGTTCTTGCCAGAAACTTTTACATGAAGCAGTGTGATAGAGCAACCAGGGAATATATTGCATGCTAATAAAGTTCCTTCTTCAGTGTGAAAAGTGCATGCTTTGTGAGTGGCAGCGGGTCTTGTTTTAGCTTTTGACATTCTAACTTGACCCATTATGAGGCATCCACCAGCACGCCTTTTCAGTCCTTTCCAAAGAGCTGCCAAAACTAAGGAGATTTTTTTGAGAATAATCTGTGACCCAGCAAAGTTGGCTGTAAGTTTTGTTTGTTTTTCTTTCTCCCACTGGTTCCTACTATTCTCTTACTCCCACATCCTATTTGACTCTTGTTTTCAAATTCATTCTTCAGCCTTCTCCTTCCCTACCTACTGCATCCTGTGTGCTGCTTTCCGACTTCCTTCTCTTTTCTTATAGCTTTTCCTTCCAGTTCTTGTTCGTTCTGGCCCCCGAGGAACGAGGAGTGAAACATTAACAGTTGCAGGAGGCCCAAGTTAATATGGCTGTTTTTATGAGTTTAGAGTTCAGGTGAGGACTCTGGGAGACATCCTTTGTGTATGACGTTGTGCCCCAGAGCAGTCTGCACCACTTCCACTGCTGGGGCAGCTCAGAGGAATGTATATCTGTGCTTCACCCAGTACCACCTACAGTCCAGCATTTAAGATAAAAATACTGATAAAAGTCGATCTCCAATAAGATATGGATGTTCCAGTTATTGCAAGTTAGTTAACAGGTGGTAAATTGCTCTGCTACTATCACTTCACCATGTGTCTCAGTTGCAGAGAAGTTGAAAGGCATTAGACATAGGGTAAGCAAAGCAAGTGTGTTTGAATCATCACACGTGTCTTGATATGGCATATGGAAGTTGCAGTTACTTTGACAGTGGCTTGAAAAATATGTCATTTCATAGTAAATTCGGAGTGCATACCTGTGTGTTCTTTTCGAAGTCGTATTGCCACTTTTACAATAAGGCTGTTAGCTTACTAGGGGATATATGCCTGCACCTCTTTGTGAGTTGAAGATCACCATCCTCATAAATCTGTGCTTACAGTATGTGGAGGCAATTCCTGTGCTGATGTCAACGTATCCTGGATAGAAATCACAGATATAAAACACTTATATTGGTTATAATTTCTCCATTCAAATGTTGCATGGGTAAGGCTGAAAAATTTAGGTCTTTGTTATTTCTCTGAGGATACACCTAATATGTCTATCGTGAGCTTTTATTATATTGTCTGAAAATACATCTTTGCAGACTATATAAAGAGTATTTTTTCAGTCAGCTGAGGTTAGCTGCAGCCAAAAGTTTGACTAGTCTGACCCTTGCAGTCCAAAGGGACCAAAATCTACTTTTGTAAATGGAAGCATGCCTGGAAGAACAAACATTTTAACGTAATAGTCACTGTGCTGGCAAATTTATCTTCCTGCTAATTTCTTATGCCTGTGATGCCCAGATGATTATCAGTTGTGTGCTAATGTAATCTTCTGTCCTGCTGGTTTATTTATAACCAGGATTGATCAATTTATATATGGCTGCATATAGCAATTAGTTTTCACTTTTTACATCTTATTTTACACATTTTTTTCTGTATGCGAGGCATAAGGTGGAATCTGCCTTGTAAAACAAGTTTGGTATAAATGGGTTGGTGAGATATACTTGTCCTTTTGGAATATTATATACTTTTACCAACAGCACTCTAACAGAGAAATAAATGTAAAGGATTTAAAGCTTGATGTATTTGTTACCTATACATGTATAAAATTTCACTGCTTTTCAGATTTCTAGATGATTTTATATAGTTTTCAGTTAAATACTGTAATTTAAAATATTTGATTCAGGAATGTAACTGTAGTAGGTAGTTATTTCTTGAAAGACTACCTAGGTTATTAATGAATAAAAAAGGTAAAATGAAGGTGATTTAAAAAAATGGAGAGATACACCAATATACATGTATATATTTTAGTTTAATGCATCTCTTCTAACTTGTTTCAGGTTGAAGAAACTTCTTGAGCAGGAGAAGATCTATCAAGCTCGGAAGGAGAAGGAACATACAAAGAGACTCAATAAACTAAGAGAAGAACTAGTCAAGCTCAAATCATTTGCACTCATGCTGGTGGATGAAAGACAAATGCATATTGAAAAACTTGGTCAACAAAGCCAGAAAATACAGGACTTAAACCAAAAACTAAAGGAAGAAGAAGAAAAGCTTAAAATCATTAGTGCAAAAACAAAAGAAGATGGACAAAAATTGATGAAGTTAGAGGCAGAACTTGAACTCAAAACATCATCATTTTCTCAAGAACATGAGGAGATGACTGCTAAACTGGCTAATCAAGAGTCACATAATAGACAGCTAAGGCTTAAGCTAGTGGGGTTGACTCGCAGAATAGAGGAGCTAGAAGAAACTAACAAAAATCTTCAAAAAGCTGAAGAGGAACTTCAAGAACTAAGAGATAAAATTGCAAAAGGGGAATGTGGAAACTCTAGCTTAATGGCAGAAGTGGAAAACCTCCGCAAGCGTGTGCTTGAAATGGAAGGGAAAGACGAAGAGATTACAAAAACTGAATCCCAGTGTAAAGAGCTGAAAAATAAACTGCAAGAGGAAGAGCACCATAGCAAAGAGTTGAAACTTGAAGTGGAAAAATTGCAGAAAAGAATGTCAGAACTAGAGAAGCTGGAAGAGGCTTTCAGTAAAAGTAAGTCTGAATGCACCCAGCTGCACTTAAACTTGGAGAAAGAAAAGAATTTGACTAAGGATTTGATAAATGAGTTGGAATTGGTGAAGACTCGAGTGAAAGACCTTGAGGCATCAGAAAGCAAGTTGGAAAAGGCTGAAATAAGCTTAAAAGATGACCTTACAAAGCTGAAGTCATTTACTGTAATGTTGGTTGATGAACGAAAAAATATGATGGAAAAAATAAAACAGGAGGAAAAAAAAGTTGAGGGTCTAAACAAGAATTTTAAAGTTGAACAAGGGAAAGTTATGGATGTAACGGAAAAACTGATAGAAGAGAGTAAGAAATTTTTGAAACTGAAATCTGAAATGGAGGAAAAGGTGTCTAGTTTGACAAAGGAAAGGGATGAGTTAATTGGCAAACTGAGAAGTGAAGAAGAAAAATCCTCTGAACTAAGCTATAGAGTTGATCTGTTAAAGAAAAGAATTGATGGTATGGAGGAAGTAGAAAGAGAAATTACAAGAGGTCGAGCCAGGAAAGGACCAGAGCATGGTTGTCATGAGGACAACAAGATTAAAGAACTTACCGTTGAAATTGAAAGACTGAAAAAACGTCTCAAACAATTGGAAGTGGTTGAAGGAGATTTGATGAAGACAGAAGATGAATATGATCAGCTAGAGCAGAAATTTCGGACTGAGCAAGATAAAGCTAACTTTCTTTCTCAACAGCTGGAGGAGATGAAGCTCCAGATTGCCAAAACAAAAGCGATAGAAAAAGGTGAAGCAGTGAGCCAGGAGGCAGAGTTGAGGCACAGATTTCGTCTGGAAGAGGCCAAAAGCAGAGATTTGAAAGCAGAAGTTCAAGCTCTTAAGGAAAAAATTCATGAGCTGATGAACAAAGAAGACCAGCTTTCTCAGCTCCAAGTTGATTATTCGGTTCTGCAGCAAAGGTTTATGGAAGAAGAAAATAAAAACAAGAGCATGGGGCAGGAAGTTCTGAACCTAACAAGAGAGCTGGAGCTTTCTAAGCGTTACAGCCGTGCTCTGAGGCCCAGCATAAATGGACGAAGAATGGTCGATGTTCCCGTGACTTCCACCGGCGTGCAAACAGATGCTGTAAGCAATGAAGCAGCAGAAGAAGAAACTCCAGCAGTGTTTATAAGGAAATCCTTCCAGGAGGAGAATCACATCATGAGCAATCTGCGACAGGTGGGTCTGAAAAAACCCATGGAGCGTTCTTCAGTGCTCGAGAGATATCCTCCAGCGGCGAATGAACTTGCAATGAGGAAATCTTGGATACCGTGGATGAGAAAGAGGGAAACTGGGGCTCAGGCAACTCCTGATAAAGGAGCCCGAACCCACAGTAGTCCAGCACATCCTGGGGAGGTTGTCCTTTCACCAAAGCAGGGTCAACCTCTTCATATTCGGGTGACACCAGACCATGAGAACAGCACAGCTACTTTGGAGATAACCAGTCCAACCTCAGAGGAATTTTTTTCAAGTACCACTGTCATCCCTACTTTGGGAAATCAGAAGCCACGAATAACCATCATTCCCTCTCCAAACGTTATGCCCCAAAAAGGGAAAGGCAGTGAAAGTCCCATGGGCCCAGATCGTTCTATGTCTCCCGTCACTATAACAACATTCTCCAGGGAAAAGTCCCCAGAGGGAGGGAGAGCACCCTTCGCCGACAGGCCTGCGTCACCCATTCAGATTATGACAGTATCAACGTCCGCAGCACCGGCAGAAATCTCTGTCTCTCCGCAGTCACAAGATATGACCATGGGAAGGGCTGTCTTCAAAGTAACGCCAGAAAAACAAACTGTCCCGACTCCAATCCGCAAGTACAATGCCAACGCCAACATTATTACGACAGAAGACAACAAAATCCACATCCACTTAGGTTCCCAGTTTAAACGCGCTCCCAGTGCCGCACCTGATGGTGTGAGTCCTGTGATAACGGTCCGACCGGTGAACATAGCGGCAGAGAAAGATGTTGTGACTGGTACCGTCCTTCGGTCGCCCCGGAACAACCTCTCCTCGCGACCTGCAGCAAGCAAAGTGACAAGTACTATCACTATAACGCCTGTTACAACGTCTTCCACACGAGGAACACAATCAGTGGTAAGCAGCATGGTCTCGTGACGTGGTCTTTATGGTGAGGAGAAGGGAAACCATAGTTTGGGTTTGAGACACTGGAAAGAATGCGTGGGGTGGGGAGAAACTCTTGACTTCCCTACATCTGTTTCAGATACGAGCTTAACTATAAAAATTAGAATTTGCCTGATTCGAGTCTTTTTGTACCAGTGTTGGGTGCTGGTGTACTTTTGGCATTATCTCCCAAAGGAGTAACTTTCAAAGCAATTCCGTGCAAAGTTCCTTTGAAGTTATTTTCGGAAAGGCGGTCCTATAAAATTACAAGTGAGAGACAGAGAGGGACAAAGAACGACGGAGATAACGGAGCAGGAAACTATTTTTATTTTCGGTGAGTGCAATTTCTGACTTCTTGAAAATACTCATAATGATTTTTGGCCCAGCTGGCGGGCCTTTAGAGCCTGGTCATGCAGGCTGGTATTTCTTTTGTAGAATCCTATTATAGTTATAATTCAATTAATATCTGCTATAATAGTGAACGCCAAAGGAATAAATAGGCAGACATGGTATCGTTGCTTACAGCTCCAAGCCTCTTTCAGCCAGTGAATAGTAAAGCTCTTTCTGTTCCTCTGAAATTCTCAACTTCTATAAGTACTGTACTACAGTAGTGCTTCCTCCAACACATTTTTTGCTGCTTTTTCTCTGTGCCTCTGTGGCGGTTCCCCAGCTTCTCTTTTGTACTTTAATCAGTCTCTCACCTCTGTGTTTAAATATATTGGACAATATTTATTGATACTCCTCCCCCTACATTTATTATTGGACATGGTTTTGCATTGTTTTAGGGAAAGAAGAATTTAACCATAATATAAACCCAGCGGTACTGTATTAGTCCAAAAGCTTATTTATCTAGACAGAGCCTGTAGCAGATGCTTAGGGGAAGATTATTTTAAGTGGGTAAACATGCAGCAATGTTTCCCTCAGCGTCTGTTCCCGGTTTTTGGCAATAGGTGGGTATTTCTTTCTGAATCAGGGCCTGCAGCCACATCTTTGTGTTTAACAGACCATGGCGGAGTTTTCTTCTATTTATTCTTCTAATTGCTTTTTGAACTCATTTATACTGTTGTTTCCACAACATCAGGGGGCAGTGAGTTCGTCTGTGGGCTCTGGGAAAAACGCTCTTTTGTCTGATACCTTTTATGCAATACCTTCATTGGTTACAGCCTCTTTCTTGTATCTTGACAAATACTGAATGGTCATCCCCGGTTCGTTTGTCCATGCCGCTCAGGAGCCTGCAGACCCCTACAACACCCCTCTTCAGGCAGCTTTTTCCAAGCTGAAATGTCGAAGTGTATTTAAGACACATTTCCACACTTTTGGAGAGGGGCTGCCATTCCCATGTAAGCCCCTGACCTCAGAAAACTTAGATTTGTCGTACAGATCTGTCTGGGATTGCACGCGCCTCCTCTCTCTCTCCCCACATATATAATGTACTGTAGATGCTTTACTGTACAGCGTTTTCCTGCATACTAGAGGCAACTGTTCATTTTCTTAAAAGTCTTGAATTAATTCATTTACAAACCTCTTTGCCTCTCAGAAGCTCAGAAGATTTTTTTTTTTGAGAGACTCTCATTCTTTTTTACTAGATGTCTGTCTCTGCTGTGATGATGCACTGAACCGTGGCAGACAAAACTTTTTTGGTTTGTTTTCATCTGGCTAAAAAGTGGTTTCTTTCTTCACTTCGTCCTCCCTGGTTTGGAATGTAAGGAAAATACTTCAGCCATAAGATTTACTTTATCTTATGCTTTCCCTTGTTTTTTAAGGTCCCTAGTCAGATGAACAGGGAACTTCTAACAAGCCCAAATGTGCCTTTTCCTCCCTAACCCGCCTCCCCCCCCGTATATTCACCATCTGTTTTGCAAATGACTACTTTACAAACATATTTCGATACCCCTAGTCAGAAAAAACAAGTTGGCATAATTTACTCAGTAACCCTAGAAGAAACCAACATTGATATAATTTTGAGCGTTTAAGTTCATAAAATCAAAGAAGACAAAGTGATACAAAACTGCTTTCTTAGCTCATTGGTTTTAATATTTGTCTTAGCTCTCCTCGTACAAGATGCTCTGTACAACGTACTAGTGCAGGGCCAGACTACAAAGGGGAAAATCATCCTAAAGTTCCTAGCTCTCATCTGTTGCTGTAACAAATTTGCAGTTACTGTTTTCATATCTGAGAACATTTAACTCTTCTTTCAATGTGAATTTATAGAGTTATCTTCAGTACTGCAGGTGAAGTTAATTTTAAGGTGCACGCACGGGACTTTGAGGTTCAGCGTGAGCTGTGGTGTCTTCCCTGCATACGTGAGTCCACAACGAGAGACTGCGGTTTCATGATGGATCATCGTGATTTTTGAATCCCATGAATCCCATAGATTAAGGAGTGTTGTGATCGTGTTGATTTACACTGACATACACTCTAGAGTAGCTGGAGATTGATATTCCTCTGATCTAAGTCCTATTCTGAGTCTGCAACAGTTTTGATTTAGATAAAATGAGACCCGGATCCAAAGAAAGACACAGGCACCTGAAGGAGAATTTGGGAAGGTTTTGAGCACTGAACCAAAATGGTCAATGAAAAAAGGCACCAGTGAGTGACTGTGTCTCCACTGGCACCTGAACTTGCTGGACCCAAATGTTTTGGGGGCACTTTGTGTTCTGCCTGCTGCACAAGCCCAGGCCTGGCGAGCTGAGCAGCTGGCCTCGTCACACCAGCACTGCCACACAGCCTGGTCCAAGCCCACAGGCGTTTCCACGGCAGGAGCTTTGGTCCATCCTGGATCCCACACCTGGACTACCCTAGCTACATAATTCTACCCTTGCTAGATTTTTTTTGTTATTACAGACGGACCACAGCACAACCAAAAATTCAAGACTGAGACCAGAGGATATGCAGACCAAAATGAGCCTGAAACTGTAGCCTGGTTGTTAGTCTTGCCTTAGCATGTTAGCCCAAGTCCCTGTTCCCAGGACAGTTCATACAGTTTACATTAAAAACCCCACAGAATGAAAACAAATATTCTTTGAGAAAAAAACCAACTGTGGTGCCTATATCCTGTTTTTTTATTTAGGCCTTACATTTTGCTGGTGAATTTGGATTTTCTTTGGCTACCAGGATGGAGGTCAGTGCTAGAATCGCCTCATGCCTGTGCTCCCACATCCAACAAGGCTCGCATCCAGCACCGGCTGTTTACGCTGCCAGGGCCCACCCTGAATCAGTGACATGCCGCTCTGCAGGGAGCAGAGGGAATCCCGGCTGCCGCAGAGCCAGCGCAGCGGCACGGCTCGAGCCGTGCACAGCGTCCTGTGGCTGAGGCAACCAGGCACGGCTGAAAGGCTGTTGGGTGCCAGAGCTAACCGGGCACACCTTAAAGCAGCTATAAGGCGACTTTCATTTGGGCAGCATTTAGTTTGAGATCAGCATCTAAATGTAGCTCTGTGCGGGTGTCGCATACACGCCCTAAGCCTCTGTTCAGATTACCAGAGATCCAGGGGCCGGCTCACTTGGCTGTATAGCGATGCATGGTGCTATCTGCATGCCTTGCGGCAGCTGAGACGCGCACGAGGCTGGTAGGTATAACATAGACCTGTGCCTGTCAGCAGTGGAAGCTGATGAGATACCTCAGATGGCACAAGATGCCTCAGTGCAGGCAACTGAGTCAGTCGCTAGTCATCAGTCCCCCTGTCAGCACTGAGCCCTGAGTGCTGGCTCCGTGGCAACTGGGTGGGAGCTGAATTGCGGACTGTGCTGAGTAGATCTCAAGTCCGATGCCTTCAAGATTCAATTGCCTAAACATACTTCTTTAGAGTTATTTTAAGTGCTGTCAAGTAGCCTACCTAACTTCCAGCTGCTTCATCAGAGGCTGCAGGTCGCCTTGGGTCCTCTGTCTTATCTACCAGCCCTGTGCTTGAGTAGCGCAGGGCATCTCAAATTGCACTGGATACCCGTGTCAGCCACTGAACTGAATCATTTCTGTCCAGGGCAAGCTGGTCCCTGATCTGATCTGATTGAGAACAAGTGCTGACAAAGCACCTTTGTTATGAAAATATTCCAAAAATAGATGTGTGCATGAAGGCATTCTTTTTGCATGTCAATAAAATGCACTAAGGAGGATCTGCTATAAACCACTAAAACATGCTAAATGTTCTGTACATTCAGATTGCTTTTCTTCCTTTAATGGGACTGTCCAACCTTACTGCAACCTCAGTGTCTGCAGTGAGCGCTGATTATCGACTTAACCAGCTTAGCGGCTGCATGTATTTATCTCACTCTCAGTAATGTATTTACTAACCTGGCTCCGTCCCCTGTGCTGTCCCAGCCCCACGTACTGCCAGTTCAGAGCCAGCCAGCATCCCACTGCGTCCCATGGGGCCAAGTCTGTGGGACCCCATGCCAGCTGCGTAAGAGTTGGTTCCTGGTTGGAGCCGTATTCCTGTATCAACCAAAAGACAGCAGCCTACAGACGAACAGGGCTGGAGGGAATTGCTTCGAGCTTGGTTCTTGGAAGAAATGACCAAGAGACAGACAGTCATGTGGGTTCTCTGCCACAGACATGACAGACGTGGACTGGAGAGTGTCCTCTGCTTGCTTACCACAGAATCACAGAATGGTAGGGGTTGGAAGGGACCTCTGTGGGTCATCTAGTCCAACCCTGACTACCCCATCTCTCTTGCCAAAGGGGACCGCTTGCTGGAGAGCCACCTTCGTGCCATTTCACTTGGCGAACACAAAATGCTTTTACAGCTGCGTGTGAAGCAGGCATTAGCTTCCATATGATCAACACGTTAGTATGTCTTAAGAAAGGCAACTAAGAAATTTAAAGCAAGTTAGAGTTCTTTTCAAAGTCCTTTTGAGTGATTTAGGCTTGAGATGAGTAACTTCAAAGCACCCAAATCCTTAGTTAATAATTTACATGTGAATAAAGCTGAAGAAATGCCTAAGATTCCAGCTACTTCATTTCATTGCCTCATGTTTACACACTGTGGAGCTCTTTCAGGGAGTACAAGATGTTTGTCATTTGGGTTCCCTGGGATGTTGACATATTTTCCAAGGCTGATGGAATGCATTTGCATGTTTTGCCCTACAGAATTGTATGGGCCTAACTTGTTTTGACATCTGCATGTGAGTTCCATATTAGCCTTTAGACTGCTATTGTAAATGTTGCTTTAAGTTATTGAAAATGGCTTCCTTCCTGCCAGGCAGACAGCATTCAAGTTTTCCAATTGTGATTTTTTTTTGTGTGTACACATGGGGTTTTGAACTGTTCTTAGAAGATTAAGGAATGGTTTTCCTCTGAGTACTCAGGATGCAGACAGAAGGCTCTGATGCTACTGGCTGGAAAAATTCTCTTTCGTGGAGAATTTTTTAAGAGCATTTTTAAGTAAATGTGCAAATACATGTTGCAGTCGATGTGATCCCCTAATCCAGTCTATTTCAGCTGTTTAGTTTTATTTTGTTTACATGTCATAAGTTGCTGAATTTAGTTATTTAGCTGATGGGTCTAGCTAGGACTCCAGGATCTTACAAAAAGTGTTCTCTTTTGTGAGATCAAAGTCTTCATCCATTATCTGAACAGAAAAGAGTCACATATGAAATTCAGCTGACATTTGTGTCTGTATTGCACACTGTGGAAGATAAAACACATTTTCCTTTCAGAATTCTCATGGTTATAACTATTTTCTTTAGGTCACAGTCCATAAGGCGTAGCTTCCAATTTCGGCCTTGCAGAGTATGGGCAGCATTCATAGAGTCATCATAGAATCATGGAATGGTTTGGGTTGGAAGGGACTTTATAGATCATTTAGGTTCAACCTCCCTGCCATGGGCAGGGACACCTTCCACTGACCAGGTTGCTCAAAGCCCCATCCAACTTGGCCTTGACCACTGCCAGGGAGGGGGCAGCCACAACTTCTCTGGGCAACCTGTTCCAGTGCCTCCCCACCCTCATAGCAAAGAATTTCTTCCTAATATCTAATCTAAACCTACCCTCTTTCAGTTTGAAGCCATTCCCCCTTGTCCTATCGCCACATGCCCTTGTAAAAAGTCCCTCTCCATCTTTCTTGTAGGGCCTGTTCAGGTACTGGAAGGCTGCTCAAGGTCTCCCTGGAGCCTTCACTTCTCTGTGTACTGATTGCCATTTTCAAAGCTGCAGGATAGCCAGCCTGGCCTCCAGCTGTTGATCCAGAAGGGCACAGATCCCTGACAGGAGCTGTGCTGGGCTTCTTGGGTCCTCAACCACTTAGGCCATTTTTACTTTTTTTTTTTATTCTGAAGTCCTCCAGCTTGAGGATAAGTGTGCTTGGGAGGCTGTTGTCCAGGGCAGCAGGCTGGCAGAGATAGTAAAATGACCATGTCCTCGCTGCCTTGAGGTATCCCTAGGAACCTGGGCTGCCTCCTTCATGCTCCCCAGAGTTCATCCAGCTGTAGCTAGGGCTCAGAGGGGAGAGCCCTCTCCCATGTCCCTCCTCCCACAGCCACAGGAAAGGGAAAGCCAAAGCTTTCACCTGTCTCTCACTCCCAGCCCCCTGCACTTCCCAGTGTGTAAAAAAGTTGCCATAGCCCCAGCATACTTTGGGAAGCAAAGTTCAGTTTTATCTATACTGCTGAGAAATCTTGCACCAGCTCTGAAAATATGGCAGTTGCTCTGGGTTCGGCATTAGCCTCATGTGGCTACGCTGTTTTGAGGGCCTGTGCTAGTCTCTGTGCAAGGTGCTAATATTGCACCTGTCTGACAGCTCAGACAGCATTTTGGTAGCCTCTAATGCCGTCCTGCACTGTGTCGTGCTGCGGAATTGGAGTTTTGCAGGGGTTCCCTTCCCTATGACATCTTGATCCAAAACACAGGGCCTCAGCCCTGGGAAACGCGTTTGATCGCGACTGCACCTTTGGCCCTGCTGTAGCAGTGTGCGCTACGGCCACGTTCCAGATGTGAGCACTCATTTGCTAATCGGCGTGATTTGGGACATCGTTGCTTGAGACATGAATGAGGAACAAATGAAAAGTATAAGATGAGAATATAATATATGAGAAGAAATATATAAGAGGATAATACATGAGAAGAAAAAAATCTCTCTAATATATGGGAAGAAAAAGTCCTCCACTCATGTAATATCTCTCTGTCTCTCTCTTTTGCAGACAGGACAGGATGGGTCATCCCTGAGACCTACACCCACCCGCATTCCTGTGTCAAAAGGTATGAAAGCAGGAAAGCCAGTAGTGGCAGCCGCAGGAGCAGGAAATGTGACAAAATTCGAGCCTCGTGCCGAGACTCAGTCTATGAAAATAGAACTGAAGAAATCTTCAGCCAGCAGCTCTGCCTCCCTGGGCGGGGGTCAGGGCTGATGGCGGTGGCTCAGGGGGTATGTTCTGCAGGTTTTACTGCTGCCGTGGAAGTCAGCCCCGTGTCTGTGTAGTTGCTCACGTTTGCCTGTACTAACGGAGTCCTGCAGCTGTCACTTACAATGAACTAATAAGTGTGTGCACTGACTACTTAAGTAACAACATTCGTTTGTTTTCTTACTGAAATTCAAAAAAAAAAAGCCATCAAAACGGCAGTTGTACGCCAGGAAGAGTTTCAGCCTGGGAAGTGAGGGATGGGGCAACTGCACTAGGTTATTAATCTAGCCCAGGATTTCTTAATAATAGACTTGGTCACTTTTTAATAGATTGAAGGGAGTTTGGTCACTTCTGTTACATTGTCTCCCAGCTTAACGGATCACTTCCCACCTTCGCTGCTGCATGGGGCACTTTCCTTCCTGCCTGTGATCAGATTTTTTGAGATGCCACATTGCCTAGGGAAGCAGTGCCAGGAGACAGCGTGCTTGAGCTCCTATTTTAATGAAAGCCAGTACCTCAGGTGCCGGAGGGAGGTGAAGAAAGGATGGGCACCGTGTGAGCAGCCTTCTCTCAAGGAGTCTCCCCTCCAAAACCGCGTTTCTGAGTGGCGAGCTGTTTTCTCAAGGCTGTTACAAAGGTCAAGGGGGTAGGGAGGTTGCACAATGTTAGGCAGCAGCAGTAGTAAGCAGCAGCTTATTTCTTACAGAGGGGGTTAAGGCTTGTAGACAGTAGTTACAGCTGGCTCCCCAGCTTACACACGCTGGGTTACTGCCAGCTCAGGGGTCAGATGAAGGCAAGTGAGCCAAAAGGTGTTTAGTCTTTAGAAAAAGCTTGAGAAACATTGCTAAAATCAACACAGCCCATTTGTGCCTGCTCCAAAGACTGCTAAAGGCTATGAAGCAAGCCACTCCATGGACTTCACTAGGTTTTCAGTTGTCCTGGTAGGATGAACTTGTGCTATATTTAAATCTTAGTTGCCAAGCATCCTTATGTCGTAGAGGGGAAGTCAGCACCGACTGCTGCTGGCAGAAATTGCGATCTAAAGGCACAGCTCAGGTGCAGACAGTGAAAGAGAGAGGGTTTGGTATGGAAGTTACTCGCAATTCTCAGTTGTTTGAAATATTTTGTGTTAAAAACAGACCTCCTCACAATACCATCACAATTCATTGTCTTTCCTTCCCTCTTTCCTCATTTTTTCCTCATTTTCCTCATTTATACGTTTGCATTTTTAAGCATGTTTTAAAGGAATTGTTCCAGCATGGAAATGGTGTGGATGCCAATGATTTTTATGATTGTTTATTTAATAACAGTGAAGTCATTAAAGGGCATTTCCATTAAGTGATCAATTTCCACAGAAGAAAGTCACAACCAAAAGAAATGGAGCTGAGCAGACTGATAAATGATGGTTTTAAAGCTTGTGTAATACCTCAACCACCACAGCTGGCTATAAAGGACCCAGTGTTTAGGAACAGCTTTCAGAAGGCTAGGCAGGAAGACCACCAATAAATAATAAATACAATTCACAGAAAAGAAAATGTACCAGTGGTTGAAATATTAAATGGCTTTCTGACTGGGAGAAGAGAGCTGATGGAAGAATCTGATGCAGAAGGTCAGCAAAATTATATTCAGTCCAAGCAATGTTTAGTCTTCAGTCTGCACTTTGCATTGCGCTCCAATTTAAGGTCCAGATATGGCCATTATCCCAGCATAAAGCTGGCATTTTATTATTCACATGAAGGGCATTTTGTGTGTGGTGTAAAAGCTGCTGCCACGTCAGAATAGAAGTAGGCTTCAATTTTCACACGTGTAACACCTGCAATACCTGTTAATTTTAAGGTTCTGGTTCTTACGACATGTGGAAATCAGATTCATTTAGTAGCATTTTTCATAACATTCAATTCTCAGTATTTCAGATAAAACTCAGAAACTGGAATTGGCAAGCAATGTGAGTTACTATGTCGGAAATATATCAGATCCTCTGAAATAATTGTTATCACTTAAAAGCCTTAATTTGTCAATAAATTGTTGCCAAGATCTTACTATTATCATTGTAACATAGACTTTTTAGCAGATGTTTGAAGAAAACACATTATTAAGAGCTTTTTGCTGGATATTCACTCTAAATACTGGCACTGAAGCAAGTCTTCAGGTCTAAACAGTCATTTAAATAATATTGCAAACATGAGCCCCAAGCTAATGTGGCTTGATACAGTGATGAACTACAGCTGCCTGAAGCCTTCCTCTTCAGATTCTTGTTTCAAAGAAACTTTGTTTCTTAGTTAACTGTTGCTATACCCAAGGCAATATTCTGTGGGTGCCTGCGGTTGAAAAATTTGTTGGTTTTGCTTGAGATCTAAGAAGCAAATTCGCCTGAAGAAACAAACCAGCCTTACAGCACCTGAAATCCAGGATACACAAATTAGCACAACTGAACCAGAACTGTGGGTGCAAGCTGGGAGTTACTCTTGTAGAGTCAGTAGAATTCCCTATGACAGACTCGAGAAATCCCAGACAGGTCAGACCAAGGTTGCTGTCATTTTTCCCAGGGACAGCACAACAGAAAGGAATTTTTGCTCGATAGCAGAAGCCTAAAGAGTTGGAATCAGGCAACTGGTTTGACCATTAGCTAAAAATAGGTATTTAGTAGTACTCATCATTTTCAACATCTGTTTTAATTGACCCGAGATTCTTGATTCTTAAAGGCAGAAGAAGGGTAAGATGAAGAAAAAAGAAAGCCTACAGTTCAGAAGTATTAAAAGTTGAAGCGTAACTGTCTTTATAGGAATTGCCCCTGAATCTAAAGACAGTTATGTTTAGTGACTACAGTAAGATTCTCCATTCAGTAGGTCAGCTCCAGAAGGCAATTTAGACAATCGAGTCTTAAAGATAGTGCCTAAGCCCCGGACGCATCCTGAAGATCTCCCTGAAGTTATTCCACTGCACTTGTCTAGTCAGTGCTTCGGTTGTGACTTAACTAGCACTGCAGCCTCTGAGCCTAATGGAGAGCCATAATCCAGGTGTTCTTGTATTTCCTCTAAGGGCTTTTAAGTCAAGCCACAATTTCATGGTCACTTAAAGTCAGGATGTAACCCCACACTGGAGTCAAAAGCTGCAGTCCTGTCCTTGACACCTCCAGCCAGGAAAGCACTCACTTCCCTTAATGTGGTTGTCCCTTGAGCCGGCACAAGTGTTTGAACTGGGAAACTGATCTGAGGTAAAAGGAATCTGGCAAAAAGCGTAAAGACTAGCTTTAACATAGCTTAGTTCCAGGCTCTCAGGCCAGAAAAAGAAAGAAGGCAGGCTCAGGAAACCAGTGGCTGTTTTAAAGCGACTGGAATCATGAATGCCTCCTAGCAGGTCAAATGCCATACAAATGTAGGGGTAATGCTGCTTGTTTTCAAAAGCTTTTGATTGAAACTGTTCTTCAAAGGTAGGAGATGGGTCCTCCTTGCTCACCAGTATCTGAGGAGACTCAAACCCACATCAGCCCCAGCCAGGTTCACCAATGGCACTGACAGACAGCTGAGGGGGAAGAAGGTGGCATTCTCATTCCCTCCTGTACAGGCTGTGCTGTTCTGCATGGAGGAGTTCAGTATTCACTGAGCAGAAACAAGAGAGTGGTTGAGTGGTCAGGATATTGAACTAGGAGGAGGGAGCCCCTCTGAATTCTGGTCCCTGTTCCAAAGGCTGCCTTTGAGCCTGGCCTTTTGTGAAAAGGCGGCTTACAAGATGAAGCATCTGTGTTCATCCATCCCTCCGTCTGTCCTTCATTGATGAATAACATTGATGAATAACATCAATTAATTTCAGCCAAATCTGAGAAAGCAATAGGTGTCTCCAGAACAAGAAGTTCTTTCAGTTCAATGAAAAGGATGGCAGAGAAGAGGAGCAAGACCTTAGCAGTGCCCCACTGCGTAGAAGAATGTAGCATGAGTTCACCTTCATACTACATCAAAGAATGAACACAAGAGAGTGATGTCAGGAACACCACAAGGACAAGCTTTGTTCAGACCTCAGATTTTCCTAGGCACCGAAGAATCAAACTCTGAGGCACCAATCGATTGGAAAATACTAGGGCCTCTCTTTACAGGGCTTCTTGTGTATTCTACATTACCTGATTACAACACAGTAACCAAACCTTCCTCTTCCCAGGTGATCTTCAAGAATGACTCATCCTCATGCTTTCTCTCTCTTACCTTTTCCTCTGTACTGATTTTTTTTTTTTAATGAACAGTTTCAGTAGCAAAATGAACTCAACTCAGAGTAATAATGACAGTTACAGTGCTTCATCAGGACCTGAGCTGGCTGAGAACAAATCTTTGTGTTTCTGGTAGAATTCGGTGTCAGCTGGAGAGATGCCCAGTTCTGGCTGACTGCGTGGCCATATAAGCAGTCGTGGTAACTCCAGCCCATCAGTGGGAACATACGGCTCGGGACAGCAGTAAGGTGGAGAGGCAGAAGAGCAGGGAAAGGGCCAACCCGTTCACGAGCAGCACACTGAGAAGGTGCACCCTCAATTCTCCAGGTGATCTCTGTGATTTTAAATCCAGTTCCCAATCAGTCTTCCACTGTGTCCTCTAGATTAGATCCCATCACCTGAATTACTGTTACGTATGAGTATTGCTAATGTAGTTATCAGCAGAGCAATACATTTGAGTAAGTGTGACTGAAAATGAGGGAGCATAGCACTTCAGCCCTGACGCCTGGGGGATTTCTCTCAGGCCAGTAAACATGTTGAGTAAATAACAGAAGAAAAACAGAGCTTTTGATTTATTTTGGCCACCTTTTTTTCCTTTTGTGACACCCATTAGTGTGATTTTTCAAAACACAAATAACACTTTGTGACTCTTCTGAATATGCCCATAGAGTATGCATGTCACCATATTTAAACCTCAAACCACTTAGAGCACATAGTAATTAGCATGATGTGAGTAATCTCTAGTCATGTTAATATGTTGATTCGTGCCAACTGGATGCCAAATCCTATGTTACTGCCTGAAATATGCCATACATGTTCTAAAACATTCCCATTATTTACACGAATTTTCCGTTAATTCTGATCAGAAGTGGAAGAGTATGCCTTTAAAGGGAGGAAGCTACTGTCCTGCTGGGCTTCGGGTGCTTGGAATAAGCTGCAACGGTCAGGACACTTTTCAGACCAATTATATGTTCCCATCACACATCAGTGGCTGATTTCATTGAGTCACTTTGAAACCTGCAGTTTGCTGGTAGGAGTTTCTGTGAGCTCATCTTTCGAACTTGTTTTCATTTAGGGGAATGTTTTACTCCCCTAGATCAGTGCGAGTTACCCTCTTTCCCTTAGTTTTGCCCGGTCTCTCTCCGGTAAAACTGTATGCAACATTTCTCGTTATAGATGTTAACTTCATTTTGAATCTCGCTCCCTACACACTGCTCTTACTTGGCTTTTTGGAAGATGTAATCAGGGTTAACCGCTCTCAGATGCGGAGCTATCAGCTCTGAGAGTCAGGTACGAATCACTCAGGTATGAATGGTTCTTCACTTTAAAAACTCTCTTCAACAGGATTTTAAAAATAGAAGTACTGATGTTATTATTCTCTTCTGTTACTTGGGCATGTGTTGTCTGTGGTACATACATTTTTGTATTATCTGGTGTTATTTCTTTGTATATATTGTAAGAAGAAATTAAACTTTGTATGTTAAAATGTCAGTCGATGTGCTTCATTATATGAATTGGTGTTTTCCATAGGCCAGCTGTTAATGATGTGTTTGCCGGAGAAGTTCTCATTTACATCAGTGGGACTGAAATCAGAATTAGCATTTTACATTAACTTTGTTTTCTTTTCCTGACATTGAAATAAATTGTTTTGTTTAAATGAATTCATAGCTCCTTGAAATATTCACATCTATAACCCTACAAAAATTTATGTAATCATATCCTAAATCACATTCCTACAGAGGGTGGTCCAACAGAACACTGACAAAAATCTGCCCTTCTATAATTTTAGCTTAATAACTGCTCAGATACCTCTTTTAGTAACTAGATTGTGTGTGTGTAAATGCGTGTGTGTATAACATATATTTAAGCATTTAAAATACAAAAAACTGATAGACAAAACAAGAGCGTACGTGTGTGAGAAATGAATGAACAAATAAATACTAGAAGTGGAAATTACACGATTTTTTATTATTTCTCCTACTCTTTTCTGCATAATTTCTGTATTTGGTCTGTAGGAGGAAGACTGATTCAGAAACCTACTGTAGTTTTGCTGTTCATTCAGCGACTGAGCCTTTAAAGCGACCGTGATATTTTTCTGCTACCCATTTAGTTTTTAGAATTTTGTATCTAAACTCCATATTAATATATAATGTGCACAGTGAATATTGAGAAGAAAAGTCTTTCATACAGAGTTCGTGTGTCTCCCATTGAAGTTAATGGGAGGGTTCACCCGAGGTTACAATCTGGTAGTAGGTAAATGCAGCTCTTTACATCGTATTCCACAAGAGCTTAACCACAGAGAACAGCCCTGGTTGTAAGGTAAAATGTTACTGTAGTTTGTGGTTGTTTCACAATCATTGCTCAAATTTGGTAGAACTGGTACACATAGCTTGTTGAAAATCATTTGTTATTGATAAACCATATGGAAAAGAAATACTTTCATATTTGGGAAATCCTATTATTTCATTTGCCTTAACATATGTACTTGAATTTTGCCTTCACCCTGCTTTTCTGATCCACCGTGTGTGAAAAGGAATCTGACATCTAGTGGCCAAGTTCTGGTGTTCCAAGTACATGGAAAACCTTTTGATCTTCTTTCCTCTTGTAATGTGACTTAACCAAAGATCTTGAAAATACGAGTTAGGAAGTAGACAAAGGCAGAAGTCAATAAAAATGTGAAAGGGAATACATACACGATTAATGTCATTTCATGGGTCGTGTAAATTTTGAAAAATCTTCAGACTATTAAGAGAGGAAGGAACCTTCAGAAAGAAAACATAATTTCAATTAAGAAAATCAGTATTTCTGAAAATGTATTATTATATGTTTCTAGTTAGCATTGGTTAAGTTATATTATTTGAAATGCATAAAATACACCTTTGCAGAGGAAAACATCATTGATAGCTAAATTCTTATATTGAAAAAGTTGCCTGTAAAAGCAGTGTATTTAGATAGCAGAACAGAAGACCAGGCTATTAATATTTCAGGGGAGCCCAGAGATTAATCAGGGTCAGGGATCTCCTACATTACACGCGGGGCAAAGTTAAACCCAGGCTTTCACAGACAATGCCAACTCTTGCGTTTTGCATGCTGTGGCTGAAATTTATCCCCACTGAAGTCAGCAGCAAAATTCAAACAGACTTGCTGAACAAAACCAGCATAGGTTTCTAAGTCAAATTTCAATTAAAAGTGAGAATTGCCCTCATACCTCTTCGTCATCCCCATTTCAGAATTGCCAGCAGGTTTATGATGGATTTGTTCAGACAGGATACAAGAGACCCAACTGCAAGCCTTCCTCTACCTGATTCGGGTGTGGGACTGGATCCTTGGTGTTCCTGTGGTTTATTTAATCCATTCAACCACATTATTATTCTTCCCTATGGACAACCGAGTGATGGTCTTGACATTGAAATGGAAGCCAAGGGCTCCTGGACCGTAGCCTCCTACTAATTTAGCTTCCCTTTGTAGTGTTAGGCAGGAACGTTTGTATCAACCAGTGACATGAGAATAAGCCTGCGAGGCATTTCTAGAAGAAAAATGCATTGCACTGCCATTGTAATTGATCTTCATTAAAGGAACTTCTAATTCGTCTGCAGTTTCGTAAAACCAAATGTTTTGCTATCTTTTCTTTTAGAGAGTGTCATCATTCACCAGCTACGCATGAACTCTAGATGAGTTACCGCCCCGCTACATGCTCTCCGTGTGCACTACCCTCCTCGCCAGTCGGACGGATCACTGTAGAAGCTCTCTACCATCAACACCAGGGTCACTTGTGCTACTGATTGTTCGTGGAAGTATTTACTTCTTCCATTAGATTTTATATATTTTTTCTTGGTAGAGCTTTAAGAATGAAGGGCCTTACTGATATTTTTAAAGTACAGAGCCAGAGAGAGAGAAGCAGTCTTTCTGCCAGCTGAATTTCACTTTTATTTGCAAAGCCTAAGGCATGTGCTTGATTTTGTTTGTTTGCCATATAATTTATTTTTTGTAATACACTTTGTAAAGTAACTGTCCCAAAGTTGCAATTCCTGTTGTCCATGGCGCATTTATTTGTAGAATACACTGTCAAATTTGCAATTTGATATTTTTGTAATACAGAGTATGTAAAGAAAGAACAATTTAACTTCAGCAATGTTTTGTGTTCAAAAGGAAAAAATATTCAGCACATTTTTTTTGCCACCAAGAAATTCTGTGAGACTAAATACTCTGAAGACTGCTGTATGGAATTTGTACTATTGCTGAATATTTCTTGCACTGTGTGATGGTTTGGCATAAAATTAAGTATTAAAGTCCAATGCCTTGAAATACAACAAGATTTACTCATTTTAAACAATGTAAGCCAGTTTTTAAAGCTGTGATTTTTTTCTATATAATGTATGTTTTTACTTCTGCCTGTACCAAAAAAGTTGATTTTCATTACACTGTAACTAATAAATTTTCACAACTATGCAAATGTAATCAAGTGTTTGAATTTTACCTTTAATTTCTTAAGGTTGACAGTACTCCTATGTCGTTGTTTATAGGGACAGAATGTATGGCTTTGGAAGCTCCTTTTTCTCACTGGTATCTCACTGTGGTATCACAGCGATATACACAGTAAAACTGATTCAGAAGTTCAGATACAGAGAGGGATCTGTCACCAAGCCCTTAGTGACTTCATGGTTTCCAACTTTGTGCTTTCAGTGCATTGGCAGAGGCGTGTGACTGCTACAATCAGAATATTTAGTCCTGGACTAGCGAGACTGTATAAATGAGATGCCACGCACTCTGCCGTAGGCTGAAGGGCGCATTGTACGCTGGTGGCTGTAGCTTTTCCAGTAGCATCCACAGGGTTCTGTGGCAGCTATACGTAAAATGATTTTTGAATGAACTGTATCTAAAGCTGGATACAACCCAGGCAGGGTCTTTTTTTCTTATACATTTCATTATGAATTATTTTTCATCTAAAAGTCATTGGCACATATTTAAAATACTGCAGATTTTTTAATTGCGGAAACTACTGGGAGAAACCACTTTTTGGAAGGGAAAAGAGTGTTGCTTGCAGGAGATATGCTGTGAGACGCCAGAAAGAGTGCATTAACTCAGCGTCCCGCTGAGATGACTAGGTCAGTTCATCTTTTGAAGTTGTAATATCGCACTGCTGTGTAGTCAATTTGATCTTCATGGTAGCCACGGGAGCTGCTTTTCCTTCTAGATATGAGTTCTGCAGCAAATGCTGACTTTGTAGAGAAGCACGATATTCTGGGACCTGTACAAACTTTCTTGGAGTTGATCTGCATTTTAAAGAGTTTGCTAATACACCTATACTGAATAATCAAAATAAATGCTGCTTTTCCTTGTGAAAGAGTCTTTTTGTTGGTATAGCTTGTACTTCAGCTGGTACACCAATTTTAAGGAGTGGGGTGTTTTTACTTACGGCAGCCAATGTATGCCAATAGCATAGCTGTGTCTGTAGATCGTATTTTAGGGTAAGTCGAGAAGAATTCCAGCTTTCAGAGAGCAACACAGCTGAGGTGAATAAAGTTTAGCATGTGCCACATTTCAATTTACTGTGCAGTAGAATGAACACTGTAATGACCCAGATGTTCTATTTTCAAAGCATTACTTGGAAATCAAAACTTATCCATGTTAAGAACTACATTGAGCTCATCTGAATGAAACTGCCGGCTATTTGACAGTGATATGCCTGAAGTAAACTTCAGCTTTTAGATATGAGTAAAATCTTATTCTGAAATTGAGTCTAGATTTAAACCGTCCCAATCAAAGTAGAAAATATTTTTCCTTGTCTAGATTTTAATATAAAGCCGATTCAGTACGAGTACATGTGTAAGCTATGCCTTTCGGCTTACGATTCCTTAACAAATTTATAAACATTTACAGTTTTGCAAATACATTAAGTTTTTAAGCTTTACAAAGTAAAGATTTGCTTAAAGCATACATACAGTCGTGGTGTATTTGAAATCATTTTGATTTTAAAATATTTTTGATGAACTGCAGCACTTTGGAGTAGGTAATACTGGTCATAAAAGATCCGTGGTGATATACACTATTTCATCGCTGATAGTGGTTTATGCCGGTAGAATAATAGATTCTGATCTGACACCTGGCAAGCAGCTGAAGTATTTCATAGAAATGCCTGGAGGGTAAAATTCAGGTGTGCAAAGGCTGCTTTGAAAGGTGCATTTAATCTTCAATGTATTTATGTTCCTGGTCAGTTATTTACATTGCCTGATTTGGATATGGATCTAAAACAAGTAAGTAAAGAAAGTGCATTAGCCACATGATTAGCCTACATTTTGGGGACACTCAGGAAGAAATCTATTAATATAGACTACAGATAATGATTAATTTTTACAAGTATTGTAATTTTAAAGGAAGTAATGGGGAATTACTTTCAGATGAAGACAATGCAGAGGCTACTTTGGGCTATAGGTATCAGTAGCTTTTAAGCAACTGAAAACGAGTGAAAGATCTACTTTTCTCTTAAAGATCTCTTATTGTCAAAGAGCACTGAAAGACCCGTGTTAGTAGGACAGGTGATAAAATATGATGTTTCAACCTAATAAAAAAATCTCAAATACTTCAATTTCTAGAGAAAAACTCTACAGCCAGTGAGTTTTCCTTTTGTCTCATTGTGAAACGTTAAGTGGACCAAAGTGGAGACAAAACTGCCTGTTTTGTAGAACCATCTCTGCTGTAGAAAACAAGATACCAAATGGAGGTCACTGCCCTGACTGTTCCAACTCCTACTGTGAATTGCTGGGTTCTATCTCTTCTTCTGAACAATATCATTTCGGTTGAAAACTTCGTATTTAATGCTTTAACTTATGTAGTCCCTAAAATAATCTATTTGGCAGTTAATATATTTTATTTGCCTTGGCTGTTCGAAATAGTAGTGATTTTAACAGCATTAGTTTTTATTTCTTTAGATTTTATTTTTGAAAGTATTAATTATTTACGTCTTTCCTATAAATAAGTGGACAATGTGATAGGAAAAGTGCCAGAAAAAGACCATTTTGGGGGCTTAATGGAATAAAATTAAAAAGTAGATGTCAATAGTAAGTCTTTTAGATTAACTACAATACATTCATTTTCATACAATTTTAAGGCCCATTTTATACCCCTGAAATCAGACTTCAGATTTCAAATTAAAATTTTGTAACTTCAGCGTTTACGCTTAGATAGTCTGACACATATTTGCTTCTGCCTTGCCTTAAAGGTTAAAAAATGTAGCACACTGAGGCCTTGGCCATGTAAGATGTCTGTGTACCACTCATTGCTAAAAATAAATCAGCTTGCCGTTCCACATGTTAAAAAGGGACGTTATAAATGTATGTTTTTATAAGTATTTTTCTTTTTTTTTCTGTAGTCATTTATCTTACAACTGCACACAAAGCAATGTGAAGTGCACTACATCGCACAGCACCTCATTGTAAATTTCATAAACATGAATTTTGTTGGTTGCACTTGCCTGGGTATAAACAAATTTGACTTTGTGTAAAACTGTGGAGTAATATCCAACCAAGACCTTATCTTACCGGTGAAACAGTAAACCCAATATATTGAAGTAGGTATTCTGATATTCTTTATTTCTCTAAAGAATGGAAGTAAGATATACCCTGTGATTGCATCCAGTTATGCTGCTGAGGATATAACTATTTTGATAAAACTCATGTTTCTAATTAATCTAGTTGTTAGCAGTGCAAAGTATACATGTGGGCCAAGTTTATGAACAAACACAGGGCCTTAGATACCACTAGTTGAAAAGAGAGAGCTATAACTGGCTAATAATAGCAGATCTGATCTGTATGGCACGTTAGATACTTTTCCTGTTTCACATCATGCAGACTGGTGAGCAGAGATTAGTTCAGACCCCTCACTTCAGTTGTTGCTTTGTCAATACCCCAGTACTCGTCCTCCCCTCAGGACCTGGCCGTGAGGATGCGTACCATCCCACACCTCATTAAACTCGTCCAGTTCAAAACCAAGCAGCAGCTGATTCCACTGGGGTGGAGAGGAGGCAGCTCTCCTGCTGCCTTCTTTCTCCACATTTCCCAGATTTATCCTGGGCTATTGTGGCTATGGCTGTATTTGCATGTCATTTGACACAAATGGAGCAGATCAGCACAGAAAAGTTCTGGGCCTCCTCCTGTCTCCATCAGTCATAATTTGAGGTTTTCCTGGACTGGATTTAGTCTGTCCCCTAGGCGAAATGTCTCCTCTCCAGGTCGGTTTGAAATCTTTTGAAGGAAAACTTTCACATCAACCTGTGTCTGCTTGGCTGAGGGCCTCTCTGCCAGACCCTCTAGGAAAGGCCCCGCTGTTCTTCTGCCCAATTCATACCAACAATAGTGCCTCATCAGCGATCCCCCCCACAGCATCACTACTGTGGCTATTGCCCAACAGCTGACAGAGCCCATGCCCAGCTTAACCACTGCAGAACAGATTCCCTCACAGATTTAACGTGCCCTTGCTTGCCAGTCCTCTCATACCTGGCAGCACGAGGTTCCAAATTTCCCAATACTGCCCCTCAGTTATCCTGCGCTCACAGAAATTTCTCGCCATTTCACAGCACAGGTTTACAAGTAGTCTTGTTCCCTTGGGATCCCAGGATGCACCTCACTGGATTTTCTGCAAGGCTCCGGGAGTGAAAGTCACTATAGCTGAAAGCGGTAATTAAAAACAAAAGATAATCAAGAAAAGGATGATAATAGGGACCGGGAGCTTAGTTAGGGGGAATGACAGCAAAAGGCAGGGCCCACAAGATAATGGAAAGGATAAACTAGGAATGAGATAGAGCTTTAGCACTGATGCCACAAGGAATACGGTTAATATCAGAACCCTAAATAATTATTTAGGCACCAAATTAATTCTCAAAATTTGGATGCTTAAGTGCCCAAATTTTCTATGCTGTGAAGAGAGGTCTTCTGAGTCTCCACAGAGAGCCTGCGTTTGCACAGGTCACTTGCTCCCCCCCGTGGTCTTTGTTGTTACTTTAGAGTCTTCTTTTAGGGAAACCGTTCCACAGGCAGCTAAAAAGAGGCTGGATTACACGCTTATAAAAGTATTTAATTAAAGAGTTTTGGTTTTTTCCTAAAATTACGTAAATACTGAAATATTGGTTGAAAGTGGATTCTGGCTACACTCTCTCTACATAGTAAGGCCTACGCCACCCTCACAAAACTAACTTTAAATGTAAAAGTGCCAGTAAGGTGAGAAACGCGGATTTCCCATGCTGCATTGGCTGGAGCAATGCCCGATAACGCAGGCATTCTGGGACACGCGCTCCCACGCTGCCTCTCACAAGATGACTGCTTAATAAATTGAGGCCGGATTCGCTCCCAAGGGACATAAAAAGTAACAACTCTGGCAGTAACGTCCCTACGCGCACTCACTGCGCTCCGATTCGCCCCCGCCAACAGAACGGGAACACCGCGCACCACAGCTCTCGCCAGCGGTGGCTGGTGCGGACAGGACCTCTGCTGAGGGACGTGCTGCATTGTCACACCTCTACAGCGGCGCTGGTGCTGCTCCCGTTTACGAGACCGGGACGCTCACGCCAGCTTCTCCGTTTTCGATCCCAGGGCCGCCGCCTTCTCCCAGCAACCCTCTTCCGGTGCAGCGGGGAAACGAGGGGCGGGGGGCTCCGCCTGAAGCCCTGAA
>Ga0065711_1031693_pt1 | contig 28978 bp, 10 predicted proteins | sample Hoacrofraction12_FD_59098 | JGI IMG/M metagenome (GOLD analysis project Ga0065711, IMG submission 59098) | Hoatzin crop microbial communities from Cojedes, Venezuela - Epithelial fraction 12 v2 (version 2) | ecosystem: Host-associated > Birds > Digestive system > Esophagus > Crop | place... | reverse complement strand
GAACATGAGGAAGAACTTCTTCCCTCTGAGGGTGACGGAGCACTGGCACAGGCTGCCCAGGGAGGCTGTGGAGTCTCCTTCTCTGGAGATATTCAAGACCCGCCTGGACACGGTCCTCTACAGCCTGCTGTAACTCTGCGTCAGCAGAAGGGTTGGACTAGATGACCCACAGAGGTCCTTTCCAACCCCAAACATTCTGTGATTCTTTGATTCTGTCGAAAATGACATATCATTATATCTCAGTTCTCAACTACCTACATATATAATGTATACTAGAATAAAAGATTCATTGGAAACAGCTAAAACTCAGAGTAGATGATATCATAGATTTTTTCCTGTTAATAAAGGGAATTCTTGCACTCACACAGAATAATTTTGGAGGAAAGGCTTATTTTGTATCCAGATAAAACTTTGCCTCTTCCTTATATCTTGAAAAAGAATTTTGCTGTTAGTTACCTGTTTTTAGATGTCAAATCCACACAAAGTTATAATGATGATTGAGCAATAAACAATATTGCTACCAATAAATTATAAATGCTTTGTCAATGAAAACATGCATTGTTTTTAAACTTCCCACGCATTGACAATGAAAGAGAGCATGAGATTTATCTCTGCAGATTGTGCAGTGTGACTCATTCATAATAACCTTTAATACTCTTTAGCAAAGATCTTTTAAAAATTAATCTTACTGTCATAACAAAGAATATTTTGAGAACACCTTGCTCATCTAACAAAAATTTATGTCTTCATTTTTTCTACAATTGTATTTTGCACATAAGTGCAACACACAACTGCACCTCCTACAAAAATAAATTTTAGAAGACCTCACATACACTGCTGAGGTCAAGTTTGTAAAGCAACTGTGACTGAATACAGTAATTGCTGGATATTAGAAATAAGTAAGACATCAGATTTTATATGTAGATCATCATGTGGAAAATACTAATTAGAACTTAATAGGAACCTAATCTGAGGGTTGTTTAGGAAAAGTCAGTCAAAACTATTTCAAAAAAGGAAATGGAAAGAATATGTGTCTCCCCTTTCCTCTTCCATCATTAAGCACTCATTATGAGACATGATTAAGCAAAGTTTTTGAAATCCTGCAACTGTCTGATCACTTAGTCTGTGCAGCAGAAGGTTAAAGACTGTTCTGCATTGGACTGAGCCACCTAATGAGATACTCTGATGAAGATTTCATGCAATGGGAAACTTGTTCTTGAAAAATCCTTAGAGATTTAATATTCCTCTGTGTGTGGATTTTTTTTCTAAAGAGAGAAAATGATGAATCTCTGTACAAAACCATTCATCCCTAAATTAAATTAGCACTGTAAGGTGCTGGGATCAAGAAAGTAAAATGCTCTTTTCAAGAGTCTCTAGTAAGAGAATCTGTTCAAGGTATTTCATTGTTGCTTCATTAACAATGAGGGGGAAAAGTACCTTGTTCTCCTGTTTAAGGAAATCTTGCTTTGCAAAGTTGGGCTGCAAGAGCAGAGCAACGTTCTGAAGCAGGATTAGGGTGGTTCGAGTTTTGTGAGTGGGCCATTGAGAGGCCACTCCATGTGCAAGATGGAGGTCTGATAAAACAATTCCTATTAGGTCAGTTTGGACACCTTCCTCAAGAAATACTTTAAAACAGGAATGTCTTCTATAGCCTAGAACTTCAGTCTACTTTACTGATACCCACCACTGGATAAGTGCCTGGTTCACATTTGCCAAGTCTGTGGAAAAGCGATCACTACACAAACCATTTCACGTTCTTGATTTCTGCCAATCACAAGTCTTCTGCATTACAGCCACCTCAGATCTGATGCTGTCTTTTCCCCTCGGAATCTACCCTGTCCTTGACCCAAACTAGAGATTTAAACCACCTCTCCCAAAGTCATGGTGTATACATGATTATTTGTCTTGGAAGTTACTAATTTCCACACAAAAGATGTAAGCATTTAGAAAGAAAGAGTAATCCTAAAAAGGGAAATATGTGCTGCTGTCCTGTCCTACATCCAGGTGGAAGGGAATTTTTTCAATTGAATTATTTTTAATTTCTATTTTTGTTACAGTAAACAAATAAACAAATGAAAGCTGTTCAGATTGGCTTCCATTTGGTAATAGTTACCAGTTCAGATGTAAAATTCAAGAATACTAAAAATACCCCACTAAAACTATCTGCATAAACTGAAGTTTAATTTCCACAAAAAAGGTAAGCTTTTCAAAACAACTCCTCCATTACAAAAATGTCATAATTAACTCTCTAAGATTAAAAATGTTATTTTGAATGTTATTCTGAATAGACAGTCTATAAAGGTGAAGCTCCCCAATAGCAGCTTTTTAAGTTTTACCTTTTCTTCCAGAACAACCTAGAGATAGAGGATGCTACATTTCCATGTACAGGTACTTGACAGAAAGAGGAACATTTTAGCCATAGGGTCACATTCTCTACTTTCACTGTCCTTCCAAGGCAAAGTATTTTTCTTCATTCAAGTCTTTATTTCTGCCTAGTACACTTCCATCTTTCCATGTCATTTTCTTCATATGCTTGCCTAGATTTTCTCCAGATACAGGAGTTGCTCTTTCTTTTGGCTGCTGTGTTGCACTTTGGGAATGTTCTTCATTCTGCCTAAGCTGTCTTATGCAGCATCTATGAACATCAGGTCAGTCATCTGAAGTGGCCATATCTGAGTTTATCACACATGCTTTACGGCAAGTGTTAAAGTCTCTGTTGACACTTTTCTCCCCATCCAAGATTCAGAACATTTTGGTTCTTTTAAAAAGGTATATAACAAGGCTCAACTAATTAATTTAATGTACCACTATTACTAAATAATTAAACGTCCTAAGGACCCACAGATGAAAGCTGCTAATGAAACATTATAATTAAGAAACTGGTGCTAAGAAACATGCAATTCGTGGTAACAATATCACGTAGCTCTAATGAGGTCACAACATACCTCTTTCACTTTCTCATTGGGTATAATAATCCATTTGGATCGGAAAAATCATGGTAACATCCATTTCTTCTTTTACAATTATAAGCAAAAAGTGTGAAAAAATACTGTCTATCCTGTTGCTGCAAATTCTAATAGCGAATGGCTGAGTAAATGCTTTTAGCAATTGCATTTCTGTCTGAAAGAAGACATTAAAGGTTTAGAAAGATTAGAGAAGAAACTGATTTAGAGTTTAACATTATCCTCTGACCTACTACATATAATGACTAACGTGTTTTAAGATTAGAGGGCATGTCCAGACAGGATGTGGAAAGGTTATATCTGAATGATGCAGCATTTTTAATTGCTGACTACTAGAGGCAGATTCCACCAGAAAGACACTTCCTCTATCTTTTACACTGTCTCCCACAAATGCGTAGTTGTACAGAAAAAATGCATTTTCTACCACTTTGTTGAAGAGACACAGGACTTTCTTACCCATTTTATGAATTTTAAAAAACTTAGCTAGAACTAACTGCCATCATAGAATCAATTTTTTGCAAGTTTTAAATTCAAAACCGAACAATGAAGGTCCCCATTTTACTTGCAGTACTCCTCATTTACCAAAGAACTCACTCGTGCCCTGCAGACCAATCTGGTTTCAAGCAGGTTGTGCTCATGAGTCATCCGTGTAATCATGTCTGCGTATTATTTTACAAGTCCTCAAAAAACTGAAAAATATCAAGGGTGAACCAAGACACTGAAAATGTGAACTTTATCAGAACTTCATCTCATACTGGAAAGCCTTTGAGGTACAGGCCAAAAGAGCTAACAGTTCACTTTTTTCCCATCTGAACTGTCTTTGCTGCACCAAGGCACCAGAAGAGCCATTCCTCAATTTTATTATCAAACAAAGAAACAAAATATTTTAGGCTTAGAAAACAAATGCAAAAGTTGCAGCAGCTACTTTTTAGGTTATATATATGGAATGCTCACCAGCACCTGATTTCCTAGGCCATTAAAAGCTAAACCCCGTCCACTTTTCCTATTATACAAGATAACTGTAGAAGCAGCACTTTAGACATCAAACCCTTTTGTGTGAACTCTGTTCCTTTTCACTTTTAAAAACAACCCAAAACTGTCTGTCAAAACAATTCATTTATGTAAAAAGATTCTCAACAGCTAAAAGCTTTGTGACATATTTAGCACATCATGAAAGCACAGTGTTAATTGTTTATAGCAGCTCAGATGACTTTTCTGTTTACTTTCCAGATCACCACTTCCACTGAAAATTCATGACTTCTGCCTTATGTAAAACTGTGTTCAATAAAGCTATTTTTTGCTTTTTTTCAAATATACATTAGATTTAGTTAATGTAAAATCTGTAAAATAATGTCACATCATTCATTATATTTCAATGTAATTAATTAAAATATCATATATAATTAGAAACTGTACAAGAGAAGCAGTATTATTTTCCCTGGCTGAGGTAGGTCAACTCTGTCCCAGCTCAGCCAAGCTTAAAACTTCTGAAATGCAAATAATATTTGAGGAACTTTTCTTGAGAAGTGCTATAGCCTGCAAGTGTTTTGTGGTCTGTTTTGTTTTGTTTTCTGCACAGGACTATGCAATATTTAGTTACAACTTCTGTTATGTACCATATTGTATAATGCAGAATTGGAAACCACACCAGACAGTAGAGGGAAAATATGACACTCTTTAATGATCCTTTATCTCACATGGTGACTGGATTCCCTGACAATTTTGCTAAGCGGCTTTATTTTAAAAGACGCTTGAATGGAAACACTACTCTGAAATAAACAGACAGGTTACCTGTAGAAAAAAAGCAGCTGAAAAGAGAAAAGTCACCATTAAGTAACAACAGTAGTCTAGTAAAGCGCTATGTCTGCAAGACAAAGGCATCACTAAGACTTCAGCATCGAAACAGGAGAGAGCTTAACAACCTGTTATCCTGTTCAAATTGCAACAAGTAAGAGAAATTGAAATACTTTTGTACATTACAACAATGATAGCTTTTCAAAATGAACATAGAAGTGTGTAATCCAGAGAAGTGTCTACCAGCCTTGTAAGCAGAGAGAGGATAAATTACATCAATATGATAACTTTAGTATTTCAGGTAATGTAATTTGGTACATAGTAGTATCTAAATTGTGCTATAGACCTTTCTTCCTATAAACTGAGGGTGACTGAGTTGCCATGTAACATCTCACTAGCAGAAACACTGGAAAATGTATTAACAGCTAATACCTATGCAGTTATGAGATAGGCTGTGAACAGACATAGATCAAAAGAAACCTTCTATCAACAGTTTATGATCTGAGCATACAAGGCACGAAGAACACCTTTTTTTCCTGTCATGGTCTTGTTATCCTGTCCTTTACATTACAAATATTCCTGAATACAAACCAGTAATGGTTTCAGTACTGCCTAGTTTACTCACATCTGATGGTTTGCACACGATAAACCAGTGTCACAAACACCGTACAAATTCCAGACAAGATAAAATGAGGAGATAGACTGAAAGCCCAGGAAGGTAAGGGTCACACAGGACGTAATTAACAGATCCTGGTGGAGATGGCCAGCTCCTTTACTCAGCAAGAGCTCCTGTTTCACAAGGCAGTACTATCTTTCATAATAAGCTCTTTATCTTCTAACCTAAGCCACAAAAATACAACAGAGTTGTCCATCCCCACTCCACCAGGCATGACATAGCTCTTCCATTGTGTGTGTCTGTATGTGAAAAATAAATCTCAAATCACCATTCTGGATGGAAGAGAGTTTAGAACAATGAACTCTTCTTTGATTAGGCGTTCAAACAGCTGTTCTGGTGTCCTTCTGACATCTCTTAAATAACAGGAAAGATGAAGGGGGGTGATATGATTGTATTTTGAAGTGTAACTTTCTAAAATCCACCTTATGCAGTTACTTTTATTGTTTGTTTTTTTTCATTTTGGGTTTTTCTCTGTAAGAAATATGTTATGAACAGAATGGATTTATTTAGAAATAGGCCAGTAGGCATTTTAGTTACATTTATAATATTAAACAAGGCTGTTTAAAGATGGTACAGAAATTGATGGAACACAGTCCTATCTTTATACAGCAATAGAAAAGTGCACTTTCATTAATATGTAATTTTAATTTACTACTGTAAATTTTATCACGTGCAGTTGACTAACAGGAAAGATGAATGGATTTTAATTTTTAGACATCAGTCGCAAGTTGGCAATAATTTTGTGAGGTGTGATTTCCGTAATAGTTACTGCTGTTTACAATACACCTTTTATCACTGATAAAGTAAACTATATGCAGACTCACAAACTGTAAGACACTTCAATCTTTGCCTTTACAGACTTTCATTTTTCAAAACTTATATTGTAAATTTATTGCTAACAGGCAACGTATTTACTCTGTTGATAAACTACCATCACTGCAGGCTCCCCAAACAGTTCTAAAAAATAACTAGCACTTCTTTATAATCAGCTTGTGACTGTATGACCTCAGAATATCATAACATTTGACAGACAAGTACAAAACAGTTTTTTTCTGTAAGTTTCACATAGCTCTCTCCAATAATTAACGGTATGATTTTTCTTTTGTAGTGTTGACTTGAGTTTTAAGATATCTTATTCAGGAAACAGTTAGGTGAGATGAGCTCAGGTGAAGGAATTCTTAAAGGACACATTTGAGTTTGCATTTCATAGATAGCAGGATTTAATAATGACTCTATCTCCCAAAGGCTAATTGAACATAATTCTGTCATTTTATCAACAGGAGTGCAATGTTTTCATGTTCTAATTCCAAGGAATGTAACATTAACTTATTATTACCAAATAGTCTACATCAAGTTAATTAGACCTAATAGCTGTGTTAGGTGATATGCACTGCCGTTAGTATTTAAGGCATCCTACACTTACAATCTAATTCTGCAGGCTATTAATTTGTCTGTAAACTTTATTCAGGATAGTCTGTGATTCTCTACTTTGCTGCTTAGAGGTGGACCATGGTTTCCTCAGGCCACAACGAGTGCAGTCAGTTTTAAGCAAGCTTTTTGCCCTCCCACACATGGCCTAGCATTGTTTCAGAACAGAGTCCATAAAATGACAGCATTTGCCATTTCAGAGCTCTCTGACACCTCTCTAGTGCACTGTTATTCCATAACTTTCCAAGGTGTCCTATGAGGCTCCTCCAATCCAGACAGACATCCTCAATGGTACAGCAACAAGGGAAATTCCCCTGTAGGAAATGAGGATTTTCTGCATAGTACAAAGGAACTAGAAGGAGAGCAAGTGACTTTTGCTTCAGTGTTTATCACCTCTACTGACTTCAGCTCATTCTGCGGCTGTGCATGATTTTGAAAAATTGTCCTCAGACGCCAGGCATTTTCCATAAGTTAATATATAAAGCTTACAGAATTCAGAAAAAATGGAATGAAAAAAATGCAGATGCTAATGAGGTCTTGCATCTCCTGTTCTCACTAGCTACACAGAATTATAAGAAAATAAAAATAAATCTCAATATAATAAGAGGACACAGAATTAGAGAATGGTTGAGTTTGGAAGAGACCTCTGAAGGTCATCTTATGCAACCCCCTGCTCAAGTAGAGTCACCTGGAGAAGGTTTCATGTTGACTCTTACGTGCTTTACATATGGAAAAGTCTTTATCTTGCAAATCTCTACACTTGCAAGCCTGCTGAAGATTTTATGATCTCTGCAGCAGGCTTCACCTAAGCTCACCTAATCCAGCTGTTTCCTGAATTTTATAGCACAGGTCAACAGTAGAAGTTATTCTGAGCACAACACACTAAAAAGAGGAAGGAATTATTGTGCAAACCCACACATTGCTTTACTAGTTTAAGCAAGGTTGACTACACAGCTCCCAAGTGTCATCCTACTAATATCTTAGCTTCTTTTGTAAAAATCTTTGCTTTTGTTAACGGACTAGAGGTGATGAGTCAGGCTTCCTTGTGTATTAACAAGCTCCATGTGCTTATCACGGAACGAAATGCTAAAGCATAAAGACATTTCTGATCTTCACTGTGCACATACATGCTACAGCACATGTGCCTCAAGCATTACTGGCTACTTTAAAGTGGGAGTGAACAAGCGTTTCTCTCAGTAAAACCAGGAACTGTTGTAACCTGAAATAAAGCATTAGATCTCTTTACGTTTAATTGCAACCATGGATTGATGTAAAGACAATACTGTAGAGTTAAGCCTACAGAATTAGGCACTGTGGATGTCAGAGCCTCAGATAAGCAGTAGCCAAAGGCTCAGTTAGATGTTCTAGGATAGCTCCTCTTATGAAATTCTGGGCTTATCACTTCCAAAAAACCTCTGAAACTGAGTGGTTTCCTGTGAACTATGGAACCTTTTATCATCTATGTCAAAACATATAAAATAACCAGAATAATTAGTCTTCCTGAAAGATTAGATTTTCCACATACATCTCACAGCAATCCAAGCCTTGCCTCAAAACTGCCTTCAGTCATGAAAATTCTGATATTTATTTTCTAGCTTATCACAAGTGACTCTAGTTCACAATTGCTGTTCTCTTCTCTTCTCTGTTTTACAGATTCTTACAGATTAAAAGGAAAAGCTTCCACAGAGGTAAGCCTGATTTTCTGTTCTAAGGACATAGCAATGGTTAGTATTTATTCTGTAGTCATAGGGTTACCAAAAATAAGTGTCATCATTTACACGTGATCCATTACACTAGATACAGTGCATATGCCTATAGGTAATTCCTGTGGAGTATCTAATAAAAACCCCTTAGGATAATGAGATCATTCATAAATTCCAGTTCCGTGCAGGTATCCTCAACTTTCAAGTGAAGGTTCTTGCTACATGTTGTTTCAGAAATCATAATACACTTTAATTACCCAAGTCAGAGCCATATACAGCAATTAAGTAATATAAGGACAAACTTCAATATTTAAAGTCTCAATAAGTAAGTAGATGTTTTTAAAACATGTACTTAAGCTTTCTTGTCACAGAGTCTCCAAAAACTACAATGCTAAGAACAGAAACAAAATAAAGCCAAAAATTCCAATTTAATTTAATTTGGAAAAGTGAGGATTACTGCCTTTGAATTTTGATATGGTCTCTTGGTCTTATCTAATTTACAACTATTTTTTATAGAATAAAAAGTTAGCTGACTGTGATATGTCTACATAAATTTCGGACATAAAGAGCTTGTTTAAGATGGCAAACATTTCTAGAACCTGTCAAGTAACAGGAAAATGAGTAACTGATTAAAGCTTTAGATCAAAACTCAAAAATAACTTTTATTATACAAATTTCTAGGAAATTTGCTTATGAAATAAGTCAGGATTTAATGTTAAAAAAATCCATTATGTTTATATTAGAACACTTGTAGTATGGCTCTCTGAACTTTAACAGTGATGTGTATACATCAGCACAGAAACCCACATCTTTTCTTAACAGCTTGCCACTCCACCTTTTTGTGCTGCAGACTGTTTTCCTAAATATCTAAGCTTATTCAGGAGAGAAGAAACGGAACAGCCTTTCTCTTACAGGGATAAACCCCGCAGTTTCACTTTCAATTGTGATCTTCGGTATTTTCAACAACTAAGGAATGGGGAGAATCTGTGTTTCATGTCTGTGCTTTTTTATCTCCATTTTCCTTTTGAAGTACAAAGAAAAAGTCCCGACAGTGTTGTATGCTAACGGTTCATTACACCTCCAAAATAGGAAATGCTATAGCTCCAGCCGTGAGGCATTGTATGTGTCTGCTTATTCCCAAATTAACAGAAAGATTTTGTACGGGGAATCCTGCAGTGTTCACTTTCCTATTCAATTATGTGAAAGCCATGTTACTGGCTATAGTGTGATATTTAGTCAGACTACCATAGAATCACAGGATCATTTAGGTTGGAAAATACCTTTTAAATCATCAAGTCGGACTGTAAACCTAACACTGCCAAGCCCACCACTAAACAATATCCCTGAGTGCCGTGTCTACATGTCTTTTAAATATCTTCAGGGATGGTGACTCAGCCACTTCACTGGGTAGCCTGTTCCAGTGCTTGATAACTCGTTTCTTCAGTGAAGAAATTTTTCCTAACACCCGTTGTAAACCTCCCCTGAAACAATTAGAGGCCATTTTCTCTTGTCCTATCACTAGTTACTTGGGAGAAAAGATTGAAACCCTCCTTACTACAACCTCCTTTCAGGTAGCTATAGCAAGTGCTAAGGTCTCCTCTCAGCCTCCTCTTCTCCAGACTAAACAGCCCCCACTCCCTCAGCCGATCCTCATAAGACTTTTTCTCTAGGCCCTTCACTAGCTTTGTTGTCCTCCTCTGGACACACTCCAGCACCTCAATGTTCTTCTTGCAGTGAGGTGCCCAAAACTGAACATCGTATTTGAAGTGCGGCCTCACCAGTGCCGAGTACAGGGGGATGATCACCTCCCTGCTCCTGCTGGCCACACTACTCCTGATACAAGCCAGGATGCCCTTGGCCTTCTTGGCCACCTGGGCACACTGCTGGCTAATGTACAGCTGGTTGTCAACCAACACCCCAAGGTCCTTTTCCGCCAGGCAGCTCTCCATCCACTCCTCCCCAAGCCTGTAGCATTGTATGGGGTTGATGTGACTGAAGTGCAGGACCGGCACTAAGCCTTGCTGAACCTCATAGAAATGGCCTCGGCCCTTCGATCCAGTCTGTCCAGATCCCTCTGTAGATCTCTCGAGCAGATCGACACTCCCACGCAAATTGGTGTCATCTGCAAGCTTACTGAGGGAGCACTCAGTCCCCTCATCCACATCATAGATAAAGACCAGATCCAAAACTGAGTCTTGAGGGACACCACTTGTGAGTGGCCACCAGACGGATTTGACTCCATTCACCACCACTCTTTGGCTCAGCCATCTTGGCCAGTTTCATAAACATCAGTTTCATACACAAATTTTCAAAAAGCAGTAAGCACTAAATCCAGTTTATGACCCTAGCAATAACGAAAGGCATTCTTTGACATGTCTGCGTTGCAAGTGGGACTGATCTCCTGCAGAAGGAATTCAGATAGCTTTGATCTACTGAGTGAGTAGAATCTTCCTGTAACATCACAGATTTCAGCCACAAGTCTGAAAAACAACAACAGAAAAATTATTTTTTATCCATTTTCATGAAACTAAAAACAACTCTTTACTAAAAATTTCTGAAACTTCTGAAAATTCAGAGCCCCCACATTCATGGCCTCTGGGCACAGATGAATCCAAGAAAACTGAGAAGTGAGCAGCAAGCATTTCAAAGGGATCTAAAAATCACAGAAACCTTGTCTTCAGTATAACAAGATGTGAAACAGCCCTTCAGTATAAAATGGCTACTGTTTGACACCTGTTTGAATGCACTTGTAGAACATTTTATAACTTCAAAGAATTTTAGAAATCTTCGCATAATTTGTTACATGAGCCAACTGAATGTGAATGGGGGGGAAGGATTTTGCGATTATGTGCCAATATCTGAATAAGAAAGCCCTTTCAACATTTTCTGTTTCCATGTGAAGGATCAAAAACCACTGTTCAGGATTAGAAGCTTGTCAGCTAACAATCTAAACGAGGCTTGTCTCAGTACAGGTATCAAACACTGGTAACAAGACATATAATGACACTAAAATTTATTTTGTATAAGGAAGCTCAAAGGCTCATGAGACTGGCAAAGAGATTTTGAATGTAAAGTCTCCAGCTTACTGGTTAAAATTCATAGGAAAAAACATTACTATCATGCAGGGGCTCTTTGATGGAAATGTGAAATAAATGGGTGTTGGCTATTAATTTATGGTGGAAAACAGACAGTTCTCATTACTAAATATTGCAGCCTAGTTACCATTAGTCCTGTTACCATTTTTAATAGAATTGACACAGGTTTCAATCTGAACTTGAAATCAAAAGGAAAAAACCCCAAGAATATGCAATATTTTGATTTATATGATTTGAAAGAAAGCATAATAGAAATTGTCAAATAATAAATCCTAGGTTCTATTTGCAGTAGTAGAACAAAATTTAGCACACAACCTTCTACACAAAAGAATGATCTTGAAGCTGTAACAGTTGTGATTATCAACCATTAAACTTAAGCTGTAGAAGAAGAATGCTCTTGTAATGGAAGCAAAAGAATGAAATCTGCTTAGCTTCCTGCTAAGTCATACTGATCCATTATAAGTAGAAATGCTGTGAAATAAATGAATCTCTGATCTAATGGCTGTTACATATGATATCTGCCATCTGTCTAAGAGAAATTAAAAACAAATACTGATATTACAGAAATGTTATTACCAAGTACTGACCTACAGTCTAGAACAGCACCTGCTATATTAGGCATCAAGAAAAACAATACCAGAGGGCATTAAACTTCACTCTAACTTTGTGCATATTTTAACCACGTGGTTATATATGCCAAAAATTACTGCAGCATGGCCACTCATCCATGACAGAAGATGTGGGCAAGTAACAACCAAGATCATAAGCAATTAGATAAGCTACACAATGAAAAAACCTTGATACTCAATGGGAAAATTATAAAAAGACAACAAGATCATTTGTCAATCAAGAAGGCTCATAGAGCCAGACACAAAAAAATACATGCCTTCTGGCAGAACAAAGTCGCTCACATGTGAAGTTACAGTACTCAAAATATCTACACAGCTTCTGTTTAATACTAGGAGTCTAGATGGAATTATCTAAAATCAATCAAGTTACTTTCTTTCAACAGGCATCCAAAATTTTCCTTCTAGGCTGGAACAGATGTGCCACTATGTTGATATAGATGAGCAGGTTCAGGGAAAATCATTTAAGGGAAAACTTAGGCAAATTTAAGCAATTTGGTTTTGAAAATAGCTAAATTAGTCTCAGATATTCCAAGGATATGATATTAGGAAACTTTCTGAATTATAGAGGACAATGATGCAGCTAAAATAACATTTTGACACAAACTGCCGTAAGATGTATGCTTCCTCAAAAGATATTAGAAGAAAGATAAATTGCTTATGGCTTTAATTGCATGAAGTGTGTGAGGAAATAATTAAAGTATATACAGGTAATTATCTGGAGTACGGCTGAAAAGACATTTAAATGTCAGCAATTCCATTAATTTTATAACTGAAGATTGAGAACTGGCAGAGTAGAGGGTAACAAACCATGAATGGCTGTCATTATACGCTAAAAGACTATAAGGATGATTCTGATTTCATAAAACTAGTTGGGGTTGAGGTACACACAGAAACATAGACACGTGTGTGTACAAGTTAGTCACATCCTCAACTCATCTCAGTCAGGCGCACTGTAGAAAATGATTCATGTTGCTGTGACTGCTGACTCTACTGCCTGGTCTACATGGTTTATAGATACGACAGAAAGATTTATCGTGATAATGCAAGTTGCCTAATGTGCTCTTAGCAAGGTTTTAATCCAAAATCTACTTTAGAAAATAGGAATGCTAAATTTATGCAAACCCTAAAAGGAGAGTATAGCGTGGATTTCCAGACATTAAAGAGATCAGGAAAATAATAACCATGGTACTGTGGTTAAGCAGAAATATGTTTCAGCATTCGAAAAGTGAAGTTCAACTTGGAAGACTATAAATGAAGAACTAATTCATTACCATTATAGGTGAGTAATTCAGATGCAAGGTCCACATCACTAGCCCAAACCTTCCACCCTTTCTGATCCCCACCTTCTCTATGTGAGGGAGTCAGCCAGCCTGTACAAAGTGGTGTCATAGAAACAGTGATCTGACATTTGCTTGATCATAGATTGCTTTCTTAAGATGGGTATTTCAGTCATGATTTTCAGAGACTACTGGATTCAAATTTCAGGTGGATGTTCAGGAAATCAGTCTTAAAGGAGGCAGCCAAAGTTGCAGTCATCCTTCCTACAAGGAAATCTTCCCTCCCCAGTGTGAAGGGGCAGCTTAAAGTAATCGCGGGACATTTCGTTGATCATTCTTGCTAGAGCAGAAATGGCAAGACTGGCAACCATATTTCTGTGACACAACTTGAAAAATCATATTCTTTTTATATCCAAAATGTAGTTGATGTTCTCTTATAGTAGCACTTATGTAACAGTTTGTTACTATGTATGTAATAAATGTAACTAATACATTTTATAAGGATTAGCAGTTCTGGTTACTTTAAAAGCTTTCAGCAGTTGGTGCTTTGATTTATAAAAGCAAAATATGGAAACAATTAACGCCTCTTGCTACATTTCTTGAAAGGAAAGACATCACTTACACATCTAGATGAACGACAATAAAGTGTTTTAAAGGAAACCATACACATACATAAAATCAAATAGATTTTGATCAATGTCTTGAAAAGATTTTCAAGAATAATGAAGAAAAATCAGTCTTCTACCCCAATGATAAACCCCAAGCATTTTATCCACTCTATGTATAAGAACAGACAATAAGAATTGGAAGCAAAAGCTGAATAAAAAAAAAAAGGAAAAAAAAATCCATTTCTATTCCTAGGAAAAGCAAAAGCACACTCTTTGGGACTGGGTTTTAGTAAAATCAGAACCTGGAAAGGTGTGCTTTGTTTTCTTTGTTTTTCAGGAAAAGATAATAAATAGTATCTTTTAATACAATTTATTTGTCCCTGTTATTCAGTTCCCTGATAATTAAAAGAGAGTTTTCATCCCTTGTCAGGCAAAATATTATGTGGAAGCCTAATGACGCCACCCCCAAAGCATCATTAGGTTACTTGATGGAGGATATGATTTCTGTATGTTATAGAAGCATTTACTCCAGGGAACCTTTTCAAATCAGCAAGAACAAAATTTTGTTCACTGGGTAACAGAAACGTAATGACACACTATTAGTTTTGGGTGGCTGATGTTTGATTTCCTGGAGTTGTAAAGACAGTCTGTTTTTGTTCTAATGGCATTATATACTTCTGTGATGGAAATAATTAATGACTGTGCAACTTAGGTCATTACTGTGCTAGAAAACACTGTTCAGTTATACTCTTACAAATATATAAGTTCTAGAGGGTAAATCAAATACAACATATTTTCAGAAAGAAAAAAGTAAATGTATTTCAAATTCTTGCATATTTGTAGGCCTTATACCAGAGCAGAAAAGAAGTTTTACTTTCCAGTTTCACTAAAAAATTTTAGGTTCAGTTGTTCCAGTAGTCCCAAAGTGCAGTCAGAGAAATATTTAATTTCCAACAAAAGGTTAAGGTAGAGAACTGCAGTCACTCACAGCTACTGCTGTAGAACAGTGCCATCATCTACAGAGTGGAACAGCATCCCATGAAGTAGATTAACAGGATGAAGAAGTTCTTAAGTACCAGAAGAAAGAGAAAACACAACAATCAAAGAAAAGAAAGGTGAGTTTTTTGTTCCTCCCCCCCTGACAACTTGTAGTATCATCAGCTCCACTAAAGCCTTAAATCTAATGAAAGTAGAAATCCTCACGGAATCTCTTTCTTTGCAACATATGCTGCATAAGGAAAATATGCAGAAACTTTCCCTAAAGAAAGCTTTGTTTTGCTTAACATGGAGTTAGAGGTACTACAGAATGAGACAGCCGCCTACTGCTATTCTAGGCATATAGTTTTTCAAACAGTTTTACAACTGAAATATTTCAATTCATAGTCACAAATAAACACCCCATTTGTAGATAAACTAAGCTTGGGATACACTGAGTAAAGGACAAGTCAGTTCCAAGGCATGGTTTATCAAGTAATACAATCCATGAAAAGACAGTCTGTTCAAATTGGTTCAAGGTAGTCACTCAGTTAAGAGTTTGCTTGTTAATGGCAAATAAATGAACAAAAGAGACAGGAGACAAATTTAGGTGGAGACATGAGTTAATCAGATAGCTTTCTTTAAACTGCGGATCTTATGAACCCTCTAGTATTGTGTAAGTGCAAGAAAACACATCCGTTCACAGCATTACTGTGATACTGTGAAACACTTACTGTCTAACATATATATTGATATGCATAAAAACACTCCAGTATAATTCAGTGTGGCAAGCAAAGGCTGAGTAAAGATCTTAGAAATGTATGTCCTTCTCGCACTAGAGTTTTGTAGTTTGGAATTGTTGCACCACTGGTCATAAAATATTATGGGATTGAAATTCTCTGAAGTTGTAACGTTAGTGTTTCTTACTACTGAAGCTGATAGAGCCACGGGAAATTTTATTCTGAGATTTGTAGAAATACAGAGATTTGACTGGGCTATAGTACTTGTGTTATCCAACGGGTAACTTCAGTTCTGTGAGAGAAGTACCAGAAAGGCAAAAGATAGATCATTACTTTTTTTTTAGTGACGGCTTGAGGTTATTCCATTTTCAGGCCCTGAAGATGCAGAGAACATTCACAGTTCTTACCAATTATGAGTAGAATACAGATGTCCAAACAGGAACAGGTTAAAGACATTTGCTCCTTAACTCTCTATGGTGGAAGTTCTTCTGATATATGGAAGTGAAAGAGAACATATGCACAACTTTCACATGTCCTTTACTTCTACCAGGTCATGTAAGCAGAGCTATAACTACTTGCTTCATCACGTAAGCTATAAATCATCCTTTTCATTTTTTATGGCCCTAGAGATTTCTCCCTTCCCCTTGTCAGGCTACTCTACATTTGCCAGCCTAAGTGATGTAAGGAGTTTCTACTGCAGAAAGCGGCACTGCCAGCAGTTGAGACTACGTAGGCAGGACACGCATAGCAGTATTATCTACAGCAAAATATCCAAGATGTGTAAAGCTCAGGGTAAAAGGCTTAAGTCTTTAAAGCTACCTCATAGATTCCCCCTACCCTCTTTTGCTTTTGACTATAAAGCATCAAAATTCTTTGTCTTGCTTAAAAATCTTAGTGTAATGTGACTTTACAGATAATAACACTGAATGCTTGTATAAGACAAGACATCTGCAGAGATTTTATTTTGAAAAAAATATTAATAATGACACAATACTGGGCATAAACATTTTCTTTACAAAACTGCACTGAAGTTGTAGAAAAGAACTCAAGTATGTTTGCATTTGTTCATTTCACTCCTTCATCAAACTGATGTTAATAGAAGTAACCTCAAGGTAAGAAGGAAATCAAGCTGCTGAACGTATCCAAAAGCATTTTGCTAACCTCAGGCTACTTGGGAAATAAGGTGCAGCTATACAGAGATTTTACTGTGAAGTAATTATTATAATCTGCATTCTGGGTTGTTACAGGTGCAACCGGTAGCCAAATTCTTCTAATCTCTTGGGTCCAATTACCTCATGATAATCATGCCAGTTGGTGCCATATTTAGTTTTATTCAAAATATGATCCTCAGAGGTAAAATAGATACTTTCTGATTGCAGGGAAACTTGCAGACTATCTTTCTTTTTCTGGTGGGTTACCATGTGGGATATGGAGTCCTTAATAAACAGCCTGTCAGCTGTGGATTTCTTTCCAGCAGTCAAAAATTTTGAGTAGCTCAAACTACTCTTAAGAAAAATCCCAAAATTATTCCACGAAAAGAAAAATCATTCCAGAACTAGTAACTCCAAGTAGATGAGAGGACACCTGGAAAGGTGACAATGAACAGGGTAACATCGACGTTTATAAAAGATGAGGAATCTCTCTTGACCAAAGACAAAGGAAAGTTCATCACAAAATAGTTTTGGGCACCACTATTGGCATTTCAACTTACAAAACTTTTGGCATCATTCTGAATTTCAATACGACTTGGTATGGCCTACAATGGCAAGAGGTAAACTTCTGTAAACTGCAGGAAACTGACATTGTACAACTTCTACTTTGTTCCATAGTGAGATATGACAATATATTATAGAGAATAATTTCCACACTGTGGGAAAGTGAAATAAGTTTAGAGAACCAATTATACAAAATCCCAAATGTCTAAAGAAGTAGCAAAGTGTAAAGAATGCTAATATGTAACCTGAATAAAAAATATCATCACACACTGAGCTGAAATTCATGGGGGATATCTGTCTGAAACCTTCATGAACAATTGCAAAAAGCTACTTGCATATGCATTTCCCAACAAATAGCAGGTTACACTATAGTGACTTTTTATTTTAAATTTCAAAGACCTTTGTAGTGAGCTACATTGCTGAGTGTATTTCAGATGCATTTCCTTGGAGAGTAGATGTTTAGGTATCTATATTAACAAAAGAGGAATACAAAGATTTGAACCTGGAAATCTCATCTGTAACATAAATACTTTAAAACTCAAAAGAAAAAACCAAGATGACTATCCTCAGTCTACAAGAAACAATAATAATATTATTATAATAATACAATATTATCCCATTTTAGCCACAAAACCAAGAAGCATTTTTTCTTTTGAAGTTACTGAGTTTTAGATAACTTGATCTTTCATATGATAATATCATTTGCAAACTTCAGATATTCTAACAGTCAGTCATACTGTAACAGGTCTAAACGAGGAGATCTGGTGCCTGGCAAGTGGATATCAAGGATCACTCAAAACATACAGACTTCTAATAATCAAGTCATCATTATATATTCCAATGGTCTCACAGAATGGCTACATACAGTAAATACTCATCACTTCAGAAATATAAGCACTGACATACAAATCTTGGTCCATTGTATGCTGATAAGCGACAAGCTTTAAGAAACTATAATGTATATTCCGCAGCTAACATCTGACAAAACTCTGAATCAGAAATCTAATGGAGGCTAAACCAGAACATATTGAAGTAAATAAAGAGTAGTTATATGATTTTTTTCATATTTCTCTCATGGGAAAAAAAGAGCAGCACCTATAAAATTTGTCAAGTTTTATGAAAGTAATTCCATAAAATAAATTGAAATACTTTCATTTTTATTTAAATATTCATGTTTTACCTGGATTTATAGACCTTCAACTAAATAAAACACATGCCCAATTAAGACCCTTGATGAATACAGTAGAATAACAAAGAAGGATCAAATTGAATGGGAAGAAATGAAAACAGTGATATGGTCTGCAGGGGTGTTTTAAGGCATCCTGGCTGATCTTACCATCACGCTTTTTCAACATGTGAAAAGCCGCTTCTTCCCTTAAATGAGTCTGTAACAGAACCAGTCAATGTCCTATAAACGTATGTGTGTCTGCCAGAGTTGTGAGCTGCACGAAAGATAGTATAATTTTGAAAGGTCTGTGTTTTCTGAATTACTCAAAGCTGAACAAACTTTGAGTAGTTGTATGCTCCCTTCTCCTCCTTTTGCTTTTTAATGTCTAACAAAAATTAATTCAGGATAGACTTAGATATTACAGTGGGAAGAGGGTTTGATGTATCTGAACAGACACATACTTTCTTCATATGAGGTGAAAACGTATTTCTCTAAACACTGCCATATATCTAATGAGAAAAACTGTAATCTCTAGTTAGTGAACCACCTGCTTCAACCTCAGAGAGCATTCTTCCATCATAGCATTACACCTATTCAGATTGTGATGTTTGCCTCCTAGGTCTTTAATACCAACTCTTTTGTAGAGCAGCTTTTTTGGCCGAGATCAAAGAAGGAAGAAAATTACTAACTGTACCTCATTGTGTATTTCAGCAACAGCCTGTACCCAGAATTGAAGCAAATCTTGGAAATAAATATCTGGACACTTTTCACTTAATGCGAGAAAAACACAACTCCATGATACTCTGGCTGTAAGACGAGAGAGAGATGGAAACACTTTCTCCTTTCCTCTTGGATAAAAGCCAAAGCTACTTTTTACCACAAGCTCAGTCAGGTATTTGGGTTCACAGGGTAACTATTTCCTTAACAAGACACAGTAGGTTCAGCTAGTAAGATAGGTCCTTGGCAGAAGGTTAAAGACACATGGAATGATCATCTTTTGCATTCAAATAGTTATGTAGTGTTATCCACATATTAAAATAGTTTCTTCATTTTCTCTTACCATATAGACTTGGAATCTTTTAATTTTCATAGGTTTCATTCATAACCAGGTATCTGTCCTGGTTATCTCAAATTTTTTTCATATCATTACTGAATTTCATAACAACAAAAATTCCAGGAATTCTTCTGAGCTTCTCTCCAGTCATAAAGAAGAGGAATTCAAGATGGATTTTCTAGTCTCATCGTAAGACAAGAGATTGATTGTTTTCTACTAAATTATCATAGAGCAATGCACATGTTTGCGTCTGGTTCACCACCAGATGAGCAGTTAAGATCTTATACAAATCTTTTCAGCACAAAAAAGACTGTGATACGTACTCTACTCTGTTGTAACAGACTGCCTTCTCACAGCAGAAATCAGCCACTGTAGTAATTCACATTTCAGCAGAAATATGTAAGACAAGGTATCATTTTCTAGGAATGAGCAGATTCCTGTTGCCTTTCAAGGAAACAGACTGCATACTGAACAAGAAAGCTTCTGGTCAGTAGCTATAGTACCGTTTCTGACAATCAAGCATTAGTAGAGACGAAAAAAAGTAATAAAGATGTTCAGGTTTTCCCCAAAGCTTGACCCAAATCTCACAGAAACAAATGGAAATATGCCCAGGTGCTAGTATTTGCAAGAATATCCCATAAGTTCAAGAAATATCTAAAATTCACGCATTTAAGAAGCAACCTAACTGCTATGGTATTTCTAGGAGAGTTCCTGTAAACAATACAACAAATAAAATTTTCCATTGTCCATCTCGGAGCGTGTATTCGGTGACATGCAAACTCACTATATTACGGTGCTCCAGGCACATTATTAAACTACTGTTTAAGCGGAAGTTAATTGAGGCAGATGGTACACACATATTCTGTGGGCTTGGTGCACAAGACTAAATTTTAGCCTTAGCAAAGGTGAGTCTCTTCCATTTCTGGGAGAAAGATATTTAGTTTCTCATATGAGGTTCATATCTTATTTCCTTTAAAAGGGCAGAGGGGGAAATCCTCATACAGGTCACCCCCTCCACCCACCATCCCCTCAATATTATAATTTCTTAAAGACTCAAAGAAGCAGATCCCGTATTTCTTAAATGCTAACAATTGAATCACGATTTCATTTTTTAGAGGTCTGTCTTTAATGTTAAAACACAAGAATTGTTTTATGGGATTTAACTTTAACCCTTAATCATGTAATCTCAGGCCTTAACCAATACCTCATGTCTCAAAATAAGGAGTGTTCTTAGTGTCCTCAAGAGGATCATTCTTCTTGCACTTAGAAAATTATTGAACATATAATTATTACCCATATCAAACCTTATTACGTCAGATCTACATCTTCAGCTGGTATGAAATGTTAAAATTCTTCTACTGAATTCATATGATTATTGCTAATTCACTTCAACACTGTTTCAGAAACTACATGAGAACATCGTTATGAGGCTTTTTAGCATATCTCATCAATATCCCTCTGCCTCAACTAATGTAGTGGGATATGGTCTGGTAAGTAGCTTCTAAGTAAGACCATCCCTCACCTGCTGAAAGAGACTAGCAGTATCTTAGTGCAGACAAAGGACCCTTCTTACAACCTCTGAAGTTATTTATTGTGACCTAGAGATTATAATTAGAATAGCGACAGCAAGCAGAAGCATTCTGTTATTTAGGAATATGAGAACTCTTACAGTGCACATTTCTAATATACAAAAACTGTAAATTAAGAAATTAGCATTAAAATTTATTTATTTTTTCAAAAATCACTATTTGAGCTAGTAGTACTTCTTTGCAAATGCAAACTACACTTCAAAATCAATGAAGAAGTAATAGAATTCATATTTTTCCTCCTGCGTTCAAAGTATTTATGGTGGTTTATCATTGCATGAAAACACAGTATTTGTATTTTAGGACTATTTTAGAAATCTTTTTTGAAACATTATTATTACTGGACACTTTTGTGTCAAAATGTTATGCAAAGCATGTTAGTTGTTCATCTTCCACCACAAACTGTAAGTGACAGATCTGAGACAAAATACACCACCAAATTTTAAACATAACCTCAGTCACTTTGGGTAAAGCAAGAGTTTAGTGTTATGGAAAGAAAACCCAGGCTTCTTTTACTGAAGAGGCCTTGTGGTTTTCTGCTTTCTATTGATAAATAAAAGAACATCCGTTGTAAATAGTGTGGAGTGTAGAAAGAAGGCTGAACAAGGAAGTGCAAAGGTTTGAAATTCATTGAGGCATAAAGAAAACCCATATAAATAGAACATGATCCTGCTCTGGTCTATAGGGTATGATTCATGCTGTGCTATTCTGCCACACACTACTTCAGGAAAGAAACATATTTTTCTGTACCAGCAGTAGAATTTTCTAATACTTTACTGTTTTATGTGCTTCATAATAAGCATCAAATTGTTGAATTCTAGGCACAGGAAACAGAATAGACCAATTCAAGTCAGGACTTGCTAGAAGACTGATGCCTTGTGAAGAACTCCAAATACAAGTTAGTGCAGTGAGGGTAAAACGCTTGGTCTTTTCCATCTTATGCTGTAGCAATGGAGAGATCCTTGTCCCTTTCCTACAGAAAAAAACTGCAACAGTTTTTATTTTGAAAGCTGGAAAACAAATTTCAAAAGGAAGAGGAAGGAAAGTTTCTCTTTTTTGCATGGTCACTGTGAAATCTCTTATCAAGAGCTTCTGGCATCATCTCAGTAAGGCAAGCTAATTTATATTGAAAACATAGTAAAAATCTAGTTTTTCTGACACAGAAATATTCTAATGTTGCTATTGGAAATAATTTCAAAAGCCTGGAATCAATCACTGTGAGCTTTTATGGCAATAGGTATGAAATTTATCATTACCTGAAACTATATAATTGGTTCCATTCATAGATTAAAAAAAAAATAAGCCGATTAAAATATTTTTCCTCCTTTCCTCCCTCGCTCTCGAGCATGTCAGCAATGAGAAACTGTCCACCAGCTTTCGGTCAGCTTTGGAGCAAAACCTGACTCTGTCAAGCCAAACACTGTAAAAATTTTAAAGAAAGATGGGAAATATTTTGAAATCCCTTTAAATCTGAATGATGTGCTTATACCTCTCCCCTGTGTCTAAAGCTACAGCAATATAGAATATATGACAATGTTTTATATTTTTGAGCTCAGAAAAATAGAGCTAAGCAACATTTAAAATTATTGAAGAAAATAATTTAAAATCTTTTTGGATAGGAAACAATTTTATTTTCGTTCACCTGATGAAAGACAGTAACGGTTACTCACTAGATAAGAGGAAGAATGGTTAACAGCCATCTGCGCATCTCCTCTGATGAGATCTAGCTAGTTTGAACCTCTTTTGAAATTATTTCTCTATGGCTACCTTGAAAAGTTATGATTGCTGAAAGAAATAAATAATAAATTATAAGAAATATTGAATCTTGTTAAAAACAAATAGCTTTTTTCTAAAGGGTAATGTAAAAGGTTTCAGGTTACTTTGAACATTTTTGGGAAAATATAAAAATACTGGATAAGAAAGTAGTGGAAGGGGAAGCAACAAAGTGTATGTGGTATTCCTTTCACTTTTATCCTTCTTGAGAATTAATCAAAAGCAATTTTCAACCGTTCAGTCTCCTGCTGTTCTGACTTCCTACAAGAAAAGTTAAGTCATAAGGAGAACGGATGGTGTTTATGTAGTCCAAAGCTAAGCCAATCCTTTTCATCGGGAATCTGTCTCCTTTTCTTTGCAGAGGTACTGGGTAAGTACCAGCAAGGGGATTATGTACTGCAAGAGAAGGACTGGAGGCATGCTGAGGATTTTGAACTGTGCACTTCTGACTGGATCATCGCCCTGCACAATGCCAAAGCAGAACATACACTGTTCAGCCCATAGGCTGAGCTATGAAGAGCTGCTAAATATATCGGTGTTTGAACCTGCTGCATTTGAAATTTAAAAAAGCGTGTCAACGTCAACCAGCAGGGCTATAGAGTCTGTACCTGTATCAGCCTATTATATAGCTCTTTCAATAGTTTAAGGATGATTTTTTTCCTTCTAGAAGCTAAATGTCCCCTTGGTCCCACCTACCAGAATAAGTTACTCTTTAGGCATCACTTCTCCCAAGTAGCAAAGTTCCCACAGGTGTTACAAACGTACAAGGAAACTTTGTGCATTAGCAGAAGAATTACTTACGACGGCACTGTTACATGGCTGTTTAGGAAGGGTGAAAGGAACACCTTACATCATTTTGAAGAAGCTACCAGAGTCAAATACAAAAGACACACTATACAGGTAGAAAGCTACTAAGATAAAATTTCACTTTGTTGAAGTTGTTTCAGTAACAGGCATCCTAAGTTTCTTGGACAGATGAAAATAAAGGTAATGAAATCTAAAATCAGGAATCTTCCCTTCATAATTCCTGTTTAAAAATACCTACGTGCTGCTGAGCACTCCAGTAATTTACAAGAATTAATTTTTCAGCTCTTGTGCTCATTTCAACAAAAAAAAGTTGTATAAGGTGTAGTGCATAGCAGAAAAGCAAAGTCTCAGCTGTTACGAATTTGTTTATTCCACTGATTGCAAGATTTTGATTTACATCAGCTGTACATAATATCTAAGCAAGTTTGGCTCAAGCAAGACATGCCAAAAATCCAGACAAGGTATCTACTACTTAGAAAAAAGATTCTCATTTTATTGCAGATCAAGATTTGTTTAAGAATATAGCTATCCATTAATATTATTGTTCTATCCTTCAAATAACTCACCAGTAACTAGAATATGCTAGTACCAGAGATGCAACAAGTATTTGACCATAATATAAGGCATACTGTATAACTATCTGAATGGCATGTATTTCTCTCTCAAATATGCACGTTTGGATACTATGCAAGATAATCTGGATGAAAAGGATGTATTTAATTCCCAGAAAAGCCAAGCAAATACCCAAATAGAGGACAAGAAGCACCTTTCTTCTAAGACACTTCTCCTTCCAACCATTAATCAAACAAGAATAAGCCAGGGCTTTTTGGGCATCAGAAGAATTCTTTGTTCCTATAATTAATCTCTTTTGATATTTTATTGTAATTCACCATAAGGTGAACATCCACCATTTGGAACACTGTGAATACTTTCACTACATGTCATTAACAAGCAGACTCATTTCCAGAAATTTGAAAGAAATCTTTAAAAAGTTGTATTTTAGTATGAATAGTGTGGGAAAAAAGTAAAGAAAAGAAAATAAGGTATATTTGAGAAGGATTCACCTGCTTGAGAAAAAGCGTAATGGACGTAGTAGGAGGAACAAGCAAGGAACCTTGGCCAACTGGTACACAACCGATAGTACTTCTCTCAAATTTAAAAGGCTAAGTGTTAGAAGGCCCTGCTTGAACACAGTCAAAATAAATATCAGGTGATATTCTCAGAGCAGAGAGAGAGAGAGAGATCACCTCCCTTTCTATATGTTTTTGTCAGTGGTGTTGGAGTTTGTTGTTGTTGGGTTCTTGTTTTATTTTTAAAAAGAAGTCACTAGCTGTGGCCTTTTACCATAAAATAATTTTTATATCCTTGGATTAATGAGCCATATCACTGACAAGCTGCCATATTCTCTTTGCTGAAATCTCCAGTTACAGTCTATTAATCAAAACATCTTGGGAAGATAAAAAGCTGCAACTTTATATGGCAATACTTTTATAAAAATCTGATTTAACATAGAAGTTTATGGACAAAATATAAACACTTCTAATTGTATAACAATGTGATACTTTTCCTTATTATGTGGAAAAAAATGTGAGGTAATCTTCATTTGAGCTGCCTTCCCTCCGTACAACATGACCTCATGACAGACACTTTTTGGTAATTACTTCATAAACACAGAGCAACATGAAGAAAGTACTGAAAGCCATAGGAAGGATTTAGGTAACAATCTATTCTAAGTGCCTTTCTGACAGTGAAATAAATGTATCTCAGCACAGTTTGATCAAGTTCTCTTCCTCAGCTGTACTTTAAGCTCACCACTGTGTAGAGAAGGTAATACAAGAGGGTCTGTGATGAAAAGCAAGACAGTAATTGTCATTCCAGAGTCTTAATTTTATTCTGCTTTATTAATCATTTTTTTCTCTTCTAAGAGCTTTTAGGCTTTTTTTTTAAAAAAAACAAACACGCATTTTTAGCATATCTGTTTGTAGACAGTAAAAAACCCTACAGCTGAAGAAGAGACAATGCAAATTTAGTGAATGTATTTCTCATGTTTCCTCTAGATCCATTAACTGCATTAACATTGATTCACATGCATTAACACATGCACAAATAGGTCCATAGTGACTTTTGTTTTACAAAAGTCATACAGATAAAGAAAATGTACAGGTAGGGCAGAAAAGAATAGAGTTTGTTCCTCAGACTATCAACAGTAGTTTCCACATATTATGATAACAGAAAAGGAGGAAAATCACGTAAGAAACAATCTTCACTGCAAGATTTTGGAGAGTTACTTAACTCCAGAGATATCATTGTTTCCTAAGTAAAAAAAATCAGTTAAAATTAAAATATGTTCACAATTACAATGATGTTTTTTTAAATTTAATGATATTTGCACAAATTGAATTTGGGTCAATGTAAAGGCTTTGAGAACAGGTAGAAGCTTTCATTTCATAGCAATTAACTTGATGTAATTCTACCAATACAGCCTGTATCTTGCAATACATTAAAAAGTGAATTTGTCTAAACATGATCTAAAAGTACTTTGCATACTTTTTATTCCAAATTTTAAAGGAAAAAAAAAGAGTCAATTTTTGTAGACAATAAGGTTTATTAACCTTCAAAGCCAATGTTTCTCTACTGGTTATTTTAATTATTCATAATCACATATAATCTTAATGTGGTAGAAATTAAATATGGCACATGACACACATTCCAATTAGTGCATATAATTAGTTTTCAATAACATTTTAGCCCAAATAGGAATTTAAAGTAATTTGTCATACTACATGAGAGCACAAATTTTGATAAAAAAAATATCTTGTAAGTTCCGAATAATAGTTTCATTGTTTCTGAGGATAGCTATGTTTCCATGACTCTCTCTCACCTCTAACACACACATAAAAATGTCATCTTCTTATGGCAGATTACACATTTTATACACATTCACAAACATTCACTGACTGCCCTCTAACACAAATCCTCAAGATTTTTTTTTCCGAGCTTCCTGATTTTATTACACTGCCTCAATACTATCTTCTCAGGAAAGTATTTTTAAAATTATTTTTTGTTTAAGATATGCTGTTACATGTCCAAAAGCCTTAAATAGATCATTTTGTCATTTTAATTTATTTTGAAATGGCTACACTTTCAGAAATTACTCACATGCAGAGAATCATAAAGGAAACATTTCTCCCACATACGCAATTCAGACGTTTTATTTTAATTAGTAATCTAATGTGTCTTTAAAAGCTGCAGAAATAAAATCTCTTCTACTCTTCCATGCTATCTATTCCAATGTTTTAATTATTAACAAAAAGTTTTTCATAATTTTAACCTAGATCTTTCTTCCCTTATCCAATGAAGTCTATCATTTCCTGTCCTGTATGAACACAAGAGCACAGATTACTGTCCAGTACAGATAACTCTTGAAGAAATAGATACAAAATTGAAGATTTCCTCTTGCTATCATCTTCTTTGGGATAAACAAACTCAGATCCCTCAATTTTGCAAGCAAAATAGATAAAAACCCCCTGAGCTTTAATCAATATATTTTCATTTACCTACTTAAATTTTCACCAACTGAATACAAAAATTGTGAAGGAAAAAGCTTCTCATACCATTCAAGGAATATTTAAATACTAATCCCACTGTTTACCATATCTAGGACCAAATCTTCACCGCTGCAAATCTGGGGCCATTTCAAAAGCAGAGTCTTTGTTATAATGGAATATTTCTTCTATCACCAATTCCCTCTCTCATCCATGACTACAAAATTTATATGGTTTTACAGTTTGCAAAGAGTAGAAAGCAAAAAAAAAAACCCCACCACACCACATATGAAAGGTTTTCTGCATTCCCTGGGCAGCATGAACCTAAGTTCTAAAAGTGTTTCTGCAAAGAGTGCAAAAGGGTATTTCCTGATGAAGCGCCGTGATACTCCATGGCTCTGTACAGGAGCCATACTGAAGAGAAGGTAAAACTTGGATCTAAGGCTGTTAATGGTGGTGTCAAATAGCCAGGACAAAAACTTGAGGTGGAAGGAAGAAATTCAGCACAGACTAGAAAAGGAAGGTGCTTCTGTTAGAAGAGAAAAATAAGAAATCTGTGCACAACAATTTGGGGTCAATAAGAAATAGACTAAAGTGCAACTGAAATCTGCCCGTGATTAAAGAAAGCATTTAATGAATGTAAAGCTAACACTCCAAACCTACATGGATCTTATCACATATGTCGGGTCTGACTACAGCCACAGTTACAGCTGCTTTGAAGCTATGATTATTTCTGCACAGAAGATCGATCCCTTTTATTTAAAGTTCTTCCTCTTACTGTGCTAGTGGTTATGCACCAAAAGATCCTCTTTACTTTACTTCAACCAGCTGATCAGATAGACAAATAAAACATTTCCTCTTTTGTCCAGGTCAAAGGCAGCTTCTTACAGCTTATAAATTTGTGCCAGGCAGTTTAGAATTTTGTGCTACTAATCACTCATGCCATTGCCTTTAACCACTCTCTCTCTTAAACTGTCTTACAAACCACAACTAAACTTGTCAGTGTTTTCTGTTGTAAAATACTCAGACTTGAACAGTTTGTACACCTATAATTATGCAGGAAGCCATCGGGATGTACAGGGATGTTGAATGCAAGACAAAAGACAAACAGACTGAGGTTGTCAATAGCCGAAGAGCTAACAAAGGAAGTAAATAACTGGTGCTTATCTTATCAGACAAAAGTAAGGGGGGATAGCCCATCATTGTAAACTCAGTGATCTGTGGGGCGCCGCGGAGGCTGCGCAGCCAGAGATTGCTTCAGAGATTGCTTTGGACAAAGCACAGATGGCCCCCGAATACACATACCAAGATACCCGCTCCGAAGGCGTGTCACACTGCTGAGTCCCGCTTCTGACGACACGACATTCCATGCCAAGAGCCAATCGATACACAATAATTGACTTAGTCCCACCTCGCAAAAAGATTTCCAAACATATAAAAAT
>Ga0065711_1031692_pt1 | contig 28979 bp, 7 predicted proteins | sample Hoacrofraction12_FD_59098 | JGI IMG/M metagenome (GOLD analysis project Ga0065711, IMG submission 59098) | Hoatzin crop microbial communities from Cojedes, Venezuela - Epithelial fraction 12 v2 (version 2) | ecosystem: Host-associated > Birds > Digestive system > Esophagus > Crop | place... | reverse complement strand
CCCGCCTGGACAAGGTCCTCTACAGCCTACTGTAGGTGACCCTGCTTCGGCAGGGGGGTTGGACTAGATGACCCATAGAGGTCCCTTCCAACCCCTACCATTCTGTGATTCTGTGATAAAGCTTTTCTCAACACAATTCCTTATAATTATTTCAAATACTGTCTGATCTGTTAACAAACATCCATTATCTGCTATCTCTACATAAAACCAAGATTCAGTTAAAAATTCTTTTAAAAAAAGGCTACTAAAAAAACCCCAAACTTCAAGTTTTTTTTACTTCTTCCTTTCGAGCCTTTACAGAATGTATTTTCTAGCTTTATATTCAATTATAAGTATTAGATATTTACTGTTAGGTTGAAAACCAAAATTCTAAGTACTCAGATGACTCAGACATAAATTCCCCAGTTCTTGCACATACCATTACATTGGCAGTAAACTATGTTAGCAATAATCACCCTTTTCTGAAACTGAGAAGGTTTATAAGTAAAGATTAAACAAAAAAATCTTAATGCATATGGCTAAACAACTGGCTTAACTGCTCAAAGTTTTCCTCTTTGCTCAAGAATTTCTTAACAGAACTTACTTTAAAATGGGAACGTTGAAAACCTCACTAACAAAACAATCCCTGCTCCTTACTCCAACCTGCCATCAACATAGATTTTTCAGAAACACAGTTCCAGGAGCATATATATAAAACATCCCTAGGCTGGTAAGCATAACTGAAAGCTGTTAACACAGCAGTATGTAACAGAGGCAGAGAAGGGAAGATCGAGCAATGCAAGAAGAGGAGAAGAGCCCGAGGAGAGCAGCGCATGCTTGCCTTCCCAAAGATGCAGAGATGGGTGTATGACAGTGGCTGCCAATGACAACGGGGGAAGAGAGGAGAGAAAGTTCAGATAACGAAGGTGGAAAGTACCAAAGATTTTTTGATTGCTGTTGGGCCTCGTACTTGCAGCACAACCTCTGCTTCCTGACTGGCATGGATAATTGCAGGATTTACAAAGCAAAATAATTCAAATTAATACAATTCAAAATCATTTAAAAGAAATGCAAACTATTCCCAGCACACTATAACAAGAGGCAGTTAGAAAAGAAAAAAAAATCTTAACTATTTACTTGACAATAGTGTATGAAATTAATCCTGTGTCGTATCAGGGAATAACAAAAAGAGAGCTGTACCTGACTTTTTAAAACCATTCATACTTGAGATGGTAGGATTGAGTGTAGAATGAGGACAGAATTTCATTTTGGGAGTGCTATTTGTTGTTAAGACAGGTGTTTTTAGTTCACTCAAACTTAATTACATGACAGCACAGTGATTATAAAAGTCAAAATTCAATCTGAGAATATTTCTGCACATCAAATATATTACTTCTGTAGACAAAAGAAGTACATGTTTTAGTTTTATATAAAACTATATGGTCTAGATTTAAATTTACGTTAAGTCCTTATATCAAGTATTTGATGTTTGTCCTTTCGACTTGTTTAAAAAAACAGAACAAAAAAATCAAAGCACCTCCAAAAAACAAAACTCTAAAAGTTATTTGGCTGAGCCAATACAAGCAAGTGGAGTAAAAGATAATTTACAAAAAGGACTTATAACTGTGATCATGCTGTCTGCTATTAAAATATCATGTATGTTTTTTGAAAGCACTAGCAATGACCTGGAAAGAAGGACTTTCATGCCTCAATGAGCATTCCTGCTGACGTAGGATTTATAAAGCACTCAGTCTTGCAAATATTGTTAGAAACAAATGTGATAATAAAAGGAAAGCAATGGGAATATAAATACAGAAAGACTCCAGGGAGTGAAAAATGCCCCCCTTTGATACATTTTTGTATCAGGGCAACTCTTAGTAAGGAAAGCAAAACTCAACTATCATTGACTTACTCATGAAATAAATAAACAAACCAACCAAACAGAGAGGCAACATTCCTACAGAGACAAGAACCAAGAATAGAACAGGGAAGAGGACAGAGGGAGACTTTCATCTCTGTCACTTCTTCCAAGATGCAGCCTCATTTCCTCTCCCCAAGGAAAACACTGCTATGGCAGGGAAGAGAACAGCCTAGAAGTTTTTTCTCACCCTTCAGGCTAGCAGAGAGGACTGAAGAAAGAAATAACGGTAGTAACCATGCTCTGTGCCCATCACCCATTAAAAAAAAAAAAAAAAAGACCAAACCCCAAAACAAATAAACAGATTGTTTCTTATACCATGAACACAATTGCTTGCTCCTCTAATCCCATTTGTTTTCATTTTTTAGTTGTCGAGAGTTTCAGGCAAACTCAAGAAAATCTGGCAAATCTGAACTACTCTATACTTCCCTGGAGATAATGACAGTCAATTTAGTACCGAGTTTAGGAAAAATAGTTGGGAGTCTACACTGTGGATCACATTTGGGAATCATAAGAGTCAGAGGTTCTCCGTGATACCAGTGACTATTACTAAAAGGGAGCAATTTTCTCCTGAAGGCTTTCCAAACCCTCATGGCAAAGCCAAAGCAGTGAAGAGAGACATCGAAGTTTCAGTACTAACAGAAATTATTAAATAAATACTAGTAAAAAAAAAAAACTCTAATCAGAGGATTAAACGCGCAGTTTGTTCTTAGCATCAAGTCTCAAGACACGGGCTGGTCAGCCTCACCTCAGTTCCCTGGGAACATGAAGAAAATCCTCCTGGATGCATTTCCAAGCAAATTAAGGACAAAAAGTAGACTAGAATAGTCAGCGTGGACTTAAAAATTGGGAGATCACACCTTACCAATCTGACACCCTTCTACGATGAAATGACTGGCTTGGCTGATGACAGCTGATATTACATGAATTCATTCAGCAAAGCTTTCAACACTTTCGCCCACAACATCCTCAGTGACAAACTGATGAAGTATGGGCTAGATAAGCGGACAGCGAGGTAGACTGAAAATTGGTTGAACTGCCAAGCTCAAATCGTTGTGATCAGTGGCACAAAGTCCAGCTGGAGATCAGTGACCACTGGTGGACCCCAGGGGTCTGTACCAAGGCCAGTACTCTAACATCTTCATTGAGGACCAGGATGATCATCAGAGTGTGCTCTCAGGAAGTTTGCAGATGATACAAAACCGGGAGAGAGTAGCTGATATACCAGATGGTTGTGCTGCCATTCAGTGGTACCTTAAGAGGCTAGAGGAATACACAGAGATCAACCACATGAAACTTAGCAAAGGGAAATCCAAAGTCCACCCCCTGTCTGGGAAGAAATAACCATCAGTACAGACTGAGATCCAAGCTGCTGGAGAGGAGCTTGGACAACAAGGTGACCATGAGTAAGGCATGTAACCTGGCAGCAAAGAAGGGCAACAGCGTCCTGGGCTGCATCAGGAGGAGTGTTGCTAGCAGGTTGAGGGAGGTGATCCTTCCCCTCTGCCCAGCACTGGTGAGACATCGGGAGTGCTGAGTCCGGTTTTGGGCTCCCACTACAAAAGTGACACGGACGTACTGAAGTGAGTCCAGGAAAGTGCCACAAAGATGATGAAGCGATTGGAGTATCTGTCCCACAAGCAGAGGTTGAGGGAGATGAGAGAGCTGGGACTAGTTCAGCCTGGAAAAGAGAAGCCTTGGGGGTATTTTATCACAATTGTGTAAGTATCTGATAAGGAAAGTAAAGAAGAGGGAGCACGACTCTTCTCAGTGTTGGCCAATGATAGCACAAGAGGCAATGGACACAAACAGACACACAGCACATTTTACTAAAGTGTAAGAGAAACCCTTTTGTTGCAGTTGTGACGTCTCCAGTCTCAGAGATATTAAAAACTCAAGGCAATGGCCTTGAGCAACCTGCTCTAGCTGACCCTGCTTTGAGCAGGGGAGTTGGAACAGACATCTCTCGAGATCCCTTCTGACCTCAACTATTGCTAAATACCTGAAAATCACATATGCAGTTGTGAATTCATTTACCCTGTTCTCCTGCCTCCTATCTTAGCCAAATTGATTTTTTAATGTCAAAATCATGACTATGTAAATGCCTAGGAGCTATACTGACTGCTTTAGACCTAAATGACTTACAAATGATCTACGTATTTTGCACAAATCTTCAGAATTCACAGATCTTGGAACTAAGAGGTATCCCACCTCTGAAATTTAATCCACTGTTAGTTGTGACTACAAATCACATTTAATCATTGTTTTGCTTCCTTTTCTTCACTTTAGGAAGTCAGCCTGAAGGAACAGAACACCAAGTGGGAGATAAAATTCAATTATTTTTAATTTCCTCTGTTACAGAGCAGTAGACAAGAACTGTCTACATATAAGAAGTGTTCTCCTTTCACGAAATCTTTATACCTTCTGTTCAAACCAAGGAAAAAGAATTTTGCTAAGTGCAGCAATATTTCACTTGTCCCATTGTTCCATAAGTTTAACACTTTTTTTTTTTAATCTAAATACTACCTTAAACAAAGTTTGACAGTTCCCACAAAGTGTGAAGCATCCAGTTTTCAATTACAATTCAAACAAAACTAAAAAGGAAAGTTGGAATATGAATTTATGACAGATCATACACCAGTCCCTGTACTTCTTAATGCACCAAAGACAATTTCTGGGTCGTAAAACTGTCATAAAGAATTTAGGTTAATGCTCATCCAGAAATCGTAAACAAACTTCAGGCTTGAAGGTGAATAACACTTACATATTACCTTCTAATGGACCAGTTCTCTACAAGTACAGAAAAAAGTTACTTTTCATAAAAATATAAGCCTTAACTTTTCTTAAAAATCAGTGCACATAAACACCTTGGGGAGTACAGTCCCTGAGTTAAAACAAGTTGTAATCAATATCCCAAAGTAATCCAATGGAAGCATCATTTAATGTCTCTAATCTAACTACCGTCAGATAAAACATGGCATATTGTACTCGCTAGACAATTCCTCTTCTTGAAAGATACACGACTTTTGCCTCATAAGATTATATGAATCGTCATATCTTAGAAGTGATCAGCAGTTTTACACTAGAACAGCTAAATTTTTTTTACTTTTAGAAACACCTTTAAATACATTCAGAAGGTCACAGACAAAAACCAAAGAACTGGTAAAAAATAATGCAGTCAAGATGTTTCAAATTAACATTTTCAATAAATACCCATTCTGATTGGTGTAATGCAGAAGTTTGAAATAATTGCTTTCATTTTAAACTGCTGGGCTAAGATATGCCCGCCTTACTATATATTCTTTACTTTTGGATACTTTATTTAGAGACAGAAATAATAGGTAGCGGACCTAGGAAAGAGAAGCCCCATTCCTTGGCACCATTGCCCTCACAGACCTCCTGCAGACTGTCTGCCACAGCCATCTTAACATTAACTTTCAATGGTTTTGACATGGTTTACCACAGCCTCCTCCTAGAGAAACCGATGTGTTACACTCTAGACAAGTGGTCTTTGTGGTGGGTGGGGAACTGGCTGACAGGTTGCACCCAGACGATGGTGGTAAATTGCTCCTTTTCAAACTGGCAACCTGTCACAAGTGGTGTTCCACAGCGATCATTATTGGGCCCAACACTGATCCAGTGATCTGGATGATGGGATCAGGTGTACCCGATGAAGTTTGCTGATGATACCAAACTGAGTGTGGAAGCAGACACTTTGGAAGGGAGAACCAACCCTGCAGGAGATGTGGATAGGCTGGAAGAGTGGGCTAACAAGAACCTTATGAAGTTCAACAAGGACAAATGTAAGGTCCTCCACCTAAGAAAACATAATCCAGGAGTGGAGCACAGGCTGGGATCTACCCAGCTGGGGAGCAACTCTGTGGAAAGGGACCTGGAGGTCCTGGTGGACAGCAAGCTCAATATGAGTGAAGAGTGTGCTGCTGCGGCAAAGCAAGCCAACAGGATACTGGGTTCCATCAACAAGGGCATCACCAGCAGAGATAAAGAAGTCATTATCCCACTCTACTCGGTGCTTGTCAGGCAACATCTGGAACACTGCACTCAGTTTTGGTCCCTGCTATGCAAAAAACATGTGGACAGGTTGGAGACAGTACAGAGAAGGGCCACAGGATGATCAAAGGACTGGAAAGCCTGCCGTGTGAGGAAAGGCTGAGAGAACTAAGTTTGTTCAGCCCTGAGAAAAGAAGGCTTAGGGGAGACCTTATCACCATGTTCCAATAGTTAAAGGGTGGCTACAAAGAAGATCAAGACTCCCTTTTTACAAGGAATCACACGGAAAAGACAAGGGTAACTGGGTACAAGTTACTCCTGGGGAAATTCTGATTGGACACAAGGAGAAAATTTTTCACAAGGAGAACAATCAGCAATTGGAATAATCTCCCCAAGGAAGTGGTGGATTCCCCAATATTGGACACTTCTAAGATCTGGCTGGACAGGGTGCTGGGTCATCTTGTCTAGACCATACTTTTGCCAAGAAAGGTTGGACCAGATGATCCTTGAGCTCCCTTCCAACCTGTTATTCTATGATTCCATGATGGATTTTTCTGCAAAGTATAACTTGTTTGTGAAAACACCATCAGAACTTTCTATTCCTTTTCATGGATTTTGTACGTACTGCCAAAAATAAGAGCAAAATACGTAACTTTAAGTAGACAGAAAAGAAACTGCTTGATTCAGTTCTGCTTAAAATAAACCACTTCTTTTTCCCAGTATGACCCTTTACAAAGGTCATACTCTTCTTAGCCACGTTTGAATTAATTGACTGAAAACTACATGATATTATCAAGCGAGAAGACTTAGAACTCTTTAGTGACAAGACTGTTTGAAGAAATGCTTACCCATTGCTCATGTCCATCGGTGGCCAAGCTTGAAGGAGTAAAACCAAGTGCTGAAACTCAGATGGACTGTGACTAGACTCCAGAAGTCCAAGGAAGAGATCATACCTTTTTTCTTGATTTTCAATATCTGTTATCTCTACCTAAAAAAACCCACCAAAAAAACATTAAAAAATGGATTTCTTTTAAGAAATCAAGGATTTAAAAGCAAATCAACAATCTGCAAAGGACATCACTGCTGTAAAACAAAGCAGGAACATAGTGAACACAGTGAACGTAATTTTCCCAGAAACTCATTTTCTCACCTCTCATTTTCAATTACATTCAAGAAAAACAGGAGAGCACACAGATGATGGGGAATGCCTTAGGTGTATGTTCCTAAAACAACATAACCCCACACAAGTACATTCACTGGTTAGTTCAGAGGTTCTTATCTCTGTGTTCTTCAAACAAACACAATTTCCTTAAATTCCCTTTTCTCGATATATAGACATAGATACACACACATATATGTATTTTTAAAGAACGGTTAGGTCTAGTGCTTCCCTAATATATATTACTCTCACTCACCTATAAAAATTCAAGTTTTACCTGAATTCGCAGCATCTAATCTTTTCTCCCATAGCAAAGAGCCTTGAAAGATGAATCTGAATTAATTTACCTAGTGAAGAACATTTGCCGACAAGTGCTGTAATATTTCTCTATATAGGTGTTTGAACCTAAGAAACAAAAACCCACACCCCATCAGCCAGCCACCAAACAACTCTATCTCAACGAAAGTGTCCATCTAAGTTTAAAACCTGTAGCTTCTGCCAGGACTTGAATTCACTTCAGCTGATGACAGGTTCTTTTACAGATAATTACTGCTTGCAGTTTGCATGGTAAAGAAGTGCAAGGTAAAAGGTCTGACTGTTGAAGGAAGATTGCTATAAATGAGAACCAACTTGCTACTAAATGAGAAGCAGCTTCAGTTTAAAAGCTTGGCTATCTCACTAGCAGGGCTTTCACAAATGGAAAAGCTATTCGCTTTCTACCTGACATACAAAACTTCTTGAAGTTTAAAAATAAATTGTTTCAATAACAAGGTATCTGCTTCTGCGTTAACACATTCTAACACTGAATTTTTCCTTCAAACTTTGAGAAGTTCCAGGATATCAAACACTTCCGTTTCATTGTATAATTCCACTGAAGATACACAGCATTAACTGTTACCTTTTCTGTATCAGCCCAAGTAGTTTTAAGATATCAAATATGGACAAAGTTTTCCTTAGTTCTACAGCTACTCTACAAGATGAAAGATCACATTTCCGTCTTTTCAAAGTGACTCTGATAAATCAAGGGCAAGTTTTTCAAAAGAGGTTGGAAAACAAAGATTACTGTTGCGTTTATTGAGTTGCCTACCTAATTTGTGACTTTAAAATATGTAGTGCAGAAAAACTGTTCTCTTTGCCTCCAGGGTACATCTGAAAGCATCATATGCTAGAACATTTTAGACAGCGAAGAAATGTTTCTGAGATCTGTCCATTTAAAATACTTCTCTGTATGGCAAATGTCACATAGCAGACATTAGTTACCTACTTGTAACATCCCTAAATTCCACATAAACCCACTAATACAAAATATTATCATCTTCAATATTTAAATCACAAGGCTGAGAAAAGGAGGGAGAAGAACAGGAAATGGGAGTAAAAGGGACATGCTAACCTCTAAGGATCAAAAACATTTAGCAATTTAGCAAATTCTGTAGTATCTAGACAACAAAAATGCTCACATTGCTTCATCAGTCCCCAAACTCCTTTTTCAGACAACTAGCTTTTTCAATATTTAAACCAAGTAAGCAGCATTCTGGATGGTCCACTGAGTACATTTTAATATATTTGCACAAACAGCATATTACTTCAAAACAGCTGGATCCTTGCAACGTGACTGCTCATAACAAAACACATATTAATACAACCAAAGTAACTCAGAAGAATTACCTTTCTATTCATAAACATGGTGTGCATTTCTGCATTATTTCTTTCTACAATGGCCTTTTTCAAGTTGCCTACATTTCTGACTAAGAGTAATTGAAATAAAATGAACTTTCTACAGTGTTAGTTATTTATAGTTTTTAAGAACACTATCAAAAATTCACTTTTTATATGGCACTTTAAATGCATGTCACTTCCATTTACTGTGAAACAGGCGAGATTAGAAAGTAGCAACACAGTGCGTAACTATGCACACCTTTAAAAGTGGATGTGGCAATCTAAAATGCAGCACTAAGCACAGAGGAAATGAAAGGTTAATGAAAGAGCAACAAACGGAAAATACCCAAGTATTGACAGGTAGATGACATGCATGATTACTTTAAAAAAAAAAAAAATTAGTCTTATCCTACCTTAAACTCCCTACCCCCTTCATCTTTTAAGTCCCAGCTATTTTCCCTTCTTCAATCTGTCTTACACTTCTGTTGCATCTATCAGTCATCTCTATACTCCACATACACCTGCATTTCAAGTATGTTTTAAGCATTATTTCACTCCTGTGACAATGCAGTTGTTAAAATAACTTTTTTTTTTAAAAAAGAAAAGCTGAGATTCTCTTTAACACCAAGAATGCCTGGCTGTATGTGGCAACAGTCACACAGTCGACTGCATAAGGAATATTTTTCAAAAGTATTCCTGAGTTGAAACATCATCAAATACACACTGATTCTGCAAAGATTGTGTCCACACTTCACATTACACATTGATAAGTAGTCTCACTAGTTTAAATAAGATTGCACAGTGTCTAAAACTGTATGTTCTGAGAAGCAGATGTATTTAACTTGTGCGTATATGCCTTTACACTATCAAGGGGATTGAAATCTATGCACGATTTGCCCACTAGCATCACTAGAAAAATCCTAACGAGAAGATCAAACCTAGTACCAGAAACATAGAAAACAATAAAACATTTAAAATTTTCATTTAAAAATACTGTTATTCCTATAAAAAAGAGTCTATTTGAAGCTAAATATCAGTGCTATGAAGTAAATCAAGTCACTTGCCTTAAATAGCTTCCTCACTGCTGTATAGTTTGAATGACAAGATACTGTGCCCTGTCTCTAGTTCTATATTTCCAATTCTCCAGAAATAGAAGTCACCATCAAACCACAAAAAAGTCGTAGTTCCTTGCTACAAGAAAGCAGTAACTTGAAGCAGCACATTCGAATGGGGTTTTTTTATTTAAATTTACTACACACGTATATGTGTGTGTATCTATATACACACATATATACATACACACACAGAACACAGGCTTTCCTCTGTACTGTCTCCTCTTTCCAAGGCTGAGGGAGAGCATGGTGAGGAAGCAGCTTTCTCCTCACACAGCAAAAACAGAGCACGCTCTGTGTTAAAAGGCAGAAATTTCATCATAGTAGAGGTGAAAGCTAGCAGAGATGAAGTTGCCACGGTTAGTTAAGCCTATTGTTTTGTTGTAGTAACACAACAAAAAGATTGAAAATTCCATTTTTAACTGAACACTCTCTTTGTAGTGACTGAATGATCCATTCAAATCACTCTGAATGTTGCAACACAACAAGGCACTGCAGTTCTACCAGTATGATCATCTTTAAACCATGGTAATGGGACACTATAAAAAAAAGGGGGGGGGAGCAGAGTTAAACATACCAAAAAAAAACCCTTTTAAAATACTCCAAGGCTATGCAGAGATAACCTGCCATGAACTGCTCTGAGCCCTGATAGCACAAGTGCCTGCAAAGAAGAATCTGTCACTAAACAGAATAATGAGGTCTATAGCAAGGCAGTTTGGAGGTTGCTTGAACTTCAGATGATCCCAAAGGAATATGAAACAAAAAAATCAAAAGTAAGCAAAAGGAAAGCAAAGACTTTCAGTTTTAACAACAGATTTGCTCAATTCTGTCTTGATTTTCCCTAGTTTCCTGCCTTTTCTTTGGCAGCAGAAGACAGCGGGCTTGATGTTTTTCATTAAAATAAAAGGCTGCACAAATATTTACCACAATGGGAAAGTCAATTATGGGAATTAATTTTAGAAATGATACTCCTGATAGACTATAAAACGAAATACAAATTAAGTAAAACCAAACCTTATGTTAAATTGTTAAAATACACAATTTCATTATCAGTGAGGGACTAAATATGTTTAAAATCAAGAATATGCGAGCATCTGCATATGCTAATGTTTCTTAAAAAACTATATAGGAAATTAATACAGCAAAATACAGGCTACACAAACAGCATGGAGTGTTGCTTAAAATTGCACTAGACACTACCAGCTGTCTGAACCAGTGCAAACGCCTCTTAATAGTATGTACTCCTGAGCACTTCACTTTTACATCTCCCAGTTTCTCCTGTTATTAATTAGCAGTGGTTAGGATGGCCCGTAAAAGAGTTCTGACTCATCCCATATTATCGCTGCTTAATAACGACAAAAATCAATCCATCTTTCTCAAATATTGACCGAGACAGAAAATTAACCACATTTCTGAATGGGAGTACAAACTGCAGCTACAGCATGTAGCAGCTACGGCATGCCAGAAGACAGAAGCCAGATTTTATCTGATTTATTATTTTTTGTGTCTTTGAGCATGGCCACACAGTAGACCTCACTGAATTACATGATATTAGGCAAGAGCTGTTTTTCCTCAAGTAGTTATGGTCTGTTTACCAGTAGCAGAGACTTGACATAGCATATATTCAATCACCCATCCTCTTACAGGGACAGTTGTGAACTTGGCTGTAATTTGCAAATCTTAAGAAAACTAAAACACTGATGAAAAAATTATTGCTGGAGTACATTTATTTATCAAACAATTGGCCAAAATATCTCAGTTCTGACATCATTTGGTAGTAGGAAATTACATCAGACAAGACTCCTACAAGCTTTTCAGAATATTTGGTTTTATATCAAAAATACATGAAGCATATGGGTACGGGTGCTTTTACTGCTGAAGTATAAATGATAAGAGGAATCTGGCAGCTGGTTGAGATACTTCTAGTCTCTTCAACGGTACATTATCTGAGCACAAACATACCCTTTATCTGACTTCAGCCATCTGACTTCAGCCATCCTGAGAAAACATGGAAAGCATGTTCTTTATATTCAGTGCTAAAATAAAAATGTCATGCACTTACAATCTCTCCTCAAATAAAACCCCAAACTGTTCTGCCTGATAATAAAATCTTTTTTTAGATTTATATAGTCCCTTTATATAGTCCTTTATATAGGATTTATATAGTTCCCTTCCCTCACAGATTAGATCCTATTAGATACCCAAAACACTGAAACTGCATAACATGCTTCAGCCACTTTCAACGCACAAAGTTTTGACTCATCATCTTCTTCCATCGATTTGTTATTGCTTTATAGATACTCGTCACACTTGACACACATGAAGGAGGCCACATACGAAAAGTTCCCTCAAAAGTTTGTTCTGTAGCTTTCAGAAACCTAGTATTTTATAAAAACCGTAAGATGATACACTTCAAGTATGATAAGGTTAAATAAAGCTGTGGACATCATATATGACTGATAAAGAAAACCTTTGGCATGGCAGTCCGCAGGATCAGTTGTTTAGTTCAGTATGTTATCTCACTCTTGAAATTGAAGTTAGCTTAAAACCAGTATTTACAGCAACAGTGGAATGTTGCTGTATCTAAATTGTGTCCCTGAGGCATAGATATGCACTATACAATGTTCTCCTGATCCTAAAGGACAGAGACATCTGATCGAGTTGTAAATGCTTTATTGCTAAAGCTATACAATTTGAGAATCTGGTGCTGACCGACATGGCTGATAACCTAGAGAGAGTTTTCTTTAAAAAATGGGAATGCCAATAAAAAGATCCAGCCAATCCAATCCTCTCCTTCCCCTGAGATAAAATACAAAATGCTGCCTATTTACGTACGAGAAGGGTGAGCAGGAAAACTAACGCAGACAGATTCCACCTTCCTCTGCCCAATTAAATCTGTTCTGCAAACTACATTTGTTCTCCCTGTGACCATGGCAGAGCCATGGTTTTCATCAATAAATTTTGTTCACTACTGATGTTCTAAGGAAATAATTGATGCGGGTGTTTCTAACTAAAGAATCAAGATGTAGAAATCAGAAAAATATTTTCCTTCATTATAACTGCTTGTTTATTGAGAAAAGCTACATTCGTGCTTAAAACCAACTCCCTACATTAAAGGCAGACATATTTGTGGTTTCCAAGAGCTGCAACCAAAAAACTACTAATTTACACGATTACAAAATTCATTTTATTACATCCACCAGACTCTAAATGTAAATATTTCATAATATGTTCATGTTCATCATCAGCATATATTTGAATTAATATGGCATTGAAAATAGAAACACTAAGCAGGTATTTAAGTAGCCCCTTATTGCTACTGCACATTTTCAATTTGTCAGGACTCCCTTCAAAAATGCAGTACGTTTTTATTTATCCTCCCCTCCCCCCACACAAGCTCTAGTGGCAGAAAATTAATCTATGGTGCATTTTAAAATAATAGGCAGATCTGACATGAAAGATTTTATTCAGATTCGAGATAGGGAACACTGATGCCAAAACGTGCTTCCACTCCTTAGACAGGGCTTAACACGGTTTATAAACAATGACTGAAAGGACTGATAACAATTTTACAGAATTTCTGTAATTGCCATCTTGGCGTGCTGTTCACGGCACACAAATACAACAGTCTTGCCTTAAGGAGTTTACAACCTAATTGGGTAAATCAGCAAAGAAAACACTGCCCTTCCTACACAAACAGGCCAGAGAGGGTTGGTCACTGAAGACCCCTTTTGTGGGTCAACCTATAGTCTGTCATTCCCTATTCTGGTACCTGTGCGGCTACTGAAATGTCTGCACAAACGTAAGGTACTGAAACCTGCTTCCAGTACAAGGCTGCAAAGTTAAAAGCTTGTTACAAAGGACATATAAAATTGCAAACTAAGTTAAATAAATATTTCAAAGTTACTCACAACAGGAATATAAATGTGAAAAATCACCAGTAGAAGAAACAAACTGCAAAAGTGTACAACTATTCCACAACTGTATAGCTACCGACCCTGCAAAGGCAAGATTAGAAGCTCAGCTCTTAAAGGCTATTGTTTATTTCATTCTCTTCAAACCATTTCAAGATGTTAGACACGTTACATACTTGTGAAACAAAGCAAAACCATATTGAAACATCTTGCTCAAGACCTTCACATCCCAGAGCAACAGTAAATGCTTTTTAACAGCAAAACCGCAAGTGCTGTACTTGCCGGCACACTATGAGCATCCCACAGTTTATAAACCAAGGTTCATTAAAAATCATAGAATCTTTAAGGTTGGAAAACACCTCTAAGATCATCAAGTCCAACCGTCAGTGCATCACCATCACTCCTGCTAAACCATATATAAATAAAACTTAACCATATAGAAATAAAATAAAACCAAACTTTTCAGTTGTGATTGAGGGTGAAATCCTCAAAGAGACACAAGGGTTAGGCTGGGCAGAGTAGTAACAGGCCTGGAAGAGCAAACCACCATGTTACTCAGCCACCTGTCTACCAGTGCGTGGGCAAGAGCACGTATGAAGAAAGGAAGCCAAGAGCAAGCATGAGAGCAGACCTGCAAGCTTGGGCACGGACAATCTGAGATACCTGGTTAAAGGCAGCTTAGGAAGAGACCTCGCACGCAGCCAGACAGAAGGGTTAAAAACCAGTGAACCAATCTGTTTTGTGAGACACTGGAAGTCAGAGATGCCAAGAAGGAGGCAAAGTGAGAAACTGCTGCTCTTTCTCCTCACTATACTTAGAGTCTCATTCTCCAAAGTTTAAGAGATTTTAGTGCTGGAGAAAGGCTTTACTGCAATCTATTCTGATAATCTACATATCCCTGTGCACAATTTTATCTCATAATTTTGCACTAAAATTGTAGCTTCTGTTTGAGCTAGAATGCTTCTTAACAGTCTTAGTCTTTTGACTTAGGTAAACAGTTTAAGGTGTAAACAAGTTTAATATTTTTCTGGTAAACTGGTCTCACCTATCAGTCATCCCTATTTGATTTTATCGGGATTCTACTCACTTGATCTTGTCACAGTAACGCTTAAATTTACAGCTTGTCTACACAGAGTTATTTCCAGTTCTTTTTGCTAATTAACCCGCTCTGGCTACCCACAGATGAGGGCAGTATCGGGGTATGCTTCATATATACTTATCCTCCTCTGCCTTTCATGTCTGTTTTATCGGCCACTGCTGGAGACAGAATACTGGCCTGAACTGGACCTTGACCTGAACCAGCACTGGCATTTTAATGTACTTGCACAATAATTAAAATTTACATTACGAAAACACTCTGGACCCACAATATTTTGTTATATGCAGTTTCCAAGTAGAATTGAGGGAATACAGGGACTCAAGTAAGCTTGCCGTTTTCAATATACGGTATGTGTATTCTCCCAAGGTAGCTGAATAGGAGCCAATAAGGTCAACCGAAAGCTGCTTCTCAAAGATATATTTTATAGACTTCACCTCAAACTTAATATCTTCTTTAAAGTTCTTTCTCCAGTATTTATCGAAATTTTGAAGTTTAGACAATAATGTGATATAATACTTCTCACTCTATGTCCTAGCACCATATTGCCACGTACAGAGTTAAAGGCAATTAAGAACACATTCATATAGCACAAGGTTTTACATACTTTAAATATTCATAATGTTTTAGACTTAAATTCAAAAGATTTCCCAGAAAAAGGAATACTGCCAAATGATTACTACAAGGCACTGACATAATCTGCTTCCTTACGCAGCATTCAGTCTTCGTACTGCACTTACTTCCTATTTTTGGAAAGCCAGTAAAAACTTTTACTTTTGAGAAAGCCCATGGAAAGTTGTGGTTTAGATTATAAAAGTGTTAGTTTACTCACACCAGTGTTGGATAAGAAAAGTGCAATTTAAAGAGTTCATAGAAAAAACTAACTTGTAAACTGGCAAGTTCAAAGCTTTCCCATGCAGTAAGTTCCATACAAAAATTCTGCATGCCAGCATGTGCCATTTGAGAAATACACCTTTCCTTTAGCATAGATGAGTTTTACCTTCTCAGAAATGTATTCCAAATATATTCCCCTCATGGTAGAGAACCTGACAGTTTTAAATGAGACTTTTTCATCTTACTTTCTCTATTTGCCGAAGTTCATATCTGGATAATCCTACTTTTAATCCATTTTGGATCTTGGTAAATGGAAATGTACTACATGGTAGTAAGTCACAGCTGAGAGATGGTAACTTCTTAAAAATTGTTCTACTGGGCCACAAATGCCCCTGTATAATGATGGAATTTAGTTCTGTTTTATGAAAAAACACTGTAGGAAAAACATGATCTAGTTTGGAGCCTGGACCACTGCTGCAGATTAAAATTCCCTGGCTTGAAAGAAGTCTTTCTGAAGCTATGCTTATGGAGTTATCCCAGTTAATAAAAAGCAACAGCTTTATTAAGGAATATCTACTTAAAAAAAACACAAATCAAAACCAACAAAAAATAAAAAAAACCACCACATACAAAGTACTGTTGTCTTCCACTACTAGGGGTAATATAACCTAAGACAGTGATGCAAAGTGCTACTGCACATCTCCCATCCATTTGAGTTTAAGACCAACAAAGAGATAGGAGTTCTTGGTGGAGCATATTCCAAGTCCTGAACTCCAAGAGAATGTGGGCTGCTATGACCTAGACTTTGGAAAAACAGCCACTGCCTGACAGACCAGAGAGAAGTGTTTGCTACCAAAACCACAATCTTAGAGCAATCAATAAAAAATTAAAACTGAAGTCAAGAGTTTTTCACGACAAACTCCGTGTTCACAGCCTGTACCTTCTACCCGAAAGGAGAGAGAACTCTGAGATCGGGCTTTCTCATACTCTCCCCCAAAGCTAGGCTTTACATATTAAAAATAATTATGAATATATGTGCTGACCACATATGAAAGCCTGCTGCATACAGATACTAAAGGGATGCGCATAATCTCACAGGTCAAATCCTGCTCAAAATGAAGCCAGTGAACAGGGCAAGCAAGTTATGGGATTCAAGTCTATAAACAAATCAACCAGAAGCCTACTAGTGATGAATTAAACAAACGTTCAGCCACATGTTGAGCTGCCAGTCTTGTAGAAATACCCTAGAACTTCTTTCTTCTGAACTGATTTATATATTGTTTAATTCCTTATCTGCTTGACATGCAACTCACTAACACTAAGAAATGTATATAGATTCAATAAACACAAGTGCGTTGCCTAATGCATAAAAATGTGTAACTCGTGCAAAAAATAAAATCCATTCATTTGTATTCTGCAGGAGACTACATCCTAATCTGCAAATACATTTTAGCACAGAGAAAACCTCCGAAGACTGTACATAGATATTGACAGAGAGATAAGGGCAAATAAAGAAAAAATTATGCATTTGAAAGATTTATGTATCTAGCTAGCTAGAACAGGATTAATATACATGTAATTTAAAATGTATATTGTCTAGGTGTCAGTTAATAGGTATAAACTTGGACTGATGTAAATCACGACTAAAACTAACATCTGTGCAACATGAAGCACTTAACACATAACTCATTTTAGTTCTATGCGCTAGTTCCTAGTCCCCATTTCATATTTCATGATCTATGTATAATATAGATACTCTACATTTAGAACAGAAAAGTGTTGGAAGACGCAGCCCAGAAATAAGATTTTAATCCTTAAATATTATTTTTAACTTTAAGCTGTTAAATTAGCATCAGCCATTTCCCTCCATACTGCACGCAAGTGGCTTTTCAATCTGCCTTTTCTGATCATCACTACCATCAAGCAGCAGTGCATGCACAAGCTCCCAGTCTTCAGCTGTATGTATAACAGCTGTCTTGATAATCAAAGACTGCAATTCCTGCTCATAGAGGAAAAATTATTTTAAAAGCTGTTTTCATGTGAATGAAAACTTGTCAAAATTAATCTTTCCAAAATGTCATCCTGCAGATAGGCTAGACTGACAAAGTAAAAGATGTATTTTTAGAAAGAACAACACACAATAAACCAAGATACTCTCCTATAGGAACAAGTTGTTGATGTTGACCCCAACTTTAAATAATACTTCAGTACTACTATTTTCAGTTAAAAAAAAGACAAGAAAGACAAATTTTTAATGCAAAATTCCTCCGTTGTTTCTCTATATTCAGGATCTAGACCAGGAGCATTTAAAGTACCAAGTGGATAGATACCACAGCATTATTTAAGCTGTAAAAAATGAAATAAATGAGTAGCTCTGTTGCAGTCATAAAAATAATCAGAAAGAAAGTAGGCAGCATCATGCAACTGTCATACCAAATGGCATTATGTAAGCACTGCAATTGGTGGTTTTCTTTTCGATTTGTTGTAATGAAAGTCCTAGCAGTCATACTCATCATAGTCGAGTCCCTATGTAATAATAGCAACAATATGGAAAAAACCCCAAACTCTTTCAATCAACATGAACTATCAGAAATGACTATGAAGTAAGAAATATTTTAAGAATATCTGAGAGGGGCTCCTCAGATGATACAGAGTTTACAGACCTCTAAATAAAAAGTGTCAACTAGCAAGATGGGTTGATGGAATCAGATAAGATCTTTTGCAAAAAGCATGGCATCAACTGATCATCACAGTTACTAATACAAAACACTCATTTAAGATATTAACAAACTAATTCCTGAAGAAAAACAGTTTTACAATTTAATTATGTTTCCAAAAGACAATAATCCTGACTCGAAATCACTGAAGAACCTGATCTGCTAACAGGAACAAAAACTAAAAACATAACCAAAAAAACCCAGTTTATGATAAAAAGTAAAGGTAAAAAGTAGAAGTTCTCATGATTTTATGACTGCTTCTTTGCTTATATAAATTAAATGATGTTTTTGGAGGACTGCAAGCATTGAACAGATAATACTGCACACAAATGAGCCAGCTTATGTTCATCAAGGACACTGTAGAAAGAAACCTTCAATTGACAAAAAAAAAGTGTAGGGTAAGTAAATGGCCATATGATGGCAAATAAAATGTAACAATGGTAAAGCCATCACATTTAAATATGTTAAATTAACCTCATCAAGTCAAATCAGGAACCAGAGCCTCACTGAATGGAATTCAGAGACCTCTGCTTAATCTACAGCTGAAGTCAAGACAAAAATCAGGGTGCTGGGATGCGTAGGCATGGACTGTTAATTTCCAGAAGGACTTCACATTCATGCTCCAATTAGCCTCTTTCAGGAGATATACTGCATACCACAGTGGGCTTGGAGACAGAATGGAAAATAGTTACAGAGACAGAAAGTGCTGTGGATGAGGTAACATGACTGGAATTGTTTACTTAGACTGAGTAAACAACAGAATATGGAAAAAAAAAAATGAAGCACATAAAGCAGGGACTTTGATCTTCCATATTTTACTGTCCTATAAAACACAAAACAACAGCATATACCAAATCATATAAAGAGGTTTAAAAAAAAAAAAATTCCTTCTACAAAGTTTCAGCATGTTTTGCACTCCATGCAGGATGGTGTACGAATGTCAAGAATGCAGCAAGAGACACAGAGGTGGAATCACAGTTCACCCACCAATTTCTTTGCAACATAAGAACTCCGAATACATCACTAATGAGCTCTTAATTTTTCTGAAACTGAGATAAAAGCAGAATATGCAATGTTTAAGCCATTCTCCACCTATGCCTTCATTACAAAAGACCTATTACAGAAAGTGAATCATCCCCCATGAAACCGCTTCAGAGCACTCTTATCTTCCTCTGAAGCAACTCCTGCTAGCCACAGAACACTGTAGCACCCAGGGCTTGCGCTTGAAACAGTTATGTTCACTCAAGCTATACTTTTTTCTCTCCACTTTGTCTTAACTGTTTTACTTGTGTAGCTAATGGAAAATATTTCATTTGCATCTTAAAGTATTTAATTAATCATACACAGTACAATTTATGTTCCCAGAAAAAATACATTTCACATGTTCTCATAAGGATAAATTACATCTTCAAGGAACGGAAATTAGTGCTTTAAAATATTAATTAAAACTCAAATTAAATTTCTTAAACTTAATTTTTATGCATTACCAGTTGAGAAACAATGTCTCTAGAATTATAAACAACATCATAACAAATTTACCCAGAGTTGATAGGACCATAAATCTTTCTTCTAATTAAGCATGTTTCACAAATAAAAGATGGCTGAGGATTAAACAGATACAGCTCCTTCACTTGCATTTTGCCAGATCAAGCTAAACACAGGTCATTATTATCTAACAGAAGACTTCAGCAAAATGACTTGGAAATTCTTAAATGTCACTGTCCTTTCCAAATCCTTATGTTTACATCTCTCTGACACAAGTAGGGGCAATAGGAAACACCTGAAAATCTTTATGAAGTCACATGAAGAGACATCATGTAAACAGACATACATTTTTCACATAGTGAGAGAAGAGTGATAAAAGACCAATGAGGCTTGACAGCCATACCCAAGTTCTCAGAAAGTCATTATGTTAATGCAGACATTACTAAGATTGCTGAGTCACATAAAACCTGCATACAGCAAACATAAATTGCCTATATGAAGGAAGGGCAAATGTGTGGGGGATGTACACAACACAAATACAAATTCATCCGGCAATTTTTCAAAGCTAAACTTCAGGGGGGAAAAAAAAACCAGATAAAATAAGAAAGGTGCTTAAAGTTACAATTTTAAATTGTACCAGACATCCCTTCCAGTTTCCAAAAATCCCTAGCCCTCAGCAGCTCTCTATCCCCCAAGATCTTGAAAAAACATAATATAACAATGTGAGAGGAAAGGCTAAAGATTACCTTCTCTAAACAACAAAGCTATCTGCATTTAAGTGGCATGCAAATAGTAATTACATTTTGCATTTGCATAATAATTAAACAATCTTTTTAAGACAAGGTGTGTCTTATAGAAGCTTCAAAATTATTAACCTCTCATCTTAAATTAACCCTTGGTTTACCTACAGAAGCTTTGCTAGTGCTGCTGTAACTTCCAGGGGAAAAACCCTAACTCTTATTACTGTAACTTATGCCTTGTAACTGGTCACTGAACAGAACAACTATGTACACACACATAACCTGTTAAGTTACCTTACATGTATTAGACAGTGCTGTGAGTCATTACAGACTACATTTATCTATATTATACAAAAACAAATGGATTTCCCATCTTAGATAGATCAAGTTAAAATCTGACATGAACATTCTAAACCATGTTTCTCTCACCCCCCCAAAATTTTTTTTAATATATAACAGAGTCAGTATTCTGACCCACATTTTTCATGCACCAGTTAACTAGAAAATTACAGAACCTTAAGAGCTCAGATAAAATTAATCAAGGGGATTAAAACAACACATGCCTCCTCCCTCCAGGAGCGTGGGATGCTACTGGAATGTGAATTAAAGACTCTCAAGCCTTTGAAAAATGAGGACCCCTGAATTTTTAATTTTGTTAACTAATCATTACAGAACTGGAAATTGCTGTGTTTCTGACTGTTTGATAGGTAGCTGCTTCCATAAAGCACATTTTTAATTTTGTAAGAGCTAGCCTGTTTCCCAGCAGCACATTGATTTGTGGGACCACTGCTTACAGCACCTAGAGCATAATTAAATATTAAGTCCCTCCTTGATGTATGCAAAGTCTGACTAAGAGGATTAGAAGACACACCGAGTGTGGCTTTCACACATTTTCTGGTAATTGAACACTGCAATATCATTAAACTTCTCTTTACTCAATGGAAATACACATTCATCCTTTAGAGTCTCTGCTGTCCCTTTTTGTACCAAGGAATGGTAAAGAAAAAGAGGGATCCCTCAAAAGCATGTAAAAAATGTCCAGCAAGTAAGGATAAAACTATCTGAAAGTAAAATAATTAATATATTTTGAAATGTTTACAATTTAAAGTTCATTAAAAATAAAACCAAACAGACCTCTCAATGCATTGCTCTACAAGCTAAAAACAGCATTTGATCCAACCATCCAACCACATCCTTTTTTTTTTAAGGTGATCAAGGGTTTTACTACTTCACTGGATGAGAAAGGATGACCAAATCAATAAAAGTGTAGCAATGTTAGAGAAACTGATACCTACTGATGAGGCAGACAGACTGAGATAGCAGTCCGAGCACACATTTGAAAGATATAATTCCTCGTGTCTACTTTTCGACCCTGCTTCATCCGGGATTACCCAGCAACTGATAGAAATTTTAAATTGTGCTTCAACATTCCCTTCTGTAGAACAGGATTGCTTTTGAAGGTCTTTGCACCTGAAGCATTAACTTGCACGAGAAACTTGCTTAATTAATGCTTTGCCAAAAGCTTACATACACATCTCTCTCTTTGTTTTTCAGCAGTCATGTAACTACTGAATTCTGCAGTGTTCTTGTTTCACTAACACAGCATGAAGGATTGTGAAGTGTACCTAGCAAAAATACAGACAATACAGTTTTCAATATGATATTTTATTATGCTATTTTCCCTGTTTGTTAATTCACAAAATAAGAAAACTTTATCATCAAACAAGGTCATCGCTTGTTTTTTCTAATGTCAACTTGTAGACTAGCATTTGACATCAGCTGACTAGAAGTGAAAAAAGAAAAAGAATAGCTTAAGCAGTGGATCACTCATTTGTTTTCTTGGACATTGGCAAAGAACTCTGAATTTCAATGACTGGTACCTAACGGACAAACCAATATGACTTTTCTGTCTGAATCACACGTTAGTTACATAGCACAAAACAGTCAATGAAAACAAAGGGTTCTCATCTATCACATTTAGCGTGAACTTACATGAAAATTAGAATAATTTTAAAATATGTTCCAACAGGACTCTTATAATTGCACTCCACAGCAGGAATTGGGGTGAAGAACAAGGATTTTTATGCATGTACATATAAGCACAGCTTTCATTATCGCTAAGCATGAAAACTCTTTCTGAACTTAGCTAAGTAATAAACACCATATACAGAAAATTTTATATTACCGTACTGTAGACACATTTTTATACAATTAGTTCTGAAAGGTTTGAGCTTATCTAAAACAGTACTTAAGCTTTTTACTCTACAGCTTCTTGCATTACTTGCTTACTCATCAGCAAAAGAGTAGAGCACTGAAGTACTCAGCAACTGTGTGTTACGAGCAAACAGACTGCTGCTTATAGTAAGAACAAACTTCTTCCCTCACAAAAACCACGTATGTTGTCCTGCTCAAAATAACGAATATTCTAAAAATCCAGCACCTCAGTGATCAGAAATTCGTAACACACTATATGGAGAGACCTAAGCAGGCTAGAAGATTGGGCCAACAAGAACTACATGAGGTCTGGCAGCCGTGCTTGCACCCGGGACAGGCAGGCTGAGGCCAGCCAGGCTGGGGAGTAGCTCTGCTGAGGCAGCTAGGGGGGTCCTGGTGGGCAGCGAGCTGCATCTGTGCCAGCAGCATATGCAAAGCATTCAATTAATTCCTAAAACATCACCACAAAAGCAAACAGATGCGAATTTCGCATTGTAAAGTTATATGCATTTTGTCTTACCAGATTACGGGAGAAAACAAAAGTGATCTTATCTTACATCTTTCTCAAACAAGTGTAATGAGTCTCACAAGGTTTCTGTCAAATGCGGGTTCTTTTCCTGTCTTCTACAGACATGGCTGAAAACTATTATCTATCTAACTTTTGACTCTTGTTGAATCTTTCAGATTTTACATGCTTTTGGATTGGAAAGGGGGTCACAGGCAACACAAATATTGACAAAGAACTGAACTGAAGATGAAGAATCCAGTCATAGACAGACACCTGAAGAGCAGTTGAGGCGTTAAGTGCTGATATTATTATGAATATATTACTTGGAATGCAAGAGAAAAAGTAATTTCTGAAGAAAGAGATAAGTGATTTCTTTTTCTTTTAAGATTTTTGTTATGATTATTCCCTTGGATGATCTTAGCACAGTGAGTCAAAACTGAGATATTGCTTTTGTTTTGTATGAATATAAAATGGGTTTGTGCATAGATTTTTTAAGGAACTGTTAGAAATATTCTATTTTAGTTCCATAAGGTCTTGGCATGGGTGGGAGGCACTTAGAAAATGGACGAAAAGTAACTCTGTATCTGAATAATTCTACATGCAGCAAGTGATACTCCTATGATTTCCAAATGGCACAAGCTTCAAAGACAAGACTACTTCTTCCTGTTAAGCCTTTATTTTCATTGTACTTAGAAATGTGGAACCTCTAAAAATACATATGTTGGTATTATGCACGTCACCAAAATGAGTCATGAAATAAAGCATTTAAAATATTAATGAATAATCAACAAGAACCTTTTTGTATATATGGAATTTTTAATATTCTACTATACAAATTCGACCATTTTCACCCCTGACAACATTCATGAGATGATCTTTATTAGTCTTAGATCATCTTTTACATGCACTTAAAAAAAAAAAAATGAAAGTTAGGCATTTTGTCACCCTTTAATTCAGAAGGAAAGTTAATCTGTTTTAGCCTTGGAAACTTGAACTAGAAGCACTCAGCCTCTCTTAGCTGGAAACAAGTAAATAGGTAAGAGTAACTTCTTTCACCAATGATTATACCTTATTTTTTTTCCTCACTTTACACTGAAAAAGACTGAAAATTATCACTTGGGCAGTGAAAGTTATGAACTGTTTTTAAGCAACTACTGTCTTCCAGTTGTTAGGTACTGCCTCTTAAGAGACAACAGCAGATCAACTGACCGAGTGCATTCCCTATCAGTTAAGTCTTTCCATTTGAGAATGTCCTCAATGTTCCTACTACATATTCATGGAATAATACTTAAAGACCCCAGGAAAAAAGACAGTAGCTAATAATTCTCATTCTAATTCTGACTATAATGTCACACCAAGCAGATAATAAAGAGGGAAGATAAAATTGACAGAAAAAATGATCAGAAAAGAAATAAACAAAAAGTTCAAAGTCAACGGTTGACGTGGAGGAAAATCATTAGTGTTTAATGAAGTTTGGTATTACGTACTCCTGCTCCCAAACAAAACCCGAGGAATCCATTAACTTCATCTAACAATTTTCCAAAGAATCGTAATATATGAGAAACCTGATTCAAAGGGAAGGTAGGATTACTTCCCATACCAACAGGATGCATCGCAACCCCATATTGCAAACCAGCATTTCAGCATGTAATCCTTCTCTAAAACCAGTCTTATGCTACGATGTATAGCAATCAATATCAATACCTTTGTTTCAGGCCAGCAAGCTCTGAGAACAGCTTGCGTCCTGAAGTACACAAGAAGCTTGCTATCCTCGTCACTGAGATGGAAGGCTTGCTCCAGAATTTGCAATACTCTGATGCGAGGCTCCACTGCTAAAGAATCATCACCACAGAAAGGTCTCAACCACTCCAGAAGGTCATCTGAAGAAACTACTTTCTCCCTGCAATTAAACAATACTGTGTTAAACAGTCTTTGGTAATCCTAATCAAAACACTGCATGTATTTTCAAAGTTGTTAACAAGTACATACAGTACTACTTAACAAATACGTAACACCAGAAATGGAAGAGCTCACCTCTGTAAGGCTGCAGAGAAATCAGCCCTTGTAAATCAGGTGCCTAAATAAGCTAAGTAGCGTAAAAACCTTTTTTAAACTTCAAATAACCATGTAGTACCATAGAAATCCATCTATACAGCTACATATCCTCCCACATACTAGCTTGACTGCCAATTGCATCATAATGCTGCTCAATTTCAGCCCCTGAAAATTCAAGCCTTTTTATGGTGTCTGGTCCTGACTGATACCTGTATTTCCCCACCATCTGACTTTAGGGAAAACCAGCTGGACTGCTAGCACTTTAAGCATGACATTTTTACATCTGATGCTTATTCATATTGCCCTATATTCTCTTTCTCTCCTTACAAGTCCATTCTTTATGGCACACACACACATTAGTTTCTCCTGATTGTAGTTCTAGCTGATTTTTATTTTTTTCTGTACCATCTCTAGCCACCTTGATTATTGTATGTTCTAGTATGATAATGATCGCAGAATGCCCATAATCCCAAGAAAGCGAAAAACAGATGTTTAAAAAAAAAAAACCAACAAAAAACACCTTAGTTTTTTGGGTTTTCCTGACTTGGTTAATTAGAAAAACCCTTATTTAAATCGCTGGATTCAAAAAGTGTACTAGGTTGAATACATTCCAAATGTGTGAAAGCATTTAGAGTACACAGATTATCACAAACTCACCAACCAGCGAGCAGTTCCAGACAGAATAATCTGTTATGTCCCTTAGAGGCTATAAACTAGCATGTAACAAATCAGTAAATGCTATTCTGCTATCTTTCAGTAGTATGTTAAACTAAAGCTCTTTCATTTTCTTTAAAAAGAAAAAAAATCAAGAAAGTGATTCCAGGTGGAATGTGATTTATAACTAATGTTCCCTTATTTGTCTTAACAAGACAGATGGGAAAGTAATATCAGACAGAAAACACCAATTTAACCTGTCTTGCAGCTCTGAAATAATAAACATTGACAGCTTAGGTTTTCATATTACAAGGATTTCATTTTTATTTAGGCTTTCTATTGTCTGAATGATGCTGTTAGCACAGAACCTTCAGCTAAATTAGACATGCCTCTGCTGAACAGGTGGCATTCAAACTGCAAATTAAAAGTCTGGGAATTAAGAGAACCTGATGGAATATTTCAAGAGTTTTGTAGAGCTCACACCTGACATTTATATATGTTTTCCTGAGGGAAAGATTTATATTTTGTAAATTGAATAGCTGAGTCTTAGGAAGAAAAACAAGAGCAAATATTGAAATGAACATAGACAATTGCCTGTAATCACAATGACTTTCACTCCAGCTTATTGTTTCAGAACTTAAATGTCAATGAACTATACAAGTAAGACAGTCCAGAAACTGTGTCTCAGAGTAAAAAAGTACGAACTCTCCCATTCCACCTTATAACATTGCAAATGAGATTTACTATAGGTTTTGCCATCAATGCGGTCTACTTCAGTATCCAATATTTAAGTAATTTAAGGTCAGTGGAGAAGCCTCCACACAACAGTGTGTTTTTGTTGTCTACCAGAGAGTATGGGGTTTTATTATCATACATGAGTTCTTAGTTTGTATGTCTTAAAAGAAAACTGATTTTTTTTATTCTCTGTCTTTAGTAGAAATGCAATAGAAAATGTCAATGAGACATACAGACCATTATGTGACCTGAAATAAGGACAAGCCCAAAAGAGGAGGGAAAAAAAAAACAGTGAAGCATTATACAGCATTTGTGAAATTGTTTCTGCACTGTATCCTACAAATAGTGGCAAATTTAGATATCTAAATTCAGATATCTGAAAGTGAGTCATTATTATTTGTAATTTATCTACTAAACTGAAATAAAAGCAGTGCAGTATTCCTGGTAGATATACAATCTGCAGTAGTCGCAGCAGAAGAAAAATGTTTTCTCAAACCACCATAATACACAGTTGTCCGAATTTTAGGTTCAGTGACTTGCTTTCTTCCAAATGATCAAATAAATGCTTCTGTCAAGACTCAGATTTCAAACCTGATAAATGATAGCCTGTCCCAAAATAGAGTTTTCTAAAATTAAGTGCAAACCCATTATATATATTCATGAGGAAAAATCACCCATATTCAGTACCTTCAATGCTTTCATGAGAAGTATCTCCCAAAGCCTTAACCAAAGAATCCATACAGTAAGCTCTTACCCTTTCTCAACACTTGCATGCACTGCAGAAACAACGCCTTCTAGGATTCCAAGTGGATCTTTCACTGATGTAGATGAACCACCATTTCCACTGTTAAGGGAAAACATAAAATTACCACAAAAACGGTCCTTAATATTATATCTAATTCTACCCACCTGTAGTATTTACATGAATGGTTAATAATTATAGCAATTTTCTACTCTCCCTGTGTAACTCTTACCTTTATTTTTATGTCAAAGTAACGCAAGGAACAACGAGAAAAGAGCAGGAAAGAGAAATACTAAAATACTTAAGTGAAACTTGAAAGAAAAAGAATGGTTAAAATTTAGCAATTCTAATACAGATTACACTGTATATACTGGATTTTACACTGCGTCTCTTCACGGAAACCACTGTAGTGGCAATGATGCCTGGACTGAACTAGAAAAACAATAGTTTTGTCTATCTTGGTGTGTGTCAATGCTGCACTGCAGAAAGAGAAAGGAAGGCAAATAGTTCCAAAGTTAGTTTACTAAACCTAGAGATTATCTTCTCTACAGCTCATCAGGTATCAAAGCTCTTTCACTACTAAAAATGTCAGCCTCCTCCTGTATGTTCTTTTAATAAAAATGAATATATGTCCAGATCACCGATTGCTCTGTCTAAAGCCAAAATATACTGTATAGCTGATTGCAATATGTAAAAATAACTGCAATAATTCTCAATTTTTTGTCAAGAATTATGAAAGTGTTTATAATTGTCATTTATTATTTAGTAAGATAAATCTATTGCCTAAAAAATTATTATATTATATGGCATAGAGACCTGCATTTTTATAACCTTTAATATCTTTCTGCATTCAGAGCTGTCATCTTTTCTATTTTTATCTTAGTAGGTAACCAGCACTTCCGTGAACAACATGAGATTTAAAATCAACATGTGACTCCATTCAGAATAGATGCACGGTAATTTGTTGTATGATGAATCCTTGTTTTACCTTAGGAATTTTGTATTGCTGTACTGCACTCAAAAGTTCGAAGTAGGAGTATAAAGCTTGTAACACAAACTTGTTGCTCAGAAACAGCGTTACATATGACTATGATGAAAATGCGATTGTTAATACCAATACCATCATAAGGCACCTAAATAAATTTTAGAAGAATGAAGTTTAAATCTAGATCTTTTTCTAATCATCTTCAGAATACCTGGTGGCAATCAAATTATGTTTTTTATAATTTATGGTACAGAAATATCCAGGATTTCAGATTGGCAAAGAGATATAATGCCTGTCCAAAAGACAGTATCTATTTTCACAAAAAACCCACAAAACAAAACAAAAAAATCCCACACATCAGAAATTTCAGTTGTGGGGAAGCGGGGGCGGGAAAAGAAAAAAGTTATTTTTCACAGAAAAGGAGAAAAAACAGAACTGAATGCTCCATTAAAAAAAAAAGGGGGG
>Ga0065711_1031691_pt1 | contig 28979 bp, 13 predicted proteins | sample Hoacrofraction12_FD_59098 | JGI IMG/M metagenome (GOLD analysis project Ga0065711, IMG submission 59098) | Hoatzin crop microbial communities from Cojedes, Venezuela - Epithelial fraction 12 v2 (version 2) | ecosystem: Host-associated > Birds > Digestive system > Esophagus > Crop | place... | reverse complement strand
GGCCCATGGATTTGTGGACATCCAGATCGCTTAAGCGATCCCTCACACAGTCCTCCTCGACCAAGGGAAAGTCGTCCTCTCTGTAGGCTTCCTCTCTTACCTCCGGGGCCTGGGATTCCTGAGGGCCAGCTGTTTGGCCTGTCTGTGCTCTGGGATTCGCTTTCCAGCGTGCTGTAGGAAGCTTTTCTAAGGACGACAGATTTTTGCAAGTGTGAGCTCAAATACCGGTTCCTGTGATTCTTCTGTCCTTTGCATTTTCCATTTCTGGGTTGCTGTCAGACAGCAAGTTGGAACCATTGCTTGGTGGCACAGTCCTGAGAATCATTAAGATATTTACGCTGCAGCACGCGTATGTGTGGTTGCTCAGGCTGTTCAGCTGCTGTGGCTGCTCGGCTGATCTGGGTGGAGGAAGAAACTGAGCTGCTGCTTATGCATGCCCTTACCTGCAGCAGCCTCTCCTGGAGATGAGTTTGCATATGGAAATCAGCATGGCCTGATCGGGAGAGATGGCTGTGCAGGACGAGGACGTGGCCGCCATGCGCTGAAGCTCAGCATGGCAGGGCTGGAGCTGGTCCTGGGGAGCTCTGCTCAGGAGCACGCGGATGCAGGAGCTCCCCTCTGCCTGGCTCTCCGTGCAGCCTGGGAAACTGCCGCCTGGGAAGCTGCTGGGTATTGCTGCTCCCGGTCCCTTGCTTCCCAGTACAGCCGCTGGTTTTGATGTAAAGAGCTGCTGGGCAGTATGCTGAAGGGCATTAGTGCAGCAGTGGCTCCAAGAATGTCTTGGGGTCACTGACAAAGCCATTAGCTTTGAGCCTTCCCTTTCCCAACCAGGCTTCGTGGTGTGTCGGTAGAGAACTGGCCTTAATCTTTTTGGAAATATGCTAACTTAGGATAGGATCCTTAAACTCACTCTAGCATCTCCATCAACGAGAAGAGAGCTACTTCTGCAGAAAGACATTTTTCCTATGCTTGCTCTGGGCAGTGGCTTGCTTGCCATTCCCCTGCCTGCAGCATTTCCCAAGCAGTGTTTTTTCTGAGGTGGATGGCAGCTGGCAGGTTATAGGGTGAGCGTTCATGGCAAGGCTTGGTGCTGCAGTCTTGAGGGCAGCGTTTCAGGTGCCTGAGCTTGTCTGTGTGGGGAGCGGGAAAGGTGGAAACCTCATTCAGCAGAAGAGGTGCAGTAACCTCTGCAACACACTGAAGAGGTGGGAAGACTGCTTCCACAAATTGCAGCAAGTCCATGGGGCTGCCTAATGACCCTACCTGGGGCTTTGCACTCCTCTTTTAGTCCAAGGGCTTTTTAGGATTTTTATAAAATAATTTTACAGAGAACACTTGAAGTTCATTTTGCATTTAATTTCACTCAGTAATTTTTTTAATAAGATTAACAGTGCAGACTTTAAGCCAGTGAACCTCAAGCTGCTATAAGATCTATCCTCACACTATTACAGGTTACATGAAGTACAAATGTAGATATGTCACAAAAAAAGCTCATTGCTTTTGGTGCACGATTGGTACTATCCTTGAGAGGACTGCATCGATATGGATTTCCCTTGGTCTTTGCCATGGGATAGGGAATGTTTTCTGTCTTGCTGTTACTTGCATGTACAGTAGCAAAAGCCTTGGGTTTTGCTGTTCCAGCATTTTGGAGTTGGAAATCCTGTGGATTCCCTAAGGGAATGTGCTTGTTCCTTACGTGCTGTAGGATGTGCTTGGCTGGGGATGATGATTTTGGCCAAGAACACTGCACCAAAATATTTTCCACATGACGAGCTGCTCCTGCATCAAATTCAGCAGCTGTTTCCTCATATTGCTATCTTCTGCAGCACTGTCCTCTGCCAATTCTCTCTCCTCTCCCTAAGGAGAATGCACACTGGTGAGCTGATTCATCAGCCCAGCGATTAGCTGTACTCAAATTAGTCGTTTCCCCAGGCTTCAGAGTATTGTCCAAACATGAACAGGAATGGACGGTACTAAGGTATTAGTGTGCAGCTCTGGTCAGGATTTATCCTTGGAGTTTCTGAGGGTCCTGTTATCCCATTTGGCGCCGGAGCCATTTCTGTCCCCTTTTGCAGGCGGCTGCCAGATCTGCTTAGTCCATTCCCTACATTGACCTTTTTGATTCTTTTCATCTCTGCCCCTATATTTGGCTGTTCCCTCTTGCCTGCTACTTGAATCCCCAGAAGAGAAGCGAACTGCCTGATAAAGAGATTTTTTCCTTTTGTTACGGAGCTGTTTCTTCCCTCTTGGGGGAGCAAACACTGAGGTCCACCAAGGATTTACATCTAGGTGGTGTTAATGTGAATGTGGGAGGTATCTCTCAGATTTCAGTGGCTGATAAATGCTGTTGGTTGGGAGGATAGGTCAGAATGCGCATCTAGCGGGAGCTGGGAAAGCACAGAAATAGAACAAGAAATTACTGAAAAATTATTCCAGTCTCTAGCAATAATGATAAAGATTTGGGTCGGTCCCTCCTCCCATAGTTAAAATATTGCTCCTCACCTCCCTCAGTTTTGGAGAGCCCTTACAATCTTCTCATATCAGGATGAGCCTGGATCTGAGGAAAAAATTCCCTCTATCCCTTGATATCTCCTTTATGTGAGATCTAGATACCCATCCAGAATCGTGGAGGACAGGAAGGGTCCAGGCAGTGGACATCATCTGTGCATGCCTGTAGTGGGAGGCTGGTGATGGTTCATGGTGAGGCAGAAAGGGCCGTGTTTGGGAAGTAGTAGGTTGATCAACAAAGCACTCAGTGTTACTTGCTGGAGTGCTCTGGCTGCTGTGGGACCCAAGAGGACAATTCTGTAAAAAAGGTCCAAAAGTGATCCTAAGGACTGGGGCCCTTTTGTCATCCACCCTGCTTAGCTGTTGGCTTACCCCATGACTTGTTTAGGACCAAGCCTGGCCTTCTGGCCTCTCTTTTAGCAGCATCAGTCTAGCTGTAGAGTAGTGCCTCAAGCAGCAGTGTCTGCATTGCCTGGCAGGGTGTGTGCCGAAATGGACTCCTACTCTTGCCGTAAGCTCTTTATGTGGCTTGTGAATCAGCACAAAGTCCACTGAAGAAGAAATGGAATTCTACAGCAATTTGTCCTGAACTCATGGGATTCGGATCCTGAAGGCTGGTTAATACTAGCTCTGTGTTTGATAACCTCTGGGCTTTTGAATGTTGTGTTTGGAGGAGGAAGGGGGGAAAATACACCCATGTGGAATGTTCAGACTCAGGATATTGCTCAAACTGGCAATCAAAGGACTATACAGTATGCTTTTCTGTCCTTATCAGTTGTTCAAATAAACGTGCTAATCCCTGTTTTTTCTAGTAGTTGTAGTGATTATAACCACAGTAGCAAAGGTACATATTGTACGGAAGGGAAGGTTGGAAAGGCACCTGTCCATCAGATACCTGAAGCAAAAGTTTATGAAGATAAACAAAAAACCCACGCAACAGAACTGTACTGCAGTATGGCATGTAATGCTCGTGATGCTTTTTAGCAGCAGTTGTCTCTTCCCTGCAGCGCCGGTGCTGGGCTCTGGCTGGGATGTTGGAGCTGCTCTCTGTGGATTCTTCTTTACAGGGGAGCGAATCTCTTTGCAGGGGAGTTGTGGCTGGCCGTGTCTGCACTGACGACATACACAGTGCAGTAGGAGCAGGCCAGGAGATCAATTTTCAGTTTTACTTGCTTTGTACACTTAATGTTCTTTGAATTTGAGTTACCCTACTCCCTAGACTGACCGTCCTCCCTCTGCGTGTGCTGCAGAGCTCTCTGAAGGAAAGCTGTCCCACTAACCTCTGCTCTTTGGACTGTTGATCTGAGAAGTGTCATTGTCCTCTTCCCTGTTTCGCAGGGATGATGCTAGCATGTCATTGCCCTGTCAGTAGTGTCTGTGTAAGCCTCTGGTGGGAACAAACTTTATTTCTCTCCATGCTCACTTGAGTGACCTATGCAATCTGTTGCCTGGATCCCCTCTTGATTCATCAGATTTCTGATGTCAGAGGAGATGGGTGTTTTTCACCATCAGCTGCTCCAGGAGCACACCCAAAAGACCAGTTCCCAATGGACTCTGGATCTGCTTAACCTGCCCTCCCCATGTTGGCTTGCCTGGGCGTGCACACGTGTGTGCACTCTGTTTTCAGTGGCACTAAAATCAACCACCCCTTTTTGTCTCTTTTTGATTAGTCTTGATGGCTTTTTTGCTGGGCATCCAACCCTTTGGGGCTTTCTCACATTCAGGTTTGCGCCTGTGACTGCTGTCACGTTGCTTGGAGGAAGCCTCATCCGGCAGAGTGATTTGCCACTCTGAGGAAGGGGAGTGGGCTTGAGGGGCAGGGTCTTTCTGCTTTGCCGGGGTGGGGAGAGAAGGTGGGTTTGGTAAGATATGTATTAGCTGCTGTCATCTCAAGGGAAGAGGTTGGTGAGGGAAGGCAGTGGTACCTAGAGTTTTTAGGATGAAGACAGCCAAGGAATATAACAAAACACACAGGTGTCCCATATCCCAAGTGTGCCTTTGGGGGATGAGGCCAGGATTATTTTTATTAACATTAACTAGAAGGGCAGAGACCTCTTCCAGAGCTGTGATGACGGAAGTCTTGTCAGCCATCGCTATGTGGAGCCTGTTGTTACACTGTGTCTTCCTGGCCCAACTTAAATACTTAGGTAGCAGCTATGTGGATTGGGAGGGATGTGTCAGCTGTCACTGGGGCTGACAGCCTTCCCCTTGCTCCTGCACTGCTGTACCCGCTGGTGTCTGGGAGCATGAGGTGGGGACTCTGGATGGAGACGAAGGATTTTGCAGGAGCTGCCACCCTACCAGGCTTTCTGCCCATCTGGCATTGCGCTGAACCGAAACCTTTTCAGGGCTCTCTCTTCTCCTCCTCCCCTCTTCTCTCCTCCTCCCCTCTTAAGCAACCCCTCAGACTAGAGATGCTTCAGTGGGTTGCCTTGCTACTGCGTACATTGCTCCCCCGCCTGCAGAAACTTCAGGAGAAGATGCCTGGGGCTGGTGAATAAGGGCTATCTTTGCCTCTGAGGCCTCCTCTACATCACAGAACCTTACAGAGGAGAGAAAACCCAGCTGTTTGGTCCTTGCTGTACGGATGTAATGCAGGACTCTGACCAGTTTCCCCAGGTTTGTAAAGACAGACTTCTGCAGCGTAGTGGGAGCAGCAGCAGGAGATGGAAGGCTGTATAAGCTGATAGACCCATTTTTTGCTCCTCCTGTAAGGGGCAGGTGAAGTTGAGCTGTGAATAGGATTATCCTACTGCGCATGGTAGTTACCTCTTTCCTGTGGCCAGTGTGGTAGTGCAGGTATCTGTCCTGCAACCTGCTCAGATGTGCAGTAGGGGAAGGCAGAGTAGCACAGGGAGAGGCAGAGAGCAAAAAGTAAGGAGAAGAGCTCCCCCAAAAATGTTGATCCCTTGGGGTATTTTTTTTGCTGGCCTGCGCTGAGGGGGGAGCTAGTTGCGAATTTCTGGTGGCCTTTGAGGGCATCATATCAGTAACTTGTGAATCTACTCTATGCCACAGAACAGCCCACCTGGATCAAGGGGTCACCTAGGCTCATGTGCTTTTGGGTTGTGCCGCTGCGCTGAGGAAGGAAGGGGCCATAGATCTCTTTGAAGACGTCTGTAGCAAGGGTATGCCGGCCATGTTGCCCGCATGTTCTGTGGCCTTTAAGAAGGCAACCTGCATGTGATCTTTGTGACACCCATCACCAGTCCTCTTGCTCTTGCAAGTGAGCAGTCTTGCTCCTTGGATGATGAGCCTCCTCTTGCCACTGGAGAGGCCTTGGCCCCCTTTCAGCATCACTTGATGAGCGGCGGTGGTTCCACGTGGCTCCAGGTGCCACTGTGCTTCTGTGGGCTTGAAGGGGAGTGTTTTTTGCCATGGGGAAGTATATTTGGAAGGACTACCATACAAAATAAAGCTGAAAGTTGTGGTGGCATTCAGCAATGGTGAGGAAGGCAACAGAAGGCAAGGCAGGCGTTGAGGAAGGAGAAATGGCACAGAGGCATCAGGGTTCTCAGCTGAAAACAGAGTGGATCACAAAGAATTTAGAGCTGGTAGTTAACATCAAATTCAAAAGTGTGTTACTTACAAAAGTGCAAAGCGTGCTACTTCGCCTTTTGTGTAGCATGAGGTATTCCAAGTATTGCATAAAATCGTGGCAACTGAAGTCTTCTGCAGCTTGGGACATGCTGGAGAGCTTTGCAGAGGTGCAGCCTGCCTGTTGCTTTGGTTGCTTGTGTCACCAGCGGCGCTTAGAGTGACACTCTGAGTGGATCTTCTGATTTGGTTTCACCCAAAGGGAATCTGGCTTGTGCACACCAAAATCATGCTGTGATCCAAGTCGCAGAAGCAATAGGGCATTCCCTTCAAAAGCAGACTGGTGCTGTGGATTCATGTGCTATTATAGGTCAGTTGAGCCTGCGGCTTCCCTGATGCCTTGCTGCTGGCAGTGGCTAGGACTCAGCGGTGTCCTTGCTGGGCTCCCCTTGTCCCTTTTGCCAGCTCCTCATAGTACAGGCAGGCACTGGAGGTCTTGTTGCGGTTGTAATTCCTCTGAAAGAAGCTGTTTTTGTGGCTCATGTGCTCTTGATTACAGCATGGCTGTTCTGGGGGTGACCCCCTTGGCTGTTTGCTTGGATGTGTCCTCGTGAGTCCCAGTGTTTGTGGCCCATGTTAAGGAACCATCTGATATCTGTGGGATGCCTGCGTGGCTCTGCTGATAGCAGCGCACCAGGCAGCCCTAGTGCGGAGAAGGGTATGTGAGCGACTCCGCATCTGTAATTACAAGTGGGTTATACCTTGTTGCATATTGGCCTTTCAGTGCACGGGTTATGTGTGGTCAGTTTGACACCCGAGTACTAACAAAAGCCACAAAAAAGCTTAATTTGGGCATTGAATAATATAGCAGAAGGGAAGACTGCCAGAGCCAAAACCCAGTTCATTCACAATGCATGCCTCTAGACAAACTTTTCTTGGCATGCTTGTTCTGGAATTTAATGAATTTTGAAAAAGGGATTATCCAGTTCACAAAAGGTAGACAAATTGTTGTAAAAAAATCATCATGTGAGCTCAATGGCTTTTAATCCAGGAAATATGAATAAATTGCATATGCTGTCCCTTTTCCCACAGATGTACTTCTCTTAAGCAAAGCCTGACTTTATTTTGGCTAGAGTATGTATTTTTTTGTTTGTTTTTAATAAACAGAGGATATGCAGCATTTGATTTCTGTCTTTCTAAGGTTTTGGATTTTTTTGTTGTTGTTGCCTTGCTTTGGGGCATTTTACAAAGATAAAGAAACTACTTTTTGGTATTGGGGAGGAGCAACAGAGAGAATTTCCTTTTTTTTTGTGAATTTTGTGTGGCTACGAGGATTCTTGAATTTAAGCTTGCCTTTAGTTTTCTACAGAAGACTAAAATGAAACCACGGCTGGATGGGAAATATTTTAATCAGTAGAAAAATGGTTCAAAACTGGATAGGAGAGTTAGGTGCGTTTGCTCAGTTAAAAGCCTACAGAGCAGCTCGTGTTAAAAATTGCGTAAATTTAACCTGTAGTCTTGCTGGCTTCCGTATTGCAATAGTGATGTAGTGCAAGGTCTTCAAAGACAAATATACAAGGGTCAGTCTGAGATTGAGGTGATTGAGACACATATATTTTTAACTTGGAAAGGCCTGTAATTTTTTGAAAATCCATACTTTTAACTTACGTCAAGTTGCAGACTCAGGTGATTTGCACTGCATGAAAACAGTAATAACCTGCTGCTGACCAAGCTTATTCATTTGATATCAGTGTGTGTGCAGAGATGTTTCTGGTCTAGTTTCGTGCTCTGGAGTCCCTCAGCTGCCTGTTGTTTACCCTGAGATTGGAGAGCTGTCAATGTGTAGGTAATGCCAGTTGGAAAAATACTTGGAGGGTATGGCGGAGTGATGACATATGTCTGTCTTCTAGGTAGGGAGTATCTGGAAGCAAGATAGAGTCCTTCAAGATCAGAAGGGAGAGGACTTTCGGTTTTATATAGAGGTAAGTATTTTACCTGTATCTTCCCATCTTTCCCCCCCCCCCCTTTGCTATTTTGATGAGTAGTACATGAAGAGATCTAGCAGAACTCAATATTAGATGACAGGTATCTTTCTAGAGCAGGAAATTCAAATACTTGTAGCTTCAAAATACAAATTACCTTCCAGTTTCTGTGGATGTAAGACCCTGTCTTAAATTATTTTCTCTTTCTCTTTTAATGAAAGTTTACTACAACTAGGAGAAGCTTCCTTGAAACAGTTGTGCTTTTCCTGTCTTATCTGAAGTATCTGTTCCCGCACAAATAACCCACACCTTTGATAACCTGTATCCTACCTGTGAAAAGAACTCTTGCAATAATCTGTGTAAGATCATAGGCATGAGGACAATGGGGTAGTGTAAACACGTTGGATGTAGCAGGGCATGGGTCTTTGGGCCACGAAGGTGACAGCTATAAGGAAGCAAAATAAGGAAAAGATAAGTAGTCTTTCATTGCCTGAACATTTAGATGACCTGAGCTGCTGCTGTTGCTGCTGACCTGAGGTTTTGTTGAAGTGTGTTGTGTCCTGGAGGTGAGGATGGTGGGTTTGTTTTGTTTTTAACAGCTAACCCACAAGGTGTCTTGAGTGTTTTTGGGGTTAGACAATTTGAAGTACTACAAGGTGGCCGTTTTTAAGCATGAGGCTGAAGTGTTGCATATAAGCAGAATGACAAAAAGATTATGCTGAGGAGTTTGCTTTCTGCGTTGGTTTATTTATTTGGTCAGGGGTTTTTTAAGTACCTCTCTGAAACCGAGGAGACATTATTCTGTGTGCGCTCCTAACCTGAGACCTGTATGGTTGAATGTGTGGTGTGATGTACTTGTTGCAGTGCTCACGTATCTAAGATTCATAAAGCAGACTTTTTAGTAGAATGTATTTTCTGGTAATGCTTCATCAGACATCATGCTTTTTTTTAGATAGACATAAAGGAATAAATATAGAACAACTCAGGTGCTAAAAATAACCACTTGCGTTGATGTCTACTCTTTTTTTTTCTTTAAAAGAGACCTTTTGGATATTTAGCAAGATGCTTTATATCTGCTCAGAATCATTTTAGCTGCAGTGATTTTGAGGGAGAGACAAGTCAGCTGATCTTAGAAAATAGCTTATCTTGGTTTGATTTAAGAGCGCAGTGTGAGAATAGAGCAGATGCTGAGGAAGAGACTTGATGGGGGTAATGGCATGAGAAGTTGGTTTAATTACTGCAGCTGTAGAAGCTGGGCATTTGCAATCTCAGAGATTGCAACACTGCTCAGCTCTTGTGCTCCTGGGGGGGGGTGGGGTGGGAAAGACGCTGAATACCTCAGTCAAACCCTAAGATGCATAATGGATCTCATTTAAAAGATGGTCCCTTGATAAGAAAGCTGCTGGCACTGAATGGCTTCAGTTACAGTCCAGGATATAGTAGTTCTGGCATCCTTTTCAGGTGTGAGATAAGGGAATGAATAATCTTCCAAAAGATCTCTAACCTTAGAAGCTGAGATATTTGGAGCAGGAGAATGATTTACTTGAAGTGGATTTTGAAGTAATTCTCAATTTGCAGATGATCTGCTGTGGACATCATTCCTTGCGGATGGTTCACAGCTTGATTACGTTCCAGATAATCCTTTGAGATCTGTGGTGTGAGAATGAACTGGTGAATCAGTTACCGCGTTTAAATCAGTTTAAGATTAGACTATTACTTCAGTACCCTGTCACGTAGAACTGAAATTTATTAATTCAGTGCCACACTCCTTTATTTACAAACCATGCACATGTTTCAGTGTCCAGAAATTGGGATCAGCCCGAGCGAGTGCTGCCCGCAGTCCAGCGCTGTTGGAAGTGGATCGTACGACGCGTGGGGAGGAAGGGGTCAGGGCTTTTTGGCGTCTCGCGGGCTGTGCAGCATCAGGGAGCCACTGGTTGATGGCAGGCGGAGCAGACCACCCCTGCAGACCATCCTGCAGCCATCCGGGCGTCTTGGGGCCATGACCGCGTGCCTCCTCCCAGTCGGAGCCTCCCCTTCTCCACCGACGAGCCACGAGCACTTTGCATCGCCTTCCCACCAGCCTTGCTGCAGCCGCTTCTCCCTTTGAACTTAATAACAGGTCAGACGTAAGGCGCAGTTTGGACATAAAAATAGCTGGCACCTGCCTCGGTCATGCTGGGCTGGGGTGAGCTGGGGCCCCGCTGCCGCCCGTGCCGGCCCCAAGGCGAGCGGCCAGCTGAGGCTTCCTCGCCTGCTGCCGGTGGGGCAGCCCCGGGAGCGCGGGCAGCCCCCGGCAGGGTGGCCGGCTGGGTTCCCACGAGGTTGATAAAACGCCCGTGCTCTGTCACCCTTTGGTTGCAAGCGGCTGCTGTCTCCTCAGCCACGCGCTCTTCTGTTTGACTTGGTTTTTTAACTCTGGTTTTAACCTCCAGTGTGGTAGTTTGCTCTCTTGCTGTGTTTGACCAAGACCGAGCTAGGACAATGTGAAGATAATGTGTCCTCTTAGGAGTTACGGTGTTACTTTAGATGACAGTTAGCTCAAGCTTTGTCAGGCTTCTGGAAATCTATTATTAATGTATCTTTCTGATTGATTAAAAATGCTATTAAGATGGTATTAAAAAACTTTCATTGTGTAAACAAGTGAAAAAAGACATGATTTCAGAGGTCGAGTGCACAGGTTCTCCTGGAGAAGATAAGCTAGGCCTTCTCTGCCTCGGCAGTTAGCTCTGAAGACTGGTTTGTTGTTTTTTTTTATTATTATTATTGTTGGTCTCTTTTCCTTGGAAAGGAGTATGCATATCTATAGTATGTTTGTGCATGTCTGTCATTTTTTTGAGGTTATGAAGAGCTGATGCATCCAAAATTGTCACCTCATTCGCTGTGAAATGGCTTCACCCATAAAAGACAACTATTTTTTTTCTCAGGATATAGGTGTATTTGACTGTTCTTTGTGGTACTGAGTGAGATATGGTACCAAATGAGGCTAGTTTCACTGTTGCCTGCTCAGATCTTACTGGCAGCAGTTCAGAATTTTAAAGCTTTTCTTTAAAAGGCCTTTACTTTCTTAATGCGTTTTACTTATTTTACTTCAATTTTAATGCAGAATGCTAAGGGGTTTGGGCAGGGAGTAAACTTTTAATTAGTTCAAGTGCTTTATAATAGACTTTGCTTCTAAAATGCTATTCACGTTCATTAAATATCTTAACTAGATTGCCGTTCTAGACCCTTTTGATTTCACTTGTATTTGAGTTATGAATAGTGAATAAAGAGAAATACATGTAGTTAGTTTAGTCCAACCAGGGGGAGTAAAATAACTACTGAGGAGGAGGATCCCTCAGCTCCAAGCAGCTGCCACACAGGTTTGTGCCCAGTGCTAGGATGTGGCTGTCTGCCGGGGTCCGCTGGTAGCAGTAGGTGCCTTGCAAACAGCTTGGAAGCTTGGAGGATATCCAGCATCAAGGCAGAGGAGGAGGTGGACAATGGTGAGGCAGATGAGGGACAGTGTTGGAGAATATTTTTAGCCAAGCCTGCTTGACGTGTGACCCTGGTGGCACTCTTGCTAAAAGGGACTTAACGTGGCCAGTCAAGGGGTGTGTGGGGGTGAGCTCAAGGAGATGGAGTGAGTCTGGCGTGCTGGGCACACACAGGTTTTTGGGAGTGTTAATCCTTGTGTGACTAGCACTTCATATACACATTTTCATTCTGGAACCTTACAAAATAACAAGGCCTGTAAAGGAAAGGTATGTCTGCAAAAGAGTTGCTACAGTTCTCAGATCCCACGAGGTAACTCCTTCTTATTAACTTTATCTGTGACTTCATAAGAAAATGATTAATTTGGAGTACCTGGAAAATCTGCTTGTGGAAGATCAGAGCATGAAAGTTAATGATCAATTGCTTCTCATTAGTGGGTGAAGAATTGTGTTTTGGGATTTTTTTTTTGTATTTTCCTGACTGAAGGCCATTGTAAGACCTACAGGTCTAAAAGTTACCTATAAATCTATTGCACACCAAAGAAAACATCAGAGCAGTGGGAGAAGAGCTTGCCCTCGGCGATGGAGGCTTCCCCTGGAGTCCAGCGTGGGAACCCTCAGCCTGTGGCTTGGGGCAGGGCACAGAATGCAGGCGGTGGAGGAGCGCCGTGGCGAAAGGACCATGCCACTGTAAAGGTCAGCCAGAGGAAATCCACAGAGGGTGTTTGCAACTGTTTCGTGTTTTTTTCTGTGTATTTTTTAAGACTTGAAAAGTGAAGGGAGGAGGGAAAAGTGACAGGAGGAGGGAAATCAGGAAATCAGGCTTATCCCTTACCCTGCAGATTATTCCTGTGTATGTTTTCCACATTCCACAGCAGTTCTCTGTCTGTAATATTTAGATGCTGAATACAGCACCTAACTATCCTTGTTTCTGTTAAAGCAGTTTTTTATGTAGCTCTGTGTTTGGCAGAACTGTGTTCTGCTATTGCCATGAACGTCTATGATAGGCATATTATAAGCAAAAGATTATTCCAATGTTTAAAAGAAAAAAAATATCACGGGAATTACTCTGAACATGACAGATTTATGTTGTATATTGTGGTAGGTAAATTATGTTTACAATTAAATAGCCATTTACAAATATAATTTAGATCCTCTTTCAGAGCCTACTTCTTCCCAGAAGCCAGTTTAGGCAATTCTTTCATAAAGCATGGATGAGCTTGCATCAATATTCAAGATTTATTCACAATTTAAATTTGATTAATAAACCCACCTAAAACCCAAGCACTCCCAAACACGAGGAAATACAGAAGCTTTGCCTGAGCCTGCTCAAATTCCGCTCTTACTCTCGTATGCTGTTTTTTTATCTAGTCCTTTAGTCAGGGTTAAGTCATGGCAAAACCTCAGAGGTAACTAGTCTCTTAAGACACTGCAGATAAATTATTAGATTTCTTGGGAGTAAACTTGTCTGGACTGTAACCGGGGTAACATTTCCCAGGACAGGGCACACTTAACTAGGTTCGAAGGTGTTCTGCCCTAGTTCTTTAGGGCAGCTGTGGCTTTCCCAACTTACGTCGTTTCCTATGGCTGTGGTTTCCTTTCCTGTATCGTCACATTTGAAGCTAGGAACGAGATGAAAGCTTTCCAGCTAAGCACTATAGTGCTGTACAGATATCTGAGTTAACTTGCTGAGGACTTACCCTGTTTCTGGTCTCAAGTATCAGAAGAATTATAGCCTCTTTAACCAAGAATAATACAAGCTCTTCAGCTTAGATCAGGATAGTCTAGCAAATCTTGCTGCAGTGATCTTTGGCTACCAGCCATTGGCGCTGCAGAAAGGACCATGTGCAGGTGTTTCAGCTCCGGCAGTTCACAGCTTGAAAATTCTGGTGAAGTTTACTGCCTTAAAAAAAAAAAAAAAAAACCAAAGAAAAAAAGAGAGTCATGGCAAGAACCCATCTTCCTCAGGGGTTTAAATTAACACATTGAGTTGTGTGAATTGGAGCAGCTAAGGTACTGACTGTGGAGGTGTTCCAGCTGTGAAGCAGTGATCCCTAGCAGAAGGCTGGGATGGACAAGAGGGGACAGTAGTGTTTTAAGCTGCCACAGCTGGACCTATGATGTTTATCCACCAGAATCCTAGCTCCATAGAAGGCTATGGAGGGTTAGAAGTAACTGATCATATGCTGATGCTCAGGCTCTCTCTTGATAAGTGAACAGAGAGCTTTGCGGTGTTATGAGGCCACAGATACATTCAGCTACTTCATTCTTGCTTATCTGTTCCCTGTCTTACAGAGAGAAGCTCAAAACTCAAGGGTTTGGTTGCGAGTTGCAATGGAAAATTAAATTCTTTGTTTGCTGCAGAAGTCTGATTTCCATCTTGAAAAGGGAAGAGAGTCTGTTTGTCATTGGTCCGTCTAGGTCGGTAGTCTGGCTTATAATGGATGCCTTACAAAAGGATTTACAGTCAACACAGTGACTGGTATTTGCTTTGTTGTATCCTTCTAATTTCCATTGCATTAGTAATTCCGGTCCTTCTCTTTTCAGTCTACTTACACCACTTCTAACCACCATGGCAAGAAGGATCACAGTTCAGATATGCACTGGGGGGACACACGACGCTTCTGGTTGTTGTAAACCCTTCAAAATTTACTGACATTCTCCTAGTTTTTTCAACTATGAGTGAAGACTGCTTTTTCTGAAAGCACTTTCAGAATCAATCATTTCCAGTTATCGTTAGGGAAGCTTTCAGTTTTTAAGGACTCTCTCTCGAAGAGATGATGGGTACAGTAGTAGGATGGTGGCAGGAAGTAACTTTCTGAAGCCATTCTGTTAGTATCTATATGATTCCATAAGACATTGAGAGATGTTTGCCATTTAACCAGTTTTATGATCTTGGGAGAAAGTTATCTTGTGATTGAAAACACATTATCAAGCTTGGTCTTTTTTCCTATGACTTTTATTCCTCTGTCAACATCGGGATACTACCATATAGAAGATGGTCTTTAGGGAATGGAATGAAATGGAATAAACTGTTGGTCAAGCAAATCATCAGAAGATTCAGAGATATTGCTACTTCCTGTGGTGAGGAAGAAAACTGACCAGAAGTAATTTCAGTAGTTTTAATAAATTATTAAAAAAAAAAAGAACATGAGAAAAAGGAATGAAATGTTCCCCTTATGAGATGATGCTGAAGACAGAATTGTATGTATCCACTTTTGAGTCTTGTATGTCCTGAATGTTGGAGCGCTGAGAATATTTTCAAAGCTGTGGTACCAAAGTCGCTGATGGAAATGTGGTTTTGGAGGTTATATTGAATTCAGTTCAAGGTACCATGCAAGAGAGAAGCTGTGTAAGTGTTTATGTGCGTGCACGTGCATTTATATTTAATTGGGGGACCTCTTTTGAAATGGAAAAATGCGTGTGTACACAAATGTGACTCTCTTATCCTCAATCTACTGCCTAAATCAGTTTGTTCAGTCTTAGAAGACATCAGAAAAGCAATTTGATACAACTTGCAGTTTCCAATTCATGGTTATATATATTTATTTATTTTATAGTGGAGAAGATGAAGATCCTAAATAGGAAGAGCTTCTCTCTCCTTTTTTAGGGCTCAAGTACCTCTTATGCAGGCATGAGTACAATAAACAGTGTCAGACCAGAACTTCCTTTCAAACCCTGTTCTCTTGTGTAACACTGCTGTGCTTCAATATCAAACGAGAATTATTCTCCTGCCAGTTGCAGTGTTTCATTCGGGGACCCTGAACCTTAGTTTTACCAGTTTTAGTAAAACGTCTGCATAAGAGATGCTATACACAGGCAGTGAAAAGGCAAAGTTCCCTTTGATAGGCCATGAAGGCAGTGTTCAAGAATTGCTTCAAGACCAGAGAACATGCTTGTTCCAAGGAGCAGCTTGGCTTGAGCAATGCCATTTGTTGAACAGTGGCATGCCCTGTTGCATCCTGCTCTGCGGATCTCTTTCCTGCGGGATGCTGGGAAGTAGGATGAGATACTGTTCATGGCTTGCTAAGCCTTTTTAATGCATACCAGTCTCCATGTGTGCTGGCAGTGCTGTAGATACTCCTTCACCTCCCTGTGTTTCTAGTGCCTCCTTTTTGAACAGCCTCTCTTGTGCGGTATTCCAGGTGGGATTTTAGCAGTGCCTCCTTGTACTTCCCTGTACTTCCTGTCTCTGTGGAAGTGTTCCTCTGGATACATCCTAGGATTGCATGTGCATTTTTCACAGCTGTATCTGGGGAGTGACAGCCATTTTGTGCTAGGATGGGCTAGTACATCCAGGCCCTTCTGCTTCAGGCACTGATCAGCCTCCAGTGTCGAGCTGGGGCTTGTTTATTTTATATATATGGTTGTGCATTGTATGTTGGTGACTTTCATCCCACTCTTACGGCTCCAGTCGTTGAGGCCATGGTGCCTGTTGTATACCAACTTAATACACCTTCACATTCAAATTACTTCCAAACTTTGTCATCAGCTGCCATAATTACTTTTTTGTGTGCAAGCCATTAATCAGTTAAAAATGAAGCAGAAGACTGATTATTGGGTTTTGTTTACTGTTTTCATTAGTGACTTCCAGGGTGTCCACAGCTTTTTTTTCCCATGCTGTATGTCACCATCTCTTTTGGGCAGGATCTTTACTGGTGTCACAGTTCCTCTACTGGTCTCCAACTCTGCAATACCGCATGGAAAAGTATTAAATAATGTTTGTTGAAAATCCTGATAGCTGACACTTACTTACATTTATTTGAGTTATCTCCCTTCAGCAAACCTGTTGTGTCCAGATCTCTTTGTATCTGCATGACTTTATTCTTCTTTGTCAGTCTTTGCTGAAATGAGTTCTGTAGACTTTCTTCTATGTGGCAAGTCAAACTGGATCATAAAAGTCCTGGCATTAAAGTCTTGAATCTATGTCTTCAGAATTTACAGGAACGATGGAGAGGGGCTTTTTACAAGGGTGTGTAGTGATAGGACAAGGGGGAACGGCTCTAAAATAAAAGAGGGCAGATTTAGATTAGATATTAGGAAGAAATTCTTCACCATGAGGGTGGTGAAATACTGGCACAGGTTGCCCAGAGAAGCTGTGGCTGCCCCCTCCCTGGAAATGTTCAAGGCCAGGTTGGATGGAGCTCTGAGCAACCTGGTCTAGTGTAAGATGTCCCTGCTCATGGCAGGGTGGTTGGAACTAGATGGTCTTTAAGGTCCCTTCCAACCCTTACTATTCTATGATTCTGTTGGTTTTAATATGACTTAATTTAATTGAGTGTTGAGCAGTTGCATGTGTTGTTTTTGTTGGACAATTTTAAAGAAGAGTTGCAAAAAGTGGTGTGTGTTTTTAAAATGCCTTCCTGGTCATCTGTTTTCCTTCTCTCTAATGGCAGTAGTGCAAGATGATACCCTTTGTTCCAAAAAACAGCAAATGTGTTTTGATGTAAAATTGACCTTGGGCAATGTGCCAGCCCAGATGGACTGACAGCCAGCGATGCCGTTTACTGCACATAGACCTGAAGCTGAGCTAGGTGGGTGGGAGGTAGCTGAATGGCTAACTGGAGGTTCCTAGTGCGGATTGGTTTCAGCAACATGTTTACATGAAATGTCTGAAGTAGGCTGGACTTGAGCAGTTCTCAAATGCTATGATACCCAGGGTAAATATATACAGTATGGACCAACATGCCTGGTCTTTATTTCTGTTCCTCTGATAACACCATCACAGAAGGCTTTGTGAGGTGTCTGAAGGATTCAGTACTGGTTACATCCCGTGGCAGATACCTGCTGGGCATCCTACTAGACACAGATTTACTGTAGACCTTTCATCCTGGTTAAAATAAGTTGTAAATTAAATGATTTGTGTGAGAAGAGCATTTTTTGTTCTTACGGCTTTAAACTTTGCTAAAGGTAGTTGTGGGTTGAAGAAGTGCTTTATATTTGACTTGTCAGGCAGATGTTTGAAGAGTACTTTTTCTTCTTTTATTTTCAAGGAAAAACAGGTTTACAGTCTGCTAAATCTGAATTTCTTGGTGGGTTTTCTTTTTTTGAAGTTTGGTTTGTAGATTTCTGCATGTAACTTTCATGGTGTAAGGCTTGTGAAATAGATAACACACTTTAAACAAGCTGCCTCTGGGTAAAGTACATCTCTAATTACTGTGACTAAATTATGTGGAAAGTGAGCTTGTGTCTGAAGTAAATCTCCAGTTCAGTAATCTAAAATTAAATAATGATTAACATAATTGCTTTAGGATCATAAAAACCACTCTTAATAAAATATAGGGATTAAGTGTGTGTTTTGAGTGGATAATTACTTCTGCTTAATTTTCAATAACTTCTAGTAAGACAAGGTTTGTAGGTAAAAGAAATACCTTTTGTTATGCTGATTAGTAAAGCTAGGAAAAGTAGGCTAGTTCTCAAGTGTGGAAGCCCTTTCTCCGTTCTGCATGGAAGCTGCAATTTCATTACTAAATAGAAGTGGAGAACACTTGCTTTTAATTTCATAGATACATGCCAGCTAGACCCTGTGAAAGCAATAGTAGTTGGTACCTGTGGAGCAGGGTGTAGTATTAGTACACAGGAAGGAAGATTAAGTAGGTTTTTGCCCCTAAGAAAAGAGAAAGATGGGTAATTTTAACAAGAAGACTTGGAGTTAAAGAGTTTGTGACCTGGGTTAGCAGCTGCATGTTGTTTGCATTGTATTTTGCTTCTAAACAAAATATTTTTGCCCTCATTCATTGAAGAATGTCTCTTTTGCTTATAGGCAAATGAGAAAGCAAATCTCTTGAGACATAAACAGTGGTACTTCCCTGGAGGGAGGAGATGGGGATTCTCCTGTTGCTCTGAGTGTTGCCAGGTGCCAGAAGTGGTCTCCAGTGGTGGTGGTAAGAGAGAAATCTTCCCCCACGTTTCTGTATTTGCTTTTTGTCTGTAGCAATAAGATGCTTTTAGAAAAAATGGGGGCGCAAATCCTGTGGTTTTCATAGAGCTGTATGAATTGCTGGGAGAAGCGTCATAAGTCTCCCACTCTGAGAATTTTAATTCGGGGATGAAACCAGTGCTTCAGTTTGTCGCTTGCTGTTGTGTTTGTTCCTGCTCTCTTGTGTCTGCTCCATCTGTTGGTAGTCATTGCAGCAAAGACTTAACCACAAATAAAACTCCACAGGGCTCTAGAAATACTTCACTGTCACCTCCCTCCTTAAATGTGGGAGAGGAACTATGGCCTTACTGCGCTTTGAGGACCTCCTTTACAGGGTTCTTAGAAATCTCTTGAATGCTGACTCTGGGGTTGTCTTAGGCTGTCTTTAATCCAAACATCCTTAAATTTTGTCCAGTAACCAGAGATGGAAATGTTAAGGTATAGCAGCAAACTGCCTTATTTTTGCCCTTTTTTGTCTCTCCTACAAACAGTGACAGCAAAAGTGGAAAGCTGATGAGACCCCACTGACACAGCAATGGAACAGGGTTTTTCCGTGACAGGATCTTAAAACCCTGGAGTGGTTAGTGTCAGATGTTGACATTTTAATGATGATCCCTGATACCCTGCCCCTTCATGGGCTATTAGTAGATTTTTTATAGGAGAGTAATTTAAACTTGGTTATTTTGCAGAGACCCAGAGAGTTGCTTTAGTATTCTACAACCTTTCAAGGTCTATTAGAGGACAAGTAGTCTCCCAAGAAACTTTCATTTCTGTCAGGTATTTCTCAAAGCTTTGATTCACAGGTCAGTGCGTACTGGATCAGCCACAGTCTGTGTTCAGAGCAAAGTTACCTCCCTTTTGAAGATACACATTTTCCTGCTGTAGAGGAAGTTAAAACATTTATCCCAGATCATGTTAGGTGAGCAAATAATCACTTTCTATAGATATATAAATTCTCTCTACATAAATATATATATAAATTCTATGTATATAAATGTGTATACATGATAATAATCAAATATTCTTTGATCAAAATATTTCCCTCCCCCAAATTAGTTATTGCAGCTGAATGTGGTTAATGCTGACCATCTGCAGCTTTGGTGGGTGGAGGGAGACCCAGTAGGTCGATGCATGAAAGTAGCCTTGTTACAGTGTCATGGTGACCAGATACTTTCAAAACTGGTTCTGCAAAATGCTTTTGCCTGGTCTCATTGACATCGGTGTAAGAGCAATACCCTAGAAAGCTTGTTTTTATGCGCTTGCTGTTTTGTAGCATATTTTTCAGCTTACATGACTGCAATTTTTGCTTTTCTTCTTTGTGTGTAAGGTCTGAAGAGGCCATCAATGTGTTACTGACAAGCCAAAGTATGCTTGGGGGTAGGATTTTATGAATTCTGCACAACTCTTAAATTTTCAAGCTTTGCGTCTGTTTGGAGAAGAGAGAACTTGGGCTTCTCGTACCCAGCCCTGCAGGCTGCCAAGCCTGGTGCCTGTGTCCCTCATGTAGTGCATGCCCTGGGTGTATTATCTTGGGTCTCTAGAACCAGCAAGGAGGAATAGTCTGGAAATTAAGTGTTCTGAATGAAGTGGATGGCCATGCTGGAAGCTGCATAGCTTGAATAATCCCATGAATAATTCCTTCGGCCTTCACCTGCTTGATTGTTCAGATAAATCCTGAGCTGGTCGATAGATATTAATATGGATTAGAGAAATTGTACTGAGAGCTTTTCAGTGTCCTAGTGGATGCTGCTTCTGCAGAACAAACCTCCATTTCATGAACCAAAGCACAACTGGTACCAACAGACACGCAGTCAAGGAGGTGAGGGACTGAATTATGGGGAGGTCGAATTATGATAGCATTTGCCGTGGCAGCCTTCCCCTCCTGTTGGGGTTTATGCGTAGGCAGAGGCCCTATAGGTATCATCTGCTGCTATTGTCCTTATTGTGTGTATTCATGGGGGCATTTCTCAGACTTGCCAGTGTTACAATTTGTAACAATTGCTGGAAGATTCAATTTTCATACCAACTTAGTTGGTGGCCACAGAGAGGGAAAAAAACCTAAATCCTTGCAAAGCATCTGTGGATGTAAAGATCCTGCAGTCTAGACCAAAAAGCAGCTCACAAGAGCAGTCATGGCAGTCACAAATATCAAGAGTTTTCTATAGTTCAAGCAAGGAGAAACGTAAAGTACGTCGGAAAACCAGTTACATTCTCTGCTTTCATATTTAATTTACCAATGAGGAGGCTGTGTTTAATGGGTTCTTTCACAGCCCGTGAGAGAGAGGCCTCTTCACTGGCAAACTGGTGTTCTGAAAAGCTGCTACCAGAGATACGGTTCCTGCCCTGAGTGTGGTGCGGTGTGGTTTTTAAGCTACGCGTCAATTTTGCACAGCATGCAGATGTAATGTCCTCTCCTATCTGTTTTTAGTAGACAGTGCACTGAGTCAGGACACTGTGAAAATGAGACAGGATTAATTTTCCTTGGTAGTTGGGAAACACTCAAGAAGGTCTGGGTGTGTTACGTGTGTTATAGCATGGAGCGCTCTTCTGCAAGGTGGAAAGTGTTGCTCTGAACTCTGTCAGGATGGGGCAAATATTGTTTCTGTGTCCCTCACTTCAGTATGTCTCTAACTACTGAGCCCGCGTGTAAGCAGCGGGCACCAGGCGATCAGCTCTCCTTGTTGTGACTTTTATTTGGAAGAAGCGAGTGACAGCTGTGTTTTGTGAAGCACTCAGTGCTCTCCGTCTTTGAAAACGCTCGGGATGCGCCCCACTGAGCTTTGCTCACCGGGAGGCTTAGAGAAAGAGCGGCCTTGTCGGACGCTGCTGGCTACGCTGGTGCTCGGGACCCAGAGCTGTTCAGCCCGGCTGGGGTGGTCACCGCTCTGCACAGGGACCACTTCCAGCTGGGGGGATCAGCTCGTGGGAACCAAGGACCTATACGCTGGATCTCCTAGGGATGTTTGTTTTGAGAAGAAAAAATAATCCAGACTAAAAGTGCTTTACATAAGCTATAATGGCATTTACTCTTTTATAGTTGTTTTGAAAATGTCGATGTTGCCATGGGAGCAGTTGTTGTCACATTTTTTTTTTTTTAAGTTCTGAAGGCCACGCATCCAGGACCTTTGACAGTATTTTCCAAAGCATCAGAAAGTACAGGTGGGAATGCAAATGCTGTCGCAGTGTGTGTTTCAGGATGGTATTACTACGTCTCACCAGCAAGGCCAGTTTTGTATCAAGGGTTCATTTGCCCAGTCTCTGTGCCTGTGTCTCCCTCTGAGGAGAACCTCCCATTCTGCCTTGGTTGTGGTGTTTAATGGGACAAGTAGCCTGATGCTTGGCCTGAGACTGCGCAACCAAATACATTTGTGATGGAAAATGGCTGGGAAACAACGGACACCCCTCTAAAAACAGAACAAGCCCTGCTCGTCTTGTGATGTAAGGAAACAAACAGGGAGAAGGAAGCTCAGTGCAGCATGAGCTGGTGATGGAGCTGCTGGGCTGCTGTGGCACCACTGGTGCCGTGCCAGGGGACAGGCATGCATGTCAGAGCTGGCCCAGTGACAAGCAGCCGGCCACCAGCTTGGGCTGCTCACCCGCACCGCGGGACCTGGCTGCGGCGGCTCTTTTTGCAGGTCCCTGCTGGGTGGCTGTCAGGGCAGATACTTCTTGCCCCGGCCTTGTGAGCTATTGCCTTGTTTGTTAAGAAAACGTCTGGGTAGTTTGGATCTCTATTGCAAGATGGGAGCAAAAGATCTAAGCATCTCCTTGTGTGGTTCTTTTTCCTGTACTGAAGGTATAGCAATGCCACTTGTTCTTGTGATGTGTGCCCCAGAAGTAAAACATCTTCACTGTTTACCGCTGTGGGCCCCTGTAGTGCTGGGACATTTGGAAACATAAACGTGCAACCCAGTTGCAGGTGCTGCTGTGTTAAGGCTGTTTGTCCCTCTCTGCCTATCACTACTGATTTCTCATCTTTACTAGGTTAACTGTTCCCTAATGTCTACCAAAATCTATCTATTTGCTAAAAAAATTCTAAACAAAAATTAAAAAAATAAACACAAGAAAACCCCCAGAAACCAACAGTTCAGCTTAAGATGTGTCTTGTTGGTACAGACTTTGGATGAGTAGTAACTGTAAAAGCAGCTACACAAGCAAACCTCGGGACATGCTGACTTTAAGCATGAGTTAGGAGTGAGCCTCTAGCAGTGCCTGGGAGTAGGGGCTTGTGAGTCAGTCAAACCAGCTGTAGGATAAGTTCCCAGTCGCCTGGAAGTAGTGAACTTAGTTATGGAAAAATACTTCTTATTAATGCAGTGAAGTTTCAATTATTACAGGTATTTCCAAAATCTGGTTTATTATAGTAAAGGTAGAGGAATTTATATAGAGTGAATCAGAAGAAGTAATTCATGTTTAATGGGCTTGAAATTGAACAGCACAGACTACAGACTCAAGAAGCAGTTATACGTTGCTGAGTAAATAGCATGAAGGTTCTTGTTATGTATCTTGATTGGAGAAATACTGATTCTTTTAGATTAGTTCTGGTAATTAGAGCAGTCTGCTTGCTTGTTTGTTTTAAATGAAGCTAGTCTGGTTTGCTAGACTCATTGTCTATAAATGTGTCCTATATTAACACATTGCATTGAACTGCAGGCAGTTTTTAATATCCTTGAATATCTGATTTTTTTGCCGTATAATGGCAGATGAGCTAAGGGTTATTCTGGCAGATAAAAATGAATCATAAGAACATAAATGCTGCTTCTCAAACCATTACTCTGCATGACTGAGGAGCTTTTGAAGAGCAGTGCCAAGCTAGCAGCGGTGACATCCAGAATTCGAGTGTGGCACACGGGCTCTTTTGAATATGAGACTTTGGTACAATAAACACCTCTGTTTCCTAATTACCTTCTACTTTTTCAAACGATGGGGAGCAGTTTCTGATTTAGCAGTCAAACTGGTCTGAAGTGCTGCAAGCTCCAAGAGAGACTGATGCTCATTTTTATACTAGTAATTTCACATTTCACGTTTCTTTCAGTGCTTTATAACTGTGCCGGGTAACAGAAAACAACCTCTGCTCCAGTGATCTTGTGCGTCTCCAACAGAAGTGGAAACGACGCAGTGGAATGTACAGAGACTTAGAAACCTCCACGCAGGCAGCTGCCCACCTGGCTCGGCTTAGGTCGCTGAGAGATCTCCCACGGTCAGATTAATATCGGTACCGTGGCACCTGTAGGACTGAGAAAGTACTCACAGCATCAGAATGATTTTAATATCCTTTTGTCTAGGTCCAGTCTGAGCTAGTCTACATGAGAACGCTGATAAAAAGAGCAGAGTGTTTGTGAAAACTCCCATGCTTTTACTGTCCATTGTAGAGCAGCCCTCATGCAAAGTAGCTGTCTGAATTTTGCTGGTGCAAGGCAGGCGTGCATTTCTAGTGGGCTTGTCATTTTGAGGATCCCTGCAGCCTTCAGTGAAAGGATATTTAGGTCATCTCCCTCAAACATTGCGTTAAAAGGCTACTGTTCAGAAAAAGCTGAAGAAGTGAAATTGGATCGCGACAACGCTAACCAGTCCTGGATTTCTGATCTTTGTTGGCAGCATCTTTCAGACTGTGTGTATTACCATAGAAGGGTCCCCTGCTCTGCAGAATTCATAATGGTTTGAATTAACTATATATGCTACAAGAGGCCTGTTTAGTCGTAGGATACCAAGCTACCAGGAGATGGAAGATCTTAAGAAATGGGGAGAGCTGTAGATGTTTCTTTTCAGGTCTTTCTCTCGCGTGGATTTTAAAATAGATGGGTTGTTTGCAGGGTGGCTGCCGTTCAGGTTGCTGACTGAATGGCCAACAACAGCCTGAACTTTAACAGCATACAGACTTCCTGCTTCTAAGTTGATATGTTTGAGTGGGTGGGATACTCCATTTGTAAAGTCTTCTGGGTCTTCTGGTTGTAATTTGTAAAGATTTCACCCTGTGCAAAAGGGTACGTTCATGCACATGCTCTGTGTTCAAAGTGTGGTCTTCAAATTTGTGTAGGAGAGAAGGATTTTTTCTTTTTGTGGTGGTTGGTTTGGGGGTTTGGGGTTCTTTTCCTTGTTGTTTGGGGTGCAAGGGGTTGGAGGTCTCTATATACATTGGAAAGATTGTGTGGCTGTTGCCAGTACTGGTATTCAGGCCAGAAGGGGCTGGTGTGATCTTGTCTGAAAACGCAGAACAAAAAACTTTGTCTGGCATGTATTTGTTTTCACTATCAGTCTGCTTGATAGTCTGCTCTATCTTTTTGGAAAGATACCTGCTTTTGTGTATATGCAAAAAGAAATCTGACCACAAGGGTAATTATGAATTCAGACTGATAACAGCCTTGTGAAATATTTGTCAGTGAAATCATCTGAAAGAAGTATAGCCACTGTGTTCGGGTAGGAGCACGCTGCTGATGGCAGCCGAGGTGACAGGGAAGAGAATAGAAGTTGGATCCCATACAAGGAAGAAGGGGGGTGATGTGCCCCCCTGCCTTGCTGTACAGCTCTACCTTTCTTGCTTTCTTACCCTTTGGGCTGCGGATAGCAGACTGCACACAGCACTGTACGAAGCAGCATTGCACTGAACATCCTTCTCCTCCTCCTCCGCAGGGTCATGCTCGCTGGCGCAATTCAGGCTGCTAATTCAGCTCATGTGAACCAACTGAGGAACTGTTTGGGATGTGTACCTGTTGGTTTTCCAAGCCTTGCTTTTCACCTATTATTCCTTCCTGACTGCAAAATAATGGGGTTTTATCTTAAGCTGCCTCGGTGACAGTCAGTCACTCAGCAGAAAACCTACCGTTCTGGTTTTGGTATTTTTACTTCTCTCCCTGTCTCCGCTGTGATGGAGTCTTCCAAACCCAGACACTTCAGAATGGTGGCTGTCGTCTTCCCTCTCCCTCCGCGTGGCCCCCAACTCCCTCCCTGGTCCAACCCCAGAAAATTTGCCGGAGGAAGCGTAGACTTTCTATAAAAAAATGTCTCCAGGAGGTATCCTTGTCCGTGAGACAAATGTCAGTCTAGTGACAGTAGGCTGGTTGATCTTCCTCGCTCGTCACAGATCCATCAAGAAGACTGGAAACTGTAAAGTAGCAAATGCTGGAGTGAGTCTTGCGTCTGTCTCCTGGCCTGCTCTCAGGAGAGGGCAGGAGGGTGGTGGATTGCTGCCGGACAGCCCCGAGAGCCTGCCTGCTCCTGCTGGTTAATGTGCACCGAAGATCGTGCATTAGTGTGGATGAAACCATAGAATCAATCATATTGCTCCTCTCTTATGGAAGGTAGTGTTTTATACCTAAAATTTAAAGCAGCTCAGTGCTTCTTGAAAGACAGACTTTCAATTTCTTCCCAATTAGTGTGCAGTACTTCAAAGAAAATCTTTGAACTTGGGTAGGGGCTTGTAGGCACACATACGGTGTTTGCCGAGACTTCATTTAGCAGCAGTCAGAAGCTTCTCCTAGTTCGGCCACAGCACATTTGCATGTTGACAGATATCTCCTGGTTGGCGCTCTCTGTTGTTTATGTTTGAGGGTTGATTTTTTGCATAATTTTCCATCCAGGAAGCAAAGTATATCATCCTTCCTACAACACTTCTTTCAGATGATCGCAGACGAGGTTTTTTTGTTTATCCTTTATTTTGCGTCCCTGTTTTAACAAGTAAGGAAACGGTGCCACAAAGCATTTTCCAGGTTTGCACAAACTATGTAGATGAAGATGGATCCCTGGGTTGCACAGCTTTGTGCGCAGATGCTCTTACACTCCTGAAATTTCTTTTGTAGTTTATTTTTATCGGAATACAAAGGATGAATTCCCACCTGCCTTGAAAATTCAACCACTTGGAGTGAAGAGGAGCATTTTGTGTAGTCTTAGAGATGAGTAGACACTACTAAGGTTTTTCTTAATCATCAGAGACTAAGATTGGCAACATTATATAATTACATAACATTGATTTATTTTATATGATACAAGAGGCCTATTACTGAAATCATTTTGTACTAATAGGGCTTCTGTTAGATAACTCCTTTTCTATTTGTCATGTAAGGGCTGGTATTATAGAACCACTGTTTGAATACCAGCACTATAATTTTAGAATTGCTTTTATAATAGAAATACCAAGTAAGCCTTGCTCCAAATATAGGCAATTATTCCATTAGCTTAATTATTTTTTTTTCAAATGAGACCTCTCGATAATTGCTACTCTGGTTTTTGTTTTTATTTACAAAGTCCAGAGGCTGTCCTGTGCCCAGTCATATTCCATTCTGCGCATTTACTGTAATGAATATTGTGCACTGGAAAAGGGTTGATCAGCAGTCCTGGAAACTGGTGACTGAGCTTCATTTACAGAAACATTGCAAGTGCCATTCTACAGACTCTTCATGTCTAGAACCCTCCAGTCATCTTTGAACTACATGTGTGTTTGTCTCTCAGGTTTTGGGGTTTATCTTAATATAATTTAATATAATTTTTTTTCTATAATTGAGAACAGAAACAGTGTGAGGAGTCTCACAATGAGATGGGGGAACACAAATCAGTAGAAATTCCTTTGAAGCCCACAGAAGCTGATTATTCCAAAGCAAGGAATTTAGGTGCAAGCTATCTCCTTCACTGACAAAGATTTAGATAGGAGTAAGAGTTTTGTCTGTGTAATCACTTGAGAAATGTGGTTGAGCTATAGGTGAGGTTGGAAAAGGCTTTACAATAGACCTGGATTTTGCGCAGGATATAAGAGGGCAGGAAGACCTATTGACTTGGTACATAGAGAGCACCCAGAATTTTTCTTTAATTTGTGAATGCTGTGACGCTTCTGTCCTGCTTGAGAAATTGGTTTCTACTAGACCCTACTCACCACACTTTCTGGAGTATTTATTTTGTGTGTGCATTTAAATTCAGAGGCAGCTTTTTACATTCTTTTTCCGCCCAGCTCCACTGAACTTCATACCAGTTAAAATCTCCTATTTGTCTGTGATTTTTAAATTCACAGCCTCTTTTTTTCCTTTTTGGCCAAGTAGTTCCCAGTGTTGTCTTTTTCTTTGATTTCAAAAACTTTCTGTTTATTGTATCTTAAATGGTTTTGTACTGTCTCTTTCCACTTTATTAAAATTTCTGTGACTTCACTTCCAAGGCAGCCAAGGATTCAGGAGGAGCTGACACCGTGCTGTAGCTTTTTGTAGTGCTGCTGCTGAAGTTTGGTGAGAAAATGGGAGCAGCCAGGGGTTGAAACTACCACTTCAATTTTTCTTTGGCATCTAAGCTGGATTTTGTTTGGACTTTTGTTGTTTCTTGTTTCTTTTAGAGGCCTAACTCTTAACTGCTCTGGGTGCAGACCAAACCCTTTCTCTGCCGTGATGTTCTCTCAAGCCTTGTGTTTGCTCTTCATGGAGAAGAGATGGGCTTTGGTGGGGCAGGAGGTTCCTTCGTGTTAAAAACCTAGATTTTGTTAAAATCTTTTGTCAGCTCTTACAGAAAAGAAATAAAGTGTCAAGCGGCTTTGCTGAACATACCTCACCACGCGAGCAAATCCAGTTGATTGTAGCCTGGTAATTTGCTGTAAGAAGATTATTGGATTAGAGCAAAAGCTTGGTTTGTCAGCAACACCACCTGACAGTAATATTTATTGAGAGGTATTACCTATTTTAAATATTAGTCCACTTATGCCCCAGTCATACCTTCATTCTTGAGGTAAGAGGGGCTTTTTTAGTTCAGTGTTTTATAAAGCCACGTAATGGAGAGGACACCCAGCTTTTTTTTTTTTTTTTCTCTTGTGCTGCTGAGCAGGCAGTTTCAGTAGCTGCAGCGCTTCCAGATTTACCTCGATGTGCTTTTGTCATCATAATCCCTCCTCCATGTCAAGACTGATTTGCTTTCCTAACCAAGACTCGCATCGTCCATTTTTGCTGTTGCGTTTCTCCTCCTCCTTTTTTTGGTTTTATTAATCAATAACAAATTGGGAAGATGTTGGTAAGCCAGTCGGGTATATGCTTGCTAGCTGGAGTGTGCGCTACGCTCATCGCCCTGGCTTTAGCCTATTACTTGTATTGGTAAGTTGGATTTTGTGCTGTGTCTGCGGTTGTGGCTTGCCCTTTAAAATGCTTTCTTGGGGTGGGCTGGAGGGTGGAGGTCCTTTTGAAGTGCTCTTGGAGGCTGATGTACTTACTGATGTGTGGTTGGAGTAGACACCTTCCCTGGTTTGAGCTGGTGCCCTCTTTATTTGTCATGGAACTCGGGTTTGCCGTTGTTTTTGTATGTTTTTATTCAGCTGAGAGCATAGAGGCTAAGGATGCCATAGCACGCGTTGGGTAAGATGGCGATTTTATCTTTCCAGTTTGTTGTGAGAGCATTTTTCAGCTTCTTTCGCTCATATTTTGTGCTCCTGCTTAGCATTCACATGGCTGTGTCTCTTGGCATGCCACTTGGACGTGGGGCTGCGACAGGCTCAAAGTGCATTAGGGGGTTTGTGGGACACCCATGTCTTCAGCACTTCAAAAGAAATGTTTCAGGCAGGTGCAAATTAAGGACTGCCATGGGCTTCCCCCCCCCCCCCCC